>Ga0136846_1221370_pt1 | contig 17772 bp, 16 predicted proteins | sample HopSoiMetagenom2_FD_96841 | JGI IMG/M metagenome (GOLD analysis project Ga0136846, IMG submission 96841) | Grasslands soil microbial communities from Hopland, California, USA - 2 Assembly 2016 (version 4) | ecosystem: Environmental > Terrestrial > Soil > Grasslands | place: USA: Hopland...
GGCCCGGTTTGGGGTGCGCTGACATCGAACTGCACCGGATTCGCGACCAATTCGAGTTCGCCGGTGTACACGATGTACTCGTTGGCCCGGATCTGCGCGTCTTCGGCGGCCTGCAGGGTGTCCTGCACCGGCGCCCACGGGCCGGCCAGCGTGGCGAACCTCTCGCTCCACTCGGGCAGCGTCCGCTTGGCCATCGCCTCTCGCAGGATCTCCACCGCGGCCGCGGTGTTCTCGGCGATCGACTCGACAGTCGCAAAGCGCGGATCGTCGATGTAGTCCTCCAAATCCATGTGCCGGCACACGTCGGCCCAGAACTTCGTCGGCTGCATCATCACGAACGAGATGTAGCGGTCGTCGGCCGTCGGATACACACCGACAAGCGGGTTGATCGGCGACCCATGCACGCCCGGCGGGGGCTGCACCATCAGCTGGCCAAGGTGACTCGTGAGCGCGACGGTGTGGCCCATCGACCACAAACCGCTTCCCAACAACGAGACGTCCACGACCGACGGCTCGCCCGTGCGCTCGCGTTTGAGCAGGGCCGCGGCGATGCCGCCGGCGAGGTTGGTGCCCGAAATCGTGTCGCCGTACGCCGGCCCCGGCGGCCCGATCATTCCTTCGATGCCGGGCGGGGTGATGGTCGCCGCTGTGCCGGCGCGACACCAGAAGGCGGTCATGTCGTAACCGCCCTTGACCGACTCCTCACCGCGCGGGCCCAGTGCGCTGCCCCTGGCGTAGATGACCTTCGGGTTCACGGCGCGGATGTCGTCGACGTCGATGCCGAACTTCTGCCGGTGTCCTGGCAGGAAGCTGGTCAGGAAGACGTCGGCGCGGCGGGCCAGTTCGAGCAGTATCTCGCGCCCCTCGGGCACCGACATATCCAGCCCGAGACTGCGCTTGCCTCGGTTGGCATGCTCGATATTCGGGTTGGGGTCACCCTCGACGCGAAGCGGGCCGGTCTGGCGCAGCCCGCGCTGCGGGTCGCCGGTGACGGCGTGTTCGATCTTGATGACGTCGGCGCCCCACTCGCCGAGCACCGCACCTGCCGACGGAACGAAGCCGTACATCGCGACTTCGAGAACGCGGATGCCCTCGAGGGGCCTCATGAGGATGCTCCTAAAACAACTTGAGCCAACGTCTTGGACTCCAGGAATTCCTCGAGCCCGGCGCTGCCCATCTCCCTGCCGATGCCGGATTGCTTGAAGCCGCCGAACGGGCTGTCGGGGCTGAAGTAGTTGCCGCCGTTGATGGAGAAGGTCCCGGTCCGGATCCGACGGGCGAGGGCAAGTGCCCGGTCCTGGCTGCCGAACACCGCACCCGAGAGCCCATAGATGGAGTTGTTGGCGATGCGCACCGCGTCGTCGTCGTCTTCGTAGGCGAGGACGACCAGCACCGGCCCGAACACCTCTTCCTGGGCGATCTCGCTGTCGGGGTCGACGTTGGTCAGCAGCGTGGGGGTATAGAAGTAACCCGGGTCGACCTTCTCGCCGCCAGTCACAAGCGTGGCGCCGCACTCGACGGCACGCTTGACCATCCCGTCGACCTTGTCGCGCTGCTTGTCACTGATCAGCGGACCCATATAGGTCTTGGGATCGGCAGGATCGCCGTACCGGACCAGACCGAAGTTGTTTTTGATCAGCTCGACGATCTCGTCGTGGTGCTTGCGCGGCACCAGCAGGCGCGAGGTCAGCGCGCAGCCCTGGCCGGCGTGGCTCACCATCGAGAACGCCGAGAACATCGCGGCGGTGTTGAAGTCGGCATCGTCGAGCACGATGGCCGCGGACTTGCCGCCGAGTTCCAGGAAAACGCGCTTGAGGGTGTCGCTGGCGGCGGCCATGATCCGCCTGCCGGTTGGCGTCGACCCGGTGAAGGTGACCATGTCGACGTCTGGGCTGGTGGTCAGCACGGCGCCGACCTCGGGATCCGCTCCGCTCAGTACGTTGACGACGCCCGCGGGAATGTCGGTGTGGTTGGCGATCAGCTCCCCAAGCGACAGCGTTATCAGAGGGGTGTCCGGCGCGCCCTTGAGCACGACCGTGCAGCCGGCGGCCAGGGCGGGCGCGAGTTTCGCGAGCGCAAGCTGGTTCGGATAGTTGTAGGCGATGATCGCGGCGACGACGCCCGCTGCTTCCTTCTCCACCCAGCGGTGGTGCTGCATGCCCCGGCTCTCGATGTTGCCGAGGTCTTCGGTCATCGGGTAGTCCTTCAGCAGATCGGCGTAATAGCCTACGATCTCGATCGGCTGGTCGAGCTGCGGGCCGGCGATCAGCGCGGGGGTGGCTCCGACTTCGGCGATGGTCAGCTCGGCAAGCTCGTCGCGATGGTCGATCAGCGCCTGATGGAACTGCTCGAGGCAGCGGACGCGAAGTTCGGTGTTGGTCGACCAGTCGGTCGTATCGAACGCCCGACGCGCTGCGGTGACAGCCGCTTCGGCGTCTTTCACCGTCGCGTCGGGAGCGTGCCCGAGCACCTCACCCGTCGCGGGGTTGATAGAAGGAAACGTCCGTTCGGTCTCGAGCAGCCGTCCGCCGATCAGAAGGCGCCGATCGGCCCGCACTTCCGCCTCGGTGGTGGGGGCCGCGTCACTCGGGATGGTGGGCGTTTCCTGCATCATCCTCCTCAGCGAAGATCCCCATGTGATGGAAACTTCATTCTCATCTTCGGCGAATCATACATTCGCGAAGGGAGAACACAAGCAGATGCACGGAACTCCGCCTGCCTGCAATTAACGCTGCGACAAATGAACGGCAAACGTCTCACCAGTGCGAACGTGACCCCGGCGATGTCTTGCAAGAACACACACTCCGAGAGTACGGTTCTCACAATCGGAAGGACGATTCTTGATAGCTGGGTGCTGCGCGTGAAGACCGCGGTAGTTACCGGGGGTGGCTCCGGCATCGGGCAAGCCGTCGCCCAGCGGCTGCGTGCCGATGGATTGGATGTCGCCACCATCGACCTCAACCCGTCGGACGACCAATTCGCCTACACCGCGGATGTCACCGACCGCGCCGCCGTCGACGACGCCTTGAACGCCATCCGCGGGCAGCTCGGACCGGTCACCGTGCTCGTGAACGCCGCCGGACTCGAGAAGTTCAAACGGTTCACCGACCTCACGTTCGAGGACTGGCAGCGCGTCGTCGACGTCAACCTCAATGGCGTCTTCCACTGCATCCAGGCCGTGCTGCCCGACATGATCGAGGCCGGCTGGGGCCGCATCGTCAACATCTCGTCGTCCAGCACCCACTCCGGGCAGCCGTACATGTCGTCGTATGTGGCGGCCAAGTCGGCGGTGAACGGCCTGACCAAATCGCTGGCGCTCGAATACGGTCCCGCCGGCATCACCGTCAACGCCGTGCCACCTGGCTTCATCGACACCCCGATGTTGCGCAAATCCGAGGCCCGCGGCTACCTCGTCGTCGAGAAGAACATCGAGGCGACACCGGTGCGCCGCATCGGCAGGCCCGAGGACATCGCGGCGGCGTGTGCATTTCTGATCTCTGAAGAAGCCGGCTACATCACCGGGCAGATCTTGGGCGTCAACGGCGGCCGAAACACATAAGCGATCGATAGGAAAGGACACCTTCGAATGGGACGCGTTCAGGGGAAAGTCGCATTTGTCACCGGCGCGGCGCGCGGTCAGGGCCGCAGCCACGCGGTCCGGCTGGCCGAAGAGGGCGCCGACATCATCGCGGTCGACCTGTGCCAGGACATTCCGACCATCGGCTATTCGATGGCGACACCCGAGGACCTCGATGAGACCGCCAAGCTCGTCGAGAAGACCGGTCGTGGCATCGTGACGGCCCAGGCCGACGTCCGTGAGGCCGGTCAGCTACGTGAGGCGCTGGAGCGCGGCATCGCCGAGTTCGGCAAGGTCGACATCGTCGTCGCGCAAGCAGGCATCGCAGGCATGAAAGGCCAACCGCCGCTCCAGGCTTGGGTCGACGTGATCAACACCAACCTGATCGGCACGATCAACGCGATCAACGTCGCGCTGCCGCATCTCTCGGAAGGCGCGGCCATCGTTGCGACCGGATCCACCGCTGCGCTGATGGACACCCATCAGAAGAACGATCCTGGCAACGACCCTGGCGGTATGGCGTACGTGCATTCCAAGCGCGCGCTGTCGGCCTACGTCCACGACCTCGCGACCGAGCTGGCGCCGCGGGGCATCCGCGCCAACGTCGTTCATCCGACCAACTGCAACACCGACATGCTGCAGAGCGAGCCGATGTACAAGTCGTTCCGGCCAGACCTCGAACACCCCACTCAGGCCGACGCCGAACCGGTTTTCTACGTGCAGCAGGCGATGAAGGTCCCTTGGATCGAGCCGGTCGACATCAGCAATGCCGTGCTGTGGCTGGCGTCAGACGAGGCCCGCTACGTCACCGGCATGCAGGTGCGTGTGGACGCAGGCGGTTACCTCAAGTGGTACGACTACCACAATTGAGTCGGCAGGCACGAGGAGTGACACAGTGAAGGTTTTCGTTGATTCTGCGCGCTGCCAGGGGCACACACTGTGCTCGATGATCGCCCCGGATTCCTTCGAGCTCAGCGACATTGACGGCACTTCGTCACCGGCGAACGAAGTCGTTCCGGCCGATCAGGAAGATGCCGTTCGAGAAGCCGCGCATTCATGCCCGGAACAGGCCATCTCGATCGAAGAATGAGCATCAGCCGAATACCAAGGGAGAGAACGTCTTGAGCATCGTCGACGACTCCGTGAACGGCGGCGCCGACGGCGACCGTAAGAAGAGTCGGTATCACTTCGACCGGCACACGCCGGAGTACCGGTTGCAGTTCGAGAAGATCACCGAAGAGATGCATGCCAAGTGCCCCATGGCGTGGTCCGATACCTATGGCGGCCATTGGGTCGCCGCAGGCAGCAAGGAGGTCTTCGAACTCGCCCGCTGTCCGGCGGTCTCCAATCACCACGACCTCACTGGAGAAACTCCTTATCAGGGCATCACCATCCCCAAGGCACAGCGGGCCACCGTGGTGCGGGGCGGCATCCTGGAGATGGACGAGCCCGAGCACAGCGCCTATCGCGGTGCGCTGAACCCCTACCTTTCTCCCGCTGCGATCAAGCGGTGGCAGCCGTTCGTCGACGAGATCGTGCGAGCGGCCCTCGACGAGAAGATCGAGTCGGGCCGCATCGACTTCGTCGACGATCTCGCCAACATCGTGCCCGCGGTGCTCACTTTGGCGATGATGGGCATCGAACTCAAAAAGTGGCCCGTCTACAGCGAGCCCGCCCACCTGTCGGTGTCCACCCCGGAACACTCGCCCGATGCTGCCCGCGTCGCCGAGATGAACCGGCAGATGGGCATCGACATGATCAACACCATGATGGAGATCCGTGAGAACCCGCGGCCGGGCCTGGTGAACGCACTGCTGCAGCTGCGCATCGAAGGCGAGCCCGCGCCCGACCTGGAAATCCTCGGCAACCTCGGGCTGATCATCGGCGGCGGCTTCGACACCACGACCGCGCTCACGGCCCACTCGTTGGAGTGGCTGTCGGACCACCCGGACCAGCGCGAGCTGCTCAGCCGTGAGCGCGATACCTTGCTCAACCCAGCCACTGAGGAGTTCCTGCGCTTCTTCACGCCTGCGCCGGGTGACGGCCGTACCTTCTCCGAGGACGTTGAGGTCGAGGGCACGAGATTCAAAGAGGGAGAGCGGCTCTGGATCTCCTGGGCAATGGCCAATCGCGATCCGGCGGTGTTCGATAGCCCCGCCGAGCTCATCATGGACCGAAAGGGCAACCGGCACTTCAGCTTCGGCATCGGAGTGCACCGCTGCGTCGGCTCCAACGTCGCCCGCACCGTCTTCAAGTCGATGCTGACTGCGGTCCTCGACCGGATGCCCGACTATGCATGTGACCCCGAGGGCACTGAACACTACGAAACCATCGGCGTCATTCAGGGCATGAAACACCTGCCCGCGACGTTCACGCCGAGCAAGGCGCTTGGCCCCGGCCTCGACGAGACCTTGAAGAACCTGCAACGGATCTGCGACGACCAGGAACTCGCCCGACCCATCACCGAACGCAAAGAAGCCGCCGTGATCGACTGATATCAACCGAATTGTGCAGTGAAGTGGTTTGATAGGCAGCCGTCGGGGATGAGATGGATGGAGGGACCGTGAAGTCCATCATGGTCACATTTTTCGCCGGGGCACTGTCCGCGGTGACATCGGTGCTCGCCCCCCCGGCCCACGCCATGATGCAGGCGGGGAACTACGACGTGCTCACCAACAGGTACGAGCGGGCTTCATGGGTGTGGTTCATCTCGCCGTGTCAACCCGTGAACTTGGACTGCCTGGACATCAGTGCGATTCCGCGACTGAAGTTCTATGCCTACTACGATGGCGACGCCCACCTTGCCAACGGCCAATACACGTTGACCGTTGATGTGCCCGACGGACTCCAGTGTCTTCCCGGCTACGCGCTGCCGACACGCGAGACCTGGAGCTGGGACGAGGTCACCCTGGCTGGCACGATCGAGTCCAATTACGACGTGGGTTGTTTCAACGGGCCGCCCGGTTCCCAGTTCTGGACCTTCGCACTGCAAAGACTCTAGAAGCCGGGCGGCGGCACGAATCCGCCGAGCAGTTCCTCAATGCGTCGCGCGACTGCGAGCGTCGTGCGGTCCTCGAGATAGGGCCCCACAATCTGAATCCCGACCGGCATACCCGCCCGCGTTCGGCCAACAGGGACCACGGTGGCCGGCAGATAAGCCACGGTGGCCAAACCGACCCAGCCGAACAGGTCGAGGTACGGACGGCTGCGGTCACCGATGCGGATCTCACGGCTGGCCAACGGTGCGGTTTGATCGTGCGGGATTGCCGAAACCACGGCAACGGGCATGAGCAGGGCATCCACATCGCGAAAGAACTCCGCCATCCGCGCCCGCAGCTGCTCGCGTTTCTCGTTGGCTGACAACCAATTTCGATGCAACGCACCCGACGAGGGTTCCATCAGTGGGTAAAGCAGTTCGATGTGCAGTGTGACAAGTTCGGGCAACGTCACCGGCGGCGACGAGTCGACGATTCGGGCGCCGGCCTTGCGCAGCGCGGTCACGGCCGATTCGAGCACGCTGCGCACGTCGTCCTCGACGGGATACGCCGGGTCATCGAGCCAGGTCGCCAAGCACAACTCCGACAACGCCTTTGCGCGAGCCGCCGGAAGCTCGAGGCGCCACCCCTTGGCCTGATGCCCCGCCGGCCCGGCGAGGATGTCGAGTGCCATCTCGAGGTCATCGACGTCGCGCGCCATCGGGCCCACAACGTTGAGATCCCTTTCCGCGAGCGCCCCAGGCGCCGACGGCAGATGACCCCGCTGCGCTACGACGCCGAAGCTCGGTTTGTGCCCGCAGGTCCCACACCAATTCGACGGCACCCGAATCGATCCGGCGATGTCGCTGCCCAGTTCGAGAGCGGTCAGCCCCGCGGCGAGCGCGGCGGCGGACCCGCCGGACGACCCGCCGCTGGTGCGCGTCGCGTCCCATGGGTTGTTGGTGGCGCCGAAGATTGGGTTGTACGTCTGCCAATCGGCCGTCAGCGTCGGCGTATTGGTCTTCCCGAAGATCACCGCCCCCGCGGCACGCAGCCGTCGCACCGCTTCGGCATCACACTCGGGCACCCGGTCCCAGCCTTCGACCCCACACGTTGTCCGCATTCCCGCCGTCTCGTAACAGTCCTTGACGGTCATCGGCACGCCGTGCAACGGGCCGCTGATGTCGCCGCGGGCCAGTGCCGCATCGGCGGCATCGGCCGCGCGGCGCGCCCCGTCGGCATCGAGCGTGACCACGGCGTTCAGCGGCGCATTCAGTGCTTCCACACGGGTCAGGTAGTGCTCGAGCAGTTCGCGACTCGAAACGTCGCTGCGTCGGATCGCCTCGGCCGACGTGTGAGCAGGCTGCAGGGCAATGTCAGACATGGTGTCCACATCCTGCCTCAGTCGCTCAGGCCAACCACCCCACTTCTCGCAAGAACGCCCGGGTGTGCGCAATCCGACCGGTCAGCGAACGGGGATCGCCGGTGCACAGCATGAACGCGGTCTGGGCGATCAGCGCAATGTCCTCGGTGTCCGTTTTGGCCAGGTCGAGCGTGCCCGCGCCCGGCGTCGCGACCGGATTGGTCGGCGCTGCGGCGTTGACGGCGATGCCGTCGTCATACAGCTCGGCGGCAAGGCTTTTCGTCAACCGGTTCAGCGCCGACTTGACCGTGCCGTAGATCCCGAAGCCCGCCGTGCGATCGAAGTCGGCGAATGGCGGGCCGTCGGGCAGATCGCCACCGACCGATGTCACGTTGAGTACCCAGCCCTGAGCGCGCTCGCGCATAGCGGGGATCGCCAGCTGGGTGAGGTGCAGTGGGGCCAGCACGTGCATCTCCATCATCAGCCGGACCCGCTTCTCCGGAAATTCGTCGAGCGGCCGCAAGAACGTGACGGCGGCGTTGTTGACTAGAATGTCCGGTGCGCCAACGCGTTGCACCACCTCGCCGAACAACCGCTCACGATCTTCGCCTTTCGACAGATCGGCCTGAATGGCGATCGCCGCACCGCCACGGCCTTCGATCTCTTCCAGCGTCTGCCGAAGCGAACCTTGATATTTGGGGTCGGGCTCCATGGTGCGCGCGGTCAGTGCGACCGTCGCGCCTTCGGCGGCCAACCGCTGTGCGATCGCCTTGCCGAGACCCCGGCTGGTACCGGTCACCAACGCCACCTTGCCGTCACATGGAGCAGGCACTTGATGTCCTCCCTGGAGATCAGGTACGGGGGATGCCCGCAAGCTTGTCGGCGAATTTCGCCTCTGCCGCCTGTCGCAGCCGAAGCAGGTGCTCAGACGGAAACAGGTCGGGTGCCGGCTTCTGGTCCTTCAGCAGCAAGCGGGCCAGCGTGACCTTGTGCACCTCGGTCGGCCCGTCGGCGAGTCCGAGGACAAAGGATTCCACCAGATAGGAGACGAACGGCATTTCGTGCGTCGTGCCCAGCGACCCGTGCAACTGCAATGCCCGTGCCGAGACATCGTGAAGCACCTTCTGCATCATCGCCTTGACCGCCGAGATGTCGGCGCGGACGGCCTTGTATTCGTTGTGCTGGTCGATCTTCCACGCCGTCTGCAAGGTCAGCAGTCGGAACGCCTCGATCTCCATCCACGAGTCGGCGATCATCTCCTGGACCAGCTGCTTGTCCGACAGCATCCCGCCCTGGGTGAATCTCGACACGGCCCGTTCGCAGATCATGTCGTAGATGCGCCGGACCAGCCCGACGGTCCGCATGGCGTGGTGAATCCGCCCGCCGCCCAAACGCGTCTGAGCGACCACGAACGCACCGCCCCGAGGTCCGAGCATGTGATCCGCCGGAACGCGGACGTTCTCGTAGGAGACGTAGCCCTCGCGGCCACCGCCGCCGAGTGGCTGGTGACCAAGGCCGACGTCGCGCAGCACGTTGATGCCGGGCGTCTCCCCTGGCACGACGAACATCGAATACCGCTCGTACGGCGGCGCATCCGGATCGGTCATCGCCATCACGATGATGAACGAGGCCATCGAGGCGAACGACGAGAACCACTTCTCGCCGTTGATGATCCAGTCGTCACCGTCCTGAATCGCGCTGGTGCTGAACACCTTCGGATCGGCACCGCCCTGTGGCTCGGTCATCGAGAAGCAGGACACGATGCGGTTGTCCAGCAGCGGCTCCAGGTACCGCTTCTTCAGCTCAGCAGTGCCGTAGTGCGCGAGGATCTCGCTGTTGCCGGAGTCGGGGGCCTGCGAGCCGAACACAATCGGCGCACACTCGGACCGGCCGAGAATCTCGTTCAGCAGCGCCAGTTTCACCTGCCCGTAGCCGGGGCCACCCAAGTGCGGGCCGAGGTGGGTGGCCCACAAGCCGCGTTCCTTGACGATCTTCTGCAGCGGCGGAATGAGTGCCTGGCGCACCGGATCATTGAGATCGTGCGACTCCTTGACGATCAGGTCGATCGGCTCGCATTCCGAACGCACGAAGCCATCCACCCACGCGAGTTGCTCCGCCCACTCTGGGTCAGTCGAGAAGTCCCACGCCATCGAAGATTACCGCCCCTTCCGTCGTCATCGAGGTCGCCGTCGTGCGGCAGCCTCGTCGGTGGCGTGCGTGAGCACCTGGTTGCGGTTCTCGAGTTCCATGGCCGCGCCGGGCCCGGCCGCGTCGGTGTTCACCTGCAGAGCGCGCTTGGTCAGTTGCACTCCCAGCGGCGCTAATTCCGCTATGCCCGAAGCCAATTCCATGGCACGGTCGGTGAGACGGTCGGGTTCGACCAGTTCGCTGACCAGACCCCGGCGGTCTGCCTCGGCCGCGGACACGGTGCGGCCGGTAAGCATCCAGTCGGCGGCGACGCTCGTCCCGACGATCCGGGGCAGGTGATAGCTCATCCCCATCTCGGCGCCGGACAATCCCAGCAGGATCGCGCCGTTGCCGAACGTGGCCGCCGTCGAGCAGATCCGGATGTCGCAAGCCAGGCACAGTGCGAAGCCCGCACCGACACTGGGCCCGTTGACCGCGGCGATGACCGGCTGCGGGAGATCCCAAATTGCCTGGGGCAGCGCGGCCATGGCCTCTTGGAACCGCAACCTGTCGATTGCCGGGTCGGACGCCTCGAGTGGCTTGGTCCCGAAGTCGCGCACGTCGATACCGGAACAGAACCCGCGGCCGGCACCGGTCAGCACGACGACATTCACTGACTCGTCCGCGCCGATGGTGGCCAAAGTCTGCGCCAGCTCGTCGCGCATCAGCTCGTTGACCGCGTTCAGTGCTCCGGGTCGGTTGAGTTGTAGCACAACGACCCCGGGCCGCGGCCGGTCGATGGTGACAGTCTCGGTCACTGGACTCAGCGCCGGGGCAAGCCGAGCACCTGGGTGGCGATGATGTTGCGCTGGATCTCCGACGTGCCGCCCGCGATGGTGCCGCCGAAGCTGCGCGCGTAGCGCTCGAACCAACTCGCGAAATAGTGGTCGAGATTCATGTGCTCGTAGGGACCCGACGTGGACGGATGCACAAGCCCGTCGGGCCCTGCAGCCGTCAGTGCGTTCTCGAACGCCTGCCGCTCCGCTTCGGACCCGAACAGCTTCAGCACCGACACCGAGGCGGTGTCCATCTCTCCGCGGGCGGCCCGGGCCAGCGCCGCGGAACCCATCGCCCGCAGTGCCTGGTAATCCATGATCGTCGTTGCGTACTGGTCGCGTTCCAGCGCGGTGCGCGGCCGGAAGTCGGCGATCATGTTGTCGATCCGGTCGGCGAAACCAAGCCACATCATCGTCCGCTCATGCCCGAGCGACCCGTTCGCCACACCCCAGCCCCCGTTGAGCGGGCCGACGAGATTCTCGGCCGGAACTCGTGCGTCGGTGAAGAAGACCTCGTTGAAGTCCTTGTTCTCCTCACCGCACATATCCGCGAAGGGCCTGCACACCACGCCTGGCGTGTCCGTCGGGATGATCAGCGCGCTGATCCCCTTGTGCTTCGACGCGTCCGGGTCGGTGCGCACGAACGCCAACAGGAAATCGGCGTCGTGAGCGCCCGACGTCCACACCTTCTGGCCGTTGACCACGAAGTGATCACCGTCGACGCCCGAGACAAACTCAGCGCGGGTCCGCAGCGACGCCAGATCTGAGCCGGCGCTCGGTTCACTCATGCCGAGCGACGCGGTCAGCTCGGCTCGCAGCACCGGCACCGCCCAGCGATGCTTCTGCTCGTCGGAGCCGAACGAGATCAACGACGCCGCAATGATGTTGACACCCTGCGGGTTGAAGCTGTGATAGATCCGCCGACGGCACAGCTCATCGAGGTGAACGAACTGTTGCAGCACCGTCGCGTTTCGGCCGCCGAACTCCGGCGGTTGCGAAGGCAGCAGCCAACCGTTGTCGAACAACAGCCGCTGCCAGTCGCGCGCCCATTGCGGCATGTGCGACACCGACGTCGGCCGCTCCTGCGTCAACGCCTCCGACGGCAGATTCTCGTCGAGGAACGCCGCGAACTCGGCGCGGAACTCCTCGACGTCGGAATCAAAAGTCAGCTGCACTGCTACTCCTGTATTCCTCCGCGATAACCGCGCGGTGTTCTGCCGCGCCGCCGAGCAGTAGTTCGCCTGCCTTGGCGCGCTTGAGCGCAAACTGAAGATCGTTCTCCCAGGTGAATCCCATGGCGCCGAAAAGCTGCAGGCCGTGCCGGAACACCAGCGATTGGCACTCCCCCGCCGCCGCCTTGGCCATCGCGGCCGCCAGCCGCCGTCGCGGGTCGTCGGCCGAAATGGTCAGTGCGGCAAAGTAAGACAGCGCACGAGCCCGTTCGGTGGCGACGTGCATGTCGACCGCCTTGTGCTGGACGGCCTGGAAAGTTCCGATCGCCACCCCGAACTGCTGGCGCTGCTTCACATGCTCAAGCACGAGATCCAGGATGCGTTGGCACGCCCCGACGGTCGTGATCGCCATCCCGGTGAGTGCGACATGACGAGCCTTCTCGGCATCGACGTGCACGCGTACGCTGTCGGGAACGTGCACGTCATGTAAGGACACCTCGGCGATGTGCAGAACCGGGTCGAACACCGGACTGCGCCGTGTGCTCGCCTCACCGGCCTCGACCACGAACACGCCGGCCTCGGTGACGACTGCAAGCCGCTCCGCCCGGTCGCCGTCGAGGACGTGATGTGCGGTTCCGTTCAGTACCCATCCGTCGGCATCTCGATGGGCGGTCACGCCGCCGTAGACCGCGGTCCCCGCCTGCCTCGGGTCGAAGCGGTCGCCAGCCAGGGGCGCGAATTGAGTCAATGTCGCCAGGAAGGGCGTCGGATCGGTGGCCCGGCCGAGTTCCTCCAGCACGATCGTCATCTCGACGGCGTGCTCCGGGTCGGTGAGTTCGGTCCAGCCCGAGTCGACATAGGTCTTCCACAACGGCGTCGGATCGACGCCGTTTTCGGCCACATCACGCACCAGCGACGCCGGGCATTGCTTGGTCACCGCGTCCCGCACGGTTTCCTGCCACAGCCGCTGATCGGCGTCGAACTCCAGTAACACCAGGGCCTCCCGGGGACTTCGTCGGTCGGCACGAGAATAACATTCTCCTTAGGTGCCGTAATCGTTCTCTCGATTCGACTACTGCGTTTCGCTACGCACGTGCCATGCGACTGACCAGCGCACACCCTGACCTGCGAATAGGTAAGCGATCTGCTGGAGAACACAATTCTTGCCTTTGAAGAACAAGGCTTTACTATGGCTGTAGGTCCGGTCGCCGGCGCATGCTGCTGTCGAACGTGCGGGTCGGCCGACCGGATGAACATCGGAGGCCTTAGTTGATCGAACATCCTGACGGGACCAAGTCACCCGTCATCGATGCGAGCGTGCACATCTTCAGCAAGTCCAATAGGGACCTGCGGAGCTTTCTTCGCGAGCCGTTCAAGAGCCGCGGCTTCCCGGACTACGAGATGGACTGGTACGGCGCACCAGGAGGCGAGTACGCATCAAAGACCCGGGGTCCCGATCGGCAATATCCCGGCTCGGATCCCGACTTCGTCGGCAACCAGCTCTTCGACGAGGGCGACGTCGACATCGCGATCCTGCACCCGATGACCAGGGGCATCATGCCTGACCGGCACCTGGGCACAGCGATTGCGGCCGCGCACAACGAAATGATGGTGTCGCGTTGGCTCGCCGACAACGCGCATGCCGACCGGTACAGCGGCACAATCCGGGTAAATCCCGACGACGTCACCGGCGCACTTCGCGAAATCGACAAATACTCCGACCACCCACGCGTGGTGCAGATCGGCGTCCCGCTGCAGTCGCGAGAGCTGTACGGCAAGCCACAGTACTGGCCGCTGTGGGAAGCGGCCGTCGCAGCAAACCTGCCGGTCGCCGTGCATATCGAGGTCGGCGCCGGCGTATCGTTCGCGCCGACTCCGTCTGGGGTTCCTCGCACCTATGAGCAGTACGTCAGCTTCATGGCGCTGAATTACCTGTACCACCTGATGAACATGATCGCTGAGGGGGTATTCGAAAGAATGCCTGCGTTGAAGTTCGTGTGGGCGGATGGGGCCGCCGACCTGCTGACACCTTTCATCTGGCGGATGGACTGTTTCGGCCGTCCCCACCTCGAACAGACGCCGTGGGCGCCGAAGATGCCGAGTGACTACCTGCCCGGGCACACCTACTTCGTGCAGGGCGCCATGGACGGGCCCGGTGACACCGAATTCGCCGGCGAGTGGTTCGGGTTCACCGGCAAGGAGGACATGGTGATGTTCGGGTCGAGCTACCCGCATTGGCAGTTCAACGAGTTGAAGGTGCCCGCCGCCTACTCCGCCGAGCAGCGCGACAAGTTGTGCTGGCGAAACGCCGCCCAGCTGTATGGCATAGACGTCGGGGCCGGCGTCAGCGCACAGTGATAACCAGACTTCGCGATCAAGGGAGACCACGATGACCGTGACAACCACAGAGCGGACGCCCGCGGCGGAGCGCATCGCCGTCCGTTGCGTCGACTCCGACGTGCATCCGGTGCCCAAGAGCGGGGTGTTGGCGCAGTACATCCCGGAGCCGTGGCGTAGCAAGTACTTCTTGCCGCGCAAGATCGGCGACCAGATCTATTACGACGCGCCGGACTACGCGCACGCCTACGCGATGCGAATGGACACCTTTCCGGCCGACGGCGAGTTCGCCGGCAGCGACCCGGATCTGGCGTTCAAGCAGCTGATCATGGAGGCGGGCGCCGACATCGCCATCCTCGAGCCTGCCGCCTATCCGGCGCGCTTCCCCGAGGTCAACCACGCGATGAGCTGTGCGCTGAACGACTGGCAGGACAACCACTGGCTGGACAGCCACAACAACTGGCATGAGAGGTGGCGCGGATCCATCTGCGTCGCGATCGAGGCTCCGCAGGACTCCGCGCGCGAGATCGAGCGCTGGGCGGGACATCCCTACATGGGGCAGATACTGATCAAGGCCGAGCCCCGCCCGTCATGGGGAGACCCGAAATACGACCCGATCTGGGCAGCCGCGACCAAGTACGACATCGCGGTGTGCTGCCACCTGTCCCGCAGCCACCACGAGGAGCTGCCGATCCCGCCGGTCGGATTCCCCAGCTACAACCACGATTTCATGGTCACCTATTCGCTGCTTGCCGCGAACCAGGTGATGAGCCTCATCTTCGACGGAGTGTTCGACCGCTTCCCGACATTGCGAATCGTGTTGGTGGAGCATGCGTTTACGTGGATTCTCCCGCTGATGTGGCGGATGGACGCCATCTACGAAGCGCGCAAGTCGTGGGTGGACATCAAGCGCAAGCCGTCGGAGTACGTCAAGGACCACATCAAGTTCACCACCCAGCCCCTGGACTACCCAGAGGACAAGATGGAACTGACTCGCGCGTTCGAGTGGATGGAGTGCGACAAGATTCTGCTGTTCAGCTCGGACTATCCGCACTGGACATTCGACGACCCGCGCTGGCTCGTCAAGCACTTGCCCGAACACGCCCGCGAGGCGGTCATGTTCCGCAACGGCATTGCGACCTACCACCTGCCCGAGACTGTTCCGGCCCTAGAGGGCCAAGTTCGGGTGTTCTGAATTGAGCGACGAGAAGAAACCGCCCCGGCTGGCGCAGGGGCGTGAGCACATCGTCGCCACCGTCGACGAGATCCCGCAAGGCACACACAAGCTGGTGCCGATCGGACGGCACGGTGTCGGCGTGTACAACGTCAACGGCACCTTCTACGCCATCGCGAACTACTGTCCGCACGAGGGCGGTCCGCTGTGTTCCGGCCGCACCCGCGGTCGCAACATCGTGGACGAGAGCGTGCCCGGCGACGCGGTAATGGTCCGCGATCTGGAGTTCATCTACTGCCCGTGGCACCAATGGGGTTTCGAACTCGCCACCGGAACTACTGCGGTCAAGCCCGAGTGGAGCATTCGGACCTATCCCGTACGAGTGGTCGGCAAAGACGTACTGGTGATGGCATGACTATCACCGAATCCGCGGGACCGAAGCTAAAGCGGGGCGAGAAGACCTTCGAGGTCAACGGCGGCAACGTCGTATACGAGATCCTCGGCAAGGACGGCGATTTCATCGCGCTGACGCCCGGCGGCCGGTTCAGCAAGGACATCGAAGGCCTGAGGCCGCTGGCGCAGGAACTTGTCAGGGGCGGGTATCGGGTACTGCTGTGGGACCGGCCGAACTGCGGCAAGTCCGACGTCCAGTTCTACGGCCAGAGCGAATCACATATGCGGGCCGAGACGCTGCATGCGCTGATTTCCGGCCTCGATATTGGGCCTTGCATCCTCGCGGGCGGATCGGGCGGCGCCCGTGACTCGATGCTCACCACCATGCTCTACCCCGAAATTGTGCGAAAACTGGTGGTGTGGAACATCGTCGGCGGGGTCTACGGGTCGTTCGTGCTGGGGTCTTATTACATCGTGCCCAGCATTCTCGCGGTCCGCGGCGCCGGAATGAACGGCGTCATCCACGTCGATGAGTGGAAGCAGCGCATCGCCGAAAACCCCTCCAATAGAGACCGGTTCCTCGCGCTCGACGCCGACGATTTCCTCAAGCTGATGCTGCGCTGGCTCAACGCGTTCGTGCCGAAACCCGGTCAGACCATTCCCGGCGTCGAGGACGAGATGTTCGACAACATCAAAGTACCGACGCTGATCATCCGCGGTGGCGAGAACGACCTCGACCACCCGAAGCGGACGTCGCTGGAAGTCAGTTGCCTGATCAGGGGATCACAGCTGATCGATCCGCCGTGGCCGGAGGACGCCTGGGAGCGCGCCGGCGAGGAGCGTGCGTCGGGAAAGGTCAAGCGGTTCAACATGTTTGACACGTGGGTGCAGGCCGCACCCGCGATTCTGAAATTCCTGGACGGCTAGATGAGGCTATCTCGTGCGGATGTGCACTTCGCAGTTGAGCGACGCCTCCAGCGCCGTGTGGATACGGCTTTCTGGAATGCGTTCCAGGTCGGTCTTGCGCAGCGTCACGTACACCACATCCCAGCCGTCGTCGCCCGGCACGCGTTCGATGTCGCCGGTAAGACCGAAGCCGGCCAGCACGCCGTGGGCGTCGTCGTCGGTCCCCCTGCTGATGTACGTCACCACGCCAGTCTCGGCCTGGGTGCTGAACGCCTTGGCGCACAAGGCAACCGCCGTGGCCTTCAGCTCCTCGGGATCGGCGCCCACCATCAGCATTTCCACTTCACGCCGGCTCGCGGGCATCGCGGCGAGGTTGTTCTCGAGCACCTCGATGCCGGCCGGGATCGCGAGATCGCGGAGGTTGACCATGCCGTCGGTTAATTGGGCACCGGTGAGCCGCCCGGCCGGGTCAACCCGGACACGCACCACCGCGGTTCTCACGGCCGCAAGCCTATCCGCGATGGGTGGACGGTCATGACAACCACCACAGCTCTGACCGTTGCCGCCTGGCCCGGCATCGAGCCGCGGTTACTGCGGCAGGGCGACGAGGACTACACCCAGTACTGCAACCAAGGCGGCTATCAGCCGGTAGACGCCGACCAGTTGCTGGGCGAGGTCGAACTGTCCGGGTTGCTCGGGCGTGGTGGCGCGGCATTCCCGTTGGCGGTCAAGGTTCGCGCGGTGCGCGACAACGGCCGTCGTCGCGGCGGCGCGGTTGTGATCGCCAACGGCGAGGAGGGCGAACCGGCGTCGATCAAGGACCGGTGGCTGCTGCGGCACCGGCCACACCTGGTGCTCGACGGGCTGCGGCTGGCGGCGCAAATGGTCGGGGCGGCTTGCGCGCATGTCTAC
>Ga0136846_1239461_pt1 | contig 17769 bp, 21 predicted proteins | sample HopSoiMetagenom2_FD_96841 | JGI IMG/M metagenome (GOLD analysis project Ga0136846, IMG submission 96841) | Grasslands soil microbial communities from Hopland, California, USA - 2 Assembly 2016 (version 4) | ecosystem: Environmental > Terrestrial > Soil > Grasslands | place: USA: Hopland...
CCCGTGTAGTCGGCGAACTTGATGATCTCGTCGCGCTGGTAGTGGTGACCGAGGATGACGAGTCGGCTTCCCAGCTTCTTGCGGGCCTCGGCGATCCGCCGGTCCATCTCGTCGTCCGAAAGACCCAGGTACTCCTCCGGGAGGGGCTGCCTCTCGCGGACGTGCTCCTTCTCGTAGGCGGTCAGGACGGGAATGAATTTAGTCATCTAGTTATCTGGTTATCTGGTCATTTCTGGCCAAATTCAATCTTACCAATCAATGACCAGATGACTAAACGACCAGATGACCAGATCCTAAGTGACCAGATGACCAGATTCGACGACGTTGTAGAGGGTGTCGCGCTCGACGGGTTCCCGGCCCGCGGCGCGGATGAGCCTGGAGATCTCGCGGGTCGTCATGGCCTCCGGCGTCTGCGATCCGGCCATGTGGTAGATCTTCTCTTCCTGCACGGTGCCGTCGAGGTCGTCGGCGCCAAACCACAGCGCCGTCTGCGCGACTTCCACGCCGGTGGCGATCCAGAACGCCTTCACGTGCGGGATGTTGTCGAGCACGAGCCGCGCCACCGCGTGCACGCGCAGCGTCTCGGCGGCGCTCGGCGCCGGCAGCTTGCGCATCTGGTTGTTGTCAGGGTGAAACGCCAGCGGAATGAACGCCTGGAATCCGCCCGTTTCATCCTGCAGCGCGCGGGCGCGCAGCATGTGGTCCACGCGCTCTGCGGCAGTCTCGATATGGCCGTACAGCATGGTGACGTTCGACCGCATGCCGAGCCGGTGGGCCAGCCTGTGGATGTCCAGATAGCGGTCCGCGCCGCACTTGTCGTGGCAGATTTTCTGGCGAACGCGCTCGGCGAAGATCTCGGCGCCGCCGCCCGGCAGCGAATCGAGGCCCGCATCCATCAGTTCGCGTAGAACCTGCTCGTCTGTCTTGCCGTACAAGTCCGCGAAGAACGCGATCTCGACGGCGGTAAAACACTTCAGGTGGATGCCTGGCCGGATGCGCTTGAAGCCGCGGAGGAGCTCCGTGTAGTAGTCGAACGGCAGATCGGGGTGGAGACCGTTGACGACGTGGATTTCGGTGAGCGGCTGCGACGCGCGGCGCCGCAGCTTGTCCCACGCCTCGTCCAGCGACATCGTGTACGCGTCGGTGTCGCCGGGCTTCAGCCGCGCAAACGAGCAGAACAGGCAGCTCGCGACGCACACGTTGGTCGCCTCGACGCGGATGTTGTAGTTGTAGAACGTCTTCGGGCCGTGGCGCCTCTCGCGCTCCCGATTTGCGAGCCAGCCCACGGAGAGAAGATCAGGCGATTCGAATAGCCGCAGTCCATCCGCGAGATCGAGGCGGACACCCGAATCCAGTTTGTCCGCGATGTCGGAGAGGTTAGCGGCTCGGAGGCGGGACTTCATCGCATCTGGTCATCTGGTCATCTAGTCATCTGGTCATCGTTGCTCAATTGGTTCAATGGGTAGATTGAACAACGATGACAAGATGACCAGATGACGAGATGACGAGATTCGAGATTTCAGCTAATGCCCCAGATCTGGATGCGGAGTGTTCGGGCGCGTGGGCCGTCGAGTTCGGCCATGAGAATGCGCTGCCATTGCCCGAGCACGACTTCCCCGCCGCTCACCTGGAGCGTCAGGCTGTGCCCCAGCATCAAGGCCCGCAGATGCGAGTCGGCATTCATCCGGTCGCAGTCGGAATGATCGGGATTGTTGTGCATCCACTCGGCGTCGCGCGCGACCATCTGCTCCAGGAACCGTTTGATATCCGTGAGCAGAGCGGTTTGAAACTCGTTGATGAACAGCGAGCACGTGGTGTGCATCGACCAGAGGCTGACGAGGCCTTCGCGAATGTTGAACCGGCGCGCGAACTCCATAATGCGATTGGTCAAGTCGACCAGCTCGATGCGCTGATCGGTTGACACGATGATCGTTTCACCGTGAATCGTAAGGCCGCCCGCCTTCGCAGAAGCCACTTCTTCGACGGGCCTTTCGCGAACGGTGACGGTCGAACTCTTGCTCATGAAGTCCTCTCGGTTGTTGGAGATACGGCAATCGCGATCAGGTAATGTTACGCAATATTGCCGCGTCAGGCAACCGAAACACGCGGCGTGGGCTATACTCGTTTCTCGACCGACGCAGACCCCGGCGGCCACGGAAGTGGGTGGAAAACCCACACGGTCTCGCCACTGTGAGCGGGGAGCGGCGCTTCACGAGTACTGGGCCGAGTTGCTGGCCCGGTACCGTCACTGGGCGTGACAGCCTGGGAAGACGGGAAGCGACGTGCCGATCCGCGAGTCAGGAAACCTGCCACGGGGGCGTCCTTGTTCCCGGCGCGACAGACGCCGAAAGGAGCACTCGTGTCCGTGTCCCGCATCCGCCGGCTGGCTGAGGCCTGCCGCACCGGCGCGTCTTCTTCTCTTCGACTCCACTTCATCACCGGCCCGATCGGTGCCGAATCATGACGCAGGCGAAGCCTCGGGCCGCCGTGTCGTGGAGCGGGGGCAAGGACAGTTGCGCCGCGCTCCACCGCGTCCGCTCCGAATTCGATGTCGTTTCGATGATCACCATGTTCGACGACGGCGCCGGCCGGAGCCGCTCGCACGGACTGAGGCCAGAGGTCGTCGCGGCACAAGCCGACAGGCTGCGCATGACGCAGATCGTCGGACGATGCTCGTGGGAGACGTACGACGACGCCTTTCATCAGGCGCTCGAGGAGGCCAGGGCACGCGGCATCACGCACGTGATTTTCGGCGACATCATGTTCGACGAGCATCGGCAATGGGCGGAACGCCAGTGCGAGGCGTCCGGCCTCACCGCGATCGAGCCGTTGTGGGGGAAATCGACCGATTCCCTTTTTCACGACTGGGTGTCGTCCGGCGCCGAGGCGTGGATCGTGACCGCGCGCGCCGAATTTCTCGACGAGACGTGGCTCGGGCGCACGCTGCGGGCCGAGCTGCTGCCCGAACTCGTGCGGCTCGGCGTCGATCCGTGCGGCGAGCGCGGCGAGTATCACACCGTCGTCACCAATAGCCCGCTGTTTACCCGGCCGCTCCACCTGGCGCGTGCCGCGACCGTCCAGCGGTCAGGCTGCTGGGCGCTCGACGTCGCGCCGCTCGAGGCGCCGCATCCGGAGTCCAGCCTCGACCCATGCTTCACGCCATAGAGGTTTCGTTCGCCTACCGCAATGGAGGGCCCGCCGTGGTCGACGGCGTCTCGCTCGCGATCAACCGCGGCGATCTCGTGGGGCTGCTTGGCCCGAATGGATCCGGCAAGACGACAATTCTCAAGCTGCTCGGGGGCATGCTGCGCCCGCGCGATGGCTCGATTGCGTTCGAGGGCCGACGCCTCGCCGACTGGCCCCGCCGCGAAGCGGCGCGAAAGATCGCGTACGTGCCGCAGGAAACGTACGCGCCGTTCGATTTCAGCGTGATGGAAATCGTGCTGATGGGACGGTTTCCTCATCTTGGACCGTTCGCGCTCGAAGGTCCGGCCGACCTCGCGGTCGCGCATGAGGCGCTCGAGGCGACCGGCATGTCGGCGTTCGCCTTGCGGCCGTTCCACACACTCAGTGGGGGCGAGAAGCAACGCGTCGTGATCGCGAGCGCCCTGGCCCAGCAGCCCGAGCTGCTTCTGCTCGACGAGCCCACGGCGTCGCTCGACGTCGGCCATCAGCTCGAAGTGCAGCAGCTGCTGTCACGGTTGAACGCGGCCGGCCGTGTCGCCATGGTGCTGTCGACGCACGATCTGAACTTCGCCGCCAGCCTGTGCCGGCGGCTCATCCTCGTGCGTGGAGGCCGTGTACTCGCCAGCGGCCCGACGGCAGAGGTCCTGACCCCCGCCGCCGTCCGCTCGCTGTACGACGTCGAGGCCGATGTCCACATGCACGAGCGGACCGGCCACCTGATGGTGACGCCGATCGCGCGGATCTGACGTGGAGCAGGTGCGTGGCCGTCTGTTCGTCACGGTGGCGGGTTTTGGCGGCCTGCTGCTGCTGACGCTCGTTACCGCACCCCTGCTCGGCACGACCTCGATCTCGCTTGCGCGCGCGTTCGATCGGGCGATGCCATTTGCCGATAATCCCGATGCCCAGATCTTCTTCGTCGCGAGACTGCCGCGCATCATGGCCGCGGCGCTGGTGGGCGGATCGCTCGCCCTGGCCGGCGCGATCTTCCAGGCACTCCTGCGGAATCCCCTGGCTACACCAGACACCCTGGGCGTGTCGAGCGGCGCCGCTCTGGGCGCGATGCTGGCGATCGCGTTTCATTTCGACTTCGCGGTCGCCGGGTTGTCCTCCGTGTCGCTGTCGAGCCTTGCGGGTGCGATTGGCGCGCTGGCGATCGTGTACATGCTTGCGACCGCCAGACGCCGCGGGCTCTCGACAACCGTGCTGCTGCTGGCCGGCGTTACCATGACGGCCTTCTTCTCGGCGCTCACGCTGTTCGTGCAGTACATGAGCGACTTCGCTGACACGTTTCGTGCCGTCCGCTGGCTGATGGGCGCGCTCGACGTGGGCAGCTACGCGCCGCTGCTGGCTGCGCTACCCCTGACGGCGATAGCATTCGCCATGGTGGCAGGGCTGCCGCGCCCGCTGGATCTCATCAGCCTCGGCGCCGACGCAGCGGCGGCCCGCGGCGTCAACGTCCAGCAGGCCGAACGGCTGGCGCTCGTCAGCGCGTCGCTCCTCACGGGCGCCGCCGTCTCGATCAGCGGGCCGGTCGCGTTCGTCGGCCTGGTCGTCCCGCACATCGTCCGGCTGGTGGTTGGATCCGACCATCGCCTCGTGCTGCCCGCGTCCGCCCTGTTCGGCGCAACGTTTCTCATCGGCTGCGATCTCGTCGCGCGCACGATGTTCGCGCCGATCGAGCTGCCGGTCGGCATCGTCACGGCCATCATCGGCGGACCGTTCTTCCTGTGGCTGCTCGTCAGGCGGACATGAGGACATGATGAAACGTCCCGTTCTCTTGGTACTGGCCGCCTGCCTTACGGTTGCAGCGGCGGACGCGGTGCCCCGCCGCGTCGTCTCGCTGATTCCCGCGACTACCGAGATGATTTTTGCCATGGGGGCGGGGAGCCGCCTGATTGCGGTCAGCAGCTATGACAAGTACCCGCCAGAGGCGATGAAGCTTCCGCGCGTGGGCGCACTGCTCGACCCCGACACCGAACGCATACTGTCCCTGCATCCCGATCTGGTGATCGTTTACGGCACCCAGACCGAGTTGAAGCGGAGCCTGGACCGCGCCACGATTCCTTACTATTCGTACGAGCACCGCGCACTGCCAGACATCATGGCCACTGTGCGGGCCGTCGGCGCGCGCATCGGCTACGCGGCCCAGGCCAACAGCCTGGCATCCTCCATGGAACGCGGGTTGGCCGAGGTGCGCGGGGCCGTGGCCGGACGCCCACGACCGCGGACCCTCCTGGTGTTCGAACGCGACCGGGCCACGCTGCAGAACATCTACGCCAGCGGGGGCTACGGTTTTCTCGCCGATCTGCTCGACGTCGCCGGCGGCGACAACATCTTCGCCGACGTCAAGCAGCAGTCCGTTCAGGCGGGCACCGAACAGATTCTGGCGCGCCGGCCGGACGTCATCGTCGAGCTGAGGTACGGCGAGAGCGCGAAGAACGTCGACCCGAGCAGAGACTTGCGCGCGTGGGATTCGCTCGGCTCCGTGCCAGCCGTGCGAACGAAGCGCCTCGTCATCCTCGTTGGCGACCAATACGTGGTGCCCGGGCCCCGCATCGTCCAGGCCGCGCGCGAGCTTGGGCGCGCGCTGCACCCGGAGGCGCGGTGGGGACCGTGATTTGGTCATCTGGTCATCTGGTCATCTGGTGATTTCTGGTACGACGCGACTGTTAAGACGAGCAGTACTGAGGGATCTCGAGAAGATTGCGCGGAGTTCGTTGGCTTCACCGAAAAGGGGCTGGACTTCAGTAGTGGTGAGCATCCCATCGCGGATGATGAGGTCGAGCCAGTAGACGGATTCATCGGCTTCCTCGACAACGATCGCCAGCTTGGCGACGAAGTCACGACGCGAACGGGCCGTGCAAGCCGAACGATAGTTGGCGGCGACGGATGTTGCACTTTTTGCCAATTGCCGAGCGATGACATCGGCGCCCACGCTGCGCGGGAACCGATCGATCAGCCGTAAGACGTTCAGCGAGAACAGCATCGTGCGCTCTTTGAGCGTTTCGCTCTGTTGGCTCATGTCTTCGCACTCGGCAAGTGGCGTTCCATCGCAAGGTTTCAGAAATGACCAGATGACGAGATGACCAGATGACTAAATGCTTGATTTCGTGGTCCTCCGGCAAGGACTCCGCGTGGATGGTGCACATCCTCCGGCAGTCGGGCGTCGAACTGGGCGGCGTGCTGACGACGGTGAACGAAGTCCATCAGCGCGTCGCGATGCACGCAGTTCGTGTGGAACTCCTGCAGGCGCAGGCCGATGCGCTCGGGCTGCCCTTGCGGCAGATTCCCATTCCGTCGCCGTGCCCGAACGAGGTATACGAGCGTGCGATGGCGGCAGCGGTGGAGCGTGCGGTGTCAGAGGGGTTTACGCACGTGGCGTTTGGCGACTTGTTTCTGGAGGACATCCGGCGCTACCGCGAGGAACGGCTGGCGGGCACCGGACTGACGCCCATGTTCCCGCTCTTCGGCGCTGATACCGGCACGCTCGCGCGGATGATGGTGGCCGGCGGACTGCGCGCGCGCCTGACGTGCGTGAATCCGAACGTCCTCGACAGACGTTTCGCCGGACGAGAGTTCGACTCGGCGCTTCTCGACGAGCTGCCGCCGTCGATCGATCCCTGCGGCGAACGCGGTGAGTTTCACTCGTTCGCGTACGCCGGCCCGATGTTCGCGACACCTATCGCCATCGCTTCCGGCGAAGTCGTCGAACGCGACGGTTTTGTCTTCGCCGACGTGCTCCCCGCCTCCTCTCAGCAATGACCAGATGACTAGATGACTAGATACCTCAGCCGCGTGGTGTGCCTCACCGAGGAGACGACAGAAACGCTATATCTCCTGGGACAGGGCGATCGTGTCGTCGGAGTCTCCGGCTACACGGTGCGTCCGCCTGAAGCGCGGCACAAGCCGAAGATCTCGGCCTTCATCAACGCAAAATTCGACAAGATCGCCGCGCTGGAGCCTGACCTCATCCTGGCGTTCTCGGATCTGCAGGCGGATCTCGTTGCCGAGCTCATTCGTCGGGGTCTCCCCGTCGTCACATTCAACCAGCGGAGCGTTGGCGAGATCCTTCAGATGATCCGGATGCTGGGCGGACTCGTCGGCTGTCAAGCCGAAGCGGAGAGGCTGGCTGACCAGCTCGATGCCGGCCTCGACCGCATTCGTGAGGCGGCGGCGTGCTTTCCGAAACGCCCGCGTGTGTTCTTCGAGGAGTGGGATGCGCCCCTCATTTCTGGCATTCGCTGGGTGGAAGAGCTCGTCGAGGCCGCGGGCGGCGATCCGATTTTCCCGGAGCTCGCGCACTGCGGCCTCGCCAAAAACCGCATCGTCGATCCGGAAGAAGTCGCGCGTCGCGACCCGGACGTGATCTTCGCATCGTGGTGCGGCAAGAAGATGAAGAAAGCGACGATTCAGAACCGGCCGGGCTGGGACCGCGTGGGCGCCGTTCGCAACGACGACATCTACGAGATCAAATCGACGTACATCCTGCAGCCGGGCCCGGCCGCGCTGACGGACGGCGTCGCACAGCTGCACGCACATCTGAAAGCCGTGGCGCTTCGCTAGACGCGCACTTCATCCTTTCCCTCCGAAGAGGGTTCGCGCCGCAAACAGCCGCTGAGTGCCGCTCCGCTTCGCCCGCTCGTTGTCGAAGAAATCGAAGGGGCCTTCCCGCAGCTCCAGCAGCGTGATATCGGCCGGCACGCCCACGGAGAGCGTGCCAAGGCCCTTGAACGCCGGAAACGTCTTCGCGGCGTTCGACGTGGCCATCGCAATCACGTCGGACAGCGGCACGCCGAGCATCAGGAACTTCGAGAGCACATTCCCGAAGTCGATCACCTGCTCGGTCCGCGCGAGCTCGTTCGTCGTCCAATCCGTGGACACGGTATCCGGCAGCAGCCGCGACTCCATCGCGTGGCCGGCCATCGCCCACGTGAGGTGACCCGTGCGACCGTTCCCGATATCGAACCACACCCCGCGGCGGCGGGCGTCGACGACCTCGGGCAGGACCCGCCCGGACTCGTCGAAAATCCCGTGAGGCGGCGGCGCATAGATGTGCGTGACGATGTCGCCGGGCTTGAGCAGCGCGAAGATGGCGGGCAGCGGCGAAAACGTCTGGCCCATGTGAATCATCACGGGAATATTCAGCGGTTTCGCCACCTGCTGCGCGCGCCGAAGCGCCTCGACATCGTTCTTGCCTGCGACGTTCTTGGACAACCGAGCCTTGATGCCGACCACCATGTCACGATTTCGTTCGATCGCCGCCCGCGTGGCGGCGACGTCCGCGTGGGTGATGTCGTTCAGCTCGCCTTCGTCCAGGATGCCGGTCTTCGCGATGTTGACGAGGACGCGCATCCGATTCGGCGCAGCCTTCGCGACCGCCACGACTTCGTCGATGCGATCGGCGCCCTGCGATCCGGCATCGACGAGCGACGTGACGCCCTGGGACAGGCACGTCGCCGCATCGCCCATGGTACGGCCCGCATGCGTGTGGATGTCGATCAGGCCCGGAACCACCAGCTTGCCGCGCGCGTCGATCGTCGCGGCGGCACTTCCCGGGGCGAGGCCGGGCCTGACCGCGGCGATCTTTCCGCCCGCGATCGCCACATCGGCTACCGCGTCGAAGGCATGCGAGGGATCGATGACGCGGCCGCCCGCGACGATCAGGTCGTATTCGGCGGCGGCCACCCCGGGCAGCCTGGTGAACGTGGAGAGCGTCGCGGCGCCAGCCGCGGCCGCGGTCAGGAATTTCCGGCGTGTCAGCATGCGCCGGATTATAGAGCGTTACGCGAAGATCGGCTGATCCGAATGCGGAACGATCCCGAGGCGCTCGGCGGTTTCGAGCAGGTGCCGGATGGCGGCCTCGCCCTCCGGACCGTAGTCGCGCGTGAAGTCGTTCACATACAACGCGATGTGCTGACGCATCACATCGTCTTCCATCTCCTGCGCGTGGCGCCGGATCGTGGGCCAGACGTGCGCGGGGTGCGCGTGCGCGTGGTCCACGCTCGCGGTCAGCGTCCGCTCGGTGCGCCGAATCAGCTCGGCGCCGAGGTCGCGCCGCATCGCGATGCCGCCGAGAGGGATGGCGTGGCCCGTCTCGCGCTCCCACCACTCCCCGAGATCGACGATCCGTGTCAGGCCGTGGCGCTGATACGTGAAGCGGCTCTCGTGGATGATGACTCCGGCATCCACCTGCCCGTTGCAGACGGCCGGCATGATCTCGTGGAACGGCAGCACGACAATGTTCGCGTCGGAGAGTCCTGGCGCAAACAAGCGAACGAGCAGCGCAGCCGTCGTGAGGCGGCCGGGAATCGCAACGGTTTTCGAGGCCAGCCCGTCGGTGTCGAACGCCGTCCGTGCGACAACGAGAGGTCCGCAACCCCTGCCGAGCGCGCCGCCGCTCCGCAGCAGCCCATAGCGGTCGCGCAGAAGGCCGAATGCGTGAAACGAAACCTTCACCACGTCCGGTTCTCCAGCCAGCGCGATCCGATTCAGGGTGTCGATGTCCTCGTATCGCTCGACGACCGGCGGCGCCCCGTCGATGCGGCCCTCCGCCCACGGCGTGAAGATGAACGTGTCATTCGGACACGGGGAATACGCAAGGCTCAGCGGAGTCATGGGTACAAGCGTACTTCAGCAGCCTGCTAGAGGTTCTCGGCCAGACGCAGGGCCACGGTCTGAGCCGCTTCGGCAGCCTCTTTGATGCGCCAGGCCGGCCGGTTGCGATCCTCGATCAGGTTGCTGATCCCGCGCACCTCGAGAAACGGCACGTCGTGCAGCGCGCACACGTGAGCGGCGGCGGCGCCTTCCATCGACTCGCACAGGGCGCCGAACCGTTCGTGCAGTTCGTCGCCCAGCGTCCGCACGCCCGTCACCTGTGACAGCGTCAGGAACGGTCCGGTTCGCGCGATGCGGGAGCCCCCTACCGCGGACGCGCGCGCCACAAGATCGGGATCCAAAGGAAAATAGTTGAATCGCGGCGGGTGTGTGCCGCGGGCTTCGACGATGGGAATCCCGATCTCCTCGGCGGGCCGCCATCCACTGGTGGTCATCACGCCAAGATCGCCGTAAATCTCCGTGTCGGCCAGCACAACGGACCCGACGGCGACGCCGGCCGGCACATAGGCGCCTGCGATGCCTGTCTGGATGACGAGCGACGGTCTGGGTTGTGTGGCGAGGTACTGCGTGAGCGCGTAAGCGGTGTTCACGGCACCGATGCCGCTCAGGACAACCGATACACGGGACGATTGGAGCAGCACCGCTTCGATCGCGGTCGCCGTCAGAATCAGGACTCCAGGAACCTCTCGAATCTCTGGAACCTCTCGAACCCCGTGAACCTTTTCCATTCCCGTGCGGAACTACACGTCGTCATCCGGGCTGGTCACGGCGTACGCCTGGGATGCTCGCTTGACGACGATCGTCATTCCGAAGGCGACGATGGCCGCGGACGCCGCCAGGCCGACATAAATGCCGCTGCCAACGAGGGCGATGGGCGCTTCCCCAAGCGGCGTGTCCTCGACGATCGCGAATGCCTGTTTGAGGGTGAGCGCGCGTTCGCCGGCGGACCTGGGCATGATGCGCCACGACAAAATCATGATGCCGAGCGCCGCGAGGCCGATGACGAGCAGGGGATGGCGTGAATTCCTGCGTGTAATGATGCTGAGGGCGGCGAGGATGGCGGCGAGAGCGCCGAGACCAGCCACCCACAAAGCGGGCACGGCCGGCATGCCGCTGAGCGCCGTATCGCCGATCACGACCCAGGGAAGAAACGTGCTCGCGGTCAGCAGGAGACCGGCCGCAAGCGGAATGAAGTACCCCCGCATTGCCGGCCGAAACAGATCAATTCCCGGCATGCCGCTCACGACTCCTGAGCATCCTGCCATTCCTCGTACCAGGCCATCTGGATGGCCTCGAGCTTCGGTTCGTTCGATGTCTTGGGGTCATCGTCGAAACCATCGAGGGCGATGACGCGGTCGCGGAGATCGGTGAACCGGACGGTCAGCGGATCGACGTCCGGAAACTTGCCGACGAGCGCGATTCCGATGTCCTCGGCGTCGATCCACTTCACGGGGCCACCTCGTCGGCCTTGCGATCCTTCCGGTCCGACTTGCCGAGCTGGATGCCGCCGCCTTCCTGGACGTAGTTCCGCGTGTACATCGGCAGCTCGCACACGACGTCGCCCGTGATCACGGCCTGGCAGCCAAGGCGCGAATCCGTCGTGAGATCCCAGGCCGTATCGAGGCGATCGAGCTCGTCGTCCTGCATTTCGCTGAGGTTCTGCGCGCCTTCCCGGATAATCACGTGGCAGGTCGTGCAGGCACAGCTGCCGCCGCAGGCGTGTTCCAGCCCGAGGTCGAAATGCTTCGAGACGTCGAGAAAGGATTCAGGGCGCCCGTGGTTCGAATACGGGAGCTTGCCGTGTTCGAATTCCACCGTCCTCGCGACACCGTCCGTGATGAACGTGACTTTCGGCATATATGGGTTCACGCAGGCCTGAAGGCCTGCACTACAGATCGTTGACGTTTCTTCCTGACAGGGCCGCCTGCACCGAACGATTCATCATCAGCTCCGCCAGGTGGCGCGTGGCTTCGTTCAGCACATGCGTCTTTTCGTGAATGAGCTCGCGATCGGCCGACGCCATGACGCCTTTGAGGTCGACCAGCGCCGATTCGATGCGCTGCTGCTGGCCCGGCGGGAGCTCGTGGGCTATCGCGGGGAAGTCCGGCGAACGCAGCGACTTTTCCGTTGCCGCCATGACGGATTCGGCTTCGTTGCGCGCTTCGATCAGCAGGCGCGCGGCAAAGTCCGCTTCGGCGTGTTCGAACGATTCGAGGAGCATGCGCTCCACTTCCTCGTCCGTCAGGCCGTAGGAAGGCTTGACCTCGATGGTTTGCTCGATGTCGGTCCTGAGCTCGTGTGCCGTGACGCTCAAAATGCCGTTGGCATCGATCTGAAACTGCACCTGCACGCGCGGAAGGCCGGCGGGCATCGGCGGAATCCCCCGCAGCTTGAAGCGGGCCAGTGAGCGGTTGTCGGAGACCAGCTCGCGTTCGCCCTGGAGGACGTGGATATCCACCGCCGTCTGGCTGTCGGCGCCGGTCGTGAACATCTCGCTGCCGGTCGCCGGAATCGTCGAATTGCGCACGATGATCTTCGACACGACGCCGCCGAGCGTCTCGATGCCGAGCGACAGTGGCGTGACGTCGAGCAGCAGCATCTCGCGGCTGCCGGACACGAGGATATCGGCTTGTACTGCGGCGCCGAGCGCGACGACTTCGTCCGGATTCAACTCGCTGTGAGGTGTCCTGCCGAACAGCTCGCCGACGAGACGACGAACGAGCGGGATGCGGGTCGAGCCCCCGACCAGCACGACCTCGTCTATCTGCGACGCGTCAAGGGCGGCGTCGGCGAGCGCCTGGCGGCACGGTTCGAGCGTTCGATCCACGATGGGGCGGATCAGCGACTCGAAATCCGCGCGGCTGAACGGCGCGCCATTGAGGGTGGTCGTCTCAGCCTCCGAGAGATCCCATTTCGCCTGAATCACGGCCTTGCGGATCTCCTGGACGCGTTCGGCCGACTGCTGCCACCCGACCTGCGCCAACACGCGGTGCATGAGGAGCAGATCGATGTCGTCGCCGCCGAGGTGCGTGTCGCCGCCGGTGGCAAGCACCTGGAACACGCCGTCCTCGACGCGGAGAATGGAGATATCGAACGTGCCGCCGCCGAAATCGTACACGGCAATCAGACCGGCGTGGCGCTTGTCGAGGCCGTACGCGAGCGAGGCCGCGGTCGGCTCGTTGATGATGCGCATCACGTCCAGGCCGGCGATCCGGCCGGCGTCGCGCGTCGCGGTGCGCTGCGCGTCGTTGAAGTACGCGGGCACGGTGATGACAGCACGGTCGACTTCGTTGTCCACTTCGCCCTGCTCGGCGAAAAACGCCTCGGCGCGCCGCTTCAGCTCCCGCAGGATGAATGCCGAAATCTCGGGCGGCGTGAATTCGCGTTCGCCAAGGCCGATTCTGACGACGCCGCCGCTCTCGCCGCTGACGCGGAACGGCAACAGGGTCGCCTCGTCCTTCACATCATCGAGGCCCTTGCCCATGAAGCGCTTGACGGAGTAGACGGTGTGCGCCGCATCCGTCAAGAGGCGGCGTTGCGCCTCCCGGCCGACGTAGATCGTTCCATCCTGTCCCGCCGACACGATCGAGGGCAGCAGCGCGTCGCCGCCGCGGTCGCGAATGACGACCGGCACCGCGTCCTTCACGTACGCCACGAGGCTGTTGGTCGTCCCGAGGTCGATCCCAACGACGCGGCTCACTGTGTCAATTCCCTTTCAATCCCCGCCAGCAGGTTGTTGATGTAGTTGCGTTCGAGCACGCGTTCGCGTAGCGCATCGAGGACCGGCCTCCGCTCGACGATTCCGGCACGCGCCTCGAGCAGCGCGTCCCACCGGGCGGAAAGCTCCTGCAGGCCGGCCTCGTGTGCGTCGCGCTTGCGCTCGATCGGCCCGCGCGCGTTTTCAAGCCGGCCTTTCCACTCGTCAGCCGGGGCACCTGACGCACGAAGGTCGCGGATCTCGTCGAGCTCTTCGTTCAGGGCGAACACTTCCTCGAGAAGTGCGGGAGGAACCTTGTTCCCGCTCTCTGCCGGTGCGAAGCCTTCGAGCTGCAACAGGTATTCGACGCGGGCAATCGGCTGCTTCAGCGTCCGGTAGGCGTCGTTGAGGTACGACGATCGCTCGAGGCTGGCGCGCCGTTCGGCGGGCGTCGCATTGTAGAAATAATCCGGATGGAACTGGCGGCTGAGCGTCCGAAACCGCTGCTCGAGCTCCGCCGGATCCAGCGCGAGCCGGCGAGGCAGTCCCATGAAGCTGAAGTAATCCCCGTGCCTCCCGATCGACAGGATCTTCGTGCACTGCGGGCAGAAGTGCGCATCGACCGGCGCGCCACCGCCGCAATCGTGGCAAACCTGGATCGTGGGAGCGGAGGAAGGGGAAGAGGACATCAGTTTGGTTCTGGGGATTCAACAGGGCGAGACGTCGCGGAGTTCAAATGTTCATCGGTAGAACCTCTTGAACCCCTGACACGTTCTAACCCTCTTATGCCCCGAATGAGCTGCCGCAGCCGCATGTCGACTTCGCGTTCGGGTTGTTGAAGACAAAGCCCTTGCTGATCAGGCTGGTGTCGTAGTCGAGCACCGTCCCGTTCAGAAACAACAGGCTCTTCTTGTCCACGTAAATTCGCGCGCCGTCCGGGCCTTCGAATACTTCGTCGCCCATACGGGCTTCCTTCTCCCACGCGAAGGTGTAGCTCAGCCCGGAACAGCCGCCGCCTTTGACACCGACGCGCAGTCCGCCGTCCTTGATGCCCTGCTTGGCCATCAACGTGCGAATCTTTCGCGCAGCGCCTTCGGAAATTTCAATCATCTTCGTCAGGCAGGCCTCAAGGCCTGCACTACGTTCGTTCTACGTTTTGCGTTCTACCTTCCCACCTAGGCCGTCGGCTGCGCGTGCGTGTCCGCACTCTTTCCGACGGACGTGTCCTGCTTCTTCTTGTAATCGGCAATCGCCGCCTTGATCGCGTCCTCGGCGAGCACCGAACAGTGAATCTTCACTGGCGGCAGGCTCAGCTCCGTGACGATGTCGGTGTTCTTGATCGCGAGAGCCTCGTCGACCGTCTTGCCCTTCAGCCACTCGGTCGCCAGGCTCGAGCTGGCGATCGCCGACCCGCACCCGAACGTCTTGAACTTGGCGTCGTCGATCACGCCGGTCGAGGGATTGACCTTGACCTGCAGCTTCATGACGTCGCCGCATTCGGGCGCGCCGACGAGACCGGTGCCGACGTTCGGATCTTCCTTCGGCAGCGATCCGACGTTGCGGGGGTTTTCGTAGTGATCGATTACCTTGTTCGAATAAGCCATTGTTGTCCTCTACGTCCGGCCAGGCCGGACGCCACGGTCACCGGTTTCAGTGCTGACCCTCTGTCTGCCATTGCATCGTCGACAGATCGACGCCTTCTTTCGCCAGCTCGTAGAGCGGCGACATCTCGCGCAACCGCGTCACGACGCTCGTCAGTTTGTCCGCCACGTAGTCCACTTCTTCTTCGGTCGACCAGCGGCCGAGACCGAACCGAATCGAGGAATGCGCCAGGTCGTCGCCGGCCCCAAGGGCTTTGAGCACGTACGACGGCTCGAGGCTGGCCGAGGTGCACGCCGAACCCGATGACACGGCAACGTCATTGATCCCCATCAGCAGGGATTCGCCTTCGACGTACGCGAAGCTGATGTTGAGGTTGTGCGGGAGGCGGTGCTCGACCGAGCCGTTGATGTAAATCTCGTCGAGGCCCTTATGGAGCCTCGCGTTGAGGCGATCGCGCAGTGCGCTGAGCCGCGCCGTGTCGGCCGCCATCTCGAGCCGGCACAATTCAGCCGCCTTGCCGAAGCCGACGATGCCCGCGACGTTCAGCGTTCCCGAGCGCATACCGCGTTCGTGGCCGCCGCCGTCGATCTGCGGCGCGAGCAGCACGCGCGGGTTGCGCCGCCGGACGTAGAGTGCGCCGACGCCTTTGGGCCCGTACATCTTGTGGGCGCTGATGGACGCCATGTCCACCTTGAGATCGTTGACGTTGAACGGCACCTTGCCTACTGCCTGCACGGCGTCGGTATGAAAGAGGATTCCCTTCTCTTTCGCGATGGTGCCGATTTCCGCGATCGGCTGAATCACGCCGATTTCGTTGTTGGCGGTCATGATCGAGATCAGGATCGTCTTGTCCGTGATGGCCGCCCGGAGCCCATCGAGGCTGATGCGGCCGTCCTTCTGCACCGGCAGGTAGGTGACGCGGTAGCCATCCTTCTCGAGACGCTTGCACGTGTCGATCACCGCCTTGTGCTCGGTAACGCACGTGATGATGTGGTTGCCTTTCTCGCGATACATCTCGGCGACGCCCTTGATGGCGAGGTTGTCCGACTCCGTGGCGCCGCTCGTGAAGACGATTTCCTTCGCGTTCGCGCCAATCAGATCGGCCACCTGCTTGCGCGCCTTGTCCACCGCCTCTTCCGCCTCCCAGCCAAACGGATGGTTGCGGCTCGCAGCGTTGCCGAAATGCTGCGTGAAGTACGGCAGCATCGCCTCGACGACCCGGGGATCGGTCGGGGTCGTCGCGTGATAGTCCATGTAGATCGGAAGTTTCACAGCCATATACGTTCCTACAGGTGCGTGAGCAGCACGGCCGAGCGCGTCGTGTTCGGCACGATCTGCGGTGTCTCGGCGGCAAGTTCGGCGATCGTGCACTCGCCGAGCGCCGACAGAATCCGTTCACGGACGCGCCACAGTGGGTCGCGCACGTTGCATTTCGCGAACTGGTCGCACTGCCCGTCGTCGGTCGAACAGGCGGTGACCGTGACCGGCCCATCGATCGCCTGGATGACGTCGGCCACCGAAATCTGCACGGGCCGCCGCGCGAGCTCGTAGCCCCCGCGCGTCCCCTGGTGCGAGGCGAGCAACCCGCGGCGTACCAGGCGCTGCAGGACTTTCGCCATCAATTCGATAGGGATGTCGTACTGCTCCGCGATTTCGCGGGCGCTGGACGACCCGTGATCCCCCCTCAGCGCGAGGTGTTTCATGGCCATCAGGGCGTAATCGGCCTTTTTTGAGAGCATCAACATGATGCTGGTATGGAGCCCCGTCCGGATCTAAATACGACCGCTACAGTCCGATATTAATACTTTGGCTGGCTGGGATCAACCTGATCGATCCAGCTGATGATTCCGCCCGTCAAGTTCAACACCTTCTTGAACCCCTTCGATCGCAGGAAGTCGGCCGCCTTCGCGCTGCGCGCGCCAACCTTGCACTGCATCACGTACTCGTCGCCTGGATCGAGCTCGACGTAACGCCGCGGGATGTCGCCGAGCGGAATGAGGATCGATCCGCCGATTTTGTTGATCTGATACTCGTTCGGTTCGCGCACGTCCACAATCGTCAGCCGATCACCACGATCCAGCCGCTTCTTCAGATCGGCAGCCGAGATTTCCGAAGTGGTTCCGGACACAGGCTCCTCCGTGGCGGACTGCACGCCGCAGAACTGCTCGTAATCGATCAGCTTGGTCACGGTCGGATGCGTGCCGCATACCGGGCAGTCGGGGTCCTTCCTCAGCTTCAGCTCGCGGAACTTCATCCGCAGCGCGTCGAAGATGAGGAAGCGCCCGATGAGCGGTTCGCCGGCCCCGAGGATCAGCTTGATCGTCTCGGTGGCCTGAATGCAGCCGACGACACCCGGAAGGACGCCGAGCACGCCGCCTTCCGCGCAGCTGGGCACGAGCCCCGGCGGCGGAGGCTCGGGATAGAGGCACCGGTAGCACGGACCTTCCTTCGTGGCGAACACGGACGCCTGGCCCTCGAACCGGAAGATGCTCCCGTAGGCGTTCGGCTTCCCGAGGATCACGCACGCGTCGTTCACGAGATACCGCGTCGGGAAGTTATCGGTGCCGTCCAGGATGACGTCGTAGTCGCGGAAGAGATCCAGCGCGTTCTTCGACGTCAGCGTCGTCTCGTAGGTCTCGACGTGCACTTCGGGATTGACCGAGGCGAGA
>Ga0136846_1225471_pt1 | contig 17764 bp, 14 predicted proteins | sample HopSoiMetagenom2_FD_96841 | JGI IMG/M metagenome (GOLD analysis project Ga0136846, IMG submission 96841) | Grasslands soil microbial communities from Hopland, California, USA - 2 Assembly 2016 (version 4) | ecosystem: Environmental > Terrestrial > Soil > Grasslands | place: USA: Hopland...
AGCGCGACCCGGCCCTTGCCGGCGAGGACGACCGAGCGCCGCCGCTCGCGCGTCCTCAGCTCGTCGAGCAGCCGGGAGACGAACCTCCGCGGCACGGCCGGCTCGCCGCGCAGGGCGCCCTGGACGACGAATGGGAGCCGCGCCGGGTCGAGGCTCTGCGTGAGGTAGCCGCTCGCACCCGCCCGCACCGCGGCCATGAACTCCTCCTCGTCGAGCTTGTTCGTGAGGAGGATCACGCAGGCGGACGGAACTCGCGTTGCGATCTCGTTCACGACCCTGAGGGTCTGACCGGAGGGATCGAGCCCGAGGAGGCAGACGTCGGGACGGTCGCGCACAGCCGCGTCCACGGCCGACTCGGCGTCGGCCGCCTCCGTGCACCGCGCTTCCGGCTCGAGCGCCAGCCGGAGACCTACGCGCGTCGGCAGGCGCTCGGCCGCGATGAGCACATGTGCTCGTCTGGTCGGAGCAGCGGTATTCAAGGCCCCGCGCCTCCGGAGACGACAGGTCCTCCGACTACGATTCCGGCATGAGAGTTCTCATCGCAGACGATCATCGTCTCATTGTTGAGGGAGTGAAGCGAGCGCTTGAGGAGGCGCCCGACTTCGAGGTCGTCGGCGAGTGCAACTCCGGCTCGCAGGTGCTGCCGCTCGTCGGCCGCACGAATCCCGACATCGTGCTGCTCGACCTGCGCATGCCGGGCGCCGACGGGCTCGCCTGCCTGAGCCGTATCCGCAAGCAGCATCCCGACGTGAAGGTAGTCGTCCTCTCGGTCTCCACCGACGAGAACGTGATCCAGACCGTGCTCAAGCGCGGCGCCAGCGCCTTCATCGTCAAGAGCATCAATCCGATCGACCTGCCCTCCGCGCTCCGCCAGGCGGTCGACGGGACGGTCTACAGCGCGATCGGCCTGCCCGATCCCGGCGAGAGCGCGGCGCGCGCCGCCGGCCTCACCGAGCGCGAGACCGCAATCCTCGCCGCCCTCGCGCGCGGCCTCTCGAACGAGGCGATCGGCAAGGAGCTGTGGGTGGCGGAACAGACGGTCAAGTTCCACCTCACGAACATCTATCGCAAGCTCGGCGTGTCGAACCGCACCGAGGCTGCCCGCCTCGCGTACCAGAACGGGCTCGTCGAGAGCCCGATCGACGACCGCTGAGCTAGTCCTCATCCGAGCCCTCCCCTACTGATCTCGGAGGGGGCGCGGGTCGGTTCCCGCGCCCCCTCCGGTCGCTTTGACTAGCCGGTGACGGGCGGCGTGAAGACACCCCTGACACCGATGCGCTTGCCTCCGCAGTTCCCGGTCGGGCCGCCGAGCGGGGTGAAGAGGAGGACGCCCTTCTTCTTCATCTTCACGACGCGCTTGACGACGCCCTTGGCGTTGGAGCGCTTGGTGACCACGTTGATCCCGGCGCCCTTGATCCGCACCCGGAAGCCCGCGGCCGCCTTGGCGCCCTGCTTGAGGTGGACGGTCAGCGTCGTCTTGCGGCCGACGATCAAGTGGCCAGGCGTGATCCGGCTCACCGCGACGCAGGGCGGCGGCGTGAACGGGGCGGTGATCTCCACCGTCGCGGTCGCGGTGTTGTTGGTGAGGTTCGCTTCCGGCCTGTCGCCGGACACCACAGCCGTGTTGGTCTGAGTGCCGGTCGCGCTCGGCGTGGTGACGAGGGTGATCGTGACCTGCTGACCGGCCGTCATCAGGCCGAGGTCGCAGTTCAGGATCGCGCCACCGGTGCAGCTGCCCTGCGTCGCCGAGGACGAGACGTAGGTGTTGCCGGCCGGCATCGGATCGGAGACCTTCACATTCGGGTCGGTGTCCGGGCCGTTGTTCGTCACCACCATCGTCCAGGTGATGTTCCCCGTACCCAATACCTGCGTCGCAGGCGAACCGGACTTCGTGATCGCCAGGTCGACGCGGAAGACGCACGACTCGGAGGCCGAAACCGGGTTCGGGCTGTTCGCGTTTCCGGTGGTCAGGGTCGCCGTGTTGTCGTAGGTCCCACACTCGGTCTGGGAGGTCTGGGCCGTGACGTGCACCTTGTAGTCGGCTCCTGCAGGCAGCGTCGACGAGACCAGGCTGAGCTTCTGGCTGCCCTTGGCACCGCTGAGCGCGAACTGGGGCGGACTGCCCACAGTCGTGTCGATCGTCCAGGTCACACCCGAGCCCGAGCCAGCAGGTAGCGAGTCGCTCAAGATCACGCCCGTCGCCTTGCCGGTGCCGGTGTTCTTGATCTCGACCGTGAAGCCAACCGGATCGCCGGCGTGTACCGGTGCCGAGTGGTCGGCCGTCTTCGTGATCGACACGTCAGCCGGAGCCACGCAGATTGTGGCGCTCGACTGGTCGGAGCCGTCGTTGCTGGTCATCACCGAACCGGTGTTGTCGACGAGACCGGTCTCCTCGCAGTCACCGGACGTCGCCTTGGTGGTATGCGAGGTGATGTGTACCCAGAAGGTGCTGGTCGACTTGTCCGAGCTCGTCCCACCCGCCGGCACCGTCTCCGGGCCGCAAGTCAGAGTCGGCACACCAGCCACCGGCGCGATCGAACAATCGGCCCCGCCGGCGAACCCGGCACCAGCCGCATCGACCGACCACGACGTACCCGGATTCTGCGGCAGCGGATCAGCCAGGGTCACACCCTTCGCGTCACCGTTACCCGTGTTCCAGACCGTCATCCGGAAGCCGATGTCATCACCCGCATTCACCTGCGACGCATCAGCCGTCTTCTCGATGTGAATCACCGGCAGAGCCACACAGATCTCGGCCGACGAATCGTCCGTACCGTCGTTCGTGGTCGAGACATGACCGGTGTTGTCAACCAGACCACCGGTCTGATCGCAAGGACCACCAGTCGCCTTGTCCGTGTGCGAAGTGATGTGCACCCAGAAGGTGCTCGTGAGCTCGTCCGTTCCTGCCGGCACCGTCTCCGGGCCGCAGGTCAGAGTCGGCACGCCAGCCACAGGCGCGATCGAACAATCGGCACCCGAGCCGAACCCGGCACCGGCCGCGTCGACCGACCAAGACGTACCCGCATTCTGCGGCAGCGGATCGGTCAGGCTCACACCCTTCGCGTCGCCGCTGCCGGAGTTCCAGACGGTCATCCTGAAGCCGATGTCGTCGCCCGCGTTCACCTGCGGCATGTCCGCCGTCTTATGGATGTGGATGAGCGGCGCATCGATCGCCACTTCCTCCTCACCGCAGCCGCTGAGGGCCTGGGTGTTGTTGCCGTCGCCGGAGAACGTGGCCGTCCAGTTCCAGATGCCGGCCGTGTCCGCGAGGATGGTCGTGTTCGAGGTGGTGTAGTCGCCGTTGTGATCTGCCTTCACCGTCTCGGTGTAAGCCGGCGTTCCGCCACAGGTGGGAGCACCCGGCCCGTAGAGGTTGAACGTGATCGTTCCCGACCCGTCGAACTGCTGGCCGTCCGACAGGGTCGCCGTGTCGTTCAGCAGGTCGTTCACCGAACCGGCCGACTCGCTCGGGACCGTCGTGATCGCCGGCTCCGCCGGGTTGACGGTCACGCGCTCAGAGGCATCGTCGTTCTCGGAGACGGCGTTGTTGTTCCCGTCGCCGTGGTACGTGGCGTTCCACTGGTAGGTACCGGTCACCTTCCCCGAGCTGGGCAGCGTGTACCCGGTCGGGGTCGAGTAGGTGCCGTTCCCAGACACGATCGCGTTCTCCGTATCAACCGTCACGCCGTTGTAGACCAGGGTGAAGGTGATCGTGCCCGTCGGGTGGTAACCACCTGACAAGACCGCCGAATCGTTCAGCGTCGTGGTCGAGCCACTCAGCTTCACCGACGTCGGATCGGGCGTGGTCACGATCGTCGGCGAGGCCGGGTTGACCGTGACCTGCTCGAGGGCGCTGGTGCCCGGATCAGAAGCAGTGTCGTTGTTGCCGTCGCCCTTGTAGGTGGCCGTCCACACATAGGAGCCGGTCACCATGCTCGACGTCGGCAGCGTGTAGCCGCCCGGGGCGTCACCAGCTGCGGTCGTGTACGTCCCGTTGCCGCTGTTCACGGTGACGTTGTCGGTGTAGACCGTCGTCCCGTTGTACTTCAGCGTGAACGTGATCGTTCCGGTCGGGTGATAGCCACCGGAGAGCACAGCCGAGTCGTTCAGGATCGGCGAGCCGCCGTCGTCCAGCGTGACCGTGCCGTACGGATCCGCCGTCGTCACGACATCCGGCGACGCGGGGTTGACCGTGACTTGCTCCAGGGCGCTCGTGCCCGGATCGGAAGCGGTGTTGTTGTTGCCGTCACCGCCGTAGGAAGCAGTCCACACATACGAGCCCGTCACCGTGCCCGAGCTCGGCAGCGTGTAGCCGCCCGGGTTGTCGCCGGCCGCGGTCGTGTACGTCCCGTTCCCGCTACCAACCGTCACGTGGTCGGTGTAGACCGTCGAGCCGTTGTACTTCAACGTGAACGTCATCGTGCCCGTCGGGTCGTAACCACCCGACAAAAGCGCCGAATCCGTCAGCTTCGGCGAACCGCTGCTGTCCAGCGTCACCGTCCCGTGCGGACTCGCCGTCGTCACCAACGACGGGGCGGCCTTGTTCACCGTCACCTGCTCCGACGCATCGTTGTTCTCGGAGACCGTGTTGTTGTTCCCGTCGCCCGAATACGTGGCGTTCCATTGATAGGTACCGGTCACGGTCCCAGAGGTCGGCAGCGTGTAGCCGGTCGGCGTCGCATAGGTGCTGTTACCCGACACCGACACCGTCTCGGTGTCCACCGTCGAGCCGTTGTAGACCAGGGTGAACGTGATCGTCCCCGTCGGGCTCGAACCGCCCGACAAGACCGCCGAATCCTTCAGCGTCACCGACGAGGTACCCAACGTCACCGACTTCGGATCGGGCGTGGTCACGATCGTCGGTGAATTCTTGACGACGGTGAAGCACTCGTCGCTGTTGTCGGTGTGGCTTCCCGCGTTGTAGAACTTGCTGCCGACCGCGTCGGGGTTGTACTCGGAGCGCCAGCAGTACTTGCCGACCGTAGCCAACAGCGACCCGCTGGCCTTGTCCGAGCTCGCAGACCCCGAGCTGATCTGGACAGGGTTGCCGACCTGGGTGCCGCCGGAGACACAGCCGCCGGAGGTCACCTGGGACGGGCTACAGAGGAAGAAGGTCATCGTGCCGGTCGGAGCCGGGTGGCCGCCCGCCGCGGAGATGGTCGCGACGTCGAACTGGTTCGCGTCACCGAGCGGGACCGTCGAGCCACCTGGTGTGGCAGTCGTATGGATGGGCGGCGTCACGCAGGTGTCGAGCGTGCCGCCGGCGTAGTCCTTCGGCTGGGAGCTGGTCGACTGCGACGATTGGCTGTCCACGAGGAACGTGCTGAAGCAACCGCCCTGGGCGCCCAAGAGGGTGGTCAGGTCGATGCCCGCCTCGACGAACGTGTTCTTCGCCATGGTCGGCGACGAACGCCACGGACCGGATGCGATCGTGCCGTCGTTCGCGATTGCGCACTGCTGGTCGTTGGTCGCCACCACGCCGCAGACGTTGCCCGTCGCGACCGGGGTCGAGCCGAGCGAACCGGTGATGTCGTTGCCGTTCCAGCGGAAGACCTCGATGTTGGAGGCGCCGCCACCGTTGGTGAACAGGCCGTCGATGAACAGGTCGCCGTCAGTGTGCGCACCGCTGAACGAGCCGCTGCCGCTACACCCGACGGTGTTGTCCTTGAACAACCAGAACCCGAAGGCGTTGTCGCCGCCGTTGCCGGCGGCTTGCTTCTCCAGACCGAGGTAGAGAACGTCGTGCCCGGCGTCGTCCGGCGCACCGACGGGGACGTGGACATTCGCGGCGTATACGAAGTCCAGGGAGGTCTTGTCGTTCGCGGCCGGGCCGCCACATGCCATGTTGTGGATCGGGTCGTCGATCTTCGTGCCGCCGGCGAAGTAGGTCGTGTCGATGGCGTCGGTGTCGTCGACGAACACCGAGGCGAGCAGCGGTCCATTTACCGGGTCCGGCGTCACCAACTGGTTCCCAGTCGCACCGAACAGATTCGTCCAGTCGTACGGCGGAGTGGTCGCTGCGTTGTGCACGACATTGCCGTCGAGTTCGAATACGCCGGTGTCATGGACGGCCTGCGCGGATCCGATCCACAGCAGAGCTGTCAGAACCAAGACTGTGACAACCGCGATGCTGCGGACGCGGCGAAGCCGGCCGTCGCGGAAACTCCTCAGTGCGCTCATCTGGGTACCTGCCCTCTCAGTAGTTCGCGGGCAGGAGCACGCTCCTCACCCAGCCTGTTTAGACCTCCAAGAGAAGTCGTAGAACCGGGCTGACTGCGGGGAGCCGTTCGATGGGCTAGTCCCCGCCTGTCCTTAGGCCTAGACCCGTTCAAAACAGCTGAACTGAGCGCGCGGACGGGTCTTCTGGAGCGGGCGTGCGCCTCCTGGGGCGGCCGGCTCAGCCGGTCACCGCTGGGGGTGGGGAGGCGGTCACACCGATCGGTTCGGCGCTTACCACCGCTTGCCTGTAATCGGGATGAAGGTCAGGCGGAGGTTGAGCTTGGCCAGCGGATCGCTCCGGGACTTGCGACCGACGAACAGCTTGCCGACCGCGCCGAGTTTGCGGTGCCAAATCTCGTTGACCACCGACACTACGTATTGGCTCCCGACATCGGATCGGCAATGGCGACGTCGGTCGTCTTGACCGACTGTTATCCGTGACGACCACTGTCCAGGTGATGTGGTTACCGACCTCGACTGGTTCAGAGAATCCGTCCTCGTAAATGCGAGGTCGATAAGCGGAGGGATGACAAGTGGTCGTAGGCACAACGAGCGCTTCCGGGCCGCGTTTTCGGGTCGACTTGGTACGGCCCATTCGTCACGCCGTAGGTGACCGTGTCGCCTGCACCCGAGCTGGAAAGCGCGGGTCACTCGAACGAGGGAGTGTCGTCTGACGCCGCGCGGCCGATTTCTTTCGCTGCAAGCGGCTCCCTTCGCCATGATCAAGTCCCTTCGCCTCCTCCTCGCCACCGCAACGATCGCGACCGTCGCCCTCGGCGGTGCGGCACGAGCCGTCGCCTGTGGCAATAACAGTGGCTATTCATACGCCGGCATCGGAGCCCCGACGCGCGGCTACGGAATCTCCGCGCTGATCAGTCCTCTCGACGCCTTCGACGTCGTCAACGGTCACGTCGCCGGCTGGGTCGGCGTCGGCGGTCCGGGTGAGGGCCCGAACGGCTCGAACGAGTGGATCCAGGTCGGCTACGCCGGGTTCCCGAGCATCACCGGCAGCGACATCTACTACGAGGTCGCGCAGCCCGGACGCTACCCGACCTACCACCAGGTCTCCGACGGGCTCGCAGTCGGGACCTTGACGAAGGTGACGGTGCTCGAGATGCGCGGCCGCGCGAACTGGTGGCGCGTATGGGTGAACCACAAGCCCGCCTCGCCGCCGATCCGCCTACCCGAGAGCCACGGCCGGTGGACCCCGATCGCGACGGCCGAGAGCTGGGACGGCGGGACGGGCGGCACGTGCAACACGTTCCTCTATCGGTTCCGCCACGTCTCGGTCGCTCACGCTCCCGGCGGCGGCTGGCATCAGCTGACGGGCGGCTACCCGATTCAGAGCGCGACGACTCGCATTCAGCGGGCGCGCGGTTCCTCGGGCTTCCTCGCGGCGGAAGGCCGGCCGGCCTTCCAGCTCCTCGGGGCTACTTCTTGATCAAGATCGGCGTGCCGAGCGGCGCGTAGGCCTTCAGCTTTCTCGCCGTGGCGTTCGAGACGCGCACGCATCCGTGCGAGACGGCCTTGCCGAGCAACTGCGGGAGGCTCGTGCCGTGGATGCCGACGACGCCGCCACCCGGCCACTCGGTGAGCTTCGAGTAGGCGCTCGTCTCGACGGCAAAGACGCCGAGGAACGTGTCGTGGTAGGGGACGAACCGAGCCGCGACGAAGTAGTGGCCCGTCGGCGTCTCCCTTCCGGGCGCTCCGATCGCGACGGGACCGTGCCACTTGTGCTTGTTGAAGCGGAAGATGTCGATCGTGCGGCTGCGCAGGTTGACCACAACCTCGCTGTGCGTCGGGCTCAGCTTCACGGTCTTGGCGGGAATCCAGCCGTAGGTGCCGTTCGGGCGCATGGGGATGCTGATCCGGTACCAGGGCTCATCGTCGGAGCCGGTCTTCGTCTTCACCGCCAATATCACCTGCGGGCGGAAGTCGGACCGGAACTGGTGCATCACCTTGATGACGTGCGCGTGCGGGTTCGGCGCAACGCGAACCGGAACGGAGTTGGAGAGCATCCCGCCCGCCGCCGGGAAGGACTTCGCGACGGGAATCTTCGGCGGCTTCTTCGGGGTCGTGGTCGTCGTGGGCGCCGTCGTGGTGCCCGTGATGCTCGTGCCGGTGGTCGACGCGCCGGTGCTGCCAGCCAGCGCCCGTGTGGGCAGCACGACCGCTGCGGCAAATCCAGCCACGGCGAGCAGAACTGAAGCGATGAGAGTCCGGCGACTCAAGTAGTAGCGGCGTAGATCGTAGCGGCCGCAGGTGTCGACGGCTTCCACTGCGGAAGCGTCGCGCGGACGGTGGTGCCCGCCCCTGGAGTCGTCTCGATCTCGACGGCGCCGCCGAGCAAACGCACGCGCTCGGAGATGCCGGCGAGGCCGAGCCGACCCGCGTCGAGCCCTCGCGGGTCGAACCCGCAGCCGTCGTCGGTCACAGTGAGATAGACGAAGGTCCGCCTGCTGCGCAGCACGACCGAGACCCTGTCTGCGCCGCTGTGCTTGCGCACGTTCGACAGCGCCTCCTGGACGACGCGGAACAGGACGATCTTCTGGGAGTCGCTCAGGCCGGCCAGGTCGCCCTCAGCCTCGAGTTCCCCTTCGATCCCGGTCGCGCTCTGGAGCGCGACGAGCTCGGCCTCGACCGCATCGGCCACCGGCCGGGCGACGGCCGTTGTCGAGCGGATCGAGTGCGCGATCTGGCGCAGGCTCTCGTCGAGCGCAACGAGTCGCGCGTGGACGTCATTGAAGCGCCCGCTCACACGGTGGCGGAAGTCGTCGGGGACGACCGCCGAGATCTGCGTCGACGCCGTCCGGATCTCGTCGGCCAGCGCCACGATCTCCTGCAGCGGCCCGTCGTGAAGATCGAAGCCGAGGCGCAGGAGGCGCCGCTCGCCGGCTGCCACGAGGTCGTGCTCGCGCTGCACTCTCCGGTCGAAGAGCGAGGCACGCTCGAGCAGCGGGGCGAGCGCGTTCGCCGCCTCCTCGAGGTACTCCTCGAGATGTTCCGACTCGGCGACCCGTCCGCGCGCGACGAGCGCGGCGTACGGGCGATCCCACCGCTCGACGACCCGGACGTTCACCTGGGGCGAGCCGGCGGTCACGCCGTCGAGCGCGGCCTTCGCCACCTCGCGCAGGCGCCGGCTGCGCGGTGCCTTGCCGTGCGAGACGAGGCAGGTGGTCGAGCCGGCGGCGTCGAGGATCCAAAGCGAGCCGGCGGCTGCCGGTGCGAGCTCGACGAGCAGCACGAGTGCGAGCTCCGCGGCGCCGGCAGGCGGAAGCTGAGCGAACTCCTTGCTCGCGAGTGCGCGCCGGAAAACCGCGAAGGTCGCAGCGTGTGGCGGAAGCCCGAGTTCGTCGGCCGCGGCGGTGACGGCGGCACGCGCCTCTCCCGGTTCGAACCGGTGCTCGAGCGCGACCGCGACGATCGCGTCGCCCAGGAAGTCGAGCGCAGCTCCCTGACCCCAGCCGTCGGACAGCCGCCGCGCCCGCACCTCGCAGGCACGAAGCGCCGCACGCAACTCAGCCGGAAGGTGCGTGGTGGACGCGGCGCGTGGCTTTCCGGCGCCGATCGCCGCCGCACGGGCGATCAGCTCCGAGGCCAGTGTGGCACCGACCGGAGAGACGCCCCCCGGGTCCGCCGCAGCTTCCACAGTTTCCACAGTCCCATTCTGCGTTCAATGAACGTATTGAACAATGGCCCAAGTGGCCCAACCGTCGATCATCTTCCTGAACGCGACCGGCAGGGTCGATCCGCGCCTTGTTACTGGGGTTTCACTCGAAAGCGCTGCCCTTTCCCAGCGCTTAACGAAGCCGTCTGCGCGGTCTCGGAACAGCTCCTGTGCGTTCACGCTTCAGGCACGTTGAACGCGTCCAGAGCGGTCACGAGGCGCTAATCCACAACTTTTGCAACCTGAGCCGTTCATAAATTGAACGCGCTCGGGCTATTCGGCGCCCTTTGGAGTCACTCCTGCCCGGTCTTCGAGGGCCAGCACATCTCCCTCCTCTAGCCCGGCCGCGGCGGCAGCTCCAGCCGACAGCTCAAGCGCCGCGGCCGCACGGCGCGCGCCCGCGACACGCCACGGGCGGAGTCCGTGTCTGATGCCGACGACGCGCCAGTCGCGGTCGAGGAAGACGACGTCGATCGGGAACCGCATGAAGAACATGTGTACCGATGGAGCCCGGTCGATCAGCATCCCGCCGCCCGGATCGAGGCCGTCGCGGCCGAGCAGACCGCGCATCCGTCCGAACGCGCTTTCCGGTATCTCGCAGCGCTCGCAGACGACGGCACCGTCCGGGGCACGGCGGACGCGCGCGAGCGATGCACGGGCCATCGCTCGAGCATGCCACCTTCGTACCGCATCCGGCGCTCTGTACGCACAGACTCCGCGCGGCCGATCAGGTGATCAGGAGCGGTCACGCGGACTATGGGTACGGCTTTCTTCTGATCGTCCATGCTGTCGCGGTCGGTGCCGAAGTTCATGCGATGCTCGCAGTGGATCTGATGGACGAGCCGGGGCGCTCCTTCAGCGCTTGTGCCGAAGCCTGCACGGCGACCTGTCAGCTCGCCACTTCACAAGCTGGGGGTCACTGGTTCGAGCCCGACGACTCGCCGTTGTCCCGCGGACGTCCTGACGGGACACTTGGGACGGATCGCACCGACCCGGGGACGGTTCGCACGCGAGGCCTACTGGCGGTTGAACACGAGGCGACGGAGCTCGGCGACGGCCTACTCGGGCGGCGTCCAGCGCCGCCCTCGAGCGAGGACTGACAGGCTTTGGCATTGCTGGTGGACACGGAGCGGCCACAGTCCTCGGCGTACCACAGCCTCGAGTGTGCTCCGCGAGAGGGCTCCGCCGGTCACGAGTGGCACGTGCCGGCGACACCCTTTCGAACGACGCCGATCCTAAAGCATCGAGTTCCATCACGACGCGGGCTTCAGGCAGCCAGGCTCTGCCCATCCTGCCTGGGGACATATCTCTAGCCGTTCAGGTGGTGGTGTGGTCTAGTACACAGGCGCAAGGTCCACGAGAAGAGCGTCAAACGATTATTTGAGGATCGTGTCTCGGCAGGAGGGGTCAAAAATGGAATTGATCTACGTCCTCGACCGTAGGCGGCTGCAGCGGGAGCTGCGACGGCGCGAGGTCGCGCTGCGAGAGGCAGCCCGGGCACTGGAGGCCGGCGAGCCGAAGCCGGAGCCGCTGGCTGAGCAGTCTGCCTCGACGGCGCGGGGCTGGTGGGAGTGCGACTTCTGCGGGCGCGGCTTCCATGGCTACGGCCAGTTCCTCAACCACAACTGCCACGCGGAAGACTGAGACGGCCGATCGTCGCTGCGGCAGCGCATCTGACGCAACCTCGACTTTTCCTAAAAGGAGGATATCGCCGATGTTCTCGGCTCAAACCGTAGCGGGCGCGCTGTGCTGGTGGTTGGGTACCTGCTCGTCTGCACCGACAATGAGATAACCGCCGAGATCGGCCACGACCCTCTTGCAGCCATCCTCGTGCCCCTTGACAACGAGGAACAGTGCGGGGTCGTCACTGACGCGATCGTAAGCCTCAAGCGGAGCTCGGACGAACGCGCGACAGCCGATCTGTGGGCACTCGCAGAAGAACGAAAGGAGCCCTGGATCTCCTTCCTCGCCAAATTTGGCCGACAGTTCGGCGATCCGCTCGTTTACCGAGCGGAACAGTGCTTGGTTGTGGATCTTGTGCTCGTCGCGCGGCACCTTGCTGACCCCTCTCCGTCCATCGAATCGTCAAAGGCATTGCAACTTGCCGCGCTATTCGTTAGTGGCGACGGAAGCCGGACCTTCCGGCGAACGAATCGCGAGAGTCGGCTGATCATCAGAGCTAGCTTCGCGGAATGCGTCGAGCGAGTACCGCCCCACCCCACTCAAGCCGAGATTGGGTGCAGCTCATGTAAGGCCCCCGTAAGACCGGAAGAATGTGATCGCTCGACTGCAGCACCTTGGGTAGACCCGGCTCCACATGCGCAAGTGCCGGACTCAAGTAGTCGTCGTCCTGCCCTTGCTCTTCGTAGAAGCGGGCTGGCTCACCCTGCTCTGCTACGCCCGTCTGCGACTGCTGGGTAGGTAGTCCGCGCCGCTCAGGCGAAGGTCTTCGCTCGCCGGTCGCTACCCGAACGCCGATCGCGGCCGGAGCGGTGTTGGCCCCCCGGAGGTTTCGGGTCACTGCCGGAGCGACGGTCGCGACCCGAGCGACGGTCGAGGCTGGAGCGGCGCTCATGCTTCGCGAGCCGCGCCTCGGCCGCACGCCGCAGGTTCAGGTCGCGTTGGATGTCGTTGACGGTGCGGCTGTTCAGCCGATCGAGAATGCGCGCTCGATCTTGTGAGGGAAACGTGTATAGCAACTCATCCGCGCTGACAACACTCGCTTCGTTGCCAGCTTCGTCTTCTCGGACCAGGTCAGCCATCGCCGCAGCGAGCTCCAAGTTGTCGACGACGCCAATTGGAGTCCATGCGCCGGGCAGTCGAACCAGGCCCTGCTGCCGCCACCGCCGCACGATGACGACGAAGTCACGTCTGCCGAGAATCGTGCCCGGATGGTCGCACACCGCGCGGACGCCGCGGTCTGATGAGGTCAACCCGGTCAGCAAACTCGACCGCAGCGAACGGCCACGCGTCTCGAGACAAGAACGGCCGGTCCTCAGCCCGGAGGAGATCGGACGGCTCCTCGCAGCGGCCGAACCGCGCTTCCGGACCCTCCTCGCTACAGCGATCCTCAGTGGCCTCCGGCAGGGCGAACTCTTGGCCTCCACTGGCGAGACGTCGACTTCGGCAATCAGCTGATCCACGTCCGCACGGCCCTCGACCGAAAGCGCCGGGACGTGCCGCCGAAGACGAAGCGCGCGGTTCGTGATGTAGTTCTCATGCCCGCGCTGGCGGAGGCGCTCGGGCAGCACGAGAGGGCGACAAAATTCGACCAGCCCGACGACTACGTGTTCACCACCCGAGTCGGGACGCCACACCACGCACCGCACATCGGCCTGCGAGCGTTAAGGCCCGCCCTGGAGAAAGCCGGCCTCCAGCACGTCCGGTGGCACGACCTTCGGCACAGGTTCGCAAGCCTTCTGATCGCCGGCGGAGCGAACATCACCTTCGTCTCTCGCCAACTCGGCCACCTCAAGCCAGATCACGCTCGGCATCTACGCCCACCTCCTTGACGGAGAGGAACAGGCGCGCAGGACACGGGAGATGCTGCAGGTGATGCTCGGCGGCCATATCCGCGGAGACGGCGCGAACCAGATGATGACCGACCTCTGACGCTAGCGACGGCTGCCTGAGCCTGAGCTAGTCCTGGATCGATCCGGTTGAGGCCATTGCTAGGACAAGTCCCGGGACTTGGACGACGAAGTTCCGGCCGCAGGAAAGCGCGTTCCGGCCGGGCCGGTTACGCCGCGCTCGGCGGCGGTAGCTAAGTGCCGCGAGGCCACTCGGGGAGCGAGGGCTGCGAGCGCCGCCCTCGCTCGTGTCCGGGGTGGCAACGATGGCGTACGTGCGACACGCATGGCGAGACGCCGGGCGTCTGGGGAGCGCTCGCGGAGCGCCGTGCTGGTCCGGGTCAGTAGCGCGTTTCGTCGCTCCGTTGCGAGCGCCGCCTCCGCGCGCCTGCGTTCGTCGGGCGTGAGGCCGTCGCGGCTCGCGGCTCGTTCGAGGACTTGACAGCGCCCCTCTAGCAATTCGGCGCGGTTTGCCGAGAGGCTGCTCTGCCGGAGCCGGTAACGCGCGAGGGGTTCGTTGACGAGTCCGACGCGAGAGCCGTCGAGCAGCATCCGGCACCAGAGGTCCCAGTCGGTTCCGTGGGAGATCGAACGCGCGAACCCGCCGCTCTCGAGAAAGCTCGTACGGCGGACCGCGGCGTGACCGAAGATGAAATTTCGCTCGAGAATTGCGCCTCGCTGATCATCTATCTCGAACGTCCAGCCGGCTTCATAGCAGCGGCGGACGACCTTTCCGTCGATCTCGAGAAAGGCGTCGGTGGTCAGGATGTCTAGGTCCGGGCGTGCCGCCGCGAGTTCGCCAAGCGCTTCGAGCCGCTCGGGGAGAAACGTGTCGTCGGCGTCCAGGAAGACGATGAAGTCCCCTTCTGTCGTCTGCAACGCGCCGTTGTTCTTCGCCCCACCCTCGCCCGCGTGCTGCTGGCGGACGAGCGTGACGCGTTCGCGAAACGGTGCGAGCGCCGTGGCGAGATCGTCGTGTGAGCCGTCGTCGCAGACCACGATCTCTTTCGCTTCGATCGTCTGCGCGAGAACCGACTCGACGGCATCCGAGATGCTGTCGGCGGCGTCGTAGGCCGCGATTACGACCGAGAACGCCGGTGTCGGCCCGCTCGCGACGATCCCCAGCGGAGGCGGGGCCAACACGGGTCTCACGAGGCGCTTCCTGGGTCGATCCAGCTTTGCCAACCGCTGCCGAGCGCCGGGTCGGAGAGCCACACGTGCGGGTAGGAGGATGCAGCGGTCTTCATGGTCCCCCCTCCTCGGGCAGCTCGGTCGACGGCGGCGCTTCGCGCCTCGTGGGAGAGTCCGTGGTGGAGCCAACAGAGCGTCGCGAGCTTACCCACCACCTGCGCCGGGATTGCGAGCGCTTCGACCGCGATACGCGTCCACCGAAAAAGCTCGGCCGATGCCGGCGCCTCACCGCGAAAGAGCCGCGCAAAGGCACCACTGCCCGCGGCTTCCTCCCCGTCGAGCAGGCGGAGTGCGTCGGCCAGGAAGTACCACAGATCCCAGAGCGGAAGGCCTGACGGATTGGCGCTTTCCCAGTCGACAGCGGTGAAGTTGGCACCGCCGTCGCTGACGATGTTCCAGGTACCGAGATCGTTGTGCTGCAAGACAGCGGGCAGGCCGGCGAGATCGGTCAGGAGTCCTTCGGAGGCGGTTGGCCAGGAGGCGAGGACGTCCCTGCGGAGTCGCTCCACCTCCCCGGCTGCGCCGTCATGACGCGTCTCGACACCGAAGCGCACGATCCACTCTGCGACCGCGTTCACCGCTCGCCCTTTCGCGGCTCTCGGACCCGCGGCAGTCAGGATCGCCGACAATCGGCGTCCCGCGGCAGCTGTCTCGATCGAGGCGGCTAGCCCGCTCACCTCGAGCCGCCCGAGGAAGCTCGGCGCGTGAGCGGCCGCCACCCCACCCACCCCCGCCACGGCGGCCAGGGCGCGCTCGTCGCGCTCGATCGGGTCGGGGTATCCCGGGACTCGAACGAACTTCACGATCCAACGCGGCCGCGATGCCGACTGGGGAAACACGACGAATGCCGCGCGACCGAGCTCATCCGACTGCCCGCAGATGAGAAGCCAGTCAACGGGTGTCTCGACGCCGAGCTGCTGCAGCGCGGCCGCGACGATGTACGGCGGCCCGGTGTCGCGGGTTGCGATCGTCACCTGCGGCCACCTCGCAAGCCGCACCGCCAGCCGGGGCACGACGAGGACGAGACGCCTCCGAAGCGCACGTGCCCCGGTCCTTGGCGACGACCAGGCCGAGAGCGCGTAGGACATGACGTTGCCGCGGTCGCGCGGAACGAGCAACAGCGGCCTCTCCCGGCTTCCGAACACCACGTAGCGTCGGCTCGTGTAGCCGTTCAGCGCCGCCTCGCCCTCGACGATCACGGACGGGACCCCATCGGTCTCTACGGTAGGGAGTTGCGGCCCGGTGATCACCAGATCCAAGGGCGGCGTCCCGGTCGTGTCGAGTCCCGCGCGTGTAAGCAGCGGCAGCCAGGCCTCGGCGCCCGGTAGCACGCTCACCGATCGGGGAGGTGCCGGCAGGAGGAATCGAGGATCTGCGAACGACGACATCAGTGAGCCAGTCGCGTGAACAGGTCGACATAGCTCTGTTGCATCCGCTCTGCCGTAAAGCGGGACCGCCACGCCTCACGTGCCTGCGCACCGAGCCGCTTTCGCTCCCCTTCGGCTTCGAGAAGTCGCCTGATACCGGCGGCGAGGGCAGGCGCGTCGTCGGGAGGTACGAGCAGTCCGTCCTGTCCGGAGATGACAGCCTCGCTTACCGCGCCTACGTCCGCGGCGACAATCGGGGTAGCGGTGGCCATCGCCTCGAGCAGTGCGAGCGGCAGGCCCTCGTATCGTGAAGGCAGCACGAAGACGTCGAGCGAGCGCAGAAACGGTCCGATCTCGGATGTCCACGGGACGATCGAGAAGCGGTCGGTCACGGAGCGATCGGATGCGCGCCGCATGAGGGCATCCCGCTCGGGTCCGTCGCCGGCCACGACAGCGGATACCCCGGGCAGCGTCGCGAGCGCGTCGATGAGAACATCGAAACCTTTCTGCCGGTCGAAGCGCCCCATTCCGCCGATGATCGGTCGCGTTAGTCCCGGGGCGCTTTTGCCGGCCGCCGGTTCGGAGACGCCGTTTCGCACGACCAGCATCCTCTCGCGCGCGATTCCCGCCTCTTCGGCGATCGCCTCGGCAGTGTGAGCCGAGACGGCCACATGGCCTGCGAGCCGGCGAGAGGTCACTCGCTTCAGCCAGTGCGCGGCGCGCGACCGCGACGGAAGCGGGAGGTGCTCGATCGCGACAACTCTCAGGCTCGGGATGAGGACGGCGGCGAGCGCAGCGTGCAGAGCGCAGTAGGGCGTGTGCAGGTTGATGAGGCACAGATGGGGATCGAGGCGCTTCAGAAGGTGTCGGTGCACCGCCACAGCTCGTGCGTCCCAGAATCGCCTCGGCGGCTGCACGGACGCGACCTCCGCGGCGACGCATCCGGCCGCAACGGTTCGACCCACGGCGGCGTCCGTGGCCACGACCGTGACGCGAAACGATGGAGGAAGGCCGGCCAGGATCGTCGCCAGACAGCGCTCGGCTCCCCCTACGGTTTCTGCGTTCGTGTACGCGACGAGTGGGATCTCTTGCGGCATCAGCCGGAATTCGCCATGCGTGAATAGAGCTCGAAGAGCATCCCGGCCGCAACCCGGGGCGTATGGCCATCCTTGAAAGCCTGGAGGCCGGCAACGCCGCGCTGTCTCCGCTCCTCGGGATCACGAAGGATCGAGACTGCCGCCCGGGCAAGCGTTTCGTTGTCCTCGGCAACTACGACTCCTTCGTTACTCGCAACGCCCTCCGCTCCGATCGCGTTCGTGACCACGGGCAAGCCCGACGCGAGCGCCTCGAGCACCTTGACCTTCGTGCCGCTGCCGCCCACCGGCGCAAACAGCAAGACGGAGACTTCGCGCATGAAGTCGGAGCCCGAGCGCACCTCGCCCTGGATCTCCACGCCGTCGCCGGCGCGGAGCCCGAGCGTGTCCATGCGGCGGCCGGCCACGCGAAGCCTCGCCTCGGGAATCTCGCGGCGGACGAGCGGCCAGACCCTGTCCACGAGTCGGTGCGCGGCTGCAGCGGTCATTGGCCAGCCCCCCGAGCCGATGAAGCCCACGACCGGTTCCCCGCTATCGAGTGACGGCTGATAGTGAGCCGGGTCGAGGACGAGCGGAACAACGGTGACGTCGGCGTTCGGCGTTTCCCGGCGTATCTCGTTCCCGACGGTGGTTGAGTTCGCGACGAGGAATCGATGG
>Ga0136846_1211685_pt1 | contig 17763 bp, 13 predicted proteins | sample HopSoiMetagenom2_FD_96841 | JGI IMG/M metagenome (GOLD analysis project Ga0136846, IMG submission 96841) | Grasslands soil microbial communities from Hopland, California, USA - 2 Assembly 2016 (version 4) | ecosystem: Environmental > Terrestrial > Soil > Grasslands | place: USA: Hopland...
CCTGCTCAGCGCGGTCATCGTGCTCGCCACCGTGCCGCTGCTGCCCGTGTTCGGCGCGCTGGTCGGGCTGGCCACCCGCGACCGCGCCCAGGAGCAGTGGCGCGAGATGTCGTCCCTGTCGGGACACTTTCTCGACGTGGTGCGCGGCCTGCCTACGCTGGTCGTCCATCGCCGCGCTCGAGCCCAGTCAGCCCGCATCGCGGCGATCACCGATCGCTATCGCGTCGCTTCTCTCCGCACGCTGCGGATCGCGTTCGCCTCCTCGCTCGTCCTCGAGCTGGTCGCCACACTGTCCGTCGCGCTCGTCGCGGTCACCGCCGGCGTACGACTGGCCCAGGGCTCGCTCGGGTTGCACACCGCCCTCGTCGTGCTCCTCCTGGCCCCGGAGGCCTACTGGCCGCTGCGCCGGGTGGGTGCGGAGTTCCACGCGGCCGCCGAGGGTGTCGCAACCTTCGAGGCCGTCCGCGAGCTGCTGTCCGGATCCGGCATCGACGGCACGACTGATGGCCCGGCACCGGCAGGCGCGCCGCTCGAGCTGCGCCAGGTCTCCGTCACTCACGCGGGACGGCATGACCCCGCGGTGCTGCAGCTGGATGCCGTGATCCCGGCCCGGGGCATCACCCTCGTCACCGGCCCGAGCGGCTGCGGCAAGTCGACGCTGTTGGACGCGCTCGCCGGCCTGCTGGCCGGGTCGAGCGGCACGATCACGGCCGACGGCACCCCTGTCGGCGGCTTGGACTGGCAGCAGCAGGTGGCCTGGTTGCCACAGCGGCCTCACTTCGTGGCCGGAACCGTCGCCGACAACCTGCGGCTCGGTCGGTCGGACGCGACGGCGGAGGAGCTCTGGGACGCACTGCGCCTCGTCGCCATGGAGGAACGGGTCCGCTCCCTGCCCGACGGGCTGGGCAGCGTCGTCGGCGAGGACGGCACCACCCTCAGCGCTGGTGAGCGGGCCCGACTGGCCCTGGCCCGCGTCGTCGTGGCCGACCGTCCGTGGATGCTGCTCGACGAGCCGACCGCGCACCTCGACGAGCTGACCGAACAGGTCATCACCGACACACTGGTGGAGCTGGGTCGCCGGGGTGCCGTCGTGGTTGTCGCGCACCGACACGCGCTGGTCGAGATCGCGGACCACCACATCGATCTACCGGCACCCGGACGGACCACGCCGCGCCCGCTGCCGGTCGGTTCCAGACGGAAGGGCAGCTCCCCGGTGCCCGTGGCCGACGTCGAGCTGCCCAGAGCCCGATTCGGGCTCAGCGCGCTCCTCTCGGCCCTCGCATCGGCCTGCGGCGTCGCCCTGACCGCCACGGCCGGCTGGCTCATCGTCCAGGCGTCCATGCATCCCGCCGTCCTCACCATGCTGGTCGCCATCGTCGGCGTCCGAGCCTTCGGCCTCGGCCGCCCGGCCCTGCGGTACGCCGAGAGGCTCCGTTCGCACGACGGCGCTCTGCTCCTCCTGGCCCGGCGACGCGTCGAGGTCTACGACGCGATCGTGCCGCTGACCCCGGGCCTGCTGGGCCGCCGCCGCGGCGACCTCCTCACGTCCGTGGTCGACGACGTCGACAGCGTCGTGGACAGGGAGCTCCGGGTGCGCATGCCGTGGCGTGCGTACGCGATGGTCAGTGCCCTGGCGACCGCGGTCTCAGGTCTGGTCCACGCGACAGCTGCACCGGTCGTCGCCCTGGGTGCCCTGGCCGGCGGGGCCGGCGCCTGGTGGATCGCCCGGCTCGGCGCCCGGGTGGCGGAGCGCTCGACGGTGGCCACCCGCGCGGCGCTCTCGGATCAGGTCGTCGAGGTCACCCAGCTGGCGCGGGAGCTGCGCATGTGGCAGGCCGCCAAGTGCGCCGTGGCCGAGGTGGCGCGGTTCAGCGACCGATTGGGTTCTGCGGCCGCCACCGCGGCCGCATGGACGGGGGCGGCGCGCGCCTGGGTCCTGGCCAGCTGCGGTGTGACGATGGCCGTCGTCGCTGCCACCACCGCACCCGCGGTCGAGGTCGGCGACTTGTCCGGACCCATGACGGCACTGCTGCTGCTCATCCCGTTCGCGCTGGCCGAGGTGGCCATGCCCTTGGCTGACGCCGGCGCCCTGTCGGTCCGCACGGACGCGGCCGCAACCCGTCTCTCGACGCTGGAGCGCACCGCACCCGCCGTGCGCGACACCGTCGCAGTACCGGCCCCGCCGGTCCATCACGTGAGCGTCGACGGCGCACGCGGTCGGTGGAGCAACGACGCACCGGAAACCAGCGAGTTCCACCTGAGTCTCTCTCCGGGCGAGCGGTTGGCCCTGGTGGGACCGTCGGGTTCCGGCAAGAGCACCCTGGCCGCCCTGATGATCCGGTTCCTTGATCCTGTCACCGGAGTCGTGCGCCACGGTGACGTCGACCTGCGCGACCTGTCCCTGGACGACGTCCGCCGGGTCACGGGCTACGTCGACGACGACCCGCATGTCTTCGCCACCACGCTCGCAGAGAACGTTCGTCTGGCCAGACCGGACGCGACCGACCGCGACGTGGGCACAGCCCTCGAGCACGCGTGTCTGGGACTCTGGGTCGCTGGTCTTCCCGACGGTCTCGACACTTGGCTGGGCGACGGCCACGCCGGGCTCTCGGGCGGCGAACGCGCCAGGTTGGGCCTGGCCCGGTCTCTACTGGCCGACCAGCCGGTGCTGGTGCTGGATGAGCCGGCGGCGCATCTCGACCACGCGACCGCGTCGGCGCTCGCGGAAGAGCTGCTCACTGGACCGCGCACCCGCGCCCTGGTGTGGATCACCCACAGCGACGTCGGTCTGGACCTGGTGGACCACGTGGTCGACCTCGCCGGCTGACATCCCTGTGCCTCAGGGGACCGGACGCAGCTGCCGGGGTGCGGATGTGTCTGGCCCGACGGGTGTCGCGAGCCGCACCTTCGCGTCGACCACAACACAGCCCGCCGGACTCACCATGACGGGGTTGAGGTCGAGCTCGGCCAGCTCGGGTACGTCGACCGCCAGTCGGCCCAGAGCCGTGATGAGCGAGTGCAGCCCAGCCACGTCACCGGCGGGGGCACCGCGGAAGCCGTGCAGGATCCGCGAGATGCGCAGGGAGTCAACGGCCCGCGCGCCCTCTGCCTGCGACACCGGGGGCACGAGGAAGGCCCGGTCGTTCCACACGTCGGTGGCCACACCGCCAGACGCGATCATGACCAGTGGCCCCATCGACGGGTCCCGGACCAGACCGAGCGCCACCTCGGTCCCGGTAGCCATGGGCTGGACCAACACCTCCGGTGCGTGGCCGAGCGCGTCGCGGAAGTCACGGTAGGCGTCCCGGACCTGCCCCACGGTACGCAGCCCGGTGCGGACCAGCCCCAGCTCGGTCTTGTGGACGACCCCCGGGTCAGTCACCTTCACGGCGACCGGGAGACCGACGGCCTGGGCGGCCCGGACTGCGGCCGCTGCCGAATGGGCGGTGTGGCCCGACGGGTGGAGTCCGTACGCCGCCAGCAGTCGAGTGGTCTCGGTGGCACCCAGCCAGCGGGTGCCCGCGTCCCCCAGCAGGTCGCGAGCGACGCGTCGTGCAGCGACCGCCTCCTCGGGGGGTGTCGCGGGCGGCACGGCGGCGTCCGCTTCCAGCCACTCGGCGTACCGGACGGCGCGGCCCAAGGCACGCAATGCTGAGGCTGTCGTGCGGTAGGTGGTGATCGGGTGCTCGCTGGCCGGAGCGTCGGGGAGCCCGCCGAGAGGGACGGCGAGCGCCGGGATGCCGGGGTGACCACCGCGGACCCGGGTGAGCTCGGACATGGTCGCGCTCCCGTCGCTGACCCCGGTGGCCACCGGAACCACAACGACGGCGTCGACCTCGTCGGACCCCAGGACGGCGTCGACCATCTCCGCCAGCTGCCGTGGGGCTACGCCCGCTCCGGCGTCGACCGGGTTGCTCGTGCCGGTGGTGCCCTGCACGAGTGAGGCGAGTCGGGCCTGGAGCTGACTCGAGAACTCCGGCACCACGAGCCCCTCGTCAGTGGCGGCGTCAGCCGCGAGGACCCCCATGCCACCGGCGTTGGAGACGATCGCGACTCGGCGACCGCGTGGGAGCTGCTGCTGGTCGAGCAGCAGCGCTGTCCTGGCCAGGTCCTCGGCGTCGCGACAGCCGATCACACCGGACTGTGCGAACAACGCGTCGACCCCGACGCCAGGAGTCGCAGCGGCGGCCGTGTGCGACGCACCGGCCCGGCTACCGCTGTCGGAGCGCCCGCCCACCACGGCCAGCAGCGGCTTGCGCCGCGCGAACCGACGGGCGAAGCGAGCGAACTTCGCCGCGTTGCCGAACGACTCGAGGTAGAGCGCAGCGGCAGTGACCTCGGGGTCGTCGTACCACGCGGCCAGCAGGTCGTTGCTCGACACGTCCGCCTTGTTTCCGAGGGAGACGAACGTGTGCACTCCGAGGCCGAGCTCATGGGCCAGATCCATCAGGACGATGCCGACGCCCCCGGACTGGCTGGCCACCGCCAGCCCGCCGGCCGGCGGGACGGTGTCGTTGAAGGTCGCGTTCAGCCGGAGGTCCGGGTGGTTGAGCAGGAGCCCGAGGCAGTTCGGCCCCACCACGCGGACGTCGTGCGCTCGGGCCAGGGCCGCCAGCTCGTGCTGCATGCGTGCACCTTCGGGTCCCAGCTCGCCGAAGCCCGACGAGACGACGACCGCAGCGTGGACGCCCGCGGCCACCGCGTCGTGGCACACGTCCAGTGCGTACGCGGCCGGGACGCAGATGACGACGAGGTCGACGGGCCCGGGCACCTCGGAGATCGAGGCATATGTCGGCACGCCAGCGAGGTCCCGGGCTCGGGGGTGCACGGCCACGACCTCTCCGGTGAAGCCACCGGCGATTACCGAACGCAGCACGGTGGCACCGATGCCTGTGCCGTCCTCGCGGACGCCGACCACGGCGACCCTTCCGGGGTGCAGCAACGGAGCCAGCGACCGCGCCTCGGCGTGGAACTCGCGCGCGTCGGCCAACGCCGTCGTCTCCGCACTTGTTGCGGTGCCGAGGGTGAGGACCACAGTCCCGACGTCGAACTCCCGCCGACTGGTGTACCCCGCGCCCGACAACACCGTCAGCATGGCGTGGTTCTCGGTGAGTACGTCGGCCTCGAGCGTGGTGATGCCACGCCCCAACGCCAACGCTGCCAGGTGCTCGAGTAGCAGCGTGCCGACCCCATGACCTCGAGCTTCGTCGGAGACCAGGAAGGCGACCTCGTACCGGGTTGCCGACATCGGCTCCGCGGTGGCCAGCCCGATGAGCCGGCCGTGCCGCTCGGCGACGAGGGTCAGCGTCTCCGGATCGGACAGCACATGGTCGACGTACACATGGGCGGCATGCCGGGACACGCTGAAGAACCGCATCCGGATGGCGTCGTCCGAGACCTGCTCGTGCAGGTCGTGCAGCCCTGGGCTGTCACCGGGATGCAGTGGCCGGATGACGGCGATAGAGCCGTCGGCCAGGAGCACGTCAGCCGGGGCCGGGCCCAGAGACGTGGCGATCACCGCGCACTCCTCCGCCAGTGCAGGAGGTCTTCGTGGTCCCAGGCGGCTCCGACCCGCCGGCCGGTGAGCTCGGTCCAGGTCAGACGAAGCTCACAGGTGCGGTCACCGTCGGCCCATGGCCGGATCCGAGGTCGTCCCGCACCTTGCGGGTCCTTGACGACCTCCCCGACGCCGCGGGCCACGACACTCCAGCCTTGCCAGTATTCGTGGTCCACCTGGTCGACCTCGAACACGAGTGGCGCTCCGTCGGCGTACCGCGCCAGGACGCCGACGGGAGAGGTACCAACCACGATCGTCTCGTCGACGACTGCGTAGTTCACCGGAATGACCTCGGGTCCGTGCGGTGTCGCCATCCCGACTCTTCCGAAGGTGCCGCGACGCAACAGCTGTTCGCAGTCGTCGGGCGCAAGCACTCGTAGCTCAGGCATGGAGTCAGCCTCTGTTGGCGCGGCGCGGATCGGGAGGGGCTTTGGTCCCGCTGCTGGGGGTCCCGCGGCCGTGGGACATGACCGACCGGGCGACGAGCCTTGCCGACATGACGAGTTTCGGTGTGCCGTCGGAGCGTCGTCGTTGGCGCCGAGGGCTCCGAGGACTCCGAGCGGGTCCCGACCCGGGCTGCGACTCAGGCCCTGCCGGAACACCGCCGGCTGGCGATCGTGCACTGCACGGACCAAACGCTCGCTCCGGGAGACACCTGAGGCCACGCGAGGAGAGGAAATGTCATGAACACACCTGCCAACGCCGTCGTCGCCATCGGCGCGGATGGTCACGAGGCCGCCGTGGCCTTCGCCGTAGCGGAGGCTCGCCGGACCTTGCGTCCGCTCCATCTCGTCCACGTGCTGGAAACGCCGGCGGCGTACTCCTACGTCGGTGTCTCCGACGGGATGCTGGAGCTCGCGAGGACCACGCTGGACGAGGCCTTGGCCAGGGCCGAGGCCCTGGCCGGCGACGATGTCGCCGTCACCGCTGAGCTGGTCGACCACGGATGGATCGTCGACGACCTCGTCCGCCACACCGACGGCGCCTCGCTACTGGTGTTGCAGCACCGCGCCCAGGGTCGTACGAAGCGGGTGTTCAGCACTTCGACCGCCGAGGGCATCGTGAGCCGGGCCCACGTGCCGGTCATCTCGGTGCCGGCAGGCTGGACCGCGGACCGGAGGACGACCGGCGTCGTGACGGCGGGCGTGCAGGACGCCGTCGAGGCCTCCGCGCTGCTGCGCGCCGGGTTCGACGAGGCCAACACCCGGCACGCGGAGCTGGTCGTGCTGCACGCGTGGTGGCTGTCCTCGGGCTACGACGTCGCCGTCGTCGACGACGCCATGCGCGACGAGTACTCCTCACAGCTGCATCAGGGGCTCGAGCCACTGCTCGAACCGCTGCGGGAGGAGTTCCCGGACGTCGACGCCAAGATCCTGGTCCGTCACGCACCCCGTGTGGAGGCGGTGCTCGACGCGGCCGAGCTGTCCGACCTGCTGGTCCTCGGCCGGCGCCATCACCTGCTCCCGTTGGGCAGTCACCTCGGGTCGGTCGCACGTGCGGCCCTCGAGCACTCGACATGTCCGGTGCTGGTCACCCCCGAGCCCGCGGCGCGTGCTGCCGACCCGCAGTACTCCGACCTCTTGGCCTCGATCGGCCACCACGAAGCCACGAGCTGACGCCGGCTCTGCGTCAGCACCGCCCCCTTCCTCGGGTGTCCCCCACCACCGAGGAGCCAGGGGCCCCGGACGTCTCGGCGTCCGGGGTCTCGTCGGGCATGCCAGCACCCTTGGGAGGAGAACGATGAGGAACCCGGTTCCCCGTCACCGCCGCTCCTTGGTCTGCCTGGCCGTCCTGCTGCTTGTCAACACCGTCCTCGGACCGCTGGGACTCGACCTGGTGTCCTACCCCTTGTCCGAGTCGCTGATGAGCCAGCTGCGTGGGCTCGAGCTCGTGACGGTGCTCCTCGTCGTTCCTGCCCTTCTCCGCAGCGCCCAACGTCCCACGAGCACGGGACCTTGGGCCGGTCGACACCGGCCTTGCGGCCCTGACCTCGACCGTCCCCCGGTTCCTAGCGTGAGTGCCATCAGGAGAACGGTTCTCCGCCAAGGAAAGAGGAGTGAACCATCATGCGCTCGGCATTCGACAAGCTCATCTCATGGACCGGACTGGCCCTGGCGGCCGTCGCGCTCGCGGCTGGCGCACTGCTCCTCTGGGCGAACAGCTTCATCGGCAACCAGGTGCACGACCAGCTCGCCATGCAGGACATCACGATGCCCTCGGGTGAAGCGCTGACCAGCCTGCCCCAGGCCGATCAGGACGCCCTCAAGCCCTACGCGGGCAGCAAGCTGGACAGCGGCCCCGAGGCCAAGGCCTACGCCAACCACTACATCCTCGTGCACATGAACGAGGCCAGCAACGGCCAGACCTACTCCCAGGTCAGCGGCCAGTACGTCGCCATGACCGACGAGCAGAAAGCCAGCCCGGACGGCCAGGCGCTCGGCCAGCTGCGGCAGACGCTCTTCATGGGCAACACCCTGCGCGGCCTGCTGCTCTATGGCTCCGCCTTCGCCACCATGGGCACGATCGCCGGCTACGGCTCCATCATCGCCTTCAGCGGTGCCGCCATCCTGCTGGTGCTGTTCGGGTTCGGGCTCTGGCACGCTCGCCGGGTCGAGCACACTGCCGAGCGCACTGTCCCGGCCCCGGTGCCTCAACCGGCCTGACCGTGACAACCGACCTCCCGGGAGCCGTCCAGGCTGCCGGGAGGTCTTTGTCTGTGGGTACAGCGTCCGGCCGGCACGACCCGAAAGCCGACCAGGCATGACCGGAGAGCTGACGCGGGCCTGGCGGCCCTTACGACGAGGACCTTGTCCCCTCCCACGGCTGGCGGCGGGCTCCTATCTTCGAGGTGGACGCGAAGGAGAGCGAGGCGCAGGCCATGACCAGTCGCCTGGTAGTGCTGGGGGCCGGGACCGCCGGCACGATGATCGTGAACAAGCTGCGGCGCAAGCTGCCTCGCGAGGACTGGATGATCACCGTCGTCGACCGTGACGATGTGCACCCGTACCAGCCCGGCTTCCTGCTGCTCCCGTTCGGCCGGTACAACCCCCAAGAGCTGACTCGGCCGCGCCACGAGTTCGTGCCAGACGGCGTTGAGCTCGTCCTGGGCGAGATCGAGCGCGTGGACACCGCCGCTGACAGCGTGCACCTCGCGGACGGACGCACCGTTGACTACGACTACCTGGTCATCGCCACCGGCACCTCGCCGCGGCCGGACCAGACGCCGGGGATGCTCGGGAGCGAGTGGCGCAAGAGCGTGTTCGACTTCTACACCTTCGAGGGCGCCGAGGCGCTGGCCGGTGCACTCGCGAAGTTCGACCACGGCCGGCTCGTCGTTCATGTGACGGACATGCCGATCAAGTGCCCTGTCGCCCCGTTGGAGTTCACCTTTCTCGCCGAGGCCTGGCTACGTGAGCACCAGCTGCGCGACCGAGTGGAGCTGGTCTTCGTGACCCCACTGCCGGGCGCGTTCACCAAACCAGTCGCGTCCGAGCAGCTCGGCGACATGCTGGAAACCCGCAAGGTAGTCGTAGAGAGCGACTTCCTCGTCGAGAGCATCGACAACGAGCGCAAGTGCCTGGTCTCCTACGACGAGCGCGAGGTCCCCTTCGACCTGCTGGTCACGGTCCCTCTCAACATGGGCTCCGACTTCGTGGAGCGGTCCGGGCTTGGTGACGAGCTCAACTACGTGCCGGTCGACAAGCACACATTCCTCAGCACCGCCCACGAGAACGTCTTCGCGATCGGCGACGCCGCGAACCTGCCGACCTCGAAGGCCGGCTCAGTGGCCCACTTCTCGGTGGATGTCTTCGTCGCCAACTTCCTCGAGCACGTCGACGGCCAAGCGATGACCGGGTCCTTCGACGGGCACGCCAACTGCTTCATTGAGTCCGGTGACAAGAAGGCGCTGCTCATCGACTTCAACTACGACACCGAACCGCTGAGCGGCACCTACCCGATTCCATTTGCCGGGCCGCTCGGACTGCTCAAGGAGACCCGGGCAAACCACCTCGGGAAGCTCGCGTTCCGCTGGATCTACTGGAACATCCTGCTCCGCGGCCGCCCGCTCCCGTTGCCGTCGAACATGTCCATGGCCGGCAAGCACCCAGCCGAGCATGACGCCACACACACGACGAAGGAGTTGCCATGACGACCACCACACTCGCCGGCCACGAGTTCCACATCAACGACGAAGGCTTCCTCACCGTTCCCGCCGAGTGGACCGAGGAGCTCGGCGCGGCCCTGGCCGCCCAGATCGGCATCTCGATGACGGATGCGCACTGGGACGTCGTGCGGTTACTGCGCGAAGACTTCGCCGAGACCGGCGAGACCGCGACCTTGCGCCGGATCTCGCACCGCAGCGGCGCGCCGGTCAAGCAGCTCTTCACGCTGTTCCCCCAGAAGCCGGCCAAGAAGATGGCGTACGTCGCGGGGCTGCCCAAACCGCACGGCTGCGTCTGACCACACCACACCAGGAGACCAGCCATGACCACCACCGCCAGTGCTGCTGCTGCGCCCGCCGTCGTGCCGTCGTTCAACGACCCTGAGAGTGAAGGCCGCAAGCTCGCCATCATCTGCTCCAAGGGCAATCTCGACATGGCATACCCGGCCTTGATCCTGGCCAATGCCGCCTTGGGCGAGGGCGTCGAGACCCACCTCTTCTTCACCTTCTGGGGCTTCGACATGATCACGAAGGACACCATGGCCGACCTGAAGTTCACCATGCTGGGCAACACCGCAACCCACATGCCGCAAGGGCTCGGCGGCCTGCCCGGGATGACTGGGCTGGCCACCTCCAAACTGAAGAAGGCGATCGCCGAGCTCGACGTTCCCGAGGTTCCGGAGTTCCTCGATCAGATCGTCGCGTCCGGCGGCCATCTGTGGGCCTGCCGCATGTCGGCGGACATGAACCATCTGACGATGGACGACCTCTACGACGAGGTCGAGGACATCATCAGCGCCAGCGACTTCATCGAGAAGACGAACGGCGCGCAGCTCTTGTTCATCTGATCGCGAAAGGCCCACAGCGGCTCGCGACAGGTCACTGCCCTAACCAACCCAAGGACGTCTATCCGGTCGCACTCGGGACGTTGGACCCTCCTCTCGACCGCATTACCAGCGCAGGCTCGGGTCCGCCAGTGGAGAGCCGGGATGGGCGCTCCGCGGCCGTCACGACGAAGGAGTCACCATGAAGGCGCTCGTTTACCACGGCCCGGGCCAGAAGGCCCTGGAGGAGGTCCCGGACCCGAGGATCATGCAGCCGACGGACGTGATCGTCCGGATCGACACCACGACCATCTGCGGCACGGACCTGCACATTCTGAAGGGCGACGTCCCGGCCGTCGCGGAGGGGCGCATCCTTGGGCACGAGGGCGTCGGCACGGTCACCGAGACAGGTTCCGCAGTCTCCTCGATTGCCGTCGGGGACCGGGTGCTGATCTCCTGCATCAGCGCGTGCGGCGCGTGTCAGTACTGCCACCAGGGGCTGTACGCACACTGCCTCGCAGACGAAGGAGCGTCAGGCATCGGCTGGATTCTCGGACATCTCATCGACGGAACCCAGGCCGAGCTCGTCCGGGTGCCGTTCGGTGACAACTCGCTCTACAAGCTCCCCGCCGGCGTCAGCGACGACGCCGCCGTCATGCTGTCGGACATCCTGCCGACCGGCTTCGAGATCGGCGTGCGATACGGGCGAGTGAAGCCCGGCGACGTGGTCGCCGTCGTCGGTGCCGGACCGGTCGGGCTCGCGTCCATCATGACCGCGGGTCTCTACGGAGCCGCCCGGATCGTCGCTCTGGATCTCGACGACAACCGGCTCGAGAAGGCAAAGGCCTTCGGGGCCACCGACGTGGTGAACAGCGGCGCCGAGGACTGGCTGGACCAGGTCAAGGCAATGACCGATGGCTTGGGCGTTGACGTGGCGATCGAGGCCGTGGGAGTGCCCGAGACCTTCGACGCCTGCACGAAGCTGGTCCGCCCCGGCGGGTCGGTTGCGAACGTCGGAGTTCACGGCGCCCCCGTGGAGCTGGCACTGCAGGACCTCTGGATCATGGACGTGTCCATCACCACGGGTCTGGTCAGCACGAACACCACTCCGATGCTCCTGAAGCTGGTCGCGCAGGACAGGTTGGCTGCGGCATCGTTCGCGACGCACCGGTTCACGTTCGCCGAGATGCTCGACGCCTACGACACCTTCGGCCGCGCGGCTGAGACGAAGGCCCTCAAGGTCGTCATCAAGCGCTGACGCGCACGGGACGTCCTACCCGGAAGGACGGCGCTCCAGATGGCAAGTCAACCCTCGCGGCCGGGCAACACGGACCCGGACGTCCACGTGCGGCGCGCCGAGCACCGACTTTGTCAGGCTGCGATCAGAGTGCCCCAGCAACGGTCCTCGCATGACGTACACACCTGCCCCTGGCAAGCTCGGCTCACGCCTGATGCTGAACAAGGTCCCCGAGGTCGTCATCTGGTTCTGGATCATCAAGATCCTGTGCACCACCGTGGGCGAGAGCTTCGCCGACTGGATCAACATGACGCTGGGCGTCGGTCTGGTGAGCACCGCCGTGCTGTTCACGGTGATCTTCGCCGTCGTGCTCACGGTGCAGATGCGGCTGCCGAAGTATGTTCCGTTCGCCTACTGGCTCACGGTCGTGGTGGTCAGCGTCACGGGCACCCTGTACACCGACATCCTCACCGACCAGCTCGGCGTGCCGCTCTGGATCAGCACCACGATCTTCTCGGTCCTGCTCCTCGCGGTCTTCGGCATCTGGTACGCGCGGGAGCGCACCCTCTCGATCCACAGCATCGTGACGACCCCCCGCGAAGGCTTCTACTGGCTGGCCGTCCTGGTCACCTTCGCGCTCGGCACGGCGACCGGTGACTGGACCCTCGAGCTCACCGGCTGGGGACCCGGCGTATCCGTCCTGCTGCCGCTCGGGCTGCTGGCGATCGTCACCGCTCTGTGGCGGTTCGGGGCCAACCCGGTCCTGACGTTCTGGATCGCCTACATCCTGACCCGGCCACTCGGCGCGAACATCGGCGACTGGCTGGGCACGCCCTCCAGCGAGAAGGGGATGGGCCTCGGCACCTTCGTGACCAGCGTCATCTTCCTCGGCGCCATCTTGGGCACCGTGTTGTACCTCTCGTTCACCAGGGCCGACGTCATCGAGAAGGACGAAGCACAGAAGCCGGATCCACCTGTGTCGACGCCCCGACGCCGACGCATCTCACTCGCCGTCCTCGCCGCGGCGGCCGTAGGGACGGTTGCGCTCCTCACGTGGAGGAACGCACAGCCACACACCAGTGCCCTGGGCGAGGAGGGGCCGGCTCCGTCGTGCTCCGGCTCCCACCTCAACCAGTCCGAGGCGACCCAGCACGTGGCCAGGAACTTCCCCGCGACCTCGGTGGCGAGCTACAAGAAGATCACCCAGGACACGCTGGACATGGTCGACTCCGGCGACCAGTCGGGCGCCAAGAGCCGCATCACGGACCTGGAGACCGCGTGGGACGACGACCAGTCGAGCCTGCAGCCGAAGGACTGCCAGGCCTGGACCTTCGTGGACCAGCGGATCGACCCGGTCCTGTCTGCAGTACGCGACAACAACCCGGACCCGGCCACCGAAGACCAGGCCCTGCAGACGTTGCTGACCACCTTCGGCTGACGCGGGGGCGATCAGGCGGCTGTCAGGCCGTGCCTGTTGCAGTCGAAGGAGGGGCCAGGGCCCCGAGCCGAGCGACATCCGTCTCGACGAGGAACACCACAATGACGGCGATCGACACCACCCCCACCGCCAGGGTCCTGGTCGTCACGGACCACATCCTCCCGACCGCTGACCTCGTCGAGGCCGTTCGCCGACGAGCCGCCGCGGGCGACGTCCAGTTCCGGGTGGTCGTCCTCAACCCTGCGCACTCCGAGTTCCACGTCCTGCACCCCGAGCGGCGCGTGAAGGCCGCCGAGGCGGAGCTCGCCCTCAGGCAGGCGCTGCCGGCGCTCGAGGAGGCGGCCGGGGGGCACGTCATCGCCTCGGTGTCGGTCCGGCACGACCCGATGGACGCGATCGAGGAGACGCTGTTCAGCGAGCCGATCGACGAGATCCTGATCAGCGTGCCTCATCACCACCTGGCCGAGCGGCTTCACCAGGACCTGCCGCACCGGCTGCGCCACTACGGTCTGCCGGTCGCCTTCATCCCGTCACAGCCCGACTCCAGCTGAGGCCCCACGCCGGTTCAGGGGCTGTCGGGTGTGACCGCCGGCTCGGACCTGCCGGCTCTGGCTGCGGCCCGGGCCGCCCGGCGAGCGGCGAGCTCCTCGGCCTCACGCCGTTCGAGGCGTGGGACCACGGTGTAGACGTAGACGGTGACCAGAGCCGCGACGACCGCGAGGAAGATCAGCGGCGTGGCGCTGGTGGACTTGCCGACGGTCACGCTGCTGACCACGGCAAGCAGACCGAACACCACCGTGAACGCGAACGCCACCGGGCGGCCCGCCACGACGCGGAACGGCCGTTCGATCTCGGGCGCCTTGCGCCGCAGCCGGAACACGACGTAGGCGGCGACGGCGTAGATCATCATCTCGAGTGCTGCGCACACGGAGACGACCATCACCCACGAGCCGGTGGCGGCGACGACCACGGCGAGGACGAGTGACGAGCCGCCAAGGAGGTAGACCGGCAGCACGGGCACGGCCCGGTCGTTGAGCCGGGTGAACGCGCGCGGAAGCTTGCCCTCTCGAGCCACCGCGTAGACGAACCGGGACAGCGTGACGAAACCGCCGTTGAAGGTGTTCACCGCGGTCAACGCCGTGATGCCGAGCATGAGCAGCATCCCGACGTGCCCCATGGCCTGCTGGGCGACCAGGAGCTGGGGGTAGGCGGTGGTGCGCTGGTCGGCGTTGATGGTGACGCCCATGGCGACCGTGAACACGGTCTGGCTGACGGCGAGCACGATGATCGCGATCAGCATGGCGCGCGGGATGATCTTGGGTTGCACGACCTCCTCGGCGTTGGTGGTGACCCACTCGAAGGCGGTGTAGAGGAAGATGCCCAGGATCAGGGCCTGCAGCGGGGAGCTGCTGTGGGTGGGCCCGGCCGGCACCGTCGGGTGGTGCACTATCGCGACCAGGCCGATGGCCACGGTGCCGACCACCACGACCGAGGTCACTATCTTCTCGGCCGCGCCGGCGAGCTTGATGCCGCGCAGGTTCATCCAGGTGGCGAAGACCAGGAGCGCGGCGACGTAGATGATCGCGACGGTGTGGCCGTTGTTGAACACGTGGGCGATTGCTTCGCCGATGATGAAGGCGTCGGCGGCGATGACCAGGACGATCGCGGTCATGTAGGTCAGGGTGACGATGAGGGCGAGGCGGTCGTTGATGGCTCGGCTCATCCAGAGCCGGATGCCGGCGGCGGTGGGGTACATGCCGTTGAGCTCGGAGAACACGGCGCGGACTCCGAGGATCATCAGCCCGCCGGCGAGGACCGCGACCCAGCTCATCGGGCCGCTGATGTAGTCCAGCAGCTGAGCCATGCCGAGGAAGTTGATGGCTGCGAAGGCCAGCCCGGTGGAGATCGCGGACGCGCCGCCGAGGGAGAGGGCGCGGCTGAGCTGCTGTTGCTCGGTCATGTGGTGGCTCCTGTCACTGGCCGAGGAAGACGAACATGGCCATGGCGTCCAGACGCATCACGTCGTCGGCTCGGCCCTGGGTCTTGATGGCGCCCTGCATGTAGTTGGAAACCGGGTTCGCGTCGCCCCAGAAGATCTCGGCCAGGTCCATGCTGTGTCCGCGCACGATCAGGTCGGGGACGCCCACGAGGCCGCGGACGACCGGTTGAGAGGCGCCGTTGTCGACGACGTAGGTGAATCTCACGTCGTCCGCGTCGAATGCTTCGATGTGGACCCGGCACGTCCACGTGGCCAGGGTCTTCTGCGCCCGGGGGCTGGCGTTGGCCTTGTCGACGTACTCCTCGAGCGCCTGCTCGAGCTCGTCGGCTCGGATGCTCTCGCGGTCCTCGGTGCTCATCAGGACACTCCTGTGGTGACGTGCGAGTCCGCGGTCAGCGTGGTGAGCTCGTCGAGTACGGCGGCCGCCGCGTCCTCGCCGGAACGGATGGCGCCGTCCATGTAGCCGTTCCAGACCAGCGCGGTCTCGGTGCCGGCCCAGTGGATCGGTCCGACGGGTTCGCGCAGTGCGTGTCCGAGGGTGGACCAGGTGCCCGGCGTGAGCATGCCGACGTAACAGCCGCGGGACCACTCCTCGTCGATCCAGGAGCGCTCGTAGTAGGCGATCGGGTGTCGTGCCTGCTCGCCGAAGATGGCGACCAGGTCATCGACGACCACAGCCTGCCGCTGCTCCGAGGTCAGCCGGGAGGCGACCCGACCCAGGTGGGCGTCGATGAAGCCGACGATCACCCCTTCGGCCCGTTCCGGATGGGTCTGGTCGAAGGTGATCTGGACGTGCCCGGAGTCGGAGGTGACGTGTCCGCTCAGCCCGGCCTCGCGCCAGAACGGACGGTCGTAGACGACGTGGACCTTGAGCACCGAGCCCATGAAGGAGCGCTGGGTGAGCTGGTCACGCTCTCCGGGCATCGGTGGTGCGTAGCGGATGCGGCCTGCCAGCACCGGAGGGATGGCGACGATGACGCGTTGCGCGGTCACGGTCCCGCCCTCGTGGTGCACGGTCACCGAGCCGGCGGCGCGGTCGATGCGGTGGACGGGGCAGTCGAGCCGAACGCGGTCGCCGAGCAGCTGGCCGAGGTTGAGCGACAGCTGCTGAGAGCCGCGCGTGATCCGCGTCTCCTGGGCACTGTTGATGGTGCCGATCATCTTCTCCACGCCGCCACCCGAGCGCAGGTAGAACAGCGCGTGCAGCAGTGAGATCTCGCCGGGCTCCGCGGGGAAGATGGCCCGGCTCAGCGTCCGCAGCCAGCCCTTGGCTCCGTCACCGTACGGCTGGGCCGTGATCCAGGTTTCGAGAGTGGTGGCGTCCAGCGCCGTGGCCAGCGGGTGCGTCCAGGGCGAGGCCGGGTCGATCTCCATCGCTCGCGCCGTGAGCTCGACCATCGCGTCGACGAGATCGGCCGCCTGCACGGGGTCGCCCGTGGGGATCGCGCCGTGGTACTCCAGCCGTGCGCCGTCCGTCACCTGGAGGTTCGCACCGTCGGAGTGCTGGGTGAACGTCTCCAGACCGAACTCGTCGACCAGGCCAAGAGCACGATCCTGGGTCGGACCGACCCACTGCCCGCCGTACTCGATGATCCGGCCGTCGTCCTCGACCACGGAGTGTGTCCGTCCCCCGACCCGGTCGCGGGCCTCGAGCACCACGACGTCGACACCCGCCTCCATCAACGCCCGGGCCGCTGACAGCCCGGCCAGGCCGGCCCCTACGACCACGACATCGGCACGGGTCACGTCAGTCATGCAGCACCTCCACAGAAGAACTTGGTCACATGACCAAGACAGTTGCCCAAGTAAACTGGTACCTTGGCCGCACGTCAAGACCCGGGTGAGCCGGGTTGTCGCCGCGAGACCCCGAACACGGGGTCCTCGTCTGAATCGAAGGTGGTTGGTCACCCTGGCCCGGATGAGTGCGCAGGCCCGCCGCGAGCAGTTCGTGGAGGCTGCGATCGCCGTCATGTCGAAAGAAGGGCTGGACCGCGCCACGACCCGCCGCATCGCGGAGGAGGCCGGCGTACCGAACGGCGCGTTCCACTACGCGTTCCGGGACAAGAACGAGCTGCTCACCAGCGTCGTCGGCGCGGTGACGATGCAGGTGGAACGAGTGCTGCGCGATGCCGTCGACCCGGAGCGTGGACTCGCGATGGCCATCGAGGACGGGCTGCAGGCCTTCTGGCGACACGTCGTCAGTGACGACGGACTGCAGCTGATGCAGTACGAGCTGACGATCTTCTGCCGGCGCACCGCCGGCTTCGAGTGGCTCGCCGAGTGGCAGTACGCCCGCTACGCCAGCGCCGCGCTCGAGGTCTTCTCGGCCGCCGCGGACCAGGAGCCGGGGCCTCTGGACCTCGACATGACCGACCTGAGCAACTTCCTGGTCGCCGCCATGGACGGGCTGGTGATGCAGTACGAGGTCACCCACGACACCCAGCGGTGTGAACGCGACCTGCACCACATCATCTCGGCGGCAACGCTGCTCGCCGGCCTCCAACCGGCATCCAGCCACGACGTACGACGCGACCATCTGGCCGAGA
>Ga0136846_1216368_pt1 | contig 17760 bp, 15 predicted proteins | sample HopSoiMetagenom2_FD_96841 | JGI IMG/M metagenome (GOLD analysis project Ga0136846, IMG submission 96841) | Grasslands soil microbial communities from Hopland, California, USA - 2 Assembly 2016 (version 4) | ecosystem: Environmental > Terrestrial > Soil > Grasslands | place: USA: Hopland...
AAAGGCAAATAGGAAGTGGAAGAACTGCTTCTCGCCATTCCTCTATCGCAACCGCAACGCCATCGAGCGCATGTTCTGCCGCCTGAAGGACTTCCGACGCGCCGCGACCCGCTACGCCGCAATGCCGTGCACTTCCTCGCCGCAGTCTGCATCGCGGCCGCCGTCAGTTATTGGTTATGAGTCTGGACCCTAAAGCCGAAGCTTCGGGTCAGAAAATCCTAGTCTTCACCCGTCTCGAACGGGCACGATATCGCACGAAAGCAAAGACTTGCCGCAGCGGGTCGGGATTTATAACTTACATTTCTGTACCGAAGCGCACCGAAAAGTCTTTTGTATCGCGCTTCACACCCCATCGGGCGAAAGCGGCGGCTGGAACGTCAGTCCCAAATCCCAGGGGAAATAAATCCAGGTGTCCTGCGACACTTCGGTGATGAACGTGTCGACGAGCGGCCGGCCCTGCGGCTTGGCATAAACCGTGGCGAAATGCGCGGCGGGTAAGAGATCACGCACGACGCGGGCTGTCGCGCCGGTATCGACGAGATCGTCGACAACGAGCACACCCGTGCCGCGAGCCAAGATTTCCGGTGCGATGCCCTTGAGCACCTTGATCTCGCTCTGCGCCTTGTCGCGATAGCTGGCAATCGAGATCGTCTCGATGATGCGGATGCCGAGTTCGCGCGCGACGATTGCCGCAGGCACGAGGCCGCCGCGCGTGATCGTGACGATCGTGTCGAACGGCCCGGAGCCCGACAGCCGCCAGGCAAGCGCCCGGGCGTCGCGGTGAAACTGGTCCCACGAAACGGGAAAGAGTTTTTCGGCGGGCTTGCGCGCCCAGAGTTCAGGCATCGTGTTCACGCGGTTTTTCGCTCCCGGGAGAGCCGGTCGACAAGCGCGCGCGTCTCGCCGATCGCCGCTGCGAGTGCCGCTTCGTCTTTCGAGCGCAGCACGATCTGATTGCGGAAGCGCCCGTCGACAAAGGCCGGATAGGAACCGATCGACACGCCTTTGTGCCGCTCGGCAATGTCGCTGAGATCGGCGGCGTAAAGACCTTCCGGTATATTGCCGGCTTCGATGGTCTCGACCAGCATCTTGGCCCCGGTCTTCAGCCACGGCGCCACGCCGTCGAGCATCGCCTGCATGATCGACGGCACGCCCGCCATGACGATGACGTTGCCGATCATGAACCCCGGCGCCTTGGAGATTTTGTTCTCGACGAGCTCGCCGCCTTGCGGGATGCGCGCCATCCGCCGGCGCGCCGGGTTCAGGTCCTCCGGCTTGATGCGCTCGAGCAGAAGCGCGAGTGCGCGCGAGTCCTCGGCGATCGGCACGCCGAAAGCTTTGGCGACGGCGTCGGCGGTGATGTCGTCATGCGTCGGCCCGATGCCGCCGGTCGTGAACACATAGGTGTAGCGGTGCCGCAGGGCGTTGAGGGCGGCAACGATATCGTCCTCGACGTCGGGAACGATGCGAACTTCGCGCAAATCGATGCCGACCTGAGCGAGATAATCGGCGATATAGCCGATATTCTTGTCCTTGGTGCGCCCGGACAGGATTTCATCGCCGATCACGAGGATGGCAGCGCTGACGCTGGCTTCTTCCGCCATCCTGTTTTCCTTCGACCTCAAAACGCGGCGGGTCTCGCTTACATCTTTAGGCCCGGGCCGGCTAGTCGCGGTGGCGCAGGGTGCCCGCGATAGCCACATCCGCGATGTCGCGCCTCACGCCCGCCGGATAGTTGACAGCCGCATTCGATCCGACACATTCGCCGCAAATGACCTTCATAGACGCCCATCTCGCGCCTGCCCGGAAAACCGGGCAGATCAAGCTGCACGGACCCGAAGCTTTCGAGGGGATGCGCCGCGCCGGGCGGCTGACGGCGCAGGCGCTCGACGCGCTCGCCGAGCGCGTCAGGCCGGGCGTGACCACCGACTCGCTTGACGAGTTCATCTTCGATTTCGCGATGTCGCACCACGCCTATCCGGCGCCGCTTGACTATCGCGGCTACCGGAAGTCGATCTGCACGTCGATCAACCACGTGGTCTGCCACGGCACGCCCGACAACAAGCCGCTGCGCGAGGGCGATATCGTCAACATCGACGTGACGCTGATCGTCGACGGCTGGCACGGCGACGCGAGCCGGATGTATCTCGTCGGCGAAGTTCCGCGCCGGGCGATCCGGCTCGTCGACGTCACCTACGAGGCGCTGATGCGCGGCATCGCCGCGACGCGGCCCGGTGGCACGACAGGAGATATCGGAGCGGCAATCCAACTTTATGCCGAGAGCGAGCGCTGCTCGGTCGTCCGCGATTTTTGCGGCCACGGGCTCGGCCGGCTCTTTCACGACGAGCCGAACATTCTGCACTACGGCAAGCCCGGTGAAGGCGTGCTACTCAAGCCCGGCATATTTTTCACGATCGAGCCAATGATCAATCTCGGCCGAGCGCCGGTAAAGGTTTTATCCGACGGCTGGACGGCCGTCACGCGCGACCGTTCGCTCTCGGCGCAGTTCGAGCACACGGTCGGCATCACCGAAACGGGTGTTGAGGTCTTTACGCTATCGCCGGCGGGACTCGATCGGCCTTACGCTCGCAGCCGACCCGCCGGCACATGACCGGCGGTCTCTCCGAGCCGCTCGTTCCCCACTACGCCGGCAGCGGTTAGGCGAAATCGATAGGCTCGGCGAAGCAGCCATCGCCGAACTTAAAATCGTCGAGGCGGCGGCGCGACGGCTCGTACGCGGCACGTTGCGTAGCCGCCAGCAGCTTTCCTCGTTCAGCGATGTTCTCGATTATTGCCGCACCACCATAGCGCTGGCCGAGCGCGAGGAATTCCGCATTCTTTTCCTCGACAAGCGCAATTGCCCGATCGCCGATGAGGTGCAGGGTCGCGGCACGGTCGATCACACGCCGGTTTATCCGCGTGAAGTCGTGCGCCGCGCCCTCGAACTCGCCTCGACGGCGATCATCCTCGTCCATAATCACCCCTCTGGCGATCCGACACCGTCCTCCGCGGACATTCGTGTGACGCAAAACATCATGGCGGTCGCCGAGCCCTTGGGGACCGCCGTGCACGATCACCTCATCGTTGAGCGCGAAGGTCATGCCAGCTTCAAGGGCCTGCGGCTGATTTGAGCGCCGCAGGCTAAGACATAGAGGTTGAACTAACAGGCAATTGCCCGCCGCTCTCGCCGGTTCGCGCGGACGCGCCGCGCACGAGAGCCAGGCGGCTTAAGACTTAATGCAGACGAAGTTCGAGGCTGACCGTGCGGATCTCCGCCGGCCTGATGAGCTTCTCGTGGGCAACCTGCACCGAATAGAGCGCCCCATCGAGCTTGTCGCGCCAGAAGGTGAGGAACTTCATCAGGGTCGGAAAATCGGGAGCGACGTCGTAATCCTGCCAGATGTAAGTCTGGAGGAACCGCGGATGGTCCGGCAGGCGGTAGAGGATTTCCGCCGTCGTCAGACCATATCCCGCCAGCTGGCGGATGAAGTCGGGTGAAACGCTGCGCGTCTGTGTTACCGGGCCTTTGTCCATCTCACGTCCTCCGAAAAGGCAACGTCGATCAGGCATTTGCGTTGCGGTAAGGGTTGAGCCGCCGCAGCGCACTCCATTGCGCCGCGCGAAAGGTGAACGGTGCGTTAACCATGTCGCGGCGGCACGAGAAGCATTCAGCAAAGCCTGTGCCTTAAAGAAGGCGAAGCGCTTGCCGTCTGACGAACTTGCCGGAGTGTGGCGCCGAGGACGCAGCGCGCCACTGTGGCCTATTGGGTGAGCCAGGGTGGCAGGGCATCCTGCGAGATCAACGCATCGTAGGTCGGCCGCCGCCGCACGACGGCAAAGTCCGACTCGCGCACCATCACCTCCGGGATGAGCAGCCGCGAATTGTACGTGCCGGCCTGTACCGCGCCGTAAGCGCCGGCCGACATGATCGCCAGCAAGTCGCCCTGTTGCGGCTCTTCCATAATGCGGTCGAGCGCCAGATAGTCGCCGGTTTCGCAGACGGGACCGACCACGTCCACCGCCATGGCGCCCGCACCCTTCCTTTGCCGAACGGGCACGATCTCGTGATGGCCATCGTAGAGGGTGGGGCGGATGAGATCATTCATGCCCGCGTCGACCACCACAAAGGTCTTGCCCTCGCCGCGCTTCACATAAATTACCTGCGCGACGAGAATGCCGGCGTTGCCCACGATGAGCCGGCCAGGCTCGAAGATCAGCTTGCAGCCGAGCGCGTTCATGTGGCGCCGGACGATCTCGGCGTAGCGATCGGGATGATAGGACTGCGGGTCCTCGCCGGGGCGATAGGGGATTCCAAGTCCGCCTCCCAAATCGACGTGATCGATTTGGTGGCCGTCACTGCGCAAGACCTGAACAAAGTCGGCCGCGCGCTTGAAGGCTTGATCGAACGGCTGCAAATCGGTGATCTGCGACCCGATGTGAATGTCGACGCCGGTGACCTGGATCCCGGGAAGCCGCGCCGCCTGCGCGTAGACCTCGCGGGCTCGCGTGAGGGGAATGCCGAACTTATTTTCCGATTTGCCGGTGGCGATCTTGGCGTGGGTTAGTGCATCGATATCCGGATTGATGCGGATGGCGACGCTGGCCGTCGCAGCTCGCGAATGCGCGATGTCGGAGATCGCCTGCAATTCCTGCTCGGACTCGACGTTGAAGCAAAAAATGTTCTCATCAAGCGCCGTTGCGATTTCGCGCTTTAGCTTGCCGACGCCGGAGAAGGTGATGAATTTACCGGGCACGCCGACGGCGCGCGCGCGGCGCAACTCGCCTTCCGAGACGATGTCCATTCCGGCGCCGAGGCGCGACAACGTTGCGAGCACCGCCTGGTTCGAATTCGCCTTGATCGAATAACAGACCCGCGCGTCGATCCCGGCGAACGCTTCGGAGAAGACGCGATAGTGTCGCGTCAAGGTCGCCGTCGAGTAACAATAGAACGGCGTGCCGACCGCCTCTGCCAATCCTGGCAATGCGATGTCTTCGGCGTGGAGGACGCCGCCACGATAGTCGAAATGGTGCATCTTCGGCGGTGCGCGATCAGAGCAGAGGGTCGAGCGGGAAGCTGGTGCCTCCTGTCCCGGGTACGACCTGCTGATCGGGGACACCGGTCTGGTAGGCCGGCCCAAGCGGCTCGGTCGCAAGCCCGCCGGCCGGCGTCGTCACTTGCGGAGAAGGCGCGCGCGTCACCGCTTGCGGCACGGCGGCGGAGCCCGGCGGCGCCTCGAGCGGTCCGCGCCGGCCGCAGCCGGCGAGGCCGGTCGCGACGAGGCAGGTCAGCAGGAAGCCGTTCAGGGCGCGAGTGGGCAGCGAGAGGCGCAAGTTCCGCTCCGGGGAAGCTCTACTATAGACCACGCATCCCTTAATGCGAAGGAACAGGAGACAAAGTCGCTGCCGTGTTGCTCGCCTGCCCCAGACGATCGAGCCATTTTTGGGCTTGCTCGCGGACGTTGGCGGGCGCCGTGCCGCCATGGCTCGTGCGGCTCTCGACCGATTTGTCGACGCCCAGAACTGAAAACACCGACTCGCTAATGCGCGGCTCGACGGCCTGCATCTCCGCGAGCGTCAGTTCTTCGAGCCCGACCTTGCGCATCGCGGCGGCCGCAACGAGCTCCCCCGTCACATGATGCGCCTCGCGAAACGGCAAACCAAGCCGCCGCACCAGCCAGTCGGCCAGGTCGGTGGCGGTCGCGTAGTCCGCGCCTGCCGCCCGACGCATCCGCTCAATGTCGGGTTCGATATCGCGCACCATGCCGGCCATCGCAGCCAAGCAAAGTGACAGGGATTGCAGCGCGTCGAACGCCCCTTCCTTGTCCTCCTGCATATCCTTGGAATAGGCGAGCGGTAGGCCCTTCATCACGACAAGCAGCGCCTGCAGGGCGCCGAACATGCGCCCGGCCTTGCCGCGCACGAGTTCGGCCGCGTCGGGATTGCGCTTCTGCGGCATGATCGAGGAGCCGGTCGTGAACGCATCGGAAAGCGTGACGAAACCGAATTGCGGGCTCGTCCACAGCACGATCTCTTCGGCGAACCGAGAGAGATGCACCGCGCAAATCGCGGCGGCGGCGAGCGTTTCCAGCGCGAAATCGCGGTCGGAAACACCGTCGAGCGAGTTGGCGGTCGGCCGGTCGAAGCCGAGCGAGCGCGCGGTCATTTCGCGGTCGATCGGAAAAGAGGTGCCGGCAAGTGCCGCCGAGCCGAGCGGGCTTTCGTTGAGCCGCGCGCGGGCATCCCGCAGCCGGCCGCGGTCGCGCGAGAGCATCTCGACATAAGCAAGCAGATGGTGACCGAAGGTCACCGGCTGCGCCGTCTGCAGATGCGTGAACCCCGGCATCACGGTGCCGGCCTGGGCAAGCGCCTTCTCGGCAAGCGCCCGCTGCAAGTCGGCCATCTGGACATCGAGCCCATCGATCGTGTCGCGCACCCATAGCTTGAAATCGAGCGCCACCTGGTCGTTGCGCGAGCGCGCAGTGTGGAGCCGCCCCGCATCCGGTCCGGCAATCTCGGCGAGCCGCGCCTCGATGTTCATATGGATGTCTTCGAGTGCGCGCGAGAACGTGAAGGTCCCGCTCTCGATTTCGCCGCGAATTCGCTCCAGACCGGCGCCCATCGCATCCGCCTGCTCGTGCGTGACTATGCCGCTTTTGGCCAACATGGCGACGTGCGCCTGCGAGCCGGCAATGTCTTGCAGGGCGAGCTTGCGATCGAAGTCGATGGAGGCGTTGATCTCCTCCATGATCGCATGGGGTGTGCTTTGGAAGCGGCCACCCCACATCTTGTTGCTCACTTAAAGCACTCCTGACCCGCCAAATGACCGATCCGATCAAGCAACCTGTAGCACCCGCGCCGCGCCGCTTTTCGGCTCGCACGATCGTGCCTGCGCTTGGCGTCATCGCGGTCGCCGTTGCGGCGCTCCTATACGTGACGTTCGGTAGCGGCGGCAAGGAAACGGCAGAGGCTCAGGCGTGCGCTGCGAATGCCGCGCAGCGCCTTGCGGTCGACCGCGCCGCCAAGGGCGAGGTGGCGGCGCTCACAATCACCAAACAGCCAAAGCCGGTGACGCCGCTCGCCTTCAACGGGCCCGAGGGTCAGCAGGAGACGCTCGACGGCTTTAAGGGGCGCGTGGTGCTCCTGAACCTGTGGGCGACGTGGTGCGTCCCCTGCCGGCAGGAAATGCCGGCATTGGACCGCCTCGAGGCCAAGCTTGGCGGCCCGGATTTCCAGGTTGTGGCTGTCAATATCGACACGACCCGGCTCGATAAGCCGAAAGCTTTCCTGAACGAGGTTGGGGTGAAGGCTCTGCCCTTCTATTCCGACCCAAAGGCCGATGTATTCTACCGGCTGAAACAGGCGGGCAAAGTCGTCGGTCTGCCGACGACGATCCTCATCGACCGGAATGGCTGCGAGATCGGCACGCTGGCCGGCCCGGCCTTGTGGGACTCGCCGGATGGGATCGGTCTTGTCGAGGCGGCGCTGCGGTCCTGAGGCGCGGCCTCAAGGGTCTGCCGCGCCCTCCGCCTCGTACCTCGGATCTGCAAAAGGCCATTCGACACTCTCCCCGACCTGCCCGCGATGGCGCAGGAAATGGTCGGCCAGCACGCAGGCGACGACCCCTTCTGCCACCGGTACCGCCCGGATGCCGACGCACGGATCATGACGGCCCTTGGTGACGATGTCGGTCTCGCGCCCATAGCGGTCGACGGTCAGCCGCGGCGTCAGGATCGAGGACGTGGGCTTCACCGCAAAACGGGCGACGATCGGCTGGCCGGTGGAAATGCCGCCCAAAATGCCGCCGGCGTGGTTGGAGAGGAAAAGCGGCTTGCCGTCGTTGCCGAGCCGGATCTCGTCGGAATTGACCTCGCCCGTGAGCTCCGCCGTGGCAAAGCCGTCGCCGATCTCGACGCCCTTCACCGCATTGATCGACATAAGCGCGCCAGCGAGTTCCGCATCGAGTTTGCCATAGACGGGCGCCCCGAGGCCTGCCGGCGCGCCCTTGGCAACCACCTCGACTATCGCGCCCACAGACGAGCCCCTCTTGCGGATGCCGTCGAGATAATCCTCGAAGAAAGCTACTTTCCCAGGGTCCGGGCAGAAGAAGGGATTGCGGCCGACCTCGTCCCAGTCCCAGCGCTCCCGGTCGATCTTGTGCGGTCCGATCTGCACCAAAGCGGCGCGGATCGTCACATCCGGGAGCACTTTTCGCGCGATCGCCCCTGCCGCAACGCGGCATGCGGTCTCGCGGGCTGAAGCTCGGCCGCCGCCGCGATAATCGCGCAGGCCGTATTTGACATCGTAAGTGAAATCCCCGTGGCCGGGCCGGTACTTGTCCCGGATGTCGCTGTAATCCTTTGATCTCTGATCGGTATTCTCGATGAGGAGCGCAATCGGCGTGCCGGTCGTGACCTGTTGTCGCGTCATGTCGTCGGAAAAAACCCCCGACAACATGCGAACGTTGTCGGCTTCGCGGCGCTGCGTCGTGAAGCGCGATTGACCGGGCTTGCGCTTGTCGAGATAGGCTTGGATTTCCGCCGCCTCGAGCGGAATGCCCGGCGGACAACCGTCGACGACACAGCCGATCGCCACACCGTGGCTTTCGCCGAAGGTGGTTACCCGGAAGAGATGGCCGAACGTGTTGTGTGACATGGAGCGGTGCGTGGGCGCCTTACTAGGTGCGCCTCATGCGGCGGTCAAATGTCGAGCCGGGACATAGGGTTAATGGCGGCCATCTTGCCCCCTCTCGGCTGAGCCCTTACGAGTCTCAGTTCCGACATGAAAAGATTGGAAGCGAAGCGGTCGCGCTTGCGCCCGCGTGATCGTCACAGGACTCCGTGCTGCGTTCTCTTTTTTATCTCCTCGCCGCTGTTTTTGTGCTCGCGGGTTTGTCGCCGGCTGCGGCGATCGAGTCGGTGCGGGTGCCGCTCGACGCCTCCGCGATCGATCTCACCCAAGCGATCGAAAGCTATTCGTCGCAGGGCGATCGGCTGCAAGTCTCGACCGCGCCCGGCAGCGACGGGATCGTGCGCCGCATCGAAGTGCGCGCGCTGCAGCCGGGCACGCGTCCGAGCTGGATTGTCTTCGCGCTGACCAACGACACCGAGGAGCAGATCGAGCGGTTGATCGTGGTTCCGCATTTCCGTCTCGTCGGCTCCGGAATAATCTGGCCCGACCTCGGCGCGACGCGATTGTCGGCGATTACCGCGAGCCAAGGCTCTCCGCCTGAGCGCGTCGACAGTCCCGACGCCGATGTCTTCCGTCTCACCCTCGATCCAGGCACCACGATCACGTATGTCGGCGAGCTTCGCACGCCGAACCTGCCGCAGATCGTGCTCTGGGAGCCTGACGCCTACAAAGACAAGCTGACGAGCTTCACCCTGTACAAAGGCATCGTCATCGGCATTGCCGGCCTGCTTGCGCTGTTCCTGACGATCGTCTTTGTCATCAAAGGCGCGGTGATCTTTCCCGGCGCCGCGGGTCTCGCCTGGGCGGTGCTCGCGTATGTCTGCATCGACTTCGGTTTTTGGAACAAGATTTTCGGAGTCGAAGGGCAGGCCGATCGCGTCTGGCGTGCGAGCGCGGAGGCGGTCCTTGCGGCAACATTGCTCGTCTTCTTGTTCGCCTATCTCAATCTCAGCCGCTGGCATGTGCGCGCCTCGCACATTGCGGTCGGCTGGCTCGCCTTTCTCGTCGCCCTCGTCGGGCTGGCGATTTACGACCCCGCCGTCGCCGCGGGCGTCGCGCGCATCTCGCTCGCGACGATTGCCGGCGTCGGCTTTCTCCTCGTCCTTTATTTGACGACGCATGGCTACGACCGCGCGGTCATGCTGATCCCGACATGGTTCCTGCTGCTCGCCTGGATATGCGCGGCCGCTTTCACCGTGACGGGGACGCTGACGAATGATCTCGTCTCGCCCGCCCTGATCGGCGGTCTTGTGCTCATCGTGATGCTGATCGGCTTTACCGTCATGCAGAATGCCTTCGCCGGCGGCGGCCTCGCGCATGGCGCAATCTCGGACATGGAGCGCAAGGCATTGGCGCTCACCGGCGCAAACGACGTGATTTTCGATTGGGACGTGCCGGGCGATCGAGTTTTCGTCAGCCCGGAAATCGAAGCACAGCTCGGATTGAAGCGCGGCGAGCTCGAGGGACCGGCCTCGGCTTGGCTCGAACTGATTCATCCCTTCGAACGCGATTCCTATAGCGCCGCGCTCGATGCGGTGCTCGAGCAACGCCGCGGCCGGATCAATCAGGAATTCCGCTTGCGCGGCGCAGACGGCCATTACACCTGGTTTCGCATGCGCGCGCGGCCCGTCGTCGGGCCGGATGGCGAGGTCATGCGGGTTGTCGGCACACTCGTCGATGTCACCGAGGAGCGTACCGCGCAGGAGCGGCTTCTGCACGACGCGGTGCACGACAACCTGACCGGGCTTCCCAATCGCGAGCTGCTTTTCGACCGGCTCGATGCGGCGCTGAAACTTGCGTCGGTGGATCAGCGTATCCGGCCGACAATCGTCTGCATCGACATCGATCGCTTCAAACGCATTAATGAATCTGTCGGCCTCTCGGCCGGCGATTCAATTCTGCTCACGGTGGCGCGGCGCATCATGCGCTTGCTGCAGCCGCAGGACACGTTGGGGCGCATCTCGGCCGACACGTTCGCGATCATTCTCGTCTCCGATTCGCAATCCGATTATGTGATCAAACTTGCCGAGGCGCTGCGCCGCGCGCTGTCGACTCCGGTGACGTTCGGCGAGCGCGAAGTGGCATTGTCGGCTTCGATCGGCATCGCCTTGTTCGATCCGAAACTGCACGGCAAACCCGAAGACCTGTTCAAAGACGCCGAGATCGCGATGCGGCACTGCAAGCGCGGTGGCGGCAATCGCATCGAGGTGTTCCGCCAGAATATGCGTTCGCAACGTTCGGATCGGCTGACGCTTGAAGCCGATCTAAAGCGGGCGCTCGGGCGCGGAGAGATCAAGACGTTTTTCCAGCCGATCGTGCGATTGGAAGATCGCACCGTCGCCGGCTTCGAAGCGCTCCTGCGCTGGGATCACCCCCGGCTCGGACGGCTCGGGCCTTCGGAATTCATCCCAATAGCCGAGGAGACGGGGCAGATCATCGAGCTTGGCGTCTTCGCCCTGGAGCGCACGGCGCGCGAGCTTGCGGCCTGGCAGAAGGCGCTTGACGTGTCGCCGCCGATTTTTGCCAGCGTCAATGTGTCTTCACGCCAGCTGCTTCGCCACGACCTCTTGCAGGACGTTCGCAACGTGCTGACACGCTCGAACGTGCGGCGCGGCACGCTGAAACTCGAACTCACCGAAAGTCTGGTGATGGAGAATCCCGAATATGCCGCGCGGATGCTGGCGCGCATTCGCGATCTCGGCGCGGGATTGTCGCTCGATGATTTCGGCACCGGCTATTCGTCGCTGTCTTATCTCCAGCGGTTTCCCTTCGATACGATCAAGATCGATCGCTCTTTCGTTCATTTGAACGGCAACGGCACGCGACCTGTGCTATTGCGCTCGATCGTGGCGCTCGCGCACGATCTGCACATGGAAGTGGTGGCTGAAGGGGCCGAAACGGAATCAGATGCAATCGAGCTCTACCAGCTCGGCTGCGAGTTCGCGCAAGGCTATGCGTTCGGCCATCCGATCAGCGCCGCGGAGACGCGCAAGTTGGTGGGCGCCGCGATGGAAGCAGCGGCGTAATCACCTCGTCCTGAGGAGCCGCCTACCGGCGGCTCGGAGGACATGGCAAAGGCATGTGCGTTGCGCACCTTTGAGACGCGCTTTCCACGCTCCTCAGGATGAGGGGGTACGCTCCCGATTGAGCGGCGCCGACAATGCTGCCGCGATAACCAGCGCCGCAGCCGCGACGAGCGAAGGCGCGAGATACCTGCCCGTGCCCTCGCGCAGGAAACCGGCGAATGCCGGCCCGACGATCTGGCCGACGCCGAAACCTGCCGTCAGCAACGCCAGCACGCGCACAGGATCGGACGGAGCCATCCGCCGCGCGCCTGCGAGTCCGAGCGACGTGATCGCCATGAACGTGCCGCCAAGCAGGATCGCGGCGAGGATCACAATTGGGACGCTCGTCGTGATCACGCTCGCCGCGACACCGATCGCTTCTGTCACGCACGCCACGGCATACGCGGCGAAGAGCCCGATGCGGTTCGCCAGGACCGTCCAGGCCCAGACGGAGGGGATGCCGGCAAGTCCGACGATCGTCCAGATCACCGGCTCGAGCGGCCTTAAGCTCGCGTTTTCGCGCACGATCACGACAATGAACGTCGCGGTGATCACGTAGCCGAAGCCGAAAAGCGCGTAGCTCAGGAGAAGCGCGGTGAATCTGCGCGGCCATTGCAGCTTATCGGAGCTTTCCTGCGTCCGCTGACGCTGGACATCGGGAATAAGCGGCAGGACAAGCAACGCAAGTGCGGTGACGAGGCCGCTCGCGACCCATTGCACACGCCAATCGAATCCTCCCGCAGCGAGTCCGGCGACCAGAACCGCGGAAACCGCCATTCCCGCGCCGACACCGCCGAATAGAAGCGAAACATGGCGTTCGGCGCGCATCTCCGCGAGGCGCAGGAAAACGATCGGCGTCGTGTAGACGAGCACCAACGCGCTAGCCCATCCGCCGAGAAATCTAAAGGCGGAGAACAGCGCGACTGACTGACCCGCCGCCATCAATGCGGTCGTGATCGCACTCAAAATGACTCCGAATGCGATCGCCCGCCGGGGCGCATTCGGTGGCGATATGATTGTCGTCATGAGCGCACCGGCGAGATAGCCGAGATAGTTTGCCGACGCGATCCAGCCGGCAATCGCCGGCGTCAGATGCAGCGCCTCCTGCATATGCGGCAGAAGCGGCGTGTAGACGAAGCGGCCGATGCCCATGGCCGCGGCCATGAGCACGCCGCCGGCAGCGGCAATCTTGAAAGGGGCCGCGCGAGCGCCACTCTGCCGTGGGTTCATGTCGGCAAGGACGCAATGAACGGCAAAAGCAGATCAAGCGTCTCACGCGGGCGTTCCTGCTGCACCCAATGGCCCGCGCCTTCGATGAGATGCGCACCGCGCATGTTCGTGCAAGCCTCGCGCTGCATGCGCTCGAAGGTGCCCGGTATCTGGTACACGCCCCAGTCGCTCTTGCCCGCGATGAATAGCGAGGGAACATCGATCGTGCGGCCAGAGAAAAGATCGAGCTCCTGATTGAGGCTGCCGGGCAGATTGCAGCGATACCATTGCAAGCCGCCGTGGAAGCCGGTGCGCGCGAATTCGCCGGCATAGATTGCGAGTTCGTCTTCCGTAAGCCACTTGCAGGCGTCGATCTCGGCACGGGAGGGCATATGCGGCGTAACCGTCTCGGCCATGCCTTCGCCAGCGTTCATGATGTAGTAGGTCGGCATTTTCGCCAGCTCGTCCGGCGCCCATGCCTTGAGGGGATAGGGGCAATTGTCGCGCCAATCCGCGCTTTTGTGGTGGTAATAGGCGCGCAGGAAAGCGTGAATGCCTTGCGGGCAATCGCGCATGTTCGCGTCCGCCTCGCGCGTCGAATAGTACCACTGATAGTGCTTGCGCGGCGGATCGAGTTTCCCGAGCGCCTCGTTGATGTGCGGCGCGGATGACGATCGCCGCTGCGGCGGGCCGGCAAAAGGCGCGCTCATCAGCGCGACGCGGCGAAACACGTCGGGACGGAGCAGCGCGCAATAGGCCGCGACGGGCGAGCCGAAATCGTGCCCTACCACCGCATGCACCTCGCGACACCCGAGCGCCGCCACAAGCGCGAGCACGTCGCGCACAAGATTGATCATGCGGAACCCGGCGAGATCGCCGTCGTAATCAGCGTCCCATCCCGTCGTGCGGCCATATCCACGCTGGTCCGGCGCAACGACATGGAAACCGGCTTGAGCGAGCGGCACAATCATCTTGCGCCAGGAGAAGGCGAGTTCGGGAAAGCCGTGCAGCAGCAGGATGAGCGGGCGGTCGCCTTCGCGGCCGGCCTCCAGGATGTGCATCGTCAGGCCGTTGACATCAGACACGTAGCGCGAGCGCACGTCTTCGGGCAGGGGTAGTAGCGCCGTTAATTCGGGGCCGTCAGCCACTTGGCGAACCGTGCTCACCCATGCACTTTCTTCTGCGCGTTATAGTGCGCGTAAATTTCGGCGCCGTTCATGTGCGCGACATCCGCGTGCCCGTTGATGTGCTCGTAAACCTGCTCGAGGTAGGCGATGCGATGCGGCTGCCCGGAAATATACGGATGGATCGCCATCGCCATCACGCGTGGCCGCTCCGCGCCTTCCTTATAGAGCCGGTCGAAATAGTCGATGCAGCTCTGGCGCCAATACGCCGCCTCGTGATGCTTGACGATCATCATCGGAATGTCGTTGAGCTCGACCGAATAGGGTAGCGTCACCAACGGGCCTGACGCCGTGCGAATGACAGTCGGCTCGTCATCATAGACCCAATCGCCGATATATTTGATGCCCGCTTCGACAAGCAGTTCCGGCGTTTCCAGCGTCTCGGTCAGGCCCGGGCCGAGCCAGCCGATCGGCCGACTGCCGGTAAATCGCTCGAGCGTCTCCATCGACTTCGCAATCATGCCGCGCTGATCCTCGACCTTGTGGATCGGCATCTGCTCGTAGGAATGGCCCATGAATTCCCAGCCCTCGTCGAGCGCTTGCCGCGCGACGCGCTCGTAATCGATGCAGACGCGCGCATTGATCGACAGGGTCGGTTTAATGCGCAGGGTGCGGAGCAGCTCAAAGAAGCGCCAGACGCCGACGCGCATCCCGTATTCGTGCCACGACCAGTTCGGCACGTCAGGCAGAAGCGGCTGTCCCATTGGCGCCGGCAGGACCTGCCGCGCCATCGGCCGCGAAATGTCCCAGACTTCCAGATTGACGATCGTCCAGACGACAACGCGCGGATCGCCGGGATATTCGAGCCGCGGCCGATCGACGATTGCGGAATAATCGCCGCGTTCGCGCGGCAGCATGGGACTAGCCATGCCGGCCCGCCCTGGGGAGTTTTCGAACTTCGATGCGCGTCTTCATGACGCGCATCTGAACCGAAATCGCTACTGCTGCAAGTCGGAACCGATCAGGTTACCCTGCGTGCTTGCATCCTTGATGCGCACGCGTATCAGCTGGTCGCCGTCGTACCAGAGATCGCGGTCATAGTCCTTGCCCGCGCTCACCTTGTAGTGCTCTGCCTTGCGCGGCGTGCGGCCGACCGTGACCTCGTCGGGACCAAGGTCCTTCACGCTGGCGGTCATAAGCCGTCCGTTGTCCGGATGGATCAGGGTCTTGGCCTTGGCGAAACGGGTCGACCAGAAGCTCGCCGGAACCGCACCCGCCGGCGCGGTCGATGTCTTGCCATCGGCGACGATGGTCGGGCCCTTACCCGAAGACGTGATCGAAACGTCGTGATTCGTGCCGTTGTCATCCGTCTGCGACTTGAACGAAACGAGCTGATCGCCTTTCCAGGTCTCCGTCACATCCTGCTTGAAGCGATACAGAACGATGATGACCTTCACCTCGATATCGGTCTTGCTGGTGACCGTAGTAGTGTCACCGCTGCGATCGATGTCGACAATGGTGCGACCGATTGGCGAGCCGTCGCGCGTCACCGCGTAGACCAGTTGCGAACCCGCTTCGGTCTTTGCGGTGCCTTTGGGAGGCGCCGCTTGCGCGCCGACGCTACCGACGGCAAGCGCAGTGATCGCCAACGCGGTGAAACGCTTCATCGAAGAACTCCTGTCCGATCGCAGCGGCATGGCCGCCACGCAATCATGGATCGTTCGAAACAAAAGTCGAATGCAGGATGAGCAAAAGTTTGACCTGATCGGGGAACACGCCACGAACAGGTTATGTCATTCGGCCGCACGCGACATCAGCGCGTGCGGACAAGCTTGCGCTTACTCAGGCGATGAGGCTCTTCGCCGCTTCTGCCTGACGCCCGAGCGTCTCCAGCACCTTTGCGACGATCGCTTTGGCGTCGAGGCCGGCGCGCGCATACATGCGATCGGGCTTGTCGTGATCGATGAACACATCGGGCAGCACCATGCAACGCAGCCGCGGCGCGCGATGCCCATCGAGCAGCCCGTCTTCCGAAAGCGCCTGAAACACTTGCGCGCCGAAGCCGCCGATCGAACCTTCCTCGACCGTGATCAGCACTTCGTGGTTCGTCCCGAGCCGCCGGATGAGATCGCGATCGACCGGCTTGGCGAAACGTGCATCGGCGACGGTTGTCGAGATGCCGCGCGTGGCGAGGTCCTCCGCCGCTTTCTGAGCTTCGGCAAGACGTGTCCCGAGCGTCAGCAGCGCGACGGTCGTGCCTTCGCGGATGATGCGGCCGCGGCCGATCTCAAGCGGAATGCCGCGTTCCGGCATGTCGATGCCGACGCCCTCGCCGCGCGGATAACGCAACGCGCTCGGGCCCTCGTTATACGCAGCTTGCGTCGCCACCATGTGGACGAGATCGGCCTCGTCGGCGGCCGCCATGATGACGAATTCGGGCAGACAGCCGAGGTAAGCGAGATCGAACGAGCCGGCATGCGTCGCCCCGTCGGCGCCGACGAGACCGGCGCGGTCCAGGGCGAAACGGACAGGTAATTTCTGGATCGCGATGTCGTGCACGACCTGGTCATAAGCACGCTGCAGAAAGGTGGAGTAGATCGCAACGAACGGCTTGTAGCCTTCCGTCGCGAGTCCGCCCGCAAAGGTCACTGCGTGCTGTTCGGCGATGCCGACATCGAACGTGCGATCAGGAAACGCCTTACCGAAAATATCGATGCCGGTACCCGACGGCATCGCCGCGGTGATGCCGATGATCTTGTCGTCGCGTTCGGCTTCCTTGACCAGGCTCTCGCCGAACACCTTCTGATAAGACGGCGCATTGGCTTTGGGCTTCGCCTGCGCACCGGTCACGACATCGAAGGTAACGACGCCGTGATATTTGTCGGCGGACGCTTCCGCCGGCGCGTAGCCCTTGCCTTTTTGCGTGACGACATGGACGAGCACCGGCCCGTGCTGCAGGTCCCGGACATTCTTCAACACCGGCAGAAGATGATCGAGGTTGTGGCCGTCGATTGGCCCGACATAGTAGAAGCCGAGCTCTTCGAAGAGCGTGCCCGAGCTGTTGCCGGTCACGAAGGCGCGCCCGTATTCCTCGGCTTTCTTCGCCTTCTCGTAGATCACTTTCGGCAGGTGTTTGGCCGCGAGCTGTTTCGCCGTTTCGCGGATGTTGGCGTAGGGACCCGAAGCAAGCTTCGCGAGGTAGGCCGACATTGCTCCGACGGGCGGGGCGATCGACATATCGTTGTCGTTGAGAATGACGATGAGCCGCGATTTCAGCGAACCGGCGTTGTTCATGGCTTCGTAAGCCATGCCGGCGGACATCGCGCCGTCGCCGATGACCGCGATGACGTTGTTGTTGTCGTGCGAGAGGTCGCGGGCAACCGCCATGCCGAGGCCGGCGGAGATCGAGGTCGAGGAATGGGCCGCGCCGAACGGGTCGTATTCGCTTTCCGAACGCTTGGTAAAGCCGGACAGGCCGCCGCCCATCCGGAGCGTGCGGATGCGGTCGCGTCGTCCGGTCAGGATTTTGTGCGGATAGGCCTGATGGCCGACGTCCCAGATCAGGCGGTCGTGCGGCGTGTCGAAAATGTAGTGCAGCGCGACGGTCAGCTCGACCACGCCGAGCCCCGCCCCGAGATGCCCGCCCGTCACCGACACGGCCGAGATCGTCTCCT
>Ga0136846_1217075_pt1 | contig 17758 bp, 14 predicted proteins | sample HopSoiMetagenom2_FD_96841 | JGI IMG/M metagenome (GOLD analysis project Ga0136846, IMG submission 96841) | Grasslands soil microbial communities from Hopland, California, USA - 2 Assembly 2016 (version 4) | ecosystem: Environmental > Terrestrial > Soil > Grasslands | place: USA: Hopland...
CAACGGCGACCACTTCCTTGTCCTCGAGAAGCGGCTCGATGCGGTCGAGCAGGGTGGTCGCGAGATCGGCTTTGAGATCGCCGGATGACGATTCGCTGCCACCGACCGGCTTTCCGGTCGCATCCTTGATCACGAACTGGCTTTCGTGCGTGTGCCAGTCCAACATACCCCGGAACAGAAGCACTGGTGCCGGTTTGCCTACCTCATAAACAGCGAACTTGACGCTCGACGAACCGGAATTGAGCACGAGGATCGCCTGCATTCCATACGCCCTCAGTCGATCGTGTCTTTGCCTTGCCAATGCCAGTCCTGGACCTCCGGCATATCCTGGCCATGCTCGCGAACGTAGCGATGATGCTCGATCAGCTTGGCATGGAACGACTGCCGGGCGGAGGTGCCCCTGTCGGCGAGAATGGGGATTTGCTCAATTGCCGCAATCGCCAGATGATAGCGATCGATCCCGTTGATGACTGCCATGTCAAAGGGCGTCGTCGTCGTGCCTTTCTCGCAAAAGCCGTGAACATGGATGTTGTCGTGATTGGCGCGGTTATACGTCAAGCGATGGATCATATACGGATAGCCGTGGTAAGCGAATATTACCGGCTTGTCGGATGGAAATATCCTGTCGAAGTCCTTGTCGGAAAGCCCGTGCGGATGCTGCTCGCGCGGCTGCAACGCCATGAGGTCGGCAACGTTGACCACCCGGATGCCGAGATCGGGAAACGCCTCGCGCAAAAGAGCAACGGCGGCCAGCGTCTCCAGCGTCGGGACATCACCAGCGCACGCCATCACCACGTCAGGAGCCCCGGCTTTTCCCGTTCCGGCCCAGGGCCAGATACCGACGCCAGCGGCGCAGTGCGCCTCCGCATCAGCCATCGTCAACCATTGCGGTCCCGGTTGCTTGCCCGCAACGACGACGTTGATCCGGTCGTAGGTTCGAAGACAATGATCGGTGATCCAGAGGAGACTATTGGCATCTGGAGGAAAATAGATACGAACAATGTCAGCATCCTTGTTGGCGACGAGATCGATAAAGCCAGGATCTTGATGGCTGAAACCATTGTGGTCTTGTCTCCAGACGTGCGAGCTGAGCAAATAGTTGAGTGATGCGATCGGACGGCGCCAAGGCAGCCGGCGCGAAACCTCGAGCCATTTTGCATGCTGGTTGAACATCGAATCGACGATATGGACGAAGGCTTCGTAGCAGTTGAAAAGACCGTGCCGCCCGGTCAAGAGATAACCTTCGAGCCAGCCCTGGCACAGGTGCTCACTGAGAACTTCCATAACGCGGCCATCTCGGGAAAGGTGATCATCGTAGGACTCCACCGGCTCCATCCAGGTCCGATCGGTAACCTCAAATACGGCGTCCAATCGATTAGATGCGGTCTCATCCGGCCCCATCAGACGGAATATCCTTGATTCGGCGTTCAGCTCGATCACGTCACGTAGATATCCGCCCATGATGCGAGTGGCTTCCGCCATCACAGCGCCCGGCGAAGTCATCTTCACGGCGCGGGTCCGATAGTCTGGCAATTCGAGCTTACGTTTCAACAGTCCGCCATTGGCATGTGGGTTGGCACCCATGCGGCGTGCGCCAACAGGCGCCAGGGCTTGCAGCTCCGGCAGCAGGCACCCGTCTTCGTCGAAGAGCTCCTCCGGCCGATAGCTGCGCATCCAGTTTTCAAGGATCTCCAGGTGGGCTGGATTGGTTCTCACTCCATCAACGGGGACTTGGTGGGCACGCCAGAACCCTTCCACTTTTTTGCCGTCGACCTCCTTCGGACCGGTCCAGCCCTTCGGGCTGCGAAGGACGATCATCGGCCAACGCGGCCTCCCTGTCTGGCCGCCATTCCTGGCGCCGTGCTGGATAGTCGCGATGCGATCGAGGGCCTCGTCAACAGCCTCCGCCATCTGCTGATGCATCTTACCCGGTTCGTGGCCCTCAACGGCGAGAGGCTCGTGACCGTAGCCTCGCAGCAAGCTGAACAGCTCATCATGGTCGAGGCGGCCGAGGATGGTCGGATTGGCGATCTTGTATCCGTTGAGATGCAGAATTGGCAGAACGGCGCCGTCATGACCCGGGTTAAGAAACTTGTTCGAGTGCCATGAAGCGGCCAGCGGGCCTGTTTCCGCCTCGCCGTCGCCGATCACGCAGGCGAGAACGAGATCCGGATTGTCGAAAGCTGCCCCATAGGCGTGAACAAGCGCATAGCCGAGTTCACCACCTTCGTGGATCGAGCCGGGAGTCTCTGGAGCTGCATGGCTGGGAATTCCGCCCGGAAAGGAGAACTGTCGAAACAGCTTTCGTAGACCGTCGGTGTTGCGGCTGACATCCGGATAGATCTCAGAGTAGGTTCCTTCGAGATAAGTATTCGCCACCATACCGGGCCCACCGTGGCCGGGGCCGCAGACATACATCATGTTCAGATCGCGCGCTTTAATGGCGCGGTTGAGGTGGGCGTAGATGAAATTCAGTCCTGGTGTCGTGCCCCAGTGGCCAAGCAGCCGCGGCTTGATATGATCCGGACGCAGCGGCTCCCGCAGCAGTGGATTGTCCAAAAGATAGATTTGACCCACGGACAGCAGGTTCGCGGCACGCCAATAGCGATCCAGCAGCTGAAGGTTGCTGTCAGGGCGAGAGGTGTCCACGGCAAAAAATCCTGGAGACGACCCAAGTCGAACGCACGAAGCGCGTTGGAGTTCATCCTGCCTTGTTGCAAAAGTGAATTCTTGGGCTTCGGTCGCGGAGGCCGCAACGCATCTTAATTTGACGGCCGCGGCGGCAAGTCCCTGGTGTTGGCCGCAATAGGTTTGGCTGCAGGATCGGCTATCAGGTTATCCATTTCGCCGATCTCCCGGACTTGGACTTCAACGATGTCATCCGCGCCTTGCGATGCTGGTTCCTAGGTCGGCTAAACGACAATCGCAGTCGGTGGGCCCCGCGCTGCTCTCGGTGCAAAATGGGGGCTTGTCGCGTTTTCGTGAAGCCGATTGAAATCCGAATATCCCTGGATTGTTATCCGGTAGCTGTACGTGCCGGTGTCTCAGCCACTCAAGTGATGCGTTTCCGGTGCAGAACGAGGAACAACCATCTTCTCCCCTCGTTGCCTGCGTTATCTCATCAACCGCGCTGATCCACGCGACGGAAAGGCATCGGTTTAGTCGTGTCATGATCGATTGAAGGAAGTGAAGATGGCTCGAAACGGCGCGGACATCCTGATTGAAAGTTTGATAGCTTGGGGTGTTGACACAATCTTCGGGTTACCCGGAGACGGTATCAACGGTGTGATGGAAGCGATACGAACTCGCCAGGATCGTCTCCGGTTCGTGCAGGTGCGGCACGAGGAGTCCTCAGCCCTGATGGCCTGTGCGCACGCCAAGATCACCGGCCGGCTCGGCTGCTGCCTCGCAACGACCGGCCCCGGCGGCATCCATCTCCTGAATGGTCTCTATGACGCGGCAGCGGACGGCGCGTCCGTCATCGCGATCACAGGGTTGCCGTACCATGATCTGATCGACACATACACGCAGCAAGATGTCGACCATACCAAGTTGTTCCAGGACGTCGCGCTGTACAGTGCGCGTGTCATGAGCCCCGCGCATGTCGAGAATATCGTCACCATCGCGTGCAGGACCGCATTGGCCGGGCGAGGGGTGGCTCATCTGGCAATACCGGTCGACGTACAGGAGGAGCCTGAAACCTCAGCCAAGCCGTCATCCCGCAATGTCGCCCACCACGCCAGCTTCGCGCCAGCGCAGGAACGTAGAGTCCCACGCGCCGAGGATATCGAACGTGCGGCAGATCTGCTGAATTCGGCGGAGCACGTCGCAATCCTTGCAGGGCAGGGCGCCAGAGCGGCGGGTAGCGAGCTTCTGAGCGTAGCTGACGTCCTGGCAGCCCCAATCGTCAAGGCGCTGCTCGGAAAGTCCGTCGTACCGGACGAGAATCCGTTCACGACCGGCGGGATTGGACTTTTGGGCACCCGGCCTTCACAGGAAGCCATGGAGCGCTGTGACGCGCTCCTGATTGTTGGCTCGACCTTTCCTTACGTGGAATACTATCCGAAGCCCGGCCGGGCGCGGGGGGTGCAGGTCGATCGTGATCCGGTCCGTATCGGCCTGCGGTTTCCCGCCGAGGTCGGGCTGGTCGGCGATGCCCAGGCGACGCTCGAACTCCTGCTTCCGAAATTGCGGCGCAAAACGAACCGCTCGTTCCTTGAGAATATTCAGGGGAGCAAGAAAAGTTGGCGTGAGCTATTGCAGTCCGCGATCATGCGCGCCGGAACTCCGATGAAGCCGGGCCGCATCGCCTATGAACTTGGCCAGCGGCTTGCGCCGGATGCGATCGTAGCGTGGGACTCAGGCCACAACACGGGGCTGCTCGCGCGCTATGTTGATGCGAAGCCGGATCAACTGTTCTTTGGCTCCGGCCTGATGGCAACGATGGCTTGCAGCCTGCCCTATGCGATTGCAGCCGCGCTGGCGCATCCCGATCGCCAGGTGATTGCTTTTACCGGCGACGGCGGGCTCAGCATGCTGCTTGGCGAACTCGCCACCGTGGTTCGCTACAAGCTCCCGATCAAGATCATCGTGGTGAAGAACAATACGTTGGGTCAGATCAAATGGGAACAAATGCAGTTCCTCGGCAACCCGGAATACGAATGCGATCTGACGCCGATCGATTTTGTGAAAGTGGCAGAAGCGTTCGGAATACCGGGCTTCCGGGTCGAAGATCCCGACGCGTGCGGACGGGCTCTGGATCAAGCGCTGTCTCAAGCCGGTCCGGCTCTGCTGGAAGCATTGATCGATCCGAACGAGCCGTTCCTGCCGCCCAAGCGGATCGAGAAGTACGCCAAGAATCTCGAAAAGGTACTGCAAACGGAAACCCCAGGTCGGTCCGAAATCAAACGCGCTCTCAGCGAAGAGCCGTCTCGCACACTGCTGCAAGACTAAGTTTCCGCAAGGTTGGAAATCGCGAAAGGCTGAAAATCGCGGCCGGAGGTCTGCGATGCTGCTATTGCGGCAACAACAGAGTAATCAAGGCTGTCCGTTGCCACCTGACGATCCATATATTTGGCCGGTCGCAAAAGTCGCATCCGCAGATGCGAGCTGAACATAAATCGATGCCAGCTCGGCCGGTTGTCCGGGGCGTTTGAATACCGTTTGCCCTCCGAACTTCTCAAGCTTCTCCATGCTGGCACCCCCCGAAACCTGCAACGGCGTCCAGATCGGGCCCGGCGCTACGCCGTTGACGCGGATTCCCTTCGGGCCTAGCTGCTTTGCGAGCGACTTCACATAGTTCATGGTCGCCGCCTTGGTCTGCGCATAATCGTATAGCTCCGCCGAAGGATCGTATGCCTGCTCGGACGTCGTCGCGATAATGCATGCGCCGGGTTTGAGATGCGGGAGGGCGGACTTGATGATCCAGAACGGCGCGTAGACGTTGGTCTTCATTGTTGCGTCAAAGTCCTCGTTCGATACCTCCAGAATGGACTCGCGGCTCTGCTGGCGCGCAGCGTTGCTGACGATGACGTCGAGGCCTCCCAACCCCTGCAGGGTGTCCTCAACCAGCTTCGCACAAAAGCGTTCGTCGCGCAGATCACCCGGGATCGCAACGCCAATCCGGCCTTCAGCCTTGATGTAGGAGATCACTTCCTGCGCATCGGATTCCTCGGTGGGAAAATAGTTGATAGCCACGTCGGCGCCTTCGCGAGCAAAAGCGATCGTTGCCGCCCGTCCCATGCCGGAATCGCCGCCGGTTATCAGCGCCTTGCGACCTGCGAGCCTGCCAGAACCACGATAGGTTCTTTCTCCATGATCCGGCGGTGGATCCATTCTCGAAGCGAGACCGGGCCACGGTTGCGACTGGCGTTTGAAGGGAGGCGCAGGATACTTATCGAGCGGATTGTACACCGATTGAGGCTGCTCGTTGTCCTTTGCCTGACCGACGTTCATGGCAAGAGAGCCGGCCAAGCCCGCCGTTCCTGCCAGTGCGCGTCGGCGTGTGATCGGCGATTTGGTCGCTGCCATTGGAGGCTCCTTGATGAGGTTGTCTGAACGGCTCTCTTGCGCTGACCGATCGGAAACCTTTCCGCTCGGAGCATCGACGCGTCCCGGCTGAATTGACGCAGCTCATTACAAGCGGCGAGGCCTTTAGCGATTTGACGTCTTGGTTGACTTCAAGGATTTGGCTGCCTGCAGATGGCTCTGCAAAACGTCAAGCTGGCCTTTGGCATACTCGCCGGCGGCGTCGGGCTGCTTGGCGCCCTTCTTGTATTCCGCGATATCCTTTTCGTGATCCATCACCATGTGCGTCGCGAAATCGCGATCGAACTGCGCTCCAGACATTTTCGACATCTTGTTGTAGTCGGCCTTTTGCTTGGCGTTTGGCCCGTCCGGCGGAGTCATCCCCATTGATCTGGCGGCATCCATCGCTTTCTGGTTGGCAGCCGAATGATCATCAATCAACGTCTGGCCGAATTTCTTGACGTTGTCATTCTGGCCGTTCTGCTGTGCCAGCTTGCCCATCTCCACTTCAGCGAAATTGCCTTCGATAGCCTTTTTCAGGAAGGCCTGACTGGGCTTTTCCGCCGCATAAGCAGTAGAAGCGAGAAAGGTCGCAACGAGCGCGAGGGATGTGAATTTCATGACGGGCTCCCTATGTATTGGTTCAAGTCCTCGTCAACCTTATCCGCCCGAGCGAGTTCCTAACTTCAAACATTGCTGCTCCGGTTCAGCATCGCCGTCCGCCAATCGGAGTCAGATTGTCGGGTAGCGGACATAGCCGGCTCCTGTGGAGCGCACTCCGAGCAGCTCACGCAATGTCGGCGTCCTCAGTAACTTCGCTCAATCAAGGGAACGGAATTTCCCATTGAACTTTGTGTTTCGAGGCGACTCTTGATGCTGCTTGGCGCGGCAAAGAATAAGTTCTGCTCCCAACAAATCTGGAGCGGTGCGAAAGCCATCGCCAGGATTACATCGCCAGGATTACATCGTTCTCGATGTGCAACTCAAACCTCCACCCTTTCGATGGCGCAATGCTGTCGATCGTCTGATCTACACGGAGCTATCGTGCAACAATCCATCAGTCCTGACCATCGTGCCGGCCTGACCCAGGTGACCGAGGATGTCTGGGTGTATGATGACGCCTCCATCAGTGCAGCCGGCCTACCGCTCCCGGTACGCATGACGGTCGTGAGGCTGTCCAGCCGCGAACTGCTGCTCCACTCCCCGGTACGGTATTCGCCGGCCTTACGTCGAGAATTGGAGCGGCTGGGGCGCATCAGGTATCTGCTCGCGCCCAACACCGCGCATTGGATGTTCTTGAAGAACTGGCAGAGCGCGGTACCCGATGCATCGACGTTCAGTGCGCCCGGTCTTGCAGGTCGAAGCCAGGTTCAAACGGCGGGCGTCCGGATCGATCGCGAGCTCGATGACGGAACTCCGACTGAATGGGCGGAGGACCTTGCAGCCGTTCTGGTGAGCGCTCCATTCTTCTGCGAGGTCGCCATTTTCGACAAACGAAGTCGAACGCTGATCCTCACCGACATCGTACAAAATCTCGATCCAAGGATATTTCCACGGCCGATCCAGCCTCTGGCTCATCTGCTCGGCATTACGAAACCGGGTGGCAGGGCACCGGTCTACTTGCGTCTTCTCCTGCAACTTGGCGGCCGCTCGGTGCAGTCGGCCGCGCGGCGGCTGGTAGCGTTCTCGCCGGAGAAGGTCATTTTCGCGCACGGCGAATGGTTTGATAGTCAAGCGACGGAGCGCCTGCGCCGCTCGCTTGACTGGCTTCTTCCTGCGAGCGGCTCCGGCCGTTTCGCCGCGAAGGAAATGGCGGGAACGCGCGTGGTCATAACCGGCGCTTCCAGCGGGATCGGTCGGGCGGCGGCGATGGCTTTTGCTGAAAAGGGCGCGACCGTGATTTTGGCTGCCCGGCGCGGCCAGATCCTCGAACGTCTCGCATCGGAATGCGAAGCGCTCGGCGGGCGTGCGCTGGCGGTGCCGACCGATGTGACCGACGCGGAAGCCACGATGCGGCTCGCCAAAAAAGCAGACGAATGCTTCGGTGGTATTGATGTCTGGATCAACAATGCGGGAACCGGCGTCTTCGGCGCCTACCAAGACGCCGATATCGCGCTGCATCGCCGAACCGTGGAGGTCAATCTATTGGGCACCATGAACGGCTCACATGCGGTGTTGCCGATCTTCCTGCGCCAGAAGCGGGGGATTCTGATCAACAATATTTCGCTCGGCGGGTGGGCGCCGACACCCTTTGCCGCGGCTTACACGGCAAGCAAGTTCGGCTTGCGTGGATTCACGGCGAGCTTGAGGCAGGAACTCGTGGCGCAACGGGACATCCATGTCTGTGGCGTGTTCCCCGCGATGGTAGACACCCCCGGCTTTGTGCACGGCGCGAACATGTCGGGCCGCACACTTGATCCAGGCCCGCTTCTATATCAAGCCGAGGATGTTGCCGGCACTTTTCTAACTCTGGTCAGACAACCCCGAGACGAGGTCGCGGTAGGCTGGCCGGCACGGGCGGGACAGTTTGCCTATGCGGTTGCTTCCCGTCCGACCGAGCATCTTCTCGGCTCCGCATTTCGCTGGCTTTTGTCGCGGGCAGTTCCTGCGCAAAGAAGTGCGGGTACCATGATCGAGCCGGGTTCACAAGGATCGTCCGTCGACGGCGGCTGGCTAATGCGCAAAAGGCTTCCGCCGGCAGCTCAGGTCAGCAAGTTGCTCGTATTCCTCGGCATCGGAGCTTTGGTGTTGGCCTCGGCGTCGCGAAGCGCCGACGAACGACAAAGGAGGCGAGCAATCAGGTCGACCGCAAGACGCGCCTATCGCGAAATTCCTCCGTCAACGTATGGAAGACGATGATGAAATTGGAAGATCACCACTGGCGGAATTGCACTAGGTAATTGTAGCAGGTCCTACATCGAATCGGGCCGCAGCTCGACAGGAGGCGCGTCCGCGCGCCGGACAGGTATGCCGAACTGCTTGCGCGCAAGATCACGGCTCACCTCCGCGTCCCCCAGGCGTTCATCTGTCCTACGCAGGGCCGTTTTAGATCCCTCAGTAATTCTGGTAGGTCTGCATCCGCCGTTGCTGTCTTCCATATGCGGCGCGTGGATTGATGTTGCAGTAGAGCCCACGCCCAGAGGCCGCTGCCATGCACTGTGCATAGTTCCTGTAGGAGCAGTCGCCGGGAATGCCGATGCCCCGACCCTGAAGGCAATAGCGATAGTCGTAAGCTGCCGCTGGCGAACTGCCCGCTACTGCGGTTATCGCCAAGAGCGCCAGGAAAACCAACTTTCTATTGTACATCGACAACCTCCCGGGTGAAGTAATGGCCGCGTCCTCGACGCAGGATCGCAACACGATCCGCACGATATCGTTCCTAGTGAACAGAGCGGGCTTGCTTGAGAAGACGAGACCAGCTCAGCAGTCGCCAGGAACGAGAGCTAAGCGGCGAACTTATTCTTCTATGACGGATGAGAAGCCGACTGACAAAACTGGGAACGAACCCGCGCCGTTGCTGCTGGCTGCAGTGGCGATAGTTCCCCTGCTCGCTGTGGCCGGCTGGCTGTTTTTCGGCTAGCTAGCGTTACAGTCCGTGGCCGCCGGATCAGACGGTTTTCGGAGCGAGTGATCTCACTTCGAAACGAGGTGCGTCCCCGGCAGGCCGAGCAATCGTCTGAGGGGATAACCCGCCGCCTAGCCGACAGTCCGTGAAACCAAGCCGAGTACAAGAGCATTGTAGCAAATCACCAGCGGTCAGTCGCAGTCGCGGGGAGCGGATAGCGAGCCCCGCCCCGGTACCGGAGGTCGCGCATGTGCGATTTGTGCCGCGAGCTAGACTCTCAAATTGAGAGATGCCGTAGAATAGAAAGATCAGTCCCGGACGAACTGATGCGCGAAGCTGTCGTTGCGCTGATCACATCATATGAGGAGGACAAGGCCAAGCTCCATCGCGATCTGAACGAAGAGGTCATCCATCGACATACAAGCGATAATCCAAAGCGGGAATAGCGCATTGCGCATCGACGTATCGATGCCGGTACAGGCTAATATGTTCGCCACCGTCCCGCTACAGCCTTTGGTGGGACGTCATTGAATAGCAAATATCGGCTAAGCGATGCCGGCTTCTTCCAGAACGCGCAGCACGCCCTGCAATGGAAGGGATACCCAAGCCGGTCGATAGGAAAGTTCGTATTCGACCTCATAGAGCGCCTTTTCGAGCAAAAAGAAGTTCAGCATTGCTTTTGCGTCCTCAGAGCCATCTGGCCAGAGAACCGAGGAGCCTATCGTCTCCTGATAAGCGCTCAGGAAGCAATCTGTGGACTGTTCGCGCCATACGAATAGGGCTCTGGATGCTTGGCTGTTGAGCTTTTCTGATCTCTGGCTCTGCTGGAAGGCCATGGTGGAATAGTCCAGTGAGCGGAGCAACCCGGCTACATCCCGCGCGGCGGGAGCCTTGCGCCGCCGGTCTGCCAAGGGACGGCTGGGCTCACCCTCAAAGTCGATGATGACTGCATCGTCGTTCGCTACGAGCACTTGACCCAAATGCAAATCGCCGTGATGGCGTATCTTGCAGCGGCCAAGCGAAGGACGAACAAGATCGGCGGCGTACTCGCGCAGTCCAGGGTGTAGCTGGAGGAGGCGCTCCGCGAGAGAGCGGTCCTTCGCGTTAAGCGACACACGCTCCAATTCGCGGACGATGCGTGTTGCACGATCCGCGATGTCGCCAATCCAAAAACGGAGGTCGCTTTCGTCAATCGGCTCAGGCTTGAACGCCGCCGCATCGTCGCGGCTTGACAAGGCGCGATGCATCTCTGCGACACGGCATCCCAGACGCCGAACCCACTGAAGATAATCGCGCCGCGCGGTGATCGCTTTATCGCGTTCGTCAGAACCGTTCGCTGTTGCGTCCAGATATATGCCGAGCCGATCGGCCGACCAAGCCCAGGCATCGCCGCGATTCGGCACATAGGCGTGGACGATGCCGAGGGCATAGCTCGCGGACGCATGAGCCGCCTCAAGGTGGCCAATGAGTGCGGGCGTATGGGAAAAATTCGTCGCCTCCGTAAGAAACTCCCCCATTTCGACTTCAGGATTCTGGCCAGGCTCGATGTGACGATACAGCTTGACGACATAGTCCTGGTCAACCAGGGCGGTACTGTTGGACTGCTCACCTTGAATCGCGCGAATAAGGGAGGCGGTATTAAGAGGTTGGCTCCCGAGCTTGCTGGTCGGCTTGAAGTCCAGCCGCCAACCCGCGCTGGCGATGGAAGCCGCGCGCCGAAGGTGGTCCAGCAGATGCCGAATGAAAATCGGGTCGGCGGCGACATCCCGCAGCAATCCTTCGCGTCCGCCTTGGTGTAAACGCGTTACGATGGAGCTAGCCAACTCAGGACTCTCATCAACGGACCAGTCGACTTGCAGAGGCAGGAGATAATGTCCGTGGTTCTTGATTTCGAGGACAAAGAAGTGAGTTGAGTCCTGGGTGAAAGGCAGGCGTGCTATGATCCTTGGCACGATCCGCCTTTCCGAATAGCCGGGGAACCACCTGGCTCTGGCAAGATGCGCCGGAAGCAAATGCCGTTCCAGCGCCGCGGTCACTTCGTCGCTCGCAACCCAAGAAGAACCTTCCGGTATGTCTAAAAATGAAAGACGTTCCCCAGTAGCTCCCATGTTCTTTAGCCCAAGCAACGGAAAAGCAGCACGGGATCGTGCACGGGATCGATCCAAAGACGCATCCCGCCATATGCGACCGGGGAGGTCGGACCGGATTTGAGGTTTTCGAGCGCGGTGACGGGGCTCAACGCGTTACTCCCTGTCCGCACCTGCAAATCACCGAGCGGTAGCCAGAATTCCCGGAAATCACCGGTCAACGCGATGACAGTCACGACGACGTTTGTCTGGTCGGCGGAATGCTTGACGTAGGCGATTACAGAGTTGTCCTCCACAGGCAGAAAACGGATCGCCGAGGTCTGTTGGAGCGCCGGGTTTTCACGCCGGATGCGATTGAGTAGGGCGATGTAAGCTTTGATGTTGCCGGGCTTTTCCCAATCGCGGGACTTCAGTTCGTATTTTTCGGAATCAACGTACTCTTCCCGGCCCGGGATCGCCTCGTGCTCGAGCAGTTCAAAGCCGTTGTAGATGCCGTAGTTGCTCGACAACGTGGCCGCAAGCGCAAGCCGCGCCTTGAACATCCAGGGATCGCCGCGCTGAAGATGAAACGGCAGGATATCGGGTGTGCTGACAAAGAAATTGGGACGGAAAAACTCCCGCTCGGGATAGCCGGCGAGCTCGGTTACATACTGCTCGATCTCCCATCTCTCGGTCCGCCAGGTAAAGTACGTGTAGGATTGCGTGAAGCCGAGCTTGGCAAGCCCCTTCATCACTTTGGGTCTGGTGAAGGCTTCCGAAAGGAAAAGTACGTCGGGATCGCGCGATTGCACTTCCTTGATCAACCATTCCCAGAAGCGCAGCGGCTTTGTGTGCGGGTTGTCGACGCGAAAGATTTTGACGCCTTGCGCCACCCAGAACAGCACGACGTCGCGCAGCGCACGATACAGTGCTTCGGAATCGCTCGACTCGAAATCGACATTCACGATGTCTTCGTATTTTTTTGGCGGGTTTTCCGCGTATTTCATCGAACCATCCGGACGGCGCTTGAACCATTCCGGATGCTGCTTCAACCAGGGGTGATCCGGTGAGCATTGAACGGCGAAATCGAGCGCGACTTCCATGCCGGCGGCGGCGCACGCCGCGACAAATCGCCGAAAGTCATTCAGGCCTCCGAGCTGAGGATGGATGGCGTCATGCCCACCCTCATGGGAGCCAATGGCGTAGAAGCTGCCAGGATCACCATTCCCGGCCTTAAGAGCATTGTTGCGTCCCTTGCGGTTTGTCCGCCCGATCGGATGAATCGGTGTCAAATAGACGACGTCAAAGCCCATGCCCTGGATGTCAGGAAGGCGATCGATACAGTCATTCCAGGTGCCGTGCCGTCCCGGTTCAGGACTTTGGCTGCGCGGCACCATTTCATACCAGGCGCTGCAGCGCGCTTTCGGCCGTTCCACCAGCAGCCTCAGGGGCGCCGAGCGGGTGAGATCCTTCCGCGATTGGCCTTCGGCCATCGCCTTCTTCAGGTCTTCGGCAAGCAGGATTTCATAGGCTCCGGATTGCAGGAAGTTCTCACACGCGCCGGCGATTTTCGCAGTGACTTCCTGATCACCATTGAGGGCGCGGGTCAGCAGGGACGCTCCTTCCATGGCGTCCAGCTCGGTCGCTACGTTGGCTTTGTGCTTCAATTCGAAACCATGTCGCCAAGTGGCGAATTCGTCTGTCCATGCTTCGATTGCGTAAGTGAAGCGGCCGTTCCTGCCCGGCACGAAGGATCCGACCCAGCGGTCATTGCCTTGATGGGTCATCGGAGCCCGCTGCCAATCGGATTCGGATTCGCCGCGCCAGATCAACTCGGCGGCGACGATCTCGTGACCGTCGCGATAGATATCCGCCCAGACCGCGATGGCCTCACCCACGATGTGCTTGACGGGAAAGCGACCGCAGTCAACCGAAGGAACTATCTCCTCGATCTGAAAAGGCTGCTTTATAGAAGCGTTTACGAGAGCGTTCATCGGATGGGTGGGTACGCTGCAATAGGAGACTTACGAAGAAATGCCGTAAGTGTCTGATTGGTTCCCGGCCGCCGGTCCCCGCGCGGAGGGAACTATTTGGGCGATCCGTATCGGCACATCTACCGAGCGAACTTCGTTCGTTGGAGGAGCCGAGAATGCGCCGAGACAAAAGCGCCGGTGGTGATCTCCGATGTCCAAGTCGTCCTATGCGCTGCCGGCGACACAACTCGCCAGCATTAGGAACGGGTGCCGACAGCCTGAATTGAACTCAGGGCGGATGGGGCAAATGTTCGATCCGCAAACTGCTCATGATTGCGTCAGCACCGTGGAAGTTGCCGAGCGTGGACGAAGGCTCTCGAGGTAGTGGTTTTGCCGATAGAAATCGAAGTAAAGGAACTCGCCGAAGGAGTGAGAGCCGGCCCCAAAACCCGGCGGTACGGTCCGCAAATTATGGAAAACGGCGTCCTGTTCAATTTGTGGGCGCCCTCCGCGACCTCGGTTGAACTACTGGAAGTCGGACATTCGCCACGCACGATGTCGTGCGATGATGACGGCTGGTACCAGGGGTTTAGTCCAACCGCTCATTCCGGCAGCCGCTACCAGTTCAGGATCAACGGCGAGCTCGTTGTTCCTGACCCTGCCTCCCATTTTCAGCCCGACGACGTAAGCGAGCCAGGCGAGGTCATTGACGTCGCTGCCTTGCGCGATGGCGTTCCTTACCTTGGTCGCCCGTGGGCGGAGGCCGTCATCTATGAGCTTCACGTCGGCACGTTCTCGGAGGAGGGAACCTATGCCGGGGTGGAGAGGAGGCTGGACTACCTCCGTGACCTCGGAATTACCGCTATCGAGTTGATGCCGCTCAACGATGTGCCAGGTCGTCATAACTGGGGTTATGACGGCGTTCTACTCAATGCACCGAATGCCAGGTATGGCAGGCCTGAAGACTTGAAACGCCTGATTGGTGCCGCTCACGACCGTGACATGATGGTTTACCTGGACGTGGTCTATAACCATTTCGGACCACAGCTCAACTACCTGCACAGCTATGCCGAGAACTTCTTCACCGATCGGCATTCGACCGGGTGGGGTCCTGCCGTAAATCTCGAGGGAGAAGAGGGCGCCTTCGTTCGAGAATTTCTTATATCGAACGCGCTGATGTGGCTGCGTGATTATGGCTTTGACGGCCTGCGATTTGATGCCGTTCATGCGCTCAAGGACGACTCAGAGACAAATTTTCTGGTCGAGTTGGCCGAGATCGTTCGGAGCCAATTGGCAGGCAAGCACGTGCACCTCATGCTGGAAAACGAGGCCAACCAGCCGCATCTGCTGGAGCGGACCGATGGACAGACCAAGCTCTACGATGCGCAGTGGGGTGACGATTTCCATAATGCGCTGCACGTGCTGCTGACGGGTGAGAACGAAGGTTACTATAGCGCCTTCGCGGACAAGCCGCTTGAGCACCTTGCCCGTTCGCTCACCGAAGGCTTCGCTTACCAGGGGGAAATCTTTCCGCTCCACAACAAGTCCCGCGGTCAACCGAGCAGTCATTTGCCCCCGGAGGCCACGATCTTTTTTGCTCAGAATCATGATCAGGTCGGCAATCGCGCGCTCGGGGAGCGATTGGCGAAGCTGATCAGTTCCGAGCAGCTGAAGCAAACCATGGTCCTGCTCATTCTTAACCCGCATGTTCCGATGCTGTTTATGGGGGAAGAATCGGCGGCGCAAACGCCATTCCTCTTCTTCGCCGATTGGAAGGGCGAAGCTGCCGATCTGACCAGGGAGGGACGCCGTAAGGAATTTGCCCGTTTCGAAGCGTTCTCCTCACCCGAGCTGCGCGAAAGAATACCCGACCCCTGTGATGAAGCCACTTTCATGGCCTCAAAACTCGATTGGACCGTGCTCGACCATTCCCCGGTCAGCAGAGCATTTCGCGCGCTGACGCAGGCGCTTTTGAGAATTCGCCAAGATACAATTGTGCCACTACTCCAGGACGGATTCGTGAGCGCTAAAGCCGAGTTGCTCAGGGCGCCTGCGGCTGCAACGGGCGGCATAAACGTGCAATGGCAGACCGCCAAAGGCGAGGTGCTGCAAATCATGACCAACTTTTCTGCGCAGGCGTTACCGCGGCCGCCTTTGATCATGGGCGAAACACTGTGTCGCGCCGAACAAACGTCCGGACATCTCTATCTAAGCCCGGCGGAAATTCTTGTGAGGCGCGGTGCGGCTCTCACTACCAGATGAAATGTTGCCGCCGAGCCGCGACAAGCCAGCGTAGCAAGCGGGGCGCTCAGCGAATGTTAGACAAACCGAGGAGCTTGAGATGTCGTTGAATTCATCAGCCGGACGAACGGCAGCAAAATTTGCGGCCATTTTTATGTTGGTCATTCTCATTCCTGGCGAGCTGGCAGCGCAAGGGCAGCCTGTCAAAACAGCTTCTCACCTTCCAGTGGCGCTTTGGTTCATCGGCGCGGGCGTTCTGGGTCTCGTGCTGGCCTATGGCATCATGCGAAACCGACAACGAACCCGAGCCGAAAGGCAGATCACCGAACAGGCGACCAAAGATCTCTACGGCAGGGAGAGCCGAAAATCCTGACGCCACGTGCCCTCGTGCCGCAGCCGTTCGCGCTTGGCGTCAGGCCCGGGCGGGCCGAGGCGGCCAGTATGCCGCGTCACCGCCCTTGGCGTCAGCGGCTCACCTGACCCCACTTGAGCCAAATACTCCACTCCGATCTACATGCCTGATGCGCGAAAAATGCTGGCGCATAAGTCGCCCGCCCGACGAACGCCGTTCGATCCGTTGAGTATTGTTGATCATTCTCGCGCGGCCGGTTGTCGGGTTTGAGAACACCGTTCGCGCTCCCATTTCATCTTGCTATGGACCTGCGCATGATCGTCAAGCGTCGCCGTTTCAAACAGACCAAATCACTCGAAGAACGATTGGCCGAGGATACGGCTCGGCTGCGTAAGCAAGCCACGATGCTGCCCGCGGGTCGTATGCTCGAGCTAGTTCAACGAAGGATCGTGCAGAATGAGGCTGCGTCCGATTTGTGCGAACGACTGCGCTCACCGTGACGGTGCCTCACCCGCTTTCGGCTGAATTGTCTGCGTCGCCAATGCCGATGAAGAGCGCTTGGCTGATGGTCGAGGACGAAAACTGCCTGCCGTCATTATGACGATATTTGCGGGACGACTGCACGCATAGCGGCTTATTTGATCCGAGGCCTGCGCTTTGATCCTGCCATCGCAGGAACCGGCGCTCTCTTGTGGTGTTTTAATCGGGCATAAGGAGCGGACATGGAAAAGCCTACGCATGAGCAGCTCGAAGAACTCAAGAGACTGAGCAGGGAAGCGCGCGTCAGTGATTGGTCTGAGATAGTTCGATCAAAGGAAGAGGCGGAGATGCGGATTCGCGACCTGAAGGAAAAATCACGGATGGAATGAAAAATCACGGATGGAATGAATATGCCCGATGATCCCATCAACGGCCGAGAGCCGAACTTCTCTGAAGACGATATTCAGCGCGATCAGCTTGGACCGCGAGGCGTTCCGGGAAAGCAGGATCCTGCAAAGATGACGCCGCAGCGGGAGAAGAAGACGCCAAAGGACATCGATCCGGGCCACCCGGCCTAGAGAATTGTCGTGCGGCCCGACGAGCGGTGTACCGCAAGTGAGCTTATCTCTGCACGCCGGCAATAATTGCGGCGACGCGCCGCGAATGCTGGTCCACAACGACCAGGTCCTTCCCGGCTATCAGATACTGGCTTCCCCAATATCCGTTCAGCACTTCGGTTGCTTCCGGCGGCAGGTCGGCCAACTCGGTTTGGCGCGGCACAGCGGTCCCGATCATCATCTCAAAATTAGGCCGATCCACCTTCGGCCCTTTTGCATCCGCGAAAACAGCCAGCAATTTCTCCCGTTTCTCCTGATCGAGCGAGACAGGCTGAGAACTCTGCTTGATGTTCCGGGCCCGGCCGCCCGTCCTGTCTTCTAATCCAGCAGGGTCGCTTTTAGCGACGGCGCTCTCTGCTTCGCGCTGTGTCGGCACACCCGTGCCGATGGTCGTAGCTGCCGTGCCGCGGTCGGCCCCGCTGGGGGGCCGGCCGAGG
>Ga0136846_1233376_pt1 | contig 17757 bp, 14 predicted proteins | sample HopSoiMetagenom2_FD_96841 | JGI IMG/M metagenome (GOLD analysis project Ga0136846, IMG submission 96841) | Grasslands soil microbial communities from Hopland, California, USA - 2 Assembly 2016 (version 4) | ecosystem: Environmental > Terrestrial > Soil > Grasslands | place: USA: Hopland...
GATGCACACGGCTAAAAATTTTGGGCAGCAGGCCGTCGCGTGACATTGCAAACCATACGCGCGCCTGCCCGAGCTGGAACACCAGAAGCGAAGAGATCATGCCGGTGAGCGCGCCGAGAAGAACGATCAGGCGAACGCTGCCGAAGTGAAGCTTCTTTAGAGTGTTGACGACCGGCGCGGCATCATCAACGAGCGTTTGCCAGGGAACCAAGCCGGTGAGGACTACGACGACTGCAATGTAGAGCACGGTGCAGACCACTAGCGTTGCAATAATCCCGATGGGGAGATCACGCTGTGGGCTTTTGCATTCTTCGGCGGCGGTCGAGACAGAATCGAAGCCGATGTACGTGAAAAAGACAATCGAGCCGCCAGTGAGAATACCGGGCCAGCCGTTGGGAGCGAAGGGATGCCAGTTGGCGGGATGAATGAAGCGAGCGGCAGCGGTGACGAAGACGAGAATCGCCACGATCTTGAGGAAGACCATCACGTTATTCGTCTTCGCCGATTCGCGGATACCCCGTACAAGAATGACCGTCAGAATCATCACAATGATGAATGCCGGCCAGTTGAAGCCAAAATGCCAGCCGGGACTATAGAGCATGTTGCCTTGCAGATCGGATAGTCCGGACGGCAGATATGCGGGAGTGATCCAGCGTAAATCCGGGTGAAGGCCGAACCAGTCGAGCAGGTCAACCAGGTGGGCGGAGAAGCCGACGCTGACGGCCATGTTGCTGACGGCGTACTCGAGGATTAAATCCCAGCCAATGATCCACGCGATGAGTTCGCCCATGGTGGCGTAAGTGTAGGTGTACGCGCTCCCGGCAATCGGGATCATCGCCGCGAGCTCGGCGTAGCAGACCGAAGCGAATCCGCAAACGATGGCGACGAGGACGAACGAGAGGGCGATAGCAGGGCCGGCGCCGGGACGACCAAAAGATGCGGAATGATGGATCAAATATTCAAGAAGGGGAGCGTTCAGAATTGATTTGACCTGCAGCGTTTGGCCTGCAATGGCAGTGCCAACTACCGTGAAAATTCCAGAGCCGATGACGGCGCCAATGCCAAGGGAAGTAAGGCTCAGCCAGCCGAGCGATTTTTTCAGCCGAACTTCGGCATTTTCGGAGTCGGAGATGAGTTGGTCGATACCCTTACAGTTGAAGAGCTGAGATGCCACTCGTTGGTCTCCGATCGCGCCCGGAAGACTGCGAGAAGCACCCTGCCGGATACGTGCATGGTCGATGCAAGCGCGCCTCAATTTACCTTGAGAGGGAGCACGGGGCAAGCGGCCCGATGGACTGCGGCCTGGCTTTAGGGGATGCGCACTACGCGCGGATACTCTCCATGCTGAGTTGACGCGCACCAAGGCGAGGTATAGCGTGACTGTAACCCAAGTGCAGTTCCCGCTTTGGTCACCCGTAACGGTCGGAAATTCTGAGGAGAGAATATGAAGAGAATTGCCCTTGTATTATTGGCTGCTGTGGTGTGCTTGACTGCTTCCGCGATGTCTCGCGCGGAAGACAATCCGTTGATTGGAAAGTGGAAGCTCAATGTTGAAAAATCGAAGTTCACGCCTGCGAGCGTTACGCCCAAGAGTCAGACGCGGACGGTGGAAGCGGACGGCGACAGCGTGAAGTACAGCTTCGAGGTGGTCAGCGCCGATGGCAAGTCCGGCTCGTACGGATTCACTGTCAAGTACGACGGGAAATTCTATGCAATTACCGGAACCGGAGCGCCTTATGGAGCGGACGAAATTTCGATCAAGAAAGCCACCTCGCATTCGTATAACGCGATACTGAAGCGCGGCGGAAAACAGGTGGCCACTTCGCATCTCGTCCTTTCCAAGGACGGAAAAACTGCGACGTTGACGGGCAAAGGCACGGACACCAGCGGCAAACCGGTGAGCAGCACGTCGATCTACGATAAGGAATGAGCCGTTCGGTCATTGGTTCCGTGAGTAGCGACTGACGAATCGAAAAAGGCGCGCCCTCAAGGCGGGGCGCCTTTTTCTTTTGGAATCTAGGCTTGGGTGAGCTGCGCGTACCGCTCTACGAACTTTTTTGTGCCGCGGCCGGGGAAGCTTACGGAAACGCGGCGGTCGTCGTCGTCGCCCTCCACGCCCACTACAGTGCCCACGCCGTATTCGGGATGCCGAACCTTGCGCCCGAGCATTGGATCGCCGTTGCCGCGTTTGGCAGCGGAGCGGCCAAACGATGGAGTGGAGCTGGTGGTCGAGCGGCGCGGAGCTGCCGGCGTGTTGCGTGGCGGCGGCGTCCCCCGGACTCGGCGAAGGAATTCTTCGGCGGAGTAGGAATATTCGGGATCGGGCTCATAGCGGCGCGTCTGCCCGATCTCGGCCATCGAGCCGCGCACCGTGTCCACGAGTTCGCTGGGGATTTCTGCGAGAAAGCGCGAAGGCAGCGAAGCGCGCATCTGTTGCTCGTTGCCGAAGACGCGGCGATAAACAGCGCGGGTGACCGTGAGCGATGTGCGGGCGCGGGTCATGCCGACGTACACGAGGCGGCGTTCTTCCTCGATTCCTTTTTCGTCATCTCGCGATCCGCTGTGTGGACAGATACCCTCTTCCATCCCGGTCAGGAAAACGTGGTCGAACTCCAGGCCCTTGGTGCTGTGCAAAGTGATCAGCGTTACGCCGGGTTTGCCTTCGTAGGAATCGGCGTCGCTGACCAGCGCGGCAGCGTCCAGGAAGTCCGTGAACTCTTCTCCAGCCTCTGCGCTTTCAGCCAGTGCGCGAGAGAGTTCTTCGAGATTTTCGATGCGCGCTACGTCTTCAGGCGTGTTGCGGTCCTTGAGCATCTCCATGTAGCCGGTGTCGTCGAGCACGCTCCGCAGGAACTCGGGCGGTTGCAGGCGCAGAAAATTTTCCTGCAGCTTGGTTATGAGCTCCTGGAAAGCACGAAGCGGCGTGACCGCACGGCCGCCGGAGGCTCCGGAGACAAACTTTGTAATTGCGTCCCACAAAGAAGAGTTGTCAGTACGCGCGGTTTCGCGCAACACGTCGACGGTAGTCTTACCGATGCCACGCGGTGGAACGTTGAGCACGCGGAGCAGAGAAATGTCGTCTTCGGGATGCAGCGCGAGGCGGATGTAAGCCAGCGCGTCTTTGACTTCCGCGCGATTGTAGAAGCTGAAGCCGCCGACAAGTTTGTAGCGAATTCCACGCCGGCGGAAAACTTCTTCGAAAGCGCGTGACTGGAAGTTAGTGCGGTACTCCACGGCGCAGGTCTGCGAAGGATCTTCCGTAACGATGCGGTCGAGTTCACCTGCCACAAAGTCGGCTTCACCCATGGCGTCTCGGGCCTCAAAATATTTCAGATTGCCGCCCTGGCCGGCTTGGGCGCTGAGGGACTTGCCGAGGCGATCGGGATTGTGGGCCACCACCGCACCCGCAGCATCGAGAATGTTTTGTGTCGAACGATAGTTGCGTTCGAGCTTGATCACCTGCGCACTGGGGAAGTCACGCGAAAAGCTCATCAGGATGGATACATCGGCGCCGCGCCAGCGATAAATCGACTGATCTTCATCACCCACGACGCAGACGTTTTGCTTTGGACCAACCAGCGAGCGCATCAGCTCATATTGAACGCGATTGGTGTCCTGGTATTCGTCCACGTGAATGTATTGGAATCGCGCCTGCCATTTTTCGCGGACCGATGCGACCTCGCGAAGGAGTTTCGCAGTACGAAGCAGGAGATCGTCGAAATCCAGAGCTTTGCTTTGGTGCAACAGGCGTTCGTATTCGGCGTAGAGGTTCGCTACGTTGCGCGCGTCCTTGTCGATTGCCGCGGCGCGAAGATTTTCCGGTGTTTGCGAATGATTCTTCGCATAGCTGATGCGGCTCAGCACGTTGCGTGGTGTGAGCGTATCGTCGTCGATGGCGAGTTTGGTCATCGCCAGCTTGATGGCGGCGAGCTGATCGTCATCATCGTATACGGCGAAATCGCGCGGAAGGCCTGCGCTGGGCGCTTCGCGGCGCAGAAGACGCGCACAAAGGGAGTGGAAGGTGGAAAGCCAGGGCTGCGCAGGCGGCACTCCTGCGCGGAGCAGAAGATCGGAGACGCGGTTACGCATTTCCTCGGCGGCTTTGTTGGTGAAGGTGACAGCGAGAATACTTTCTGCAGGCGTGCCATTGGCGATCAGATTCGCCATGCGAAAGGTGATGGCCCGCGTTTTCCCCGTGCCTGCACCGGCAAGAATGAGCACCGGACCTTCGGTGGTTTCGGCCGCACGACGCTGTTCCGGATTTAGTTCTGCGAGCAGATTGAGCATTTGTCTGTTGGAGTGGAAGGTGTTTGCTCAATCATGTTAGCCGAGCGGCGAGACGCGCGCAAATTTGCGCAAAGTGCACAGTAAAAATCGAGGGGCGCTCGTGAGAATATCCTGCGAACGACGATTTGCTACTGCGGGCCGCGGCGACTCAGGTCAATATCAAAGTAAGTGAGAGAACGATTGCCTTCCATCGAGGCGATGTCCGGAACATAAAGATGCGCGGATTGCAGGAGATCGTACTGAGCTTGCAGATCGAAATATAGGAGGCCTTGCACCGAACTGTGAGCGCCGATGACGCTCGAAGGGACCTGCGCCTCTTGTGCCTGCTTCTGAAGCTCCGCCCAGTGTTTATCGCGACCACCACCCTTCCCGCCGCCGATAGGAATAGGAAGCCTCGAGCGCTTAGTCGGATCCTTCACGGCTGGCTTCATGACCGCGTCCGCAAGCTGCTCGGCGTTTAGCGATTGCACTTCCTGGCGATTTTCTTCGCCGAGCTGCACGGTGAGGCGAATGCGGTCCAGATTTACGCGCAAAGCCTCGTTCGAATCGTTGCGAAACTCGACCTGTATCGCCAGGACGCCGCCTGCGTATGGCGATTTCTTGGGGAATTTTTCTTTGTACTGTCCGGGATCCATCCACGGGAGCGCCGATATAGTGAGTCCTTCGTGAGATTCCAGCGAAGCGGCCTTGATGGCGCCTTGCGGGAGTGCGTTAGGACTGGTGCCCGGGAGCGCCGCCGATACAATCGCGACGATAAGCACGAGCAGAACGCTAAGGAGCGGAGTTCGCATCCAGTTATAATAGACTTTTCTCATCTCGACGCCTTCGATTCCTGAGGGACGTTCAGGGTTGCCCTGCGTTTCATGACGGTGCGTCTGCGTGCGCCGCATGTTGGGACCGGAGCCATGCTTCGTGTATTTCATCTACAGCGTACTCATGGGCCTGGCGGCAGTCGCGCTGCTTCCGTACTGGCTTGTGCAGGCCCTGCGTCACGGAAAATATCTATCGAATTTAAGGGAGCGTCTGGGACTTTCGTTTCCTTCGTTGCAGAAGCTGCCAAGCGATCGTGCCGGAGCGATCTGGATTCATGCGGTATCGGTTGGTGAAGCGCTGTCCAGCGTGACCCTGGCCCGTCAACTGAAGGCAGCATATCCAAACCGGCCGCTGATTGTTTCGACCACCACCATCACCGGCCAGGCACTGGCCCGAGAACGCCTGCCCTTTGCGGATGCCATCGTTTATTTTCCGCTGGACTGGGCTTGGTGCGTTCGGCGCGCGTTGGATGCCGTGCGACCCGCCATTGTGGTGATCCTGGAGACCGAGATCTGGCCGAATTTTTTGCGAGAGGCCGGACGGCGACGAGTTCCCGTCGTGTTCGTCAGCGGGCGAATTTCCGATCGCTCATTTGCGCGCTGGCAGCGCCACATTGCGCGATTTGGTTTTTTGCTGCGGCCGCTGCTGCTGGACGCGTTGAGCCAGGCGCGCGCTTTCCTGATGCAAAGCGAGAGCGATGCCGAGCGCATTCGGACTTTGGGAGCGCCGTCCGGGCGCGTGCGCGTTAGCGGAAATTTGAAGTATGACCAGGAGTTGCCTGCGGACACGCCGCTGGCAAGTTGGCTGGAAGCGGAAGCGAAGGCGCGTGGCCGATATCCCGTTATCGTTGCCGGAAGCGTAGTGGCGACCGAAGAGCCGCTGGCGCTGATCGCGTTCGGCGTGCTGCAAGGCGATTTCGCCAAAGCGCTGCTGGTTTTGGCACCGCGCAAGCCCGAGCGATTTTCCGCGGCGGCGGAATTCATTCAAGAGTCGCAGAGAAAATTTGTGCGCCGGTCGGAGCTAGGAGTGCCGGCACCCGGCACGGCAGCGGTCAAGGCCGTTGTCGCGGCAGGGTCAAATACAGATGTCATGGCGCGTGTTGCTGAAGTTGAGGGCGCGGGCTACAGCAACGCAGCGATCCCCGATGATGCGACGGTCTTGCTGGTGGACAGCATCGGTGAATTGAGTTCCTTGTATCGCATGGCGGATGGTGTGTTCGTGGGCGGCTCACTCGTGCCGTCAGGTGGTCACAATATTTTGGAGCCTGCGGCATTCGGAAAAGTGGCGGTGTTCGGTCCATCGATGGAAAATTTCGCGGAAATTTCTTCGCGATTTATCGCAGCAGGCGCAGCCGTGCAGGTAGAGAGCCCGGAAGACGCGGGAGTTGCCTGGATCGAACAGCTGCGCGATCCGGAACGCACGAGGCATATGGGCGAGACCGCCAAGAGATTGGTGGATGCCAGCCGCGGCGCTACCGCCAGAGCCATCGCGGAAATTGCGAAGCAGCTCGAGAGTACCGCGCGGTGAACATTCCCAGGCCGATCGCAATTCTGCTGTGGCCGCTATCCTTGATTTACAGTGCAGCAGCGCGGATTCGCGCAGCGATGTATTCGCGCCGATGGCTGCAACAAAAGCGGCTGACGGCGCCGGTGATTAGCGTCGGAAATCTCACCGTAGGCGGCACGGGCAAAACGCCGATGGTGATCTGGCTGGCGGAAAGGTTTTTGTCCAAAGGGAAGCGGGTGGCGATTCTGAGCCGAGGTTACCGCGGCCAGAATGGCACCAGCGACGAGATCGAGTTGATGAGAAGCAGATTGGGCAACGCGGCGCTCTTTGGCGTTGGCAAAGAGCGGTATGCGCAAGGTCTCAGGTTGGAAGCGAACGGCGTCGACATATTCATTCTCGATGACGGATTCCAACATCTGCAGCTCGCGCGCGATGTAGATGTTGTGCTGGTGGATTCCACCCGGCCGCTCAATCACGAGTTTGTCATGCCTGCAGGCCGCCTTCGAGAGCCAATCTCTGCGTTGGGACGGGCAAATGCCGTGGTCTTCACGCGAGCGGAAGGGGCGCTGTCCCCGCCATCGTTCGATCCGCAATTCCCGCACCTCCCAACTTTTTCCTCCCGTACGAAGCTGCTCGGATTTCGGCGATACGGTCCCGAGGGTGTTGCGAAGCCTGTAGCAGATACCTCCAGCAGGCTCTTTGCGTTTTGTGGAATCGGAAATCCATCGGCTTTTCTAGCTGATTTGAGCCGGTGGAGAGTAAAGCTGGCTGGCTCACGGATATTTCGCGATCATCATCGCTATTCGAAGACTGATGCAGAAAGCATTGAAGGCGCTGCGGTAGCCGCAGGAGCAAACGCGCTGGTTACGACAGAAAAGGACGCCCAGAACATTCAGCCTGGATTATTTTCGAAATTACCGCTCGAGATTGCCGTTATCGCTCTAGAAATCTCCGACGAAAATCAGTTCATGCGCGAATTGCAAGCAAAGTTGGCGCCGGCAGCCGGAGCTCACGCGTGAAGATTCTCGTGCGGGCCACGAATTGGGTGGGTGACGCCATCATGGCGCTGCCAGCGCTGCGCGCATTGCGCGGGCGCTTCTTGGACGCGCAGATCTCGATTGTGGCGCGGCCCTATGTTGCAGACATATACCGCGACCAGGGCATTTGCGATCGACTGGTTGCCTATGACCCGCGCGGAAGTCACGCAGGGCTAGCTGGACGCGAACGGCTCGCTGGAGAATTGCGTGCCGAAAAGTTCGATCTCGCCCTGCTGCTGCAGAATGCCTTCGACGCTGCATGGCTTGCCTGGCGTGCAGGCGCTCGTGAACGTATCGGGTACGCGCGAGACGGTCGCAGCATCTTGTTGACCAAGGCAGTTCCCGTGCCCCGCCCTGGAGAAACTCCCGCTCACGAACAGTTTTATTATCTCGAACTCTTGCGGCGCGCAGGTCTGGTCGACAACCCAATGGCCGAAAAGTTCATCTCGTTGAATGTGAATCCACAGGCCAAAGAACAAGCACGTGAGCGCCTGGCTGCAGCAGGAGTTCGGGCAAGCGGTATGCGAATCGCAGTTGGAGCCGGCGCTTCGTACGGATCGGCAAAATGCTGGCCGCCCGAACGCTTCGCGCAGGTTGCCGATCAGATGAAAGCGCAATTCGATGCCGATGTAATTCTGTTCGGCACCGCCGCGGAAACACCGGTGACGTCGGCGATTGCATCAGGCATGAAACACGCGCCCATCGATTTGGCCGGCAAGACCACGATTGCCGAGCTACCCGCGTTGCTTTCGCAATGTCATCTGTTCATCGGAAACGATTCCGGCGCCATGCATGTTGCCGCTGCCGTCGGATTGCCAGTGGTGGCGGTATTCGGACCAACCGATCCTGACGGCACGGCACCGGTGACGCCGCAACGCACCATCGTGCAGGAGAAGCCGTACTGCAGCCCGTGCTTCCTGCGACGGTGCCCGACCGATCATCGCTGCATGACGCGAGTGACTCCGGACTCAGTCGCTACCGCCGCTCATACGTGGTTGAAATCTGCGGAGGTGCATCCTGCCTGAATCCAGGGTGCCGCGCGCCGCGGTATTTCTCGATCGCGACGGCACCATCTCCGAAGATGTAGGCTACTTGAAGGATGCTAGCCATTTTTGTATGTTTCCTTTCGCCGCGGATGCCATTCGCCGCTTGAATGATGCAAAACTCCCGGTAATCGTGATCACCAATCAATCGGGTGTCGGGCGCGGATTCTTTTCGGAATCAGCGGTGCGCACGGTTCACGAACTCATGCGCAAGCAACTGCTTGAGGGCGGCGCGCGGGTAGATGCAATCTACTACTGCCCGCACACCAGTGACGACGACTGCGAATGCCGCAAGCCAAAACCCGGTATGCTCGCGCAGGCTGCACGCGAACACGAACTGGATTTGTGTCGATCCTTTGTCGTTGGTGATCGCTATGGGGACGTACAGGCCGCCCACAATGTTGGATCTCGAGGCATTCTGCTCCGGACAGGATACGGCGAGGCCGAATTAGCGTCTGATGCAAAAAAGTGGCCAGCTCCGCCGGATCTGATCGCGGCTGATCTGCGGGCGGCAGTCGATTGGATTCTGAGGGAAGTGAAATGAAGGGCTCGCGGCAAGTCACGAAGGCGGACGACCGATCGACCTCGGTGGATTTGATCGCGCTCGCGGACTTCGTCGAACAGTTTTCGAATAGAACCGTGGTGCTGCTGGGAGACTTTGTCGCCGACGAATTCCAGTACGGCGACATTTCCCGCGTATCGCGAGAAGCTCCCGTTCTGATCCTGCGGCATCGCGAAAGTCTGCTTGTTCCTGGCGGAGGCGCGAATGCAGCGAACAATCTCGCGGCTATGGGCGCCCGAGTGCTACCGATCACAGCCGTTGGCGCTGATGCAACAGGCGACGCCTTGATCGCCTATTTCAAGCAGAAGCGCATCGACACCTCGGGTATTGTCCGCGCAAAAGGATGGACGACTCCCACGAAACGCAGATTTGTGGCCGGCTGGGCGCACACGGTGGGGCAGCAAGTGCTGCGCGTGGATTACGAACCAGGCGCTGGTTTGCCTTTTGAGGCGCGCAGCAAGATCGAGCAGCTCTTCCGCACGAAATCGCGATCCGCGGATGCTATCGCGGTGTCCGACTACGGATTTGGCGTGGCGACTCCGGAACTGGTGCGCGCAGCCGCGGCCAAAAGAAAGGCCGTTCCGGTGACGCTGGACGCGCGTTACAACCTGACAGGCTACGCGAAGGCAGGAATTACATCGGCAACACCCAATGAGGCGGAGTTGGAAGCAGCGCATCAAATTTCAATTGGCCAAGATCTCGATGCTTTAGCGCGCTTCGGCCACGCTACGCTTTCCGCCATGAAATTGCGCGCATTACTGGTCACGCGCGGTCGCGACGGCATGACGCTGTTCGAGTCCCCGATAAAAGTAACGCACCTGGCGATTCATGGCAGCCCGCAAGCAGTGGACGTAACTGGCGCCGGCGACACAGTGCTCGCCGCCTACACGCTGGCGCTCGCATCCGGCGCTTCCGCTTTGGAAGCCGCTCATATCGCCAACATTGCCGGCGGCCTCGTCGTGATGAAACGCGGCACCGCCACCATCACGCGCTCAGAGCTGCTCGAAACGATTCGCCGCGACGCGGTTGGTGCGAGCGCCTGACGCATGCGATCGGCTTCTTCCAAAATGATATTGCGTGACGTCCTGCGCGAGCAGCTTGCCGAGCAGAAGCACCGCGGTAAACGCATCGTCTTCGCCAACGGCTGCTTCGATACCCTGCACGTCGGCCACGTGCGTTATCTCGAAGGCGCGCGCAGAGAAGGCGACATTCTGGTCGTCGCTGTAAATGATGACGCCAGTATTTGTTCGCTGAAAGGTCCGGGTCGGCCGATCCTGCCGGCGTCGGCGCGCGCGCAACTCGTCGCTGGTTTGCGTGCCGTGGACTACGTCGTTTTGTTTGGTGAGCCGAATGTGCAGGCGCTGCTCGAGTTTCTGCGCCCGGATGTGCACGCCAAAGGCACCGATTACAGCGTTGATACGGTTCCGGAACGCGCGACGGCTGCACGGCTCGGCATTCGCGTCGCCATCGTGGGCGATCCCAAAGATCACTCCACCCGCGATTTCCTGGAAGCCGTCCGCAAGGCTCCGCATGTCTGAGCGGCGCTTTCTGGTTCTGCGCCTCGGCTCGCTCGGCGACATCGTTCACACTTTTCCCGCAGTGGCGGCGTTGCGGGAGAAGTTTCCTGCTTCGGACATCGTTTGGTTGACGCACCCACGCTGGAACATGCTGGTGAAGAGCAGCGGCCTGGCTTCAGAAATTCGCAATATCGAGCCGCGCGCGCTTCGTTCTTTGCGTGCCGCCATCGCGCAGATTCGCGCCAGCAGTTGGGACGCGGCAATCGACTACCAAGGATTGTGGAAGTCGGCTGCGTTGCCTTTTTTTGGTGGTGTGCAACGCAGAGTCGGATTTTCTTCCAGCACCATTCGTGAATTCGGCGTGCCGGTGTTGTACACCGACCTTGTCACGCCAAAGACGACGCACATCGCGGAACAAAACGGAGAGTTGTCCGTTCGCGTGGGAGCGGAAAGAGTCGCCCCGTTTTCCTTGTGCGTGCCTGTAGAAAACGAGTCGGCGGTGCGCTCCCAACTTAAACGATGCGGCATCGATCGTTACATCGTGCTGAGTCCCGGCGGGGGCTGGCGCGCCAAATGCTGGCCAGCGGAGCGTTTTGGCCAACTTTGCCGCGATATTCGCGAGTCACTCGGCCTGCGCTGCGTCGTAAATTATGGACCGGGCGAGAACGATCTGGCCGAAACCGTGCGAGCATCCAGCGCTGACGCTGAGCCACTGCTATACGATGGCGAGCTCGGTGAATTGATGGCGCTCTTGCGCAACGCAATCTGCATCGTCGGTGGCGACACCGGACCGCTGCATCTGGCGATCGCGCTCGGTACTCCCGTAGTTGCGCTGTATGGACCGACAGACCCCCTGCGCAATGGCCCATATCATGTGACTGCCGAACGCGGCTCCGTTACGGAGACAAGCACCACTCATTTTGGCCAAGACATCGTCTTGCGCGAAACAAATGCGGCCACCAGCCACTCTCGCAACGATCAGACCGATCCTTCCATGCTGGCGATAGATGTTGACAGTGTGTTCGCCGCCATACGCCAACGCATTGGTGCGGCAAAGTGAGTGCGGCGTCGTTCTTCGCGCGATGGCGCGTTCGTCTGAGCTATCCGCTGGCCATCATCGTTCTGATTTTCGCGCGACCAACTCCCAAAAGCATAGTCATCGGCGCGTTGGCTGGCGCACTAGGTTTGCTGGTCCGCGGCTTGGCCGCCGGCCATTTGCACAAGAAAGCGGTCCTGACCATGACCGGACCGTACGCATATACGCGCAATCCCCTTTACCTCGGCAGCGCCATTCTGACGCTCGGCGCGGCGATCGCACTGAACTCCTGGATTTCTGCGGCGCTCCTCTGCGTTTACTTCGCGGTGTTTTATTCCATTGTGATGCGCCGCGAAGAAGGTGAACTGCGCTCTCAGCATGGCGCCGCATTCGACGAATATGCCCGAACCGTGCCGCTGTTTTTTCCGCGCTGGATCGCGCACCGTGTAGCGAAGCCTGCCGCGAGCGCCGCATTCTCGTTCGCACAGTACAAGAAAAATCGTGAATATCGCGCCGTCGTTGGATTTTTACTGCTGCTCGTGCTGCTGCTCGTCATTTGGCGATTGCGTTTGCCTTAGCGCCTCCCTCGTCGTCAACGCAGGGCAAGCAACAAAACAGGACACCGTCAGGGATTCGCCGTCGGTGACAACGCGCACCGCACCGTCGCGATCCGTGCGGTAAACCGAAACGCCAGCATCCTGCAGCCGAGCCAGCAGTGCGGGGCTGGGATGACCGTAAGGATTTTCTTCGCCCGCAGAGATGATAGCCATCTGAGGCCTGACCGCAGCCAGGAAATCGGGCATCGTGGAGTTCTTGCTGCCATGATGTCCCACCTTCAAAACGTCCGCGCGTAGCTCCTCGCCGGCGTCGTCAGCCAACATGGTTCGTTCCGCATCTTTCTCAGCGTCGCCCGGCAGTAAAATCGTGCGATTTCCGTAGCGCAACCGGAACACCAGCGAATCATTGTTCTTCGCGGTCGAAGCGATTTCGTCCGACGAAGCTCCTGGCCAGAAAAACGCCGCCTCTGTGCCGCTCCATGAAAATGTTTGCCCCCGCCTCTCATGCTCGATCGGAATGTGCTTGGCTCGTGCAAATTCTTCAAGCCTCGCTAAAGCTGGCGATATGGCTTCTCGCCCGATCCATAACCGCCCGACGCGAAAATTCTCCAGAATCGCGGTCAGCCCTCCAAGATGATCCTGGTGGGCATGCGTAAGCGCGACTACGTCAATTTTCTGAAATCCCCGCGACCATAGATACGGCGAGATCGCATCTTCTCCCGGATCCGTTCCCCCGTGCTCTGGATGTCCCGGAAATCCGCGAAACGCGCCTCCCCCGTCGATGAGCAGACTCTGTCCTTGCGGTGAAACGACGAAAATAGCGTCGCCTTGACCAACATCGAGAATCGTAGCCTCAAGTTTTCCCGGAGACCATTGCGGTGAAAAAGGGAACCACGCAACCAGACCTGTGCACACGAGCAGCGCGCACGTGAGGGCCGGAGTGGCACGGCGCTGCCACCGAGCAGTCGCTCGCAGCGCAAATGCCAACAGAATCGCCACAACAAAGAACGCCAGCATGAGCCAAGTGCGCGGCCCGGGAATCCGATAACTCGCGCTCGGAAAATGCGCGAACCATGCGATGGAATGAAGAATAAATACCGTGAGCCATTGCAGAGGTACCGACAAGAGTCTTCCAACGGCCGCAACAAACAACGAGGATGTCACGGCGATAAATCCCAGCGGCACAATCAAGCCTGTCAACGGCACAGCAATGAGATTGACCAGCGGCCCCGCCAGCGTAATGCGATGGAAATCTCGCGCCATCAGCGGCAGCATTCCAATCTGCAAAACCAGCGTCAGCACAAACAGCTCCCACGATCGGAAGCCCAGACGCAAAACAGCCGCGAATGCATTTTCGATCGAGACGCCGAGACGCCGCGGAGATTTGGAAGAGATCCAATGCAACGATCTTCGCAAGTCAATGCGGAACTGCGCAGCACGCGGTTCGTGCGCTGCATCTCGCGTGACGTCGCGCCATCCTCGCATGGCTCGCGCGTACGGCTGCGCAGTACGCGCCAACCACGGCAGCGCCAGTCCTCCAATGCACCCAATCGCAACAAATGACAATTGGAAACTGGAGTCGCGCAACGCCGGCGGACGCGCGACCAGCAACAATATGGCCGCCAAAGCCGCCGAATTCAGCAACTCGAGCCGCCGATAGAAAAAGCCGCCGACCACCACCGCTGCAGCCATTAAGCCCGCGCGCAAAACCGGGGGCCGCTGTTCCACCACGGCGATATAAAGCGCCAACGAAGTCAGAATCAGCAGAATCGTCCAACCCGGCGATAGCCTCATCCTTCGGCCCGCCCAGAACAACACGACCGCGAGGGCGCCGACGTGCAATCCCGCGAGCACAAGGACGTGAAACACGCCTGTCTTCTGAAAGTCTTTCGCCTCGTCGCGATCGATAAACGAACGATCGCCAAGCAGCATCGCTCGCAGGACTCCGGCAACCTGTGGTGTGTCACCAAATAATTTATCGAGTTGCTCGCGCAAGCGCCGCCGCAATCGCGCCAACAATGATGCTGCGGTTACCGGCCAGGGCCGCACCAGATCCAACAGAGATGCGGCGCGCAGCGACGCGGTCAACTCGATGTTTTGCGCCGCCAGATACGCGCGACGGTCGAACGCCCCTTCGTTGCGAAACACTTGCGGCCGCCTGGCTTGCGTGAGCACAGAAATCTCGTCGCCAGCGTGCAAATCAGGCGCCGCGGGTTGTTCCGGACGAAGCGAGTAGCTCAAGCGCAATCCGCCTCGCGCTGGCACAAATTCTCCAGCCGCCTCAACGCCAATCAGATCGATGTCGTACGCAACGCCCCAAGGCAACACGCTGGGCTCGTCCCGAAGTAGACCACGCCAGCGCAGCGGCGAGTGCAAATCGATGCGATGTTCTTCCACGAGCCTGAGAATGTGATCGGGCGGCAGCGGTTGCTTGGCGATGCCCGCCGCAAGCACCCCCAAAAGGAGCCAGCAAAACATCGCTGAGACAGCACTGACCACCAAACGTTGCGCGACCACGGCCGCGATGCCGCAAGCGATCAGGGCGAATACCAGCGCGAATCCGCAAATCAGTAGGGAAGACGAGACTCCGAAGTGCACAACAGGCGCCCAAAGGCCGAGCGCAATGCCGCAGCAGAACGCCGCGGCAATGGCAACGGCCGGCAACTTCACGGAGTGCGCCTCAAGCGCACCAGTGTCTCGATGTGAAAAGTTTGCGGGAACAGATCGAACAGATGGACTTCCGCGATTTCATAACGATTTGCATTTGCGCTCGCCGCATGCACGGATTCCACGCCCTTCTTCGCTGAGCCGGTCAACACCGCCAAGTCGCGTGCCAGCGTCGAAGGATCGCACGACAGATATCGGATCTCCGGCGCGCCGAGTTCCGCCAATTTTGCTGCTGCCTCCGCTCCGAGTCCCGAACGCGGCGGATCGAGAGTCACAAAATCCGGCTTCTCCTGCGGTTTGCGGAGAAATTCCTCTACGTGTTCGTTATGAGAATGAATCGTCACCCCTGCGGCTTCCGCATTCGCATAGAGATCGCGTGTAGCCGCCAGGTTTGCATCCACGCTGATCACCTTTTTGAACGTGCGCGCCAGCGGCAGAGTGAAAAAGCCCACTCCAGCATATAAATCAAGCGCCAATTCGCCCTGTGCTCCGGTTGTCATGGTGCGCAGCAAATCCTCGATCTGGAAACGATTCACCTGAAAAAATGAAAGGTGACTGACGCGAAACTGGAAACCACCCGCTTCGTGAAACAGAAATCCCGGCCCCGACAGCTCGAACCGATCCTTGCTTTGATCGAGAAGCAGCAAGCTCTCCACCTGCGGCAGCGCACCACGAATCGCGGCCACAAGCGATTCCGCCGGCTTCGTGAATCGTTCGAACGCCACGTTCAACGAAATCTTTTCGTCCCTGGAATCCGCGAAAGCCTCAATCTCCAGTACTTTCTCCGGCAACGTTGCCGAGCGCGCCATCTCCTGCAATGCCGCAAACGTTTTCGCCAGTTCCGGCGACAGCACCGGGCACTCGTCGATCGGCACGATCACCGAACTTTCCGGTAGGAAATAACCGATCGCCCGTGGCTTAGCCTCGCGAACCGCCCACTGCGCTCGATTGCGGTACCCATACGGCTCCGCGGAGTGCTCCTCAATTGGCCCGTCCCAGGAAATCCCGCCCAGCCGCGATAATGTTTCGCGCAGGATGTCCTGCTTGAGCTTCAGTTGTTCGGCGGCATCGATGTGCTGATAATGGCATCCGCCGCACGTCTGAAAATGAGGGCAGCGAGCTTTCACGCGGTGCGGCGCAGCCGATGTAACCTCCGTCAGCGTCGCCCATGTCAGCTTTTTTTTCTTGGACTTGACGCCCGCGCGCACTTGTTCTCCGGGCAACACGTACGGAACGAAAACCGTGCTTCCTTCGGCATGCGCCAAGCCGTCACCACCGTAGACAAGCTTCTCGATCGATAATAGTAACTCATCAGGCATAATAATGCGATCCAGTCTGCGATAATTCGCGTGGAAAGAAAAAGTCTTAGGAAAAGTAGAACAAGCTCAGCCGCGGCAGTACGAATTCGTCGAGTAGCCGCTTTTGCAAATATTGCCGCTCCACCACCGCCAGTTGCTCCGCCTTCATCTTGCGCCGATACGCGGCCAGTTGCCCATCCACCTCGCGGCGCAGCCGCAACATCAGCTCTTCGCTGGCGCAACTCGTCATCGTCGACTGCAGCTTATCGTCCAGCACCGTCAGCCGCCGCTCAAGATCTTCTACATCCAGCGTACCCGGAATATCCAGCAACACCAAATTCGATTCGAGCGATTTCGCGATCTCGTCGAGCTTGGCGGCGAGTTCATGCTGCGATTCGCGATTCTTGCCGGCAGCAGCGCGCAGCTGCGTAATATTCTTCAGGAAATATGCTCGCAGCTCATCGCGAGAGAATACCTCGGCGGCCGCTCGCCCGTTTTTCGGTGCGATCCCCGCCGCTGCTTCCTGAAGTTCCGCCACAGCATCCAGCACGGCGTCCGTGCAATACGCCAGGCTCTTCAGCGGCTTGCCTGCGCCCCGCCGCGATCGCCCGTAGCTTTCGAATGCGCGATCAATCCCCTTGAGCGCCGCCTCCAGCGGCACGCCCGCCTTCTGCCACGTTTCCATAATCGCCCAATCGAGCGGCGAAACCAGCAGGTGCGCGCCACGCTTCTTCCAGAAATATTCTTCGATTTCGGTGAAGTAGTTGAAGTAGTTCCAGCCGTCCATATCGCGGCAGGGCGCGCTAGCGCTCGGCTTTCTTGGATTCCGCTGGCATCCGTGCCGCACGAGAGTCGCCGCTGCCCGAGCTGCCTTTAGCTGCTTCCGCCGGCTGATTCTTTTCCCAGATCAATCGAAGCCCGACCAGAGTTAAGAATTCATCGGTGTGCTGAATCTGCTTTGATCCGCGCGCCACTAATTTCGCTTGCCCTCCGGTTGCCACCACGGTCGCCTTCGTCCCGAGTTCCTGCTTGATGCGCGTCAGCATCCCGTCCACCATGTCGATCGCGCCGTAGTAAAGCCCCGCCTGCATGTGCGTCACCGTATTCGTGCCGATCACTTTCCCCGGATCCTTGATTTCCACTCGTGGCAGCCGCGCCGCTCTTGCAAACAGCGCTTCCGATGCCGTTCCCAATCCTGGCGCAATCGATCCGCCCAGATATTCGCCCTTAGCCGAGATCACATCGAAGGTGATCGCCGTGCCAAAATCCACCACGATGCAGGGACCTCCAAATTTATGGAACGCCGCGACGCCATTCACGATTCTATCTGCACCAACTTCCAACGGGTTATCGACCAGCACCGCCATCACGGTTTTCACGCCCATCTCTACGAACAACGCTCTCCTCCCAAGATAAATGCGCGACATCTCCGCC
>Ga0136846_1235622_pt1 | contig 17756 bp, 15 predicted proteins | sample HopSoiMetagenom2_FD_96841 | JGI IMG/M metagenome (GOLD analysis project Ga0136846, IMG submission 96841) | Grasslands soil microbial communities from Hopland, California, USA - 2 Assembly 2016 (version 4) | ecosystem: Environmental > Terrestrial > Soil > Grasslands | place: USA: Hopland...
GCCCGCGACATCCGTGAGACGTTCCGCCGTATGGCGATGAACGACGAGGAGACCGTCGCCCTCATCGCCGGTGGCCACACCTTCGGCAAGACCCACGGCGCCGGTCCGGCCGACGCCGTCGGCCCCGACCCCGAGGCCGCCCCGATCGAGCAGCAGGGCTTCGGCTGGAAGAGCACGTACGGCTCGGGCAAGGCCGGCGACGCGATCACCAGTGGCCTCGAGGTCACCTGGACGAGCACGCCCGCCCAGTGGAGCCACGGCTTCTTCAAGAACCTCTTCGAGTACGACTACGAGCTGACCACCAGCCCCGCCGGTGCCAACCAGTGGGTCGCCAAGGACGGGGCCGGCGCCGGCACCATCCCGGACGCCCACGACGCCTCGAAGTCCAAGCCTCCGATGATGCTGACGACCGACCTCGCACTCCGGTTCGACCCGGCGTACGCGGAGATCTCCCGTCGCTTCTACGAGCACCCGGAGCAGTTCGCGGACGCCTTCGCCCGCGCCTGGTTCAAGCTGACCCACCGCGACCTGGGCCCGGTCGTCCGCTACCTCGGCCCCGAGGTCCCGGCCGAGACGCTGCTGTGGCAGGACCCGCTGCCCGCGGTCACGCACGAGCTCGTTGACGCCGCCGACGTCTCCGCCCTCAAGGCGCAGATCCTCGCCTCCGGCCTCACGGTGTCCCAGCTGGTCTCCACCACCTGGGCCGCGGCGTCCTCCTTCCGTGGCAGCGACAAGCGCGGCGGCGCCAACGGTGCCCGTATCCGCCTCCAGCCGCAGGCCGGCTGGGAGGTCAACAACCCGGACGAGCTCGCCACGGTGCTGCGCACCCTGGAGGGCGTGCAGTCGTCCTTCAACGCCGCGCAGTCCGGCGGCAAGCAGATCTCCCTCGCTGACGTGATCGTCCTCGCGGGTGCCGCGGGCGTCGAGAAGGCGGCCAAGGACGCCGGCTTCGACGTCGAGGTCCCCTTCACGCCGGGCCGCGTCGACGCGACGCAGGAGCAGACGGACGTCGAGTCCTTCGCCGCCCTGGAGCCGACCGCCGACGGGTTCCGCAACTACCTCGGCAAGGGCAACCGCCTCCCCGCCGAGTACCTGCTGCTGGACAAGGCCAACCTGCTCAACCTGAGCGCCCCCGAGCTGACCGTCCTCGTCGGCGGCCTGCGCGTCCTCGGCGCCAACCACCAGGGCTCCTCGCACGGCGTCTTCACCGACACCCCGGGCAAGCTGACGAACGACTTCTTCGTCAACCTGCTGGAGCTGGGTACGGAGTGGACGGCCACGTCCGAGGACCAGAACACCTTCGAGGGCCGCGACGCCTCGGGCCAGGTCAAGTGGACCGGCACCCGTGCCGACCTGGTCTTCGGCTCCAACTCCGAGCTGCGCGCGGTCGCGGAGGTCTACGCGAGCGACGACGCCAAGGAGAAGTTCGTCAAGGACTTCGTCAAGGCGTGGGTCAAGGTGTCGAACGCGGACCGCTTCGACCTCGTCTGATCCGCTGATCGGCTGAGTCACGACGTGCAGGTCGGCTCGTACACACGTACGGGTCGGCCTGGACGTTTTTCGTTTCCGCCGCCGAAGCGGGAGATGTTCGACGCGGTGGTGGCGGCGAAGAGAACGCCGGGGCCCGCGACCGCTGTCGCCGGGATGTTGTGAAGCGGCTCACACCCCGTCTGAGCAGGTCGCATGTCGTCTGAGCGTGCATCCCATGCGCGGGCAAAGCATTCCGGGTGCTGGAGCAAGAAACGATCAAATCGGCTTCAATAGCGCACAGGTCGAGTGCATTCACCCCGGGAGAAGGCGTCCACTGGCTGACGGGACTCTGCCGGTTCCGCACCCGTTCCGCAAGGCGCGCCAGATGGCTGATGCCAAGGGCCGGTCGGCCCGGGTCGGCACATATGCCATGAGGCGAGGGAAGCCGAAGAAGGGCAATGACGCCTGATCCGGACTCCCTCACCACCGCGCTCTACGAGAGAACCGGCGATCATGCTGAACAAACCGCCACATCCGGCACCGCCCGGCCCCAGCGATGGCGAGCTGGTCACCCTCGCCGTGCCCCAGGCCCTGCTCGGCCTTCCCTCCGAACGTCGCGGAATCCGCCACGCCCGCGCCCACCCGAGCCACCTCTTCCCGTACTGGCCGTACTGCCCGGACAGTCCGACGTGGAACGGTGCCGACCCGCGCTCGAGAGAGAGAACCGGATGACCGCCACCGAGCACGGGAATCTGCCCACCGCCTTGACCACTTTCGTGGGCAGGCGGCACGAGATCGCCGAGATCCGCCGCCTGCTCCGGACACGGCGGTTGGTGACGCTCACCGGCATGGGCGGTGTGGGCAAGACACGGCTGGCACTGGAGGTGTCCGCCGCGGCCCAGGAGTCGTTCCCGGACGGGGTCTGGCTGGTGGACCTCGCCCCGGTGAGCGGCCCCTCAGCGGTGACGGCCAGGGCGGCCGGCGCGCTACGGGTGCCCGACCTCGGGGCCCTGCCCGTCCTGGACCGTCTCACCGGCTACCTGGCCGGACGGCAAGCCCTGCTGGTGCTCGACAACTGTGAGCACCTGATCGACGCCTGCGCCGAACTGGCCACCACGCTCCTGGCAGCCGCTCCCGAACTGCGCATCCTCGCCACCAGCCGTCACATCCTGGACGTCCGGGGCGAGCAGATGTTCGCCCTCTCGCCGCTTCCGGAGGCCGAGGCGGTGGAGCTCCTGCTGGACCGTGCCACCGCCGTCCGGCCGGACTTCCGCGTCGAAGAGGCCGACCGCCCGGGGCTCTCCCGCCTGTGTGCGGACCTGGACGGGCTGCCACTGGCGATCGAGCTGGCCGCGTCCCGGCTGCGCACGCTGTCCGTCGGGCAGCTCACAGAACGGCTGGAGAACCGGTTCGCGCTGCTCACCGGCGCCAGCCGGACGGCCCCGGTCCACCACCGCACCCTGCGCGGGGTCATCGACTGGAGCCACGAGCTGTGCACCCCGGCCGAGCGGCTGCTGTGGGACCGCCTGACGGTCTTCGCCGGCGGATTCAGCCTGGAGGCCGCCGAAAGCGTCTGCTCCGGCGACGGCATCGACGAGGCCGAGGTGCTGGACCTCCTCGACCGGCTGGTCGCCCAGTCCGTCGTCCTGACCTGCGAAGTCGACGGTCTGCCGCGCTACCGGCTGCTGTCCACCATCCGGGAGTACGGCCGGGAGCGGCTCAGGGAGTCCGGCGAGCAGGACGAACTGCGCCGCCGCCACCGCGACTTCTTCCTCGCCCTCGCTCAGCGCGTGGACCAGAGCTGGTACGGGCCCGGCCAGTCCGAGAAGCTGGCCCGAATGCGCGCCGAGCATCCCAATCTGCTGGCCGCCCTGGACTACGACGGCGATCCGCGGGCCCGGATCGCCCTGGCCGCCTCGCTGCGCTGGCACTGGTCCACCGGCGGCTTCCTCAGCGAGGGGCGCCGCCAGTTCGAGCGGGCGTTCGCCGCCTCGCGCGAGCCCAGCCCCGAGCGTGCCCGCGCGCTCCTCTGCGCCGCCTGGGTGGCGCAGACGCAAGGCGACCTGGCGACGGCCGACGGCTGGCTGGACGAGGCCGACGCGCTGGGCGAGTCGTTGGGTGACACTTGGGTGCGGAACAGGGCGAGCGGACTGCGCGGCGTCTCGGCGCACTACCGGGGGCAGCTCGAGGAGGCCATCCGCCGGTACGAGAATGCCTTGTCCGCCGCGACGGCGCTGGGCGACGAGCACGAGGCGACCTCCTGGCGGCTCGCGCTGGTCAGCGGCCAGACGTACGCCGGCGATCCCCGGGCGACGGAGACCGGCGAACGCGTCGTCGCCGCCTCCGAGGCGAGCGGCGAGCGGTAGGGCCGGGCCCTGACTCTGATGGCCCTGGGCCACGACGCATGGGCCCGCGGTGACCGAGAGAGGACCAAGACCCTGGTCAGGGCCGCGCTGGAGAGCATGCGGGGTTTCGACGACCACGCGATGGTCGCCACGATGCTGGGGCTGCTCGCCTGGGCCACCGCCGAAGGCGACACCCACGAGCGGGCCGCCCGGCTGCTCGGTACGGCGGACGTCCTGTGGCGCGACGCCGGCAGCTCGGTCTCCGCGTTCGGGCCGCAGATGGCCGAGCAGCACGAGCGCTGCGAGCGGGCCGTCATCGACGCGCTGGGCGAGGCGGCGTACACGAAGGCCTTCGCCGAAGGCAGTGCACACGACACCCCCGGCCGGGCGGTCGACTTCGCCCTGACCGCCGAATCCGACGGTGACACCGAGCCCGAGGAGAGCACCCCGCCCGTCCCAATGGAGCCCGGCCACCAGCCGCGGGCCGCCGACGACCAGCGGCCCGGCACGTTCCGATTCGGCGACGTGGTCTACTGCACCGCGTCACTGGAGGTGTACCGGAGCGGGGAACGCCTGCACCTGACCACGACCGAGCTGAAGCTGTGGCGCGAGTTCGCCGCCTCTCCCGGCACGGTGCTCACCCGGGAGATCCTGCTGGAGCGGGTCTGGGACAGCGCCTGGGCGGGCGACACCCACGTGGTGGACGTGCAGGTGATGCGCCTGCGCACCAAGATCGGCCGAGAGCGGATCGAGACGGTCCGCGGCTTCGGCTACAAGCTACGCGGCTGAGCCCGGGAGACTCGTCACCCTTCCGACGGACGCCAGTCGCCGTCCCAGGTCGGCCAGTTGCCCCGGGTCGTCGTCGAGCAGGAGCAGCAGGGCCGGCCCCTTCTCGCCGCTTCCACCGCCGTGCTGGGCGGCGATGCCGAGGATCGTCAGGAGGATGTCGAGGACGTCGTCCGGCTCTTCGGCGAGGAGCTGGCCGGCTTCCCGGACGACGACGGCCGTCGGCGTCAGGTCGCGCAGGCAGTCCTCGAAGGCGTCCCAGTTGTGGCCGAAGTGGCCGGGGAAGCCGAGTTGTGCCGCCCATTCGGCGAACAGGCCCTGGCGGGTGCGGCACTGAGAGCCGCGTACCTCCCCGCGTGCGGGGACGTCGGGCGCACCCTCGGTCAGTGGACGGATCCACGTGATCGTACTGGTCATTGCGGTCCACTCCCTCGTGGTTGGCGGGTGGTGCGGCGCACGGACTCCCGTGCGCCGCACCACCCGGTCTGGCGGTCACCGTGCCTAGAACCTGCCCAGGTAGTAGAAGTTGGTGTAGTGGTCGAACGTGGCGTAGACGTTCCCAGTGTTCGGGTTGCGCACGAGCCGCCACGCGTCGCGCTGGGCGCCCGGCGCGCCGTAGCCGTTGATGTCGTACTCCACGTAGGGAGCCGTCCTGCCGTTTCCGGTCGGGTAGGCCGTGTTCGCGTTGCCGCCGTGGAACCCTTCGAAATATGTGACAAGTCCGTTGTAGTCGTTGTAGCGGCCACCGTAGTAGACGTAGCCCCAAATGGTGTTGCCCCAGGGGTCGTTGCCGTTGTGGTAGGCGTACCAGTTGCGGCCCTGCGCCTGGCCGGGCCACCCGTGGCCGTTCCAGCGCTGGAGGACGAAGTAGCTCTGGCTCCACTGGGGACGGGCCACCGAGTTGTAGTCGATGTAGTCGTTCGCCCAGAAGTCCGCCGCTCTGAGCGCTTGGTTCCAGTCGTTGGCGCTCACCCCCTGAGGGGGGGCGTTGCACGTCTGGGTGCAGGCACCGGGGGGCGCCTGGGCGGACGCGACGCCGGCCCCGGCAACCGTGCCGCCCACGAGGGCGAGCAGTATGCCGGTGACCGTCAGGGCACGGCCGCGGAGGCCGAGCCGGGGCTTCGTGCGGCGGTCCGCGTCGGGCGCGGCCGCCGTCTCAGTAGTGGAGGACATGATGTCTCCTTGGCTTGTTCCGGTGGGTCCCGGGGCCGTTCGCCCCGATGCCGACAGGAAACCGGCCGTCCGTATCAGTGGGCTCTCCGTCGGATCACAGCTGCCTGACAGGCGGAACTGATAATCGGTCGCGAGAAAGCCGGGCGTCCGCGGGATCAGGGTCGCCGATCCGGGCGTCCTCACCTGCCTCGGCCGGCCTACGAGCCGACCGGGGGACCAGGGCCTGTCCGGCGGATCAGGCTGGAGGAAAGCAGCGGCGCCTTGTTAGCACAGGTGAGCGGGGCGAATGGGGGTCCCCCCGCGCGAGGTTGTTCGAGCGTGGGGGAGCGTCTGGCTGCGAGGCGGAGGAGGGCGTCGACGCGATGGGGGTCCCCCCGCTCGAGCGAAGTCGAGAGTGGGGGAGTCGGCAACCGACGACAACGCCGCTGGGGGTCCCCCCTCTGGGGGAGGGCGTGCCAAGCCCCGCGTCTCCGGCATGATCCGCCGGACAGGCCCTAGGCCCGCCACCTGTCCGGGAACCCGGTGGGGCGGTCACCGATGGCGCGGTGGCGAGGGAGTCCGGATCAGGCGTCACCGCCCGTCTTCGGACTCCCTCGCTTCATGGCATACGCGCCGGCGAGCCCCCTGGCATCAGCCATCCAGCCGAAGCGGGCGTTCCGGAGCCACTCATCTCGACATGCGGTCGGGCACGGCGGAAGGGGCCCTCGCGAAAGCCGCGTCGGTCGGGGTGACGACGGTCGTCCAGTCAGCTGCGACGTACGGGGCTCCCAGCGAACGAGGCGCCGCGCATCGTGCACGGCGGCCCCGACAACTGGTCCCGGCAGGGCGCGCGGACACCGGGTGGTGCGGTAGCCCTCTTCCAGCAGCCGTCACCCCCACGGAGTGGCCCGACGGACGCGTACGTCAGCCGACGGTACGGAGGAATGTCGTCCAGGTGACGGGCGCGACGGCGAGGGTGGGCGCGCCGGTGTCGAGGCTCGGGTTCTTGGAGTCACGGATGTGGATGGTGTGGGGGCAGGTGGCTATCTCGACGCACTCTCCGCCCTCGTTCGTGCTGTAGCTGGACTTCCGCCAGGTGTAGGCGACTTCGAGGCAGGCCTCGCCCTCGGCGTTGCTGTAGCTGGACTTGAACCAGCCCAGTTCCGTCCCGTTCATAGTTGCCCCGCTTTCCTTTCGATGAGTTCTGCGGACTCCCAGGGTGTGAGCGCCTGAGCCCGCAGCATGCCGAACAGGTCGAACAGCCCGTTGACCTGCTCCGGCCTGGAGATCAACGTACTGCCTGCCTGTGACTCGACGAAGACCAGATTGCGGCCTTCCTCGGTACTCATCAACTGCATTGGCCCTTGCAGCCCGGCGTGTGCGTGCCGCCCGTTCGGCATGACCTGGACCGTCAGATGGTTCAGCGTCCGCATGTACTCCAGCAGCTGCAACAACTGTTCCTTCAGCACCGCCGGGCCGCCGAACTCCCTCTCCAGCGCGCTCTCCTCGATCACGTAGCTCAGACGGGGCGGAGGGTTCCGGGTCAGCACCGACTGGCGTTCCAGTCGGGCGTCGACATGGCGCTCGATCTCCTCCTCCGTGTAGGCGGGCACGCGGGACTCGTACAGGGCCCGGGTGTACGACCTCGCCTGGAACAGCCCGGGGATCACCATCACCTCGTAACCGCTGATGATCTGAGCCAGCCGCTGCAACCGCACCCAGTTCGCGTACTTCGGCGGGTACTTCTCCTCTTCCATCATCTCGATGCAGGCGAGAAGCGCGCCCCGCGCATCGAGTCCTCGGTCCGCGTCCCGCAGAAAGTCAGTCGTCGGAATCCGCTCACACCGCTCGTACGACCCGTAGGTGGACTCCGCGACCAGCAGCACATCCGCCGCCTGCTTCTGGGTCAGTTCGAGCCGACCCCGTGAGATCCGCAGCAGCTCCCCCACAAGCTTCCGTTCCTTCGACACCTCACCGTTCGATCCCACAACGACCACCGTCCTCCCCACAACCACTGAAGTACACCGCGTCCTACTGGTCACGCTACGTATTCGGCGCAACCCTTGTGGTTATGACGAGCAAACTCCCCCCGAATTGGGTCCCCAAGTCCGGCCTTCAACTACGTCTCGCCGGAGTGCAGTTCGACGCCGTCCGGGTGTGCGGAGTACGTGGTGAGGCGGTCGTCCACCACCTCTTGACCCTGACCGACGGACGGCCCGGCCCCGTCGTACGCGAGGTGAGTGGGGGCCGGTGGACGTACTTCCTGCTCGCGCCCGGGGAGAGCAAGGAGTACGAATGGCCGCCGGGGGCACGGAGGTTCGCGCGGTCGGCGGCGCAGGCCGAGTACGTCGGGGTACCGGCGGCCGAGGGGAACACGTACCCCCTGAGCTGGCGCTGCGGGGCGCCGGAGGTGGGTGAGTTCGTGGACGCGGAGCTGCTGCACGGGCTGCTGACGGCGCAGTTCGCGTCGCACGGCTGTCAGAACCGTGGGTGACCCTCGTACCCGTGATACTCGTCCCATGAAACCGGATCCGGATCTCCACGACCTGCTCAGGACCCTGCGCGTGTGGTCCCCCGAGGTCACGACCCTGCCCGCCCTCGACCCGGACGCGGCCCCCGCCGATCCACTCCCCCTCTTCACGACCTGGTTCGCGGAAGCGGTGGCCGCCGGCCAGCCCGAGCCGCACACCATGTCCCTGGCCACGTCGGACGCGGACGGCCTGCCCGACGTACGCACCGTCATGCTGCACGGCGCGGACGCCGACGGCTGGGCCTTCGCCTCGCACTCCGGAAGCGCCAAAGGGCGACAACTGGCGGCGCGCCCCTACGCGGCACTCCACTTCTACTGGCCCGCGCTGGGCCGCCAGATCCGGCTGCGGGGCCCCGTCGAGTCCGCCCCCTCTCCCGAGGCACAGGCCGACCTGCACGCCCGCTCGACGGGAGCACTGGCCGCCGCGCTGACCGGCCGCCAGAGTGAAGTGCTGGGCTCGGTGGCCGAGTTGGAGCGCACCTCGCGGGAGGCGTGGGAGCGGGCGCAGCGCGAACCGGACGCCCCGGCCCCGACCTGGACCCTGTACCGCCTGCGCCCCGACGAGGCCGAGTTCTTCCAGGGAGACGCCGAGCGCCGCCACGTACGGCTCAAGTACCGCCGTACGGACACAGGTTGGCTCAGGGAGCTGCTGTGGCCGTAGGGGCGCCCTCCTCCTCCCCCTGATCCGGCTTCGGGTCCGGCTCCGGGTCCTGGGCGAGCCGCCCGTGCAGGTGTACGTCCCGGAACACGTCCTGGCGTTCCTCCTCGAACATCGCGCCCCGCAGGGTTCCCTCGTACCGGAATCCGCAGTGGTCGGCGACGCGGCAGGAGGCGTCGTGGCCGACGGCGTGGCCCAGTTCCAGGCGGTTGAGGCCGAGGCTGCCGAAGGCCCAGCGCGCGCCGAGGGCGAGGGCGCGGGTGGCGACGCGCTTGCCACGGGCCTCGGGCAGGACCCAGTAGCCGACGCGGGCGAGCCGCATGAAGGGGTCGATGTCGTTGATGCCCAGGTGGCCGAGTATCGCGCCGGACACGATGTCCGTGACGCAGAAGGACACCCGGGTGCCGTCCGCCGCGGTCCCGGAGCGGGTGCCGAGGGAGTCTCGGGCGCTGTCGAGGTCGGTGACCGGCTTCATCGGGGTGTTCCAGCGCCTGAAGTCCGGGTCGGTCAGTCCGCGCAGCCACGCGTCGACGTCGGTGTCCAGATCCGCGCGCCACTGCCGCAGCCGGAGTCCGTGACCGAGCAGCTCGGGAAATTCGGGGATGAGGTGGGTGGGGATGGGTTGAGTGAGGGCGTGCTCATGGATATGGGCCATCAGCCCATTGAAGCCCGTACAGCTGTACGACTCCCACCTCTGGGACGGAAAATCGGCACACCCTCCCGAAAGGCGACCTCCAGCCCCATCCCGACCCGCAACCCGCCTTCCGCCCCTTCCACCTCCGTCATCATGCGCGGCCCCTCGTCGAGGTCGACGACGGCGGCGACGTACGGTGTGCGTTCCCCGAAGGGCGGCAGGTCGTTGCGGTGGACGACGGACCAGGTGTAGAGCGTGGCCAGCCCGCTCGCGGTCTCCCACGTCACGTCCTCGCTCCAGCAGTGCGGGCAGAACTCGCGGGGGTAGTGATGAGCGCGCCCACACCCCCCGCACCGCCGCACGAGCAGCCGCCCCTCGGCCGCCGCGTCCCAGTAGGGGCGCGTGAAGGCGTCCACCTCGGGAATGTCGAACCGGTTCCTGTCCGTGCCCATGTCCACGGCCCCCTGACAACTATCCGAATCTGACGGTACGTCAGTTCACTGGGTCAGCTCAGTATGCCCTCACCGCACCCCCGCAACCAGGCCTCCTGCCCCACCGGCCCCGCCCATCTCCCCCACAGCCGTGATCAATCCGCAACCAATTCCGGGCTTGGCCGAGACCTACCAAGTGAGCACGTGAATACGCTCAGATACATGGCCGACTCACCGACACCCCTACCGTCTCCGCCCGCCCCCGTGTACGTCATCGGCGGCGGGCCCGGCGGTCTCGCCGTGGCGTACGCGCTGCGGGCGCAGGGTGTACGGGCCGTCGTGCTGGAGCGGGGTGACCGGGTCGGTTCGTCGTGGCGGCGGCACTACGACCGGTTGCATCTGCACACCACCCGGCGGCTGTCCTCGCTGCCGGGGCTGGCGATGCCGCGCTCGTTCGGGCGGTGGGTGGCCCGGGACGACGTGGTGCGGTATCTGGACAAGTACGTCGAGCACCACGAGCTGGAGGTCGTCACCGGCGTCGAGGTGTCCCGCGTCGAGCGGACCGCCGACGGCACCGGCTGGCTGCTGCACGCCACCGGCGGGCGCGAGCTGACCGGCAGCGCGGTCGTCGTCGCCACCGGGACCAACCACACCCCCCGGATCCCCGAGTGGTCCGGGCGCGACGCCTACCGCGGTGAGCTGCTGCACGCCGGCCAGTACCGCAACGCCGCGCCCTACGCCGGCCGGGACGTCCTCGTCGTCGGCATCGGCAACACCGGTGCCGAGATCGCCGTCGACCTGGTGGAGGGCGGGGCCTCGCGGGTGCGGCTGTCGGTGCGTACGGCTCCGCACATCGTGCGGCGGTCCACGGCCGGCTGGGCGGCCCAGTTCACGGGCATCGCCGTACGACGGCTGCCGGTGCGGCTCGTCGACCGGCTCGCCGGACCGATGGCCAAGGTGAGCGTGCCCGACCTGGCCGCCCACGGGCTGCCCCGCCCCGACACCGGGCTGTACTCACGGGTGACCGAGGGCTCCCTCCCGGTACAGGACGTCGGCCTCATCGACGCCGTACGGCAGGGGCGCGTCGAGATCGTGGCCGCCGTAGCCGGGTTCGAGGACGGCAAGGTCGTCCTCGCCGACGGCGAGCGCCTCGAACCGGACGCCGTCATCGCCGCCACCGGATACCTCCGGGGCCTGGAAGGCCTCGTCGGCCACCTCGACGTACTCGACGCGCACGGCAAGCCGGTCGTCCATGGGCCCCGCTTCCCGAAGAACGCGCCGGGCCTCTACTTCACCGGCTTCACCAACCCCATCAGCGGGATGTTCCGCGAGCTGGCGATCGACGCGGTGAAAATCGCCAGAGTCATCGCCAAGGACGGCAAACGCCAGGCCGCCCGGCTCCCTGCCTGACGACATCCCCGGACGCCCCGGACGCCTCGAACAACTCACCGCCGCCGGCCGGCTCCAGGCCGAGGGACGTGGGCGGCACCACTCTGCCTGCGGGCAGAGTGGTGCCACTGCTCGTGCCGTTGTCCGCGATGGCGCCGGCACCGAACTCGACGACATGACATGGACGACATGTCAGTGACAGTGACAGTGACAAGGAGTGGTTCATGAATCGACGGAAGCTACTGGGCTCGGTGACAGCCGGGGCCGGTGCGTCGCTGTTACCCGGGAACGCAACGGCGGCCGGGAACGCCACAGCGGTCGGCAGCGCCACGGCGGCCGAGGGCGAACTGGCCGGGCGGGTGCGGCGATACCTGGACCGCGCACTGGCCGCCGGCAGCCCGAGCGTGGTGTGCGGAGTCATCCGCGGCGGACACGTATACGCGGCCGGCGCAGCCCAGGACGGCCCCGCACCGGGCAGCAGGACGGTGTTCCAGCTCGGCTCGATCGGCAAGACCCTCACCGCCACCGCTCTCGCGCGCGCCGTGTGTTCGGGCACGGTCCGCCTCGACGCGCCGCTCGAACTCTGACGACCACAACCATCGGTCGGCCAACTTGCCCCTCGCACAGCCATTCCTGACGGAGTGTCAGTTCAGTAACCTGAGAAGTAACCTGACACTGCGTCAGTTTATTGGCTGTACGAAGCTGTCACGAGCTGTCACAGAGGAGCGGGCGGACCGATGCTTGGATCAACCCACGGCACCCTCACCACCACCTCCCGCCGGGCCCGGGTCATCGCCTGCGGCGAGCAGCCCTCGCCGGTCGTGCACGGCAGGCCCGCCGATGTCGACGATCTCGACGTCAGCGGCCGGCCGCTGTACGCCGGCGTACCCGACCTCGACCGCTTCTTCCGGCCCCAGTCCCTGGCGGTGGTCGGTGCCTCGGACGCCGAGGGGCGGCCGAACACCGGTATCACCCGGCAGTTGCTGGCGTGGGCCGAGCGGGTCGGTGCCCGGCTGCACCCGGTGCACCCGACCCGCGAGGCCGTCTTCGGCATCCCCTGCTTCCCCTCCGTCGCGGACCTGCCCGAGCAGGTCGATCTCGCCGTGCTGCTGGTCGCCGATCCCCTTCCCCTGGTCGAGCAACTCGCCGAGGCCAAGGTGAGGTTCGCCGTCGCCTTCGCCTCCGGGTTCGCGGAGACGGGCGAGGCGGGAGCGGAGGCGCAGGCCCGCCTGTCCGCCGCCGTCCGCCGCTCCGGCCTGCGTCTCCTCGGCCCGAACACCAACCTCAACGCCTTCGAGAACTTCCGCGAAGACCTCGACGGCCCCGCGATCGCCCTGATCACCCAGTCCGGCCACCAGGGCCGCCCGGTGTTCGCCCTCCAGGAACTCGGCATCCGCCTCTCCCACTGGGCCCCCACCGGCAACGAGGCCGATCTGGAGACCGCCGACTTCATCTCCTACTTCTCCGAGCGCCCCGAGGTGGGCGCCATCGCCTGCTACGTCGAGGGCCTCAAGGACGGCCGCTCCTTTCTCCTCGCGGCCGACCGGGCCGCCCGGCGCGGAGTACCCGTCGTCGCCGTCAAGGTGGGCCGCACGGAGACCGGCGCCCGCACCGCCGCCTCCCACACCGGCAAACTGACCGGCGCCGACACGGTGGTGGACGCGGCGATGCGGCAGTACGGCGTGATCCGCGTCGACGGCCTCGACCAACTCCAGGACACCTCAGCCCTGTTGGCCCGCGCCCGCCGTCCGCTCGCCGACGGGGTCGCCGTCTATTCGATCTCGGGCGGCACGGGCGCGCACTTCGCGGACCTGGCGACCGAGGCCGGACTGAACCTGCCGCAGCTGTCCGCCGCCAAGCAGGCCGAGCTGCACGAGTGGATACCCGACTACCTGAACGTGGCCAACCCCGTCGACAGCGGCGGGCATCCGGTCGGCGACTGGCGCGGCCGGAAGATCATCGACGCGATCCTCGCCGACCCGGCGGTGGGCGTCCTGATCTGCCCCATCACCGGCCCCTTCCCCCCGATGAGCGACAAGCTCGCGCAGGACCTCGTGGACGCGGCCGAGCAGACGGACAAACTGGTGTGCGTGATCTGGGGATCGCCGGTCGGCACGGAGTCGGCGTACCGCGAGACACTGCTGGGGTCCTCCCGGGTGGCGACCTTCCGTACCTTCGCGAACTGTGTGACCGCCGTGCGCGCCCATCTCGACCACGCCCGGTTCACCGCCTCGTACCGCTCCCCCTTCGACGAGGCGCCCCGCACCCCGTCGCCCAGTTTCCGCAAGGCACGTGCGCTGATGCGGCCGGGCGAGGCGCTGAGTGAGCACGCCGCGAAGCTGCTGCTGCGCGCGTACGGGATCCGGGTGCCGCGCGAGCAGTTGGTGACCAGCGCGGCGGCGGCCGTGCGGGCGGCGGGGCTGGTGGGCTACCCGGTGGTGATGAAGGCGTCGGGCGGCCAGATCGCGCACAAGACGGAACTCGGGCTGGTGAAGATCGAGCTGACCTCGGCCAGCCAGGTCCGCGACGCCTATCGCGAGCTGACCGACATCGCCCGCTACGAGGGCGTGGACCTGGACGGCGTACTGGTGTGCCAGATGGTCGAGCGGGGCGTCGAGATGGTCGTCGGCGTCACGCACGACGACCTGTTCGGCCCGACGGTGACGGTGGGGCTCGGGGGCGTGCTCGTGGAGGTGCTGCGGGACACCGCCGTACGCGTGCCGCCCTTCGGTGAGGAGCAGGCGCGGGACATGCTGACCGAGCTGCGCGGGCGTCCCCTCCTCGACGGTGTCCGGGGGCGCCCCCCGGCCGACCTGGACGCGCTCGTCGAGGTCGTCCTGCGGGTGCAGCGCATGGCGCTGGAACTCGGGGACGAGCTGGCGGAGCTCGACATCAACCCGCTGATGGTGCTGCCCAGGGGGCAGGGAGCGGTGGCGCTGGACGCGCTGGCGGTGTGCGGCCCAGGTCCGGAGAACCAGGACGTGAACCAGCAGCCGTTCTAGCCGCTGTAGCCGCTGTAGCCGCTGTAGCCGCCACAAGAAACGGAGCAGCACTCCCATGACTTCCTCCCCCGAAGAATCCAGCACGCCGGAAATCCCGGAAGAGCCGGAAAAATCCGCCGATGCGTCTGAGTCATTGGTACTGCACGCCACTGACAATCACGTCTCGTGGATCACCCTCAACCGCCCCGAAACCCTCAACGCCATCACCCCTGACCAGCGAGAACGCCTCATCCAACTTTTTTCGGACGCGTCCGCCGACCCCGCCGTACGAGCCGTCGTCCTCACCGGAACCGGCCGCGGCTTCTGCGCGGGCGCGGACCTGCGAGGTGGCGCCGGACAGGCCGCCGGGGAACGGGTCGCCGGTGACGTGGCCCGGGTCATCCGGCTCGGCGCGCAACGGCTGATCGCCGCCGTCCTGGACTGCGAGAAGCCGGTCGTCGCCGCCGTGAACGGCACGGCGGCCGGTCTCGGCGCCCACCTGGCCCTCGCCTGCGACCTGGTCCTGGCCGCCGAACAGGCCCGGTTCATCGAGGTGTTCGTACGGCGCGGGCTCGTCCCCGACGGCGGCGGGGCGTATCTCCTCCCCCGGCTGGTCGGCCCGCAGCGCGCGAAGGAACTGATGTTCTTCGGCGACGCGCTGACCGCCCCGGACGCCGAGCGCCTGGGCCTGGTCAACCGGGTCGTCCCGGCCGACGACCTCCACAAGACGGCCCGCGAATGGGCGGAACGCCTGGCCGCCGGCCCGACCCGCGCCCTCGCCCTGACCAAGCAACTGGTCAACGCCTCCCTCGACTCCGGCCGCGCCACCGCCTTCGCCGCCGAGGCAACCGCCCAGGAGATCAACATGACGACGTCGGACGCGCGGGAAGGTGTGGCGAGCTTCGTGGAGCGGCGGAGCCCGCGCTACAGCGGTAGTTGACCCGCCTTGATTGCCCTGTGGGGCTTCACTTCTGACGTCCCGTCAGTTCCAATGGAGGGCATGCTGGGACAAGCGGGAATGGCGGCGGCTGCCGTCCGGTATCTCAGGTCGACCGGAGCACCAACAGTGGCACCCACCGTCGCGGAGCCCGTCGAAGCGCTGCCCCGGCCGGACTTACGGGCGGTCGGCGAGGACGAGCGGGCGCCGGTCGCCCCGGCCGAATTCCGGCGCGTACTGGGGAACTTCGCCACCGGCGTCACCGTCATCACCGCCCCGGCCGCCGAAGGCGAGACCTCCCCCGCCGGCTTCGCCTGCCAGTCCTTCGCCGCCCTCTCCCTCGACCCGCCGCTCGTCGTCTTCATGGTCGGCCGTACGTCGAGGACTTGGCCGCACATCGCCCGCGCGGGCGTCTTCTGCGTCAACGTCCTGGACGCCGGGCAGGGCGAGTTGTGCCGCGGGTTCGCGAGGAGCGGCGCGGACAAGTTCGAGGGCGTGGAGTACGACGCGGCCCCGGCCTCCGGCTCCCCGCGCCTCACGGGCGCCTCCGCCTGGGTCGACTGCGCGATCCAGGCGGTGCATACGGGAGGCGACCACTTGATCGTCGTAGGTCGGGTGGAGGCGCTGGGGGCGGGCGACGGGGACACCGCTCCCCTGGTGTTCCACAAGGGGCGTTTCGTCTGATCGACGTCGGTCTCCTCCCCCGTTCGGTTCGGGGCCGGCGCAGAGGCCGCCTGCGGCACCGTTCACGGCCATCGCCCTGAACATCGAGCGCTTCCAGCGGCCTGACGCCGACACGTTCCGCGTCTCGTGGTCGACCAGGACGAGGCCGCCACCGACCGGGTTCTGCACGTGCGGCGGCGGGCTCGGTCTTGCACCGAGCCCGCCGCTCCAACTCCACCTGTTCCTGATCGCTCGCTCGCTCGCTGTGACGCTCACCCGGTTCGGCGTACGCCGTTGCCCGCGAGTGTCAGGAACACCTGAGCCGGACCTGTGTCACGCCACTGGCTAGCGCTGCAGTGTCAGTACCCCCGGGCGGTACGGCAGGAGGCCGTAGTCCCCGCCGTCGCTGCTGGGGTCGCGCCCCTGGTAGAGGAACTGCATGTTGCAGGGGTCGATGGTCTTGGTCTGGTCGGGGTTGGTGCGAACCAGGTCGCCGTGGCTGATGTCCCTGGTCCAGGCCGTCGCGCCGCTGTTGACACTGCCGGCGAAGGGGCTGGTCACGGTGTTGGCCTGCGGTGACGGCGTCCAGGTGCCGTTGAGGCTGGTGGCCGTGAACGCGCGGAAGTAGCGACCGTACCCGGTGTAGTTCTGGGCCTCGACCATCATGAGGTACTGGTTCTGGCCGACCTTGTAGACCTCCGGCGCCTCGAACAGGTCGAGCGACGATTCGCTCATGATCTTCGTGTACGAACCGAAGGTGCCCGGGAAGTCGCCGATGGGCATGTTGGCGCGGTAGATGCCGCCCTCGTCGTCGGCGAAGAACATGTACATGTTCGTGTCGTCGCCGATGAGGGTCACGTCGAGGGGGCCCCTCTTGCGGGTCGTGCCGTCGGGATTCACCACGTCCGGGAGGGTGGTCGTGAAGAGTTCCTGCTGCGGGCCCCAGCCGTTGGGGTTGGTGGGGTCGGTCGAGGTGCGATAGGAGAAGCTGTAGGGCCAGCCCCCGTTGTAGGCGAGCACCCAGAGGTTCTTCGGGGCGAAGTAGAACAGCGTCGGCGCGATGCCGTCGAAGGGGATCGTGGTCTGGGTGGCGGTGGCCATGTCGGACCAGTTCGTGAAGGGGCTGAAGGTCGCCAGTCCCCAGCGCCCGTCGATACCGCCGAGGTTGTTGTGCGACGTGGCGTAGACGACGTGCTTGCCGTTGTAGACGACGCTGGTGAAGTCCTTCAGCGCGGACCACCCCGCCTTCGGCTGCGCCAGCGGGCCGGTCGAGGTCCAGCGGTACGTCGACGGAAGAGCAGCACACCCGTTGCCCGCCCCGGCCAGGCCGGTCCACTTCTGGTTGGCGCCGCCGGTGCACGACCAGAGCTGCGCCACCGTGCCGTTGACCGAACCCCAGCCCGCGGCTTCCAGGCACAGCCCGGACCGCACGCCGACGATCGTGCCGTCGGAGTTCACCCGCCACTGCTGGTTGTCGCTGCCGGTGCACGTCCAGATCTGCACCGCGGTCCCGTTCGTGGTACCGCCGCCCCGGGCATCCAGGCACTTGTTGCCGTATACGGTCAGCTGGCTGCTGTCCGTCGACGTCCACTGCTGGTTGATTCCACCGTGGCAGTCCCAGATCTGCACGTTCGCGCCATCGGTCTGACTGAAGGCCGACACATCGAGACACTTGCCGGAAGCAACACCGCGCACATCGCTGGTGGTGGCCGCCTGAGCCGGGCCGGCGACGAGCAGCGCCGCCAACGCGGCCAGGGCCGCGACCACGGCGGCGAACACC
>Ga0136846_1236885_pt1 | contig 17749 bp, 14 predicted proteins | sample HopSoiMetagenom2_FD_96841 | JGI IMG/M metagenome (GOLD analysis project Ga0136846, IMG submission 96841) | Grasslands soil microbial communities from Hopland, California, USA - 2 Assembly 2016 (version 4) | ecosystem: Environmental > Terrestrial > Soil > Grasslands | place: USA: Hopland...
CGCGGGCCTTTCGGGGCGGAGTAGCTCAGCTGGTTAGAGCACGGGAATCATAATCCTGGGGTCGGGGGTTCAAGTCCCTCCTCCGCTACCAAGGGACTCATACCGTCCCTTGTCCGGATTCATCCGGCGACGTCCGGAATCGTCTTTTTTCCAAACAAAATCAAATATTTCTGGCATCCGATTGCGATCGGCGCCGTCCCGCTGAATCCCGCCCGATTTCGCCACGTCGATTTGAATTGGGGGTATTTTTGGGGGTATTTTCGCTTGTTCAACAAGCAGGCGATACCCCCAAGTGGCGTTGAAGGAACTCGAGGTCAAATATACCCAGCGCCGGCAGCGGCCCTTCAAGCTGTCCGACGGCGGTGGTCTGCACCTTCTGGTCCAGCCCAGCGGATCGAAGCTGTGGCGCCTCAAATACCGCTTCGACGGCAAGGAGAAGCTGCTCAGCTTCGGCAAATATCCCGGTGTCGGTTTGGCCGCGGCGCGCGAGAAGCGCCGGGCGGCCAAGGAACTCCTGGCGCAAGGCATCGACCCCGGCGCGGTGGCAGTGGCCGACACGCCAGCGGGAGAAGAGACGGTCCCGACAAATGCAACTGTGGCGCCGGAGAGCTTCGAAGCGGTTGCACGCGCCTGGCACGCTAATCGCGAAGACGCGCTCGACGCGGCGCATGCGGGGCGCGTGCTGAGAAGGCTCGAGCGCGACGCGTTTCCTGATCTCGGCAGAAAGCCGATCACCAAAATTACCGCGCCCGAAATCCTGGCGGTGATCCGCACGGTCGAGGCGCGCGGCGCGCTCGACGTCAGCCGGCGCCTTAAGCAGAGCATCAGCCAAGCGTTCCGGTTCGCCATCGCGAGTGGTTGGGCGACCAGCGACCCGACGGTTCATCTGACTGGCGCGCTCAAACCGCGGCCGCGCGTCAAGCATATGCCGAAAGTGCCTCTCAAGGAGTTCCCGTCATTGGTTCGGGCCATTGCCGCCTATGACGGCGAGGCCGACTGCCGCCGGCGGGAGGTTACGCGCGACGCGCTCATGTTCACGCTCCTTACTTGGGTGCGCACCAGCGAGACGCGATTCGCTGCCAGGGACGAATTCGAGAATCTGGATGGTCCGGAGCCGCTCTGGCGCCTGTCACCTGAGCGAATGAAGATGGAGCGCGAGCATCTCGTGCCGTTGTCCATCCAAGCAGCAGCGATCGTCCGGCGGCGCCTGAGGTCCACCAATGGAGACCTGCTGTTCCCCGGCACGAAGTTCGGCGAGGCCCTCTCCCAGAACACGATGATCTTTGCCTGCTATCGCATGGGGTATCGCAGCCGCCAGACGGTGCATGGGTTTCGCGGACTGGCATCGACCTGGGCGAACGAAGCCGAGTGCTACAAGTCCGACTGGATCGAAATGGCGCTGGCGCATGCCGATGAAGATGAGGTCAGGGGTGCTTATAACAGCGCGCTGTATCTTTCTGCCCGGCGACGCATGCTTCAGGATTGGGCCGACATGATCGAGGACGTTTTATCGGTGCCCATGCCGCCGGATTTAGGTAGCGGAATTGCCGATCTCTACCCCATCAGTGATCCAGCAAGCGCGAACGTGCGATCGGCGCCGACACGCCCTGGACTCAGGCTGGTCGCATCGGACGGGGTCGTAGTATAGCTCGCATCGGGAGTGCACGCGTCCACCAAGTGCCAGTCTCTCCCTCACTGCCCAATCGCGGAAAGCGCGGCGATCACAAGCCGCTGTTCTCGGCGACGACGAATCTGGTTGGCAACACATAAGCGAAGCTGCTCGTGGTGTCGCGGGGTCAACTTTCTCAAAAAGGGGTTCCGCGACGAAGCGTTCGTTCTACGCGGCGAAAAATCTCTATTTTAAATCAGAGACTTAATGGCACTCCATTGTGTTCGGGTTAGCACCTAGTTTTGGCTAGGAGCCATATAGGAGCCAGCAGGATCGATGCTTCACTGCGGATCGCGGCCGTTGCTCATCGCCGGGCAAGCTCGGTTTCAAACAGATGACCAAGTATTGTCGGCTGATTTGATCTCAGCGCCTCCCGGTTGTTAAACCGATCGGCACGCGATCCCGAAACGGCCGTGATTCTCGCTTTTACAGCGGGGCTAAGAGCGGGGAGTGCTCAAGATCTGAGCTATTCCGTCTGCTGTCGACGGCGAAGTTGGGCTAAAGCGAGGCGAGTCGCTGCAGATAACTGGCACAAACGACGTTCAGCGCGGTCGCCCACAACCACCATTTCGGAAGCTTGGACGACATCCCCTCGGTTGGAGCAATATCTAGCCGGCTCGCGAATTCCACGCACCCACATCGAGGCGACGGTCCTTCGACTCACACGGCAATGCGTGTCGACTGAAGCGCCTCCAACGGCCGATGGTCGATCCACTCGCCGACGTCGAACCGTTGCGGGATGAAGTTCCAGCGATGCAGGAAGTTGGTGAAGTCCTGGATCGCGGCGACCGAGTGTTCGGCGAGATCGGTCTTGAGCTTTTTCTCGGCATGTTCACCATAGGCGACTGACACCCAATATTCGCTCGAATTGGTCTCGCGCGCGAGATAGCGGCGCACGTCGGAGGCATGATCTTGTGCCCAGGCTTCGGCACGCAGCACTTGTTCGAGGATGGTGACGGCAGCGTCGAAATGGGTGTCGAGAAGATGCCCGTCGACGGCCAAGGTGCGCGGTGTGCCGTTGTTCGAGCGGATCAGCGGCTCGGGATGCGCGCCGGTATCGATGACCTTGGTCAGGCCGAACTGGTTTGCTACCTGAGCGCCGTGCGCGCCCTTGAGGAAGATCGCATCGACCTCGCCGCGCAATAGCGCGATGACTTCGAGATTGTTGGCGCGAGCCCGGCTGCCGCCGGTGCGCCGCGCCAGCGTGCCTCCGACATTTTCGGCGCGCTCGTCGCTATAATGGCTGTCGATATCCTGGTCGACGAGCTCGACGTCGAAGACGTTGAGCCCTTCGAGGCTGAGCGCGTTTTCCAATCCGCGGATCGCCTGGGCGCGGGTGAAGTCGATCTCGACCTGTTTCCAATTGGGCAAGCCGAAACGGCGCCCTTTGAGATCGCGTACGGTCTCGATGCCCGATTCCGGGCTGGCGAGAATGAGCTGGGTCTCATCGGCCCAGGACAAGCCGATCACGCGCGTGTCGCGGCCGCGCGCTTTGGCGCTGATCGCGGGAATGTTCCCGCCGTGGCGCACCGAATTTCGGAGCGTGTGGCTGAAATGGGACTCGCGGGTTGCGAAGTCGTTGGATTCGAGCAGCGACGAGACCTTGGTCCCCTGGGCGCGGAATGCATCCTCCAGCCATCCTTGCTGAATTGCGATGCCGAGCCCGGTCGGTACCGGGCAACGCGTGTACCAGAGCGTGTCGATCATGATAATTCCTTCCTCAGGAGGCAGCTGCGAGCACGCGCGGGGCGGGCGATTGTTGTTCGACACTGACGGCGATCCGAGGGCGCGGCAGGCGCAGGTGATCGCGCAGCGTGGTTCCTTCATATTCGGTGCGAAACAGGCCGCGGCGCTGAAGCTCGGGCACCACCAGGTCGACAAATTCGGTCAGCGAACTTGGCAGGAGTGGTGGGATCAGGTTGAAGCCGTCGGCGGCATCGCGCTCGAACCAGTCCTGGATTTGGTCGGCGATGTCGCTCGGCGTCCCGATCACCACGCGATGCCCGCGTACCGCGTTGAAGCGCAGGAACAGCTGGCGGATCGAGAGGTTCTCGCGCCGTGCCAGTTCGGTCAGCTGCTTCCAGCGGCCCTTGCCATTCTCCGGCTCGGGCAGATCGGGCAGCGGCCCGTCGAGCGGATAGGCGCTCACGTCCTGGCCCATCAGATTGAGCTCGCCGGAGAAGTCCACCGCATCCTCGAGTGCGGAGAATTTGTCCTGGGCCTCCTGGCGGCTGGAGCCGATTGCGAAGGACAGGCCGGGCATCACCTTCAGCATGTCTGGATCGCGGCCATATTTGGCCATTCGGCCCTTCACATCGGCGTAGAAGCGTTGCGCCTCCTCTCGGAACTGCGCCGCTGCATAGATCATCTCGGCATATTTGGCGGCAAAGTCGCGGCCGACTTCCGAATTGCCGGCCTGGGCGAAGACCGGATGTCCCTGGATCGGGCGCGCGGCATCGAGGATCGTGCTCAGATGGAAATATTTGCCGTCGTGGCGGACCGGGTGGACATCGCCGGGATCAAGATAGACGCCGCTTTCCTGGTCGGCATGCTCGAAGGCGTCGTCTTCCCAACTGTCCCACAGGGCGCGCGTGACATCGACGAATTCGGACGCGCGCTCATAGCGCTCGCCATGGGTGAGCGGCTGGTCGACGCCGAAGCTCTTGGCGGCGCCGTCGGCGAGCGAGGAAACGATGTTCCAGCCGATCCTCCCGCCGCTGATCTGGTCGAGCGCCGCGAAACGCCGCGCGAGTGAGTAAGGATGATCGAAATTGGTGTTCACCGTCGCCACCAGCCCGATCCGGCTGGTGACGGCGGCGAGCGCGGCGGTCAGCGTCAACGGCTCGAAATCGAGAAAGGCATGGCGCCGTTCGATACCTTTGGTCGTGTCGCCCGCAATGCCGACGAAATCGGCAAAGAAGGCGGTGTCGAGTTTGCCGCGCTCCGCGGTCTTCACCAACTCGGCCCAATAAGCGAAATCGGGTCGGCCGCTTCTCGCGGAGCCCGGCTGGCGCCAGGCTCCGGGATGATGGCCATGGCGAGTGAGGAACACGCCAAGGGCGAGTTGACGCTTTTTGGCAGCCATGAGTTACTCGGCCGCCTGCGCGGTTTCTTCGGCATAGTGGATCGTGCCATCGTCATCGACGCGGGCGTCGGGCGGCACCAGCTTGCCCATCTTCCACTGCTGTTCGAGCACACCGGGGCCGAACGGCTGGGAGCCACCGAGCGCCGCGCCCAGAATCTGGAATTGTGCGCCTTCCTCGAGCAGCACGATATTGTTGGTCAGATCGCGCAGACCCTTCCAGCTCCAGATCGTCGCGCCGCCATTGGCTTCGACGATACCCGGGACCTCGCGGTCATTCTCGATCGCCTCGAGGATGAAATCGACCTCGGCCTGGCGGCGGTTGATATAGACCGGCAGTTCGGCCGAGAAGCGGAAGCGCCGGTTGGGCACATAGAGCAGCGGCAGTGCCTGATGCGCCTGCGAATAGGCGCCGAGATGCGGCGTATGCACATGGCTGATCGCCTGGACATCGGCATGCGTCTTGAACAGCTTGAGGTAGCGCGCGGCGCCACCGGGCTTGTTGCTCCAATAGCTGTTGCCCTCGAAATCGATTACGGCGGTCTGCGCCTGATCGGGGTCGTCCTCCCACAGGCCCTGATAGTTCAGCGTGGTGATCTTGTCCTCGCCGGGAATCCGGACCGCGAAGAACAAGGTGCCGCTAGGCGAAACCGTGCGGGTCTCGCGCAGCAGGCGGAATGCGCGGCGCGCATCCTGTTCGGTCTTGGTGACGAAGGCGATGGCTTCGGGTGAAAGGCCGGGGTGATGGGACATGATCTTCTTCCTCTCAGACAAGTTCAGGGGCGATGGCGCGGGCATTGATCGCGCGGGCGGCTTCGAGCGGACGCGGATCGATCCAGTCGTCGAGCGCGAAGTCCGCATCGAGAAAGCCGTGCGTGAACAGGAATTTCTTCTGTTGCTCGAACAGCGCGAGGCGGTCGGCATCGAGCGTCGGATGCAGGCCTTCGTGCAGCTTGGCATAGGCCTGGTTGACCGCGGCCGCGCTTCCGGCGGTCTCGAACTCCAGGATCTCGCGCAGCCGGTTCGGCTGCGTCGCCACCAGATCGGCGGCGCGGAGCGTCACGGCGAGGAACCGCGCCAGCAGGTCGAAATGTTCGTCCAGCAGGCTTTGATGGACGGTGATCGGTCGCGGCGTGCCGTTATTGACCCGGAAGCGCCGGTCGGGAAGCGAATCGAGGTCGACCGCCACGACCAGCCCCGCCTCGCGCGCCTGGTCGATCGCCGAGGCGCCCTTTACGTAGATCGCGTCGACATGGCCTTCGACCAGCGCCTGGATCGGCCACAGCCGCCCGACGCCCGAGCGTCGCGGCTCGAGGTCGCGTCCGCTGCCGCCGACGTTGCGCAACCGATCCTCGACTTCGATCAGGTCGACGTGGTCGAAAGTAAGACCGGCAGAGGCGAGCACGCCCTTGTACCCGGCCAGCGACATGCCGCGGGCGATGCTGGTGCCGCGGACATGGCTCGGAATGTCGTTCTTGCTCCAGCCCGGAAGCGCGAGCCGGCGCCCCTTGAGGTCGGCCGCGCTGGCGATTCCGGCATCCGGGCGGGTCAGGATCAGCTGGCTTTCCTCGATCCAGGTGAGGCCGATCAGCCTGGTGGGCTCGCCCTGGGCACGCGCCGCGATCGCCAGCATGTTGCCACCCTCACGGATCAGGGTCGGCAGGCGGTGATCATAGTGATGGCGCGCCAGCTCCGATCCCGATTCCTGGAGCGTATGAAGCGCGATATCGTCCGGCGCGAACTCGTCGGTCAGCCAACCGAGCTTATAAGCAATACCGGTCGCGGTTGGCACGGGGCAGCGCGTGAACCAGAGGTCTGCCGGCTTGTCCCGCGTCGGGGTCGCGCGTTCGAGCGTGGTCGCCATCCTTGTACTCCTTGGCCAATATGTACCGGCTAAAGAGCAAGGCGCGTGCCAAGCAGTGATTTGCTGGGTTTTCGGGGTAAGGGGCTGCGTAGACTGGTCGTTCTTGCGCGATATTCAGCAGATGAGGTGATCAGTTTTCACCGCTCCTGTTGAGCCCCGCGCGTCAGATCAGGCCGAAATTCTTGAGATGGGTGCGCACCACATTGCGGGTGATCCCGAGCATTGTCGCAGCCTTGATCTGATTGGAGCCGGACAAAAGGAACGCTTCCGTCACCGCCACGCTGAGAAGGCGATCGAGCAGCTCGGGATGACCTTCGTCAAGCAAGCGGGCGAGAGTGGGGCGAACGATATCCTCGAGCGATTGAGCGGCAGGAGATGCCAACGCGTCCGGTATGGTCATGGTCTCGCCGGCGGAAGGCGCATCGGTCGACGCCAATGGCGCCAACAGGCCGAGATCCTCGACCTGAATGATGCCATCCTGGTTCATCAAGGTGGCCCGATAGATCGCATTCTCGAGTTCGCGGATATTTCCAGGCCAGCCATGATTGTAGAGTGCTTCTTCGGCGCGCGGACTAAGGTCCAGGCGCTTCGGCTGGATTTTGTCGCCATAGGTCTGGAGGAAATGCCGCGCGAGCGGCAGGATGTCGGCCCGCCGTTCGCGCAGCGGCAACAGCGGTACCGTCACGACTTGGAGGCGATAGAAAAGGTCGGCGCGAAAACTGCCCTTCGCCACCGCTTGCTGTAGATCGGCGTTGGTTGCCGCGACCAGCCTGACGTTCAACGGAATTGGCGCGCGGGATCCCAGCCGTACGACTTCGCGTTCCTGAAGGACGCGCAGCAGCTTTACCTGGAGGGACAGCGGCAAGTCGCCGATTTCGTCGAGGAACAAGGTGCCGCCATTGGCGGCTTCGAACCAGCCGGGACGCGCCGCATGCGCGCCGGTAAAGGCACCGCGCTCATAGCCGAAAAGCTCGCCTTCGATCAGCGTCTCGGAAAAAGCGCCGCAATTGACGGCAAGGAAGGGGCGGTCGGCGCGATCGCTTTGCGCATGAACGTACCGGGCTACGAGTTCCTTGCCCGTTCCGGTCTCGCCGATGACGAGAATGTTCGCGTCACTAGGGGCTACGCGCTCGATCAGCGGCATCAAGGCGCGTGAGCGTGGATCGGAGAAGACGAAGGCGCGTGCCCGCGCGCCGACCGAATGGTGCTTGTCGCAATCGAACGCCAGCACGGGACGTCCGCCTGACTGCTGCGTTGCCGTTACGCCTACGTCTTTTCGAGCGATAATATCGGCCTGAGGGCTTGCGACCATGGGTTCCTCCCGATCGCCCGGGAGGATAGCGCACTTTAGTCCATCAATTAAGTAGGAATTAGAGGGAGCGGCAAAGCTAAGGTTTCGAAGCGCCGCGCCTGGGCTCCCTCGGGGTCGCTTCGCCGGGCCAGCGCTGCCTCCAATGGACGAGGATCGACCCACCGCTCCACATCGACCCGTCTATCAAGAAAACCATGTAACCATAAGAAGTTAGCTTGGGTGGCAAGCATCTCGATGCGATCTCGGGACAAATCGGGATGCAGCGAGCGGTGAAAATCGCCACGATAGGCAGCCTCCACACCGGAAATATCCGACAGCGTTTCCTGCGTCAGGATGTGCTTGAGTTCAGCCAAATTGCCCGATGCCCAGTCGGCGGCGCGCAACGTCTGTTCGAGGAAACGCACGACAATGTCGAAATGGCGCTCGATCATGTCGGCATGGACGGTGATCGGCCGGGGCGTGCCATTGTTCACCCGAGCGAGGCGGCTCGGATAGGCATCGAGATCGAGGCCGACCGACAGCCCGAGTCGTGCCGCGCTCTCCGCCGCCGCGGCACCTTTGACATAGACGGCATCGATTCGACCGGCAGCGAGCCATTCAAGCCCGAGCCACAATCTTCGCATGCCTTCGGCGCTCGGTTGCTCCACGGGCGGTGCGGGCACTTCGATCATCTGGACGTCATCCAGCGTCAGACCGCCCAGCGCGAGTGCGTTCTGGATGCCGTGCAGCGCCATGCCCCGGGCAATGCTTTCCCCGCGCGTGCGCGCGAAGCCGGGCAGCGCGAAGCGCAATCCCCTCAAGTCGCCGGGCTCCATGATCCGGGTATCGGGGCGCACCATGATCGCCTGGCCCTCGTCGATCCAGGTGAGTCCGATGACGCGAGTAGGAACCCCCAAGGCGTGCGCCGCCAGTGCCTGGATGTTACCGGCTTCGCGAAATCGGTACCGCGACTGGCGCTCCGGGTCGGGGGCGACGAGGTTGAGCCCGGCCTCCGCCACGCGCTTGACCGCAATGCCATCGCGGGCGAACTCGTCGGTCATCCATCCGAGCGCCCAGGCAATTCCCGATGCCGCGGGGATGGGACTCCGCGAAATCCAGATACAGTCCAGCGGATCTTCATCAGGCGCAGCGCGGCACTCCGCCACCATCACCGTCTCCCCGTTTCGAAGCAGGCACGCGGCGCCGGCTCCTCGATTGGAAGCTAAGCGGTCGCAAGGCGCGTGCCAAGTCGTGTCCGGGACGGCGGCTAAAGGCCCCTGAAGCCCTCGCGGGTGAATTCCGCGCATTCATCGCGCCGCGACTGCTTCAAATTGCGCAACCGTGACGGGTCGTTCCGACGGTCCCGCCCGCCTGCCCGCGGAAACCGGCGCTTGGCACGCGAACTGCATCCCGTTTCTCGCTAAGGAGAAATGCGTGGCCATTCAAAAGAAGTCATGGCGCCCATGGGCGATCGCCGCCGTCGTGGTGGCCTTGGTCGCGGGCGCGATCGCGTTTCAGTTCCACCGAGGTGCCGCGGGTGGCGGCGCGGTCAAGACGGTGACCATCGCCGGTATCGCTTATCCTTATCAGGGGCAGCAGGTTTATAACGGTCTGACCGGTGTGGTCATCCGCCAGGGTTGGCTCAAGGGCGAACTGGCGAAGCGCGGCATTCAGCTTGCGCTGACGCCGGTGCCCACCGCGGTCGGTGGTCCGCTGATCAATGAAGGGTTTTCCGGCAAGCGGATCGACTTTGCCTCCTATGGCGATTTTCCGGCGATCATCGCCATTTCCGGGGGCGTGCCCCTGAAGCTGGTCGCTCCACTCGGGCAGGGTCAGAACTCGTACCTGGTCGTTCGCAACGGGTTGGCCGCGAACAGCATCAAGGACCTCAAGGGAAAGCGCATTGCGCTCCATCGCGGCCGGCCCTGGGAACTGACCTTCTCCAAGCTTCTCGACGCGAACGGACTGAAACTCACCGATTTTACGATCGTCAACATCAACCCATCCGCGACGCCGGCGGCGCTCGCCTCGGGCAATGTCGACGCGACCTTTCTGCTCTCGGACGGGTTGCTGCTCGAGCAGCGGGGCGTCGGCCGCGTGATCTGGTCGACCAAGCAAGCGCCGGCTGACTGGCGGATGCGCGCCGAACTGTTCGGACGGGGCGATTTCGTCGAACAGAATCCGGAGCTGACCCAAATCGTGGTCAACGCATTCGTGCGCGCGGCCGCCTGGTCGGCACAGGAGGAAAATCGTCTCGAGGTGACTCGCGACGCGTCGCGCGGCGCGCTCCCTGTCGAAATCGTGACCAAGGATTATGCCGAATCCGGCATTTCCTGGCGCGACCGTTTCTCCCCGCTGTTCACGCCCAATGTTGCCGGTCATTATCGGTCGGTCGCCGACTATACGTTCGCGCGTGGCCTCGTCCGCAACAAGGTCGATGTCGACGCATTGATCGACGAGCGGTTCGTTCCGAAGGCGTTGCACGACCTCAAGCTGGACGGCTTCTGGCAGGCCGGCCCGGCCGCCGCGGCGGTACCGGCTGTGTCGACCGGCAAGCGTTCATGACGGCCGCCGCGCTCGCTTCGCCGGCAGTGGACCGGTCGCGGTCGCGGTCGAGTCGCTCGCCGCTCGCGGCGTTGGTCGCGCCCCTGGTGCTGGTCGCCTTGTGGCAATTGACCTGCCTCTCCGGCCTCTTCCCGCCCCAGGTGCTGGTGCCGCCGAGCGAGGTCGGTGAGACGCTCTGGTCGCTGGCGCTCAGCGGCGAATTGGAACGCCATGTCGGCGAAAGTATGTTTCGCTTGAGCCTCGGCTATGTGATCGGCGCGGTCGCGGGACTGGTGTTCGGCGCCACCATCGCGCTCTCGCGGCTGGCGGAGGCGGCGCTCTCGCCCTTCTTCCTGGCGATCTGGCAAGTGCCGGTCATTGCTTTCGTTCCCGTGCTGGTGATCTTCCTTGGTATCGACGAGCCGTTCAAGATCGCGATCGTCGCATTGGCCACCTTCTTTCCAGTGGCGCTTGCCACGTTCGACGGTATCCGGAGCGTGCCAAAGGCCTGGTTCGACGTGGCGCGCGTCTATCGAACGCGATTGCCGGACTTGATCGGCCGGATCCTGATCCCGGCAACGATCCCTGCGGTTCTGACCGGAATGCGTGTGGCGCTGACTCGCGCCTGGGTGGTGCTGGTCGCCGCCGAACTGCTCGCGGCCGACAGCGGGATTGGTCAGATGATGGAAATGGGACGCCAGATGTTCCGCATCGATGTGGTTCTGGCCGGTGTCGTCGTCAGCGGGCTGATCGGTTTCGCGCTCGACCGTGGCGCCAAGGCGATCGAGCACCGCGCGATCAGATGGAAATACGCATGACCGCGCTGCTTTCCCGTCCCGCCGCGCGTATCCTGATCGGGTTGATCGCCCCCGCGCTGTTCCTTTCCTGGTGGCAATGGCAGGCCAGTGCCGGCGGCGCGCATGCCTTTGCCTTCGCACCCCTCCAGTCGATCGGCGCGGCCTTTGTCCAACTGATCGAAGACGGATCGCTGGTGACCGACATGGTCGCGACGCTATCGCGCAGCTTGGCCGGGCTGGCGATCGGCGGGACGCTCGGTATCGCGCTGGGCGTGGCGATGGCGATCTGGCACCCGCTCGATCGCGTGCTGGGGCCGTTGCTGAACGCTATTCGACAAGTGCCGCTGATCGGATGGCTGCCGCTCCTGGGTCTGTGGTTCGGGACAGGGCAGGGGACTGAGCTCATCGTGGTCAGCCTGTCCGCATTCTTTCCGGCGCTGCTCAACAGTTATGAAGGCGTCGCGCACGTCGAGCGCCGCTATCTCGATATCGGGCTGCTCTACGGCTTCACTGCAGCACAGCGTTTCCGGCTGATCCTGCTGCCCGCCGCGATGCCGTTGATCCTGACGGGGCTCACCCAGGCACTCGCCTTTGCCTGGATCGCGTCGATCGCCACCGAGATCCTGCTGAGCGCAGGCAGTGGGCTGGGCGTCACCATGCAGCTCGCCCAGACTCAGCAGCGGCTCGACATCATTCTCGTCGCGATCATCGCCACCGCCATGCTCGGCTTCACGATCAATCATCTCTTCCAGCGCCTGCGCCGTCATTTGCTGCGCTGGCAGCCCTCTGCGCTCTGAAACGGGAATCCTCATGTACGTTGATCCTCGCCCGCCCTCCATATCATCGGCTTCGGAAGCGACCGCGCGCGGAGCGCTCACCGTCAACGATCTCCATAAGAGCTTCGCGATCGGCGGCGACTCTCGGCTGGTGCTCGACAATATCAACCTCACCGTGAAGCCGGGCGAGTTCGTCAGCATCGTCGGCGCCTCCGGCTGCGGTAAGTCGACCTTGCTGCGCCTGATCGTCGGCCTCGACGCCGAATATAGCGGCGAAATCCGGCTCGACGGCGAGCGTGTCGCCACGACCAGTCTCGATCGCGGCATCGTCTTCCAAGATCACCGGCTGTTTCCCTGGATGACGCTCCAGCAGAATGTAGAGCTTGCGCTGCTCAACACCGACACGCCCAAAGCTCGGCGCGCGCAGATCGTTGCCGATCATATCGCGCTTGTCGGGCTGCAGGGCTTCGAACAGGCCTACCCGCATCAATTGTCGGGCGGCATGGCGCAGCGCGCGGCGATCGCCCGGGCGCTCGTCACCGAACCGAAGCTGCTGCTACTCGACGAGCCGCTCGGCGCGCTCGACGCGCTGACTCGCGTCCGCGTCCAGAACGAATTGCAGCGCATCTGGATGGCGCAGCGCTCGACGGTATTGATGGTCACGCATGACGTCGAGGAAGCGCTGTATCTCGGCGATCGCGTGGTGGTGATGGCGCCCGACCCGGGCAGGATCCGCCGTATCGTGGAAATCGATCTTCCGCATCCGCGCGACCGCCGCGCGCCGTTGCTCCACAAGCTCAAAGACGAGATTCTCGCCGAGCTGACGGCAGCGCCGGCCGACCCGGCAAACCTCGTGCGTCTGCCCGGGCGGGAGGGGCGCTGATGGCTCGCGAGGCAGCGCATCCGGTCGAGCCTTTGTTTCTCGATCGCTGGTCGCCGCGCAGCTTCACTGGCGAACCGGTGCCCGACACCGTGCTGCTCAGCGCGTTCGAAGCCGCGCGATGGGCGCCATCGGCATTGAATGCCCAGCCGTGGCGGTTCCTGGTCGCCCGACATGGCGATGCGCATTGGGAAGAATTTGTCGGGCTGCTGATGCCGCGCAACGCGCTTTGGGCGGGCAAGGCCTCGGCGCTGATCCTGATCCTGTCGGAATTGCGTATCGAGCGGCGCGGCGAGGTCGTCGACAATATCTCGCACAGTTTTGACTCTGGGGCCGCCTGGACCAATTTCGCGCACCAGGCACTGTTGCTCGGCTGGCATACCCATGGGATCGGCGGGTTCGACCGCCAGGCCGCGCGCGAGCGGCTCGAAATCCCGGAGGATTTCACGATCGAGGCGATAGTCGCGATCGGCCGGCTCGGCAGCCTCGACACGCTCCACCCCGAGTTTCAGGCGGCGGAGAGTCCCAATGGCCGCCGGCCGCTCGATCAGACGGTTTTTGCCGGACGCTTCGGGAAGCCAGCCTTTGTCAGCGAGAGGAATGCAGCATGACGATCCAGACCTATTGGCAGATCGACGTGGCGGCCGAGCCGGCGCGGTCGGAGATCAGCGCGCGAGGGACAGCCCATGGGCTGTTCCGCGACGTCCGGACCTCGGCACTCAATCGCTATGATTATTATGCGCAAATCGCCCAGGCAGCGGCGCAGACAGCGTTCGACGGCGTCTTCCTTCCCCATCGGCGACAATCGGATGATGCCGCCATCGTTGCCGCGGCGATCGCGCGTGAAGTGCCGCGTATCGACTTGATCGCCGAATTCCCCGCCTCAGCCGGGTCGGCAGTGTATGCCGCCAAACAGGCGGTGAGCTTCCAGCGTCTCGCGCGCGAGCGGCTCGGATGGTCGATCGCACCCCCGCTCTCCGCGGAGGAACGCGTCCGCGACGGCGATCGTGTCGCCGACGAAGATCTGATCGCGCGGACCGAGGAATTCCTGACGGTGGCGCGCGGCGTCCATGGCGAGCATCCCTTTTCGCACGCCGGCCGATTCTTCGAAGTGCGGGGCGGCGGGTTCGAGGCGCCACTCAACCGCGTGCCGTTTCCGCGCATATTCCTTCAGGGCGAGAGCGAGGAAGCGCTCGCGCTCTCCGCGCGCTCGGCCGATGTCCATCTGTTCGCGGCGCAATCATTTGTCAGCCTGAGGAGCCAGATCGAAGCGCTCGACGCTCTTGCTCTCCGGGAGGGCCGCACGGTGGATTTCGGGCTCGCTCAGCCGGTGCTCGCGCGGGAGGACGGCGATGAGGCTTGCCGGGATGCAGCACGCGCCGCGATCGGAGAATTCGCACTCGTCGGCGACTATGATGACGTCGCTGCCCGTCTCGCCGAACTGGCCCGGCTCGGCATCCGTTATTTTGTGCTGAGCGCTCCGTCCTCGCTCGAAGAGGCTTATGCGGTCGGCCAGCACATTCTCCCACGGGTTCGGGTGCTGTCCGAACAATTGCGCGCGGCTGCCTGAAGAGAGAGGTATCTTCATGACGATCGATTTCTATTGGCGACTGCCGACGCATGGCTGCCACGGCAGCATCCGCCACGGCGCTTATGACCGCGGTGATTGGTCTCCGCTCGGCCCCGGCAACATCGCACCCGGGCTCGACCGCAATGGCGAGGACGATGGCTTCCGCTATATCGACCACCTCGCGGAGATCGCCAAAGCGGCGGAAAGCGCCGGCTTTATCGGCGGGTTGATCCCGTCCTTCCCCAATACCGACGATCCCTGGGTGATCTCGCCATTGCTTGCGCGGGACACCAAGACCTTTCGCTTCATGATCGCCTTCCAGCCCGGCTTTCTCAACCCGGTCCATGCCGCGCGCATGTCGGCCAGCCTGCAGCGCGCGACGGGCGGACGCACCGTGTTCAACATCATCACGGGAGGCGGCGGGCCCGCGCAACTTTGGTGGGGCGACAGCTTCAGCCACGACGACCGTTATGGCCGCACGACCGAGTTCCTCGATGTGTTCAAGGGCGTGTGGAAGGAGACGAATTTCTCCTATCAAGGGCAGTTCTATCAGGTCGAGGATGGCGGCCTTTCGCCGCTTCTGGCGCGCGAAGAGATTCCCGAAATCTGGTTCTCCGGCTCGTCCGATGCGGCCCTGCAATCGGCGTCGAAACATGCCGATTATTATTTGTCGTGGCTCGAGCCGTTCGACCAGCTGACCGACAAGTTCGCGCGAGTGAAGGAACGGACCGCGGCATTGGGTGGCGAGCAGAAATGCGCCGTCCGCGTCGATCTCGTAGCCCGTCCGACCGAAGAAGAAGCTTGGCGCGACATCCGTCTCGGCTTCGAGAATGTCGGCGATCAACGCCGCCGGCAGGGCAGGGGCGGCGCGACCGATTCGGTCGGCGCGGCGCGCCAGCAGGCGCTGCGGCCGAGCGAGGCGACGCGCTACGAAGACCTGATCGTGGCGCCCAATCTGTGGGGCGGATTCAATCTTCTGCGCGGCGGACCGGCGCTTGGCATCGTCGGCAGTTACGAGCAATGCGCAGCGCGGCTCGACGAGCTGATCGCGCGCGGCACCGATGCTTTCATCCTGGCCGGCACGCCGCATCTCGAGGAAGCGTATCGGGTGGGAGAAGAAGTGCTTCCGCTGCTTGGCCGCAAGGCGGATCTGCTTCTCGACGCCGCGGAATAGAAGTCAGCCGTTAGACCATCGCGGATACTTTAACAGGGGAAGGGCGCCGGTGGGATTCACCGGCGCCCTTTATTGTTGGCCCGATCGCGAGCGTCTCAAAAGCGGAAGATCACCGATCCACCATAAGTGCGCGGATCACCCCATTCGACGGTGTCGCCGGTGATCGCTTGCGCCGGGTTTGCCTGAGGCAGGGCATGGTTGCGGAAATCGACATCGAACAAATTGTCGACATGGGCTGAAATCGTGATGCGATCGTCGGCCGAAGTGTAGCTGATCCGTGCATTGGCGATCGTATAACCCGGCTGATCCAGCAAGTAGCGGTTCGTCGTGTCCTGCGGCGTGATGTAATAATATTGGAGCGAGGTGTAACGCGCATCGGCCTCGAGATCGACGCTGCCGCTCTTGCCCAGCGGAATCGTATAGGTTGCGCCGCCGTTGAGCGTGAGCTTGGGCGCGCGCACGAACCGGGCTCCCGAGAGGTTGGCGCCGCCGTTCACGACGTTCAATTGGTCATATTTGGTATCGAGGATGCCGAGCGCGCCGTTCAGCTTGAACCGCGCAAACGGAGTCGCTTCGAGCTCGAACTCGGCGCCGTTGACGTGCGCCTTCTTCGCGTTCTGCAGATAGGAGACGGTGGCGCCGCCAACCGCGCCGGGGTTCGGCCCGACGACGTTGATCTGCACATCGTCATAATCATAATGGAACGCCGTCGCGTTGAACGTCAGGTGACGGTCGAACCATTGCGATTTGTAGCCGATTTCATAGGCATCCAGCTTCTCGGGCGCGACTACCAAGAGCGCCGCCGGCAACGTCGCCCCAGTGTTGAAACCGCCTGACTTCACACCGTGTGAGAACTTGAAATAGAAAAGATTGTCGCGATTGACCTTCCAGGACGGCGTTACGTCATAGGTGAAAGCGTCCCAGGTCTTGCGGAGATCTCCCGAAAAGGTGCCGGGTCCACCAAACGTGCCGGTATAGCTATCCCACCAATGCTGGTAATTGCTCCAGCCGGTCGCCGCGGCGTTGGGCGAAGCGAGCCGGTCGAAATCGAGCGTCTTGGTCTCGCGCGTCCAGCGTCCACCAAGCGTCAGCTTGAGCGCTTCCGTGAAATTATACGTCGCGCTTCCGAACACGGCGCCACTCTCGGCCTTGTGATGGTACGCGGTCAGCGCATAGGCCGCCGGCGCCGTGCTGCCCGGTTGCGCCGGCACCGCGACGGCGGGCAGGGTCGCTGAATAAGCGTCCGAAACGATCTTCTCGTTGAAATAATAGAGGCCCGCGATCCAGCTCAGGCGCTTGGTCGGGGAGGATGCAAGACGTAGTTCCTGCGTCCATTGCGCACTTCGAGCGGCGGTATAGCCGCGCGATATTTCCAGCGGTGTGTAGTCGCTGTCATTTGCGCCGCGCGTCTTGAATCGCTCATAACCAGTGATCGAGGTGAGCGTGACGCCGCCGAGATCCCAGTCGAGATGCAGCGACCCTCCGATCTGCTTGTTGCGGCTATATTCGGGTGCATTGACGTTCACCGCGTCCTTGTCGGTTGGCGGGGCATAGCCGTTCCGCAGGATGCCACTGCCGGCATAACTCGCGGTGGTCCAATAGCTGCCGTTGGTGTTGTAGTCGCGATAATGGGCACTCAGCAGCGCCTGGAAATTGGAGGTCGGCGCGAACAATAGCTGACCCCGGAAGACCTCGTCCCTGATCGCATTCGACTTATCGCCGGTGAAGAGGTTGGTGAAGCGGCCGCCGCGATCGTCGAAATGGCCCGAGAGCCGCGCTGCCAATACGTCCGGCACCACGACCAGGCCAACGCCTGCTTCGGCGATCTTCTCGTCATAGCTGCCATAATCGAACCGGACGTAATTATCGTTTTCCTGTGGCGTCAGCGTCGGCTTCTTCGAGATCACATTGATCGCGCCTCCGGTCGTATTCTTGCCCCACAACGTTCCCTGGGGGCCGCGCAGCACTTCCACCCGCTCGATATCGAACAGCGGCAACCCTGTGGCGCTCGCGTTCGAGATATAGACGTCGTCCAGATAGAAACCGACCGGATTGGCGAGGTCGAGTTGCTGCTGGCCGGCGCCGACGCCGCGAATCCACCA
>Ga0136846_1225297_pt1 | contig 17748 bp, 17 predicted proteins | sample HopSoiMetagenom2_FD_96841 | JGI IMG/M metagenome (GOLD analysis project Ga0136846, IMG submission 96841) | Grasslands soil microbial communities from Hopland, California, USA - 2 Assembly 2016 (version 4) | ecosystem: Environmental > Terrestrial > Soil > Grasslands | place: USA: Hopland...
GCGTCCTGGAACGGGCCGGAGAAGTTGTACCACCGGTTGAAGTTCCAGCACGCAGCCGCGCCGTTGAACCTCGTTCCGTCCTGGAACTTGACGCCGTGGCGGAGGAAGAACGTGTAGCTCTTCCCGTCGCGGCCCACGATCCATCGGGTCGCAAGCGCCGGCCGGATGCTCGTCGTGCCGGGCCGGATCTGCACGAGCCCTTCGAAAATCTGTTCGGTCACGCGAAACGATTCGCCGTCCGAGACGAGCGCCGGATCCAGATACGTCGGATCCGCCGCGCCCGCAAAGACGAGCGTGCCGCCTGCGGCCGCTCTGTTCACGGTCGCACTGGCCGAACCGCCAAGCGCAAGCGCCAGCACGAAGGCACCCAGCGGTAACCAGAGCCTTACACCCTTACCCCTCACATTCGCTCCTTTCAAACCGCACCCCAAGGTGGGAAACGCGGACGTCCATTCTCCAAAACGTCGGATCGCGGTTCAAGTTAGGAGGCTGTAAAGACGAAGGGCGCCTTGCGGCGCCCTTCGAGCGTGGTGTTTTGACCGCCTTTAAGCCGCGAGCGAGATCAGATCTCGCAGGGCCGAGAGCCGGGCGAGCGCCTGGCCCTCGAGCTGGCGGACGCGCTCACGCGTCAGGTCGAGCTCGTGGCCGATCGCCTCGAGCGTCCACGGCTCGCCGTCGAAGCCGAACCGAAGCTCGAGGATCCGCCGTTCCCGCTCGGGAAGCGCATCGAGTGCACGCCGGACGCCCTGGCGCCGGAGCGACTCTTCGGCCTCGTCGAACGGGTCGGCCGCCTCGCGGTCGGCGAACAGGTCACCGAGCTCACCCTCGTCGTCGGCGCCGACGGTCTGGTTGAGCGAGACGGAGGCCTGCGCCGCTCCGAGCGCCTCGTCGACGTGCTGGATCGGCAGACCGGTCGCCTCGGCGAGCTCGTCCTTCGTCGCCTCGCGACCCAGCTCGACCTCGAGCCGGCGCGCCGCCCGCGACAGCTTCTGCTGCCGCTCGACGACGTGCACCGGCACGCGGATCGTCCGGGCGTGATTCGCCACGGCGCGCTGCACCGACTGGCGGATCCACCAGGTCGCGTACGTCGAGAACTTGTAGCCGCGCCGCCAGTCGAACTTCTCGACGGCACGGTTGAGCCCGAGCGTGCCTTCCTGGATCAGGTCCAGGAACGGGACGCCGAGGCCGCGATAGCCCTTGGCGATCGAGACGACGAGTCGAAGGTTCGACTCGATCATCCGCCGCTTCGCAACCGGATCGCCACGCTCGATCGACTTCGCGAGCGTGACCTCTTCGGCGGCAGTCAGCAGCTTGTGGCGGCCAACGTCGGCGAGGAAGAGCTGCAGGGAGTCCGCGGCGCCCGAGATCACATGGGCCTCTGCGGCGGCGGCCGCTTCGGCGGCCTTCTCTGCCTTTTCGGCCTCGATCGCCTCGGCGGTCCGGATCTCGAGCCCGATGCGCTCGAGCTCGCGCGTGACCTCCTCGACGTCCTCGTCATTGAGCTCGTGCTCCAGCGCGAACGCCTCGAGCTCGGCAGCCTCGAGGTAGCCACGCTCCTCCGCTCCTTCGACGAGCGTGCGGGCCTGGTCGGTGTCAAGCAGTTCGTGAAGCTGGTTCTGGGTCAAATCGTCCTTTCGGGTCCTACTTTGTGATCTTGGTCAACCTTCGCACTGTAGGTGTTCTTCCCTCTCGTTTCCAGGGAGAACCGTGTCGGAAGTGCTCCGACGACTAGAACGAGATCTCGCCCTTTGTTATTCCGCCGCTGCGGGCTCTTTGGTTTGCGCTCGTACGGGAAAATCGAACTCGATCTTGTCCTCGTCGTTCAAGACGAGCCGCGCACGGAAAGGTTTGCCTCCCCGCGAGCGGAAGCCGGACAATACCTCGCGGGTCCGACGTTCCTCAATCAGCTGTCGCGCAATTTCCGGGGTCAGCGTGCGGCCGGCGACCCGCTTCCAGACCACGAACCCGCAACCAGCCTCCTCGCGGCTCTTCCAGCTCGTGCACCCATAGGCCTTCGAGTTCTCGCGGATGATCTCGCCGGTCACGGCGCCGCAGCGCGGGCAGGGCCCAAGCTCGGCCCGCTCGGGCCGGAGCTTCTCCTTGTCGAGCGCCGCGATCCGGTCGACCGTCTCCTTGGCGAAGGCGGCGATCCCGTCCATGAACGCCTTCCGGTCGCCCTTGCCGCGCTCGATCTGGGCGAGCCGGTGCTCCCACTCGCCCGTCATCTCGGGCGAGGTGAGCTTGTGCTCCTCGAGCATCGTGACGACCTGGATCCCCTTCGGCGTCGCCTGCAAGTCCCGGCCGACCCGCTCGATGTACTCACGTCGGATCAGCGTCTCGATCGTCTCCGCGCGCGTCGCCGGCGTGCCGAGCCCCGATTCCTTCATCGCCTCGCGGAGCTCTTCGTCGTCGATGAGCTTTCCTGCCGTCTCCATCCCCGAGAGGAGCGTCGCCTCGGTGTAGCGCGGCGGCGGCTTCGTCATCTTGTCCTCGAACTCGGCGGTGACGCAGCGGATCGTCTGACCCTGCTCGAGCGCGGGGATCTCTCCGCCCTCGCCCTCTTCGTCCTCCGACTGCTTCTCCGCATCGGCTTCGAGGCCGTAGACGCCGCGCCAGCCGGGCGCGAGGGTCACCTTTCCGCGCGTCCGGAAGCGCTCTTCCTCGACGAGCGTGATCACCGTCGTCCGGGCGTACCGCGCGGGCGGATGGAACACGGCGAGGAAACGCCGTGCGACGAGATCGAAGATGCGCTGCTCGTCCGGCGTGAACGCCGACGGGTCGTGCTCGATATCGGTCGGGATGATCGCGTGGTGGTCGTCGACCTTCGCGTCGTTGACGACGCGGCCGAGTGGCAGCTGGTCGAGCCCGAGCACGTACTCCGCCGCAGCGCGGTATTCCCCGATCGGCCGCAGCGTCTCTGCCGTCGGCTTGAGCTGCGGGACCATGTCGCCGGAGAGATATCGAGACGAGGTGCGCGGATAGGTGATCGCCTTCTTGCCTTCGTAGAGCGACTGCGCAGCCTGCAGCGTCCGGCGCGCCGAGAACCCGAACCGCCTGTTCGCGTCGCGCTGGAGCGACGTCAGGTCGTAGAGCAGCGGCGCACGCTCGGACTGTTCCTTCCGCTCGACCGATTCGACGATCCCGTCCTTGCCGGTCACCTTCTCGACGATCTGCTCCGCGCGCGCGAGGTCGCCGAAGATGCGCGTCTCGTCGCCTTCGAACCACATGCCGGCGTAGCGCGGGTCGAACGTCGCGTGCACGAGCCGGTACGGCTCCGGCACGAACGCCTGGATCTCGCGCTCGCGCTTGACGATCATCGCGAGTGTCGGCGTCTGCACTCGACCGAGCGAGACAACGCCGCCGACCCAGGCACGGCCGCGGATCGTCGCCGCGCGCGTCGCGTTCATCCCGACAAGCCAGTCGGCCTCGCTGCGCGAGCGCGCCGCGAGCTCGAGCGGCTGCATCTGGTCGCCGGGACGCAACTTCTCGAACCCCTCGCGGATCGCCTGCTTCGTCATCGACGAAATCCAGAGACGGTCGACGGGCTTCGGACCGCCGTTCGTCGGTGAGACGCCGAAGACGGATTCGTAGAGGTACGCGAAGATCAGCTCGCCCTCGCGGCCGGCGTCGCACGCGTTGATGATCCGGTCGACGTCGTCACGGCGCAGGAGCGTCTCGATCAGCTTGAGCTGCTTCTTCGACCTCGGGTCCCGCGGAACGAGCTTGAACCCGTCCGGCGGCACGATCGGCAGGTCGGCCATCCGCCAGCGCTTCCACTTCTCGTCGTACTCCTCCGGCTCGGCGAGCTGCACGAGATGGCCGACCGCCCAGGTGATCACGACGTCGTCCGACTCGAGGAAGTTCGCCTCGTCCTTCGTGGCCCGGCCGCGCTTCGGCTTCGTCGTCGCCTCGTCGACGGCCTCCTCGGCCGTCTTCTTGCGCGAGCGCTTCGGCGCGATGTCCTCGAGCGTGCGGCGCTGGAACACGCCGTCGAGCGCGTTCGCGAGGTCGCGCCCGACGGACGGCTTCTCTGCGATTACGAGTGTCTTTGCCACCTGAAACACCGTAGCCGAGCATTCAAGCGGAGATACTTGGCCGCGTGCGGCCGAGCACCTTCTACCTGTTCGCGGGCGTCGTCAGCCTGCCGATCGTGCGTGGCGTGTACCGGCTTCGGGCCGAGGGCGTGGAGAACGTGCCGCGCTCCGGAGGTCTCGTCCTCGCCGCGAACCACATCTCCAACTTCGACCCCTGGCCGCTCGCGATGCCGCTCTGGCCACATCGCTACCTCCGGTTCATGGCGAAGTCCGAGCTGTTCTGGTGGCCACTCGGAGCGGTGATCACGGCCGGCGGCGCATTCCCCGTGCGGCGAGGCGAGCGTGACGTCGAGGCGATTCGCAAAGCGGTGTCGCTCGTTCGCGACGGGCATATCGTCGTGATGTTCCCGCACGGGACGCGGCAGCGAAAGGGTCTCGTGAAGAAGTTCCGGCCGCGGGCCCACACGGGCGCGGCGCGGATCGCCCTCGACGCCGAGGTGCCGCTGTTGCCGGCGGCGATCGCCGGCACCGACCGCCTCACGCGGCTCGGCCGGCTCCGCGTCCGCTACGGGCCGCCGATCCCGCTCGACGACCTCCGCGACACCGAGCGATCGGCCGCCGCGCACGAGGCGACCGAGCGGTTGATGGTCGAGATCGAGCGACTGGAGTCGGAGCTATGACCGGCCCGCGTCTACGTGACCGTCAGCCGTGCGCAGGCGGTGTTGCTCTTGTTCCCGGCCGCGTCAACCGACTGGACGCAATAGCGGAGCTTCCCCTTGACCCGCTTCGGGATCGTCCACTTGACGTAGTAGCGCGTCATCGGGACGGAATCCTCGAGCTTGTACCGGACGGTTTTGAGCACCTTGGTGCCGCTGTAGACGCGGATCGCGTCGGCCGTCATCCCTCGCCCGTCGGCGGCGCGGTAGTACAGCAGAACCTGCTTGCCGCGCTTCCCGGCCGCCTTGTACGCCTGCTCGTACGGGGCGCGCGTGTCGCGGCCGAGCGCCGGCGGAGCCGTGCCTGCGACCTGCTGGTAGTTGAAGGTCCGCACGTCCGGCGCGACGTCGCCGCTGCCGGCAGCGACGCTCGCCACGAACACGTTGAACCCCGCCGTCGTCGAGAGACCGACGTCGCTCGCCTTGACCGTGAAGGTGATCACGTCACCGGTCTCCTGGACGGAGACGCCGCCCGACGCCGGTTCGAAGAAGCCGTCGGCGCCGGCACGCAGAATCTGCGCGGTCGTTCCCGCGAGATCGAGCGCGTAGTCGGCGCCGTAGAAGATCGTGCCCGTGTCGGGGTTCTGGTCCGCGTCGATCCCGACGACGAACTCCTCGTTCGAGAGGGCGATGATTCGACCGGCCGTGACCTCGACACGGATCATCCCGCTGTCGTCGTTCGAGACATTGACGGAGCGAATGTCGGGCGCGAGCGCGCCATCGCCGGTCTTGTCGACGTAGCCGCCGGAGTTCGCCGCACCGGCAGCGCCGGCAACGGCGGCCGCGACCACGATGCCCGCCAGGAGGAGGCCCCACCGTCTTGACCGCTGCATCATTTTCAAGGTACTCCCGCTAGCGTCTTTTGTCACGAACTGCCCGGAAATCGGACCGCCCGCTCCTCGTCGTCGACGGCGATTCGCTCGCGCATCGCGCGTACCACGCCTTGCCCAAGACCTTCCGGCGCGCGGAGGGCAAGCCGGCCAACATGCTCCTGGGCGTCTCGAACTTCCTCGTGCGGCTGTGGGAGTCGGAGCGCCCCCGCGCCGTTGTCGTCGGGTGGGACACGCTCGAGGTCCCGACGTACCGGCACGAGGCGTTCGCCGGCTACCAGGCGGGCCGCCAGTTCGACGACGACTTGCTCGAGCAGCTCGCGCTGATGCCCGACCTCGTGCGGGCGTTCGGCTTCGCAGCCGCGAAAGGCGCGGGATTCGAGGCGGACGACTTCCTCGCGGCGGCCGTCCGTTCGGAAGAAGCACGGAACGGCGCCGCGCTCGTCGTGACATCGGACCGCGATTCGTTCCAGCTCGCGAGCGAGCGCACAACTATCCTCACCCCCACCCGCGGCGTCAGCGAGCTGGCGCGAATCGGCCCCGCGGAGGTCCGCGAGCGCTACGGCGTCGAACCCCATCAGGTGCCGGACTTCATCGCGCTCCGCGGCGACCCGTCCGACAAGCTGCCCGGCGCGAAAGGCGTCGGCCCGAAGACCGCTGCGGACATCCTCAAGCAGTACGCGACCCTCGACGCCGCACTCGACGAGGGTCGCTTCGCTGCCCAGGCCGACGAGCTCCGGATGTACAAGCGGATGGCCACCCTCGACGCCGACGCACCGCTTCCGCCGCTCGACGACCAGCAACCGACATGGGCGAACGCGTCGGCGCACGTGCGGGAGCTCGGGTTGAACGCGCTCGCCGACCGGCTCGCGAAGCTCGGCGCCTAGCATGGCGACGATGGACGACTGGCTCATGAAAGCGCGCGACGCGCTCGCCGCGGACGCCGACGTCGATCCGGCGGATCTCGATCTGTCGGAGGCCGACACCGACGCTCTGTTGAAGCTCGCACGCGTCGCCGCACACACGAGCGGCAACCGGACGAACGCACCACTCGTTTGCTATCTCGTCGGCCGCGCGCAGGGCTCGCGCGACGTCCCCGCGTTGGCCGACGCGGTCCGGCGATCGACGTCCTGAGCCACGAGGCGCTCGCGCGCCTACACCCCACCGGACCGCATCCAGAGAACGGCGGTCGAATCGTCGCGCTCCTTGCGGAGCTTCCCGGCTGGCGCGAAGGATCGCCCGCGACGATCGAGGATCTGTTGCGCTGTCACACGAACGGCTACCTCGAACGGCTCGAAGCGCTCGAGGCGCCGACGTTGCTCGACTTCGACACCGTCGGCACGGACACGAGCTGGGAGGCAGCGCTGCTCGCAGCTGGCATCGCGATCGAAGCCGCACGAAGCGGGGGGTTCGCGATCGTGCGACCGCCCGGCCATCACGCGCTGCCGACGCGGCAGATGGGGTTCTGCCTCGTGAACAACGTCGCGATCGCGGCGCGCGCCCTGCAGGCAGACGGTGTCGAACGCGTCGCGATCGTCGACTTCGACGTCCATCACGGCAACGGGACGGAGGCCATCTTCGCCGACGACGACAGCGTCCTGTACGCGTCTCTGCACCAATGGCCGTTCTATCCCGGCACCGGCGGGCCTGACGAGCAGGGCGACACGACGGTGAACGTGCCGCTGGCGGCCCGTGCGGGCGACGCGGATTGGTTGGCTGCGTTCGACGAGCACGTCGGCCCGGCGGTCGCTCGGTTCGGGCCGGACGCGGTGCTCGTCTCGGCGGGATTCGACGCCCACGAGGAGGATCCGCTCGCGGACATGCGAGTCACGGCCGACGGGTTCCGCGAGCTCGCACGGCGGTGCAACGCGCTCGGTGACAACGTCGCGGCGGTGCTGGAGGGCGGATACAACCGCGCGACCCTCCCGCGCCTCGTCACCGCGGCGCTCGACGGCTTCGCCTCCTGATCCGGAGAACGAAAACGGCCGGCTGAGAGAGGAGCCGGCCGTCTCTGTCGTTCCGGGGAAGAGAGGAGCTGCGCCACGTATCGACGCTGCGCACGTGCGGCTCGTCACCCGCGCTTCGGGAATCGCGTCCCCCGCGGTGAGGGATTCGTCAGCGGCGCGCGACCGAGAGCGCCTCGAGCGCTTCCCGGCGCGATGACACGCCCAGCTTCCGCAGCAGGCTCTTCACGTGCGAGCGCACCGTGTGCTCGGAGATGAACAGGCGCTTCGCGATCTCGTCCGTCCCGAGGTGGTCGTCGAGGAGCAGGAGCACCTCGAGCTCGCGCGCCGACAGGACGGCGGCGATCTCGTCGGGCACCGCGGGCCCGCCGCCACCGTTCGTCCGAACCTGGTCGAGCAGCCGCCGCGCAACGCTTCCGGACAGCGCGGCCTCGCCGCGCGCGATGCCGCGAAGGAATTCGACGATTCGCCCGGGCGGCTCGCTCTTCAGGAGGTAGCCGGCCGCGCCTGCGCGGATCGCGCCGAGCAGGTTCTCCTCCATCGCCGACGCCGTGAGGACGACGACCTCGCACTCCGGCGCCGCCTCCCGGAGCTGCGGGAGCGCGGTCAATCCGTCGACCCCCGGCATCGACAGGTCGAGCAGGATCAGATCGGGCTGGAGCTCGACGGCGCGCGCGATCGCTTCCCGGCCGTCCGCCGCCTCGCCCACGACGTCGAACCCGTTCCGGCCGAGCAGGGCGGAGAGCGCGGAGCGCGTCAGCGGGTGGTCGTCGACGAGAAGGATCCGCTCGGGCATCGCTAGAGGCCTTATCGGCGGGAGGCCGCCTGCCGACAAGGATGAACATGCGGCAAGACGCCAAGGACGATTTTCAGGCGTTTCTCTGGGGCCAGATCCTCCTCTTCGGCCTGCTCGCGGCGTCGCTCGCGCTCTTCGTGGCGCATCGAGACCTCCAGACCCACTGGGCCCTGCCCCAGCTCAGACTCGTGATCCAGACGATGGTGGTCGTTGCGGCCGGGATCGTCGCCGTGCTCGCAGGGATCCGGTTCGCGGTCGAAGGGCGGCGCCTCGACCTCTTGCTCTCGAGCGGGTTTTTCGTCGCCTGCATCTCGACGCTGGCGTTCTCGGTCGCGCCGGTTCTCGGCGGACAACCCCTTCATCGTGCCGAGGGGTGGGCCGGTGTCGTCGGCCGCCTGTTCGCGTGGGTCCTGATCGCCGCCGCGCCGTTCGCCCGCGGTCGGAGCAAGTCGGGGCAGGGAATGCTCGGCACGTCGACGCTCGCATGTGGGATCGCGATGCTGATCGTGTGGACGTTCTTCCGGTCCACCGTGCACGACCTGCCGCCCCTCGCTCCGGTGACCGGGGACCAGTCGTCGCCGCTGCTCACCGGCTCGCTCGCAGCGCAAGCGTTGCTGAACCTGCTCGCGGTGATCGGGTTCGGTCTCCGCTTCGAGCGCAAGCGGGAGGATCTCGACCGCTGGCTCGGGCTCGGGGCGACGCTCATGCTCTTCGCGTCGCTGCATTACGTCTTCACGCCGCTGCTCGGAAGCGACTTCGTGTCGCAAGGCGATTTCCTCCGCCTGATCGCGTACGGCGTCCTCATGGTCGGCGCCTGGCGCGCGATTCGATTCGCCGAGTTCGGCCGCGCCGTCGCCGACGAGCGAGCGCGCGTCGCGCGTGAGATCCACGACGGGCTCGCGCAGTATCTGTTCGCGGTCGCGACGCACGCGACGATGCTCGAGCACGCCGACGGAGCGGCTCGCGAAGAGACGATTGCGAACCTGAAGCAAGCGGCGGTCGCGGCGCAGCAAGAAGCACGGTTCGCGGTGCTCGCGCTCTCGTCCGCATCGGGCACGGCACCGTTCGACGCAGCGCTTCGTCGATACGTCGACTTCCTCACTGCCGACGGCGCGCTCGAAGTCGACCTCGACATCGACCCCGCGGTGCGGCTCGCGCCTGACGAACAGATCGAGCTGTTCCGAATCGTGCAGGAAGGGCTGGCGAACGTCCGCAAGCACGCGAACGCGCATCGCGCCGACGTCGTGATCGGCGAGCGGATCGACGGCGAGCGCTTCGTCACGATCACGGACGACGGCGATGGGTTCGACGGCGACGAGACGGACGCCGGTCAGGGCCTGCGCAATATCCGCTCGCGCGCCGAAAGCATCGACGGCGGCTTTCGCCTCTCGACGCGCCCCGGTCTCGGGACTGCGCTCGAGGTCGTCCTGCGCACGTAACACCGCTCTAAGCTCGACGGATCGATCCGATCTATCTCTGTGCCGACGCCTCGGCGTCGTGGCATTCGTCGTGGCTCGACGTCTACGGGGTGCCGTGGAAACGTGACGAACTCGCGTGGGTCGCACTTGCGCGGCCGCCGCTCATCTATCTCGGCGGGATCACGTTGAGTGAGGACGCGCGCGAAGAGGACGTGCGCGCGGCGCCCGCCGCGATCTACGACTCCTGGGGTCGCCTCTCGCTCGAACCGCACGGGTTCGAGCGGTGGCGGATCGAACGGTGGTACGTCCGGCCGGCCGGTCCGGTCGCTGCGGCGCCCGACCCGCCGGAGCTGGAGATCGTCGCCGCGCCCGCGGAGGAGGTCGAGGAGTTCGAAGCCGTCAGCGTGCGCGGGTTCGGCGGCGAAGCCGCGCCTCCGATCGCGCCGGGGACGTTCCACATCCCGAACCCGGACCGGCGGATGACGCTCTGGCTCGGACGAATTGCGGGCACTCCGGTCGCCGCCGCGATGAGCTACGAGACGGATCTGGCGGTCGGGATCTTCGGCGTGACGACGATCGAGCCGGCGCGCGGGCGCGGCTACGCCGCGGCGATGATGCGCCGCGCGATCCTCGACGGTTCCGGATTGCCGGCGGTGCTCAACACGGACTCGCCGGTCGCGGCACGCGTCTACGAACGGCTCGGCTTCCGCCACGTCGGAGACTGCCCTCAGTGGCGGGCGGGACCGGTGAGTCGCACCGACCCTGACGAAGTGCGCACGTAGACCTGCCAGGCGTAGAGCTCGTAGAACACATGTCGGTCAGAGGCGATCTGCTGCGCGTAGCGGAGGACCGCGTCGACGTAGAGCGGCGAGGGGTTGTATGCGTGAAGCGCGCGCCTCACGTTCGCGGGTGCACCCGACGCACGTAGATAGTTCGCCGCGCCGAGGATCGCGTCGTGCGGGTCGTGCACGTCGCCGCCGAGCCCGTACGCGCGCCATGTCCCGGGCATGAATTGCATTGGCCCCTGAGCGCCGGCGCCGCTCGCGCTCCGCAACTTGCCGAATGCGGACTCGACGAAGTTGACGGCGGCGAGGATCCGCCACGGCACGCCGAAGCGGCGCTGCCCCTCGCGATACCACTGCAGGAGATCGTCCGGCGTCGCGGGCCGCCCGACGCGCGGCACTCGGGTTCGGAGCGGCGGCGTGATCCGGACGAGCTCGGCGTGCGCGATGGCCAGCTGGGCGACGTGCGTACGCAGGATCGGCGGAAGGGATGCTGTCGCTGCGCGGCGGAGGCCCGGGCTCGTCGCGAGCATGCGCAAGAGACGCTGGTCGTAGAGCGCGAACAGCGTCAGCTGCTGCGGCGGCGACGTGCGCGGCGACTGCCACGCGTCGATCGCCGACCGGACGGACGAGTCGGTGGTCACCAGCGCCGCCGCGACGGCCGCGGCAGTCCGTGGGAGCGGCGCGTTCGGCTCCGGCGGGGCGGCCCGAGCGGCGGTGGCGAACGCTGCCACGGCCACCGCGATCATCGTCGTGAGGACGCGCCGAGCCATGGCGCGGATGAGAGTATCGGCGCATGCCGGCGCTGCTCGAGCTCCACGATGTCGAGGCTCGCTACGGCGCGGTGAAGGCGCTCCACGGCGTCTCGCTCGTCGCGGAGGAGAAGCAGATCGTCGCCGTCCTCGGCGCCAACGGGGCGGGCAAGACCACGACCTTGCGTGCAATCTCGAACACCGTCCGACGCAGCGGCGAGGTCCGGTTCGCCGGGAAATCGCTCGCGCGACGCTCGCCGGAGTCGATCGTCCGCATGGGAATCGCCCATGTGCCCGAGGGTCGCGGCACGTTCTCCGAGCTGACAGTGAACGAGAATCTGCGTCTCGGGGCGTACACGCGGCGCGGTGGGATCAAGGACGATCTCAAGCGGGTGCGCGAGCTCTTTCCGTGGATCGAGCGTCGCGCCGAGCAGCAGGCAGGGACTCTCAGCGGCGGCGAGCAGCAGATGCTCGCGATGGCGCGCGCGATCATGGCGCGACCGCGCTTGCTGCTCCTCGACGAGCCTTCGCTCGGCCTCGCGCCGCTGATCGTGTCGGAGATCTTCCGGATCGTGCGCGAACTGAACGAGCGCGACGGAACGACGGTCCTCGTCGTGGAGCAGAACGCGAACATCGCGCTCGAGGCAGCGGACACGGCGTACGTGCTCGAGGTCGGCCGTGTCGCGCTGTCGGGGCCGAGCGCGGACCTCCGCGAGCACGAGGCGGTTCGCCGCAGCTACCTCGGCTACTAATTGACGCCGTGGATCTGCGCGACAGCCCCGACGAGGCGCGGTTTCGGCTGGCGGTCCGCGAGTGGCTGGAGGCGAACCTTCCCGCGGAGCCCGGGCGCGAATGGAGCAGGAAGATGTACGACGCCGGCTTCGCGGGATTGACTTGGCCGACGGAGTACGGCGGCGGCGCCGCGGCGTACACACATCAGGCGATCGCGCTCGAGGAGTTCGCGAAGTCGGGCGCGCCGAATCACATGAACGTGATCGCGCTCGGCATGGCCGGCCCGACGATCATGGCGCACGGCACGGAGGAGCAGAAGCGCCGATACCTCCCGAAGATGCTGTCCGCCGAGGAGATCTGGTGCCAGGGGTTCTCGGAGCCCGAAGCCGGGTCGGATCTGTCGGCCGTGCGGACGCTGATCGAGCCGCGCGAGGACGAGTTCGTCGTCAACGGTCAGAAGGTGTGGTCGTCGCTCGCCCATCTCGCGGACTTCTGCATCCTCCTCGGTCGGAGCGACCCCGATTCCCAGCGTCACTCGGGACTGACGTACGTGATCGTCGACATGCGCTCGCCCGGCGTCGAGGTCCGGCCGCTGCGCCAGATCACCGGCGAGGCGGAGTTCAACGAGATCTTCTTCCAGGACGTCCGTGTCCCACGCGAGAACCTGCTCGGTGAGGTCGGCGGCGGTTGGCAGGTTGCGATGACGACGTTGCTGCACGAACGCGGCACGCTCGGTTTCGCATTGACAGGCGTGCTCGACGCGCAGGTCCAGCGGCTGATCGCACTCGCGAAGGAAGGCGCCGTGAGCGATCCGCTGATCCGCGACCGTGTCGCGCAGGAGTGGATCGAGCTGCAGGCGCTGAAGCTGACGAACTACCGCTCGCTTACGGCGTTGATTCGCACCGGGATCCCCGGCCCCGAAGCCTCGGGGTCGAAGCTGTACTGGTCGGAGCAGAACCAGCGACTGACGAAGCTGGCGATGGAGATCCTCGGCGGCGATGACGACGGCTACTGGGGCTATCAGCAGCTGCGCAGCCGCGGCAACACGATCGAGGCCGGGACGAGCGAGATTCTCCGCAACATCATCGCGGAGCGCGTGCTCGGGCTGCCGAGGAGCAGGTGATGGACTTCGCCCTGAGCGACGAGCAGGAGCTCCTGCGTCGCGAGGCGCGGTCCGTTCTCGCGAACGGCGGGTGGACGCGACACGACGTCGCCGAGCTCGCGTTCCTCGATCGCGCGGTGGTGATCGAGGAAGCGGGTCGCGCAAATCGCGGCGACGAGTTCTTCTCGCCCGATGACGACGAGCCGGAGCAGCTTGCGTCGCTCGCGCTCGAGGCGGCCGGAATCGCGCAGCACGCCCTCGGCGTCGCGGTGCAGCATGCGAAGACGCGCGAGCAGTTCGGGCGGCCGATCGGCGCGTACCAGGCGGTCGCACATCCGCTCGCGGACACGTACGTCGAGTCGGAGCTCGCACGGTCGCTGGCGTACTGGGCGGCATGGTGTACCGCCGAGCGCGACGAGCAGACGCAGGTGGCGGTCGCAGCCGCCAAGAGCTACGCAGGGGACGTTGCGGTCCGCGCGTGCGAGCGCGCGATCCAGATCCTCGGCGGGATCGGATTCACGTGGGAGCACCCGCTGCGCACGTACTACACACGCGCGCTCTGGATCCAGGCATACGGCGGCTACGCGCGCGAGCACCGCGCAACGATCGCCGCGTGGCTGCTCGACTGAGCACGCCGTGCTCGGACACCGCTCGCCGAGACGGGACCCGAAGAGCCAATCCCGGGTCTGACCCGGGCCGTGGCCGTTCGAGCCACGCGAAGGCGTGACGAATCTGGGACGTTTTTTCCACACGGCACGGACCGCCGGCGCCAGAGACCGGAGTGGAGCGCCTCCCCTGTCCGAAACTCCCACGGCCCGGGTCTGACCCCGGACCTGGGTGCTTTGGGCGTGTCCCCGGCGGCCGGATACGTGGCCGGTCGGGGTCGGCGGGCCGCTCGCGGTCGTAGCATCGTCGGGATGCGGCTCGGCTTCTCCATGGGATACGCGCCGCCGGGGACGAGCCCGCTCGAACTGATCGCGCTCGCGCAGGAGGCCGAGCGGCTTGGCTACGACTCCGCCTGGGCGGCGGAGGCCTGGGGAACAGACGCGGTGACCGTGCTCGCGTGGCTCGCCGCGACGACGTCGCGGATCAAGGTCGGCTCGGCGATCATGCAGATGCCGGGACGGACGCCGCCGAACACCGCGATGACCGCGGCGACGCTCGATCTGATGTCGGGCGGACGTCTGCTGCTCGGGCTCGGTACGTCGGGGCCGCAGGTGGTCGAAGGCTGGCACGGGCAGCCCTGGGGCAAGCCGCTGACGAGGACGCGCGAGTACGTCGAGATCGTCCGCCGCGTGCTGCGACGCGAGACGCTCGAGTTCGAGGGGGACGAGTATGCGATCCCGTACGGCGGCGACGACGCCACGGAGCTCGGCAAGCCGCTGAAGCTGTTGATGCGGCCGCTGCGCGCGGAGATCCCGATCTACCTCGCTGCGCTGAACCCGCGGAATGTGAAGCTCGCATTCGAGATTGCCGACGGCTGGTTGCCGATCTTCTTCTCGCCGGAGCGTGCACGTGATGCGTTCGGCTACACGCCGCGCGACGACTTCGACATCGCGCCGTCCGTCAACGTCGTCGTCTCAGACGACGTCGAGGCTGCGCGCGACGCTCTGCGGCCGCTGCTCGCCCTCTACATCGGCGGTATGGGCGCGCGCGGCGCGAACTTCTACAACACGCTGATGCGCCGCTACGGCTTCGAAGACGCCGCGGAACGGATCCAGACGCTGTACCTCGACGGCAAGCAACGCGACGCGATCGCAGCCGTGCCCGACGAGCTCATCGACGCGGTTGCGCTTGTCGGACCGCGCGAGCGAATCCGCGACCGTCTCGACGCGTGGCGCGAAGCGGGCGCAAACACACTGCTCGTGACGACGCACGACGTCGAGACGCTGCGGACGATGGCGGAGCTGGTGCTCTAGCTGCGGCGGATTGACTTCTCGTTTCGAAAGGAGCACATTGGACGTGCTCCTGGGGGGCGCCGTCCAGCGGCGGGAACGAGACAGGATGGCGACCGGGGAGGTTCCCATGACCAAGCTCAAAGCGGCGCTCGCTGTCGCGGTGCTGACATGTATCTGGGCCGGAGCAAACGCCGTCGGCGCTTCCGCGTCGCCGACAGCCGTCGCGTGGAGCAAGTGCTACGCGCAGATGGGCCCGTTCCAGTGCGGGACGGTGCAAGTGCCGCTCGACTACGACAGTCCGAACGGCACGACGATCTCGATCGCGCTCGTTCGCCTGCCGGCGGCCGATCCCGCGCATCGGATCGGATCGCTTTTCCTGAACCCCGGCGGCCCCGGCGGCTCAGGTGTCGACTACACGGTGTTCGCGGGACCATTTCTGTACACGCCCGAGGTACGGGCAAGATTCGATCTCGTCGGATTCGACCCGCGTGGAACCAACCGAAGCACGGCTCTGCACTGCTTCGGGACGGACAGGCAGTGGCAGCCGTACTTCACGCCATTTGCGTTCCCGAGCACGCCCGCCGAAGAGCAAACCTGGATGAATGCCGATCTCTTTGTCGACGCGAGCTGCGCCCAACGCGGACAAAGGGTCGCCGATCACATGTCCACAGCGAACGTCGCACGGGATCTCGACCTGCTGCGCACGGCAGTCGGAGACGCGAAGCTGAGCTACGCCGGCGTTTCGTACGGGACGATGCTCGGCCAGACGTACGCGAACATGTTCCCGAACAACGTCCGCGCGATGATCATCGACGGCGTGCTCGACCCGATCGCCTGGACGACGGGAAGCGGCGACGGAGCCACTGTCCCGTTTTCGACGCGCCTCCGCAGCGACGTCGGCGCGCAGGCGACATTGAACGAGTTCTTCCGACTGTGCGACGTCGGTGCCGCCCGCTGCGCATTCGCGCCGAACAGCGCAACGCGATACGCGGCGCTCGGCGCGCAGCTCAAAGCCCATCCCGCCGAGGTGACGTTCCCGGACGGATCGACCGGCGAGATCAACTATTCGAACCTGGTCGGGATGACGCTCGGCGCGATGTACGACTCGTCGTCCTGGGAAGGTTTCGCACAGGCGCTCGCCGATCTCGAGGGACAGGCGAGCTCCGCGGCGCTCGGTCGTGCGTTCCAGCAGTTCTGGCACCCGACGAACGTCTACATCACGAAGCGCGGATTCCCGCACTACTACAACTTCCTCGAGAGCTTCCCCGCGGTCGCGTGCGCCGACGCTGACGACCCGCACTCGTATGCGGCGTGGTCCGCCGCCGGTGCGGCGTCGGACGCCGCCTACGGGACGTTCGGTCGCATCTGGACGTGGGCCTCGTCGATCTGCGCCGCTTGGCCGAACAGCGATTCGGACCGCTACGTCGGACCATGGAACCGGATGACCGCGAATCCGGTCCTCGTCATCGGGAACCTGTTCGACCCTGCGACGCGATATCAGGGCGCGGTGACGGCTTCGAACCTCCTGCCGAACTCACGGCTGCTAACCGTCCACGGATGGGGACACACGTCGCTCTTCCTGTCGCAGTGTGCGGACGGGGTGCAGACGAGGTACCTCGTCGACCTCACGCTGCCGCCGGTTGGGACGGTCTGCGAGCAGGATCACGTGCCGTTCACGCCGTAGGCGCGCACACGCAGCCGAGATAGGAAAGCCCCGCGCAAGCGGGGCTTTCCGTTAGCAGGCCTGTAAGCCGGATTCTGTCGAGGGTGACCATCCCTCTTGGCAGCAACCCGGTCCCTGGGCGGGCCGCCTCGTAGCGGGACCTGTTTGCCTTGCACCGGACGGGGTTTGGCGAGCCGTCGTGTCGCCACGACGCTGGTGGGCTCTTACCCCACCTTTTCACCCTTGCCTCGGCGTCTCCGGAGATGAAGTTCGCCGTTCGGCGGTTTCCTTTCTGTGCCACTTTCCGTCGGCTTTCGCCGCCTGGGTCGCCCCAGCGTCCTGCCCTGCGGTGTCCGGACTTTCCTCGAGCGTCAGACGCCCGCGGTCACCCGGCCTGCAGACCGAAGTGTAGCTGCGCGTTCGCCGAGCCGAGCTCGCCCCGCAGCGACGACTTGCACTCCGGGCACGTGATCATCCCGCCCGCGTGGAGCACGAACTCGCCGCACACGAGGCACTCGAGGCTGATTCCGCGCACGAGCGCCTGCAGCTCCTGCTCGAGCGTTCGGTGGAACGACGCAACGCTCACCGGTCGACCCTCATAGCTCGCGGAACACCCCGACGACCCGACCGAGGATCTGCACGTGCTGCGCATAGATGGGCTCCATCGCGTCGTTCTCGGGCTGCAGGCGCACGCGGCCGTTGTCGCGGAAGAAACGCTTCACCGTCGCCTCGTCCGCCGCCTCGTCGTCGCCGGCGAGCGCAACGACGATCTCGCCGTTTCGCGCGTCCTGCGCGCGCTGCACCACGAGGAGGTCGCCGTCGAGGATGCCGGCGTTGATCATCGACTCGCCCTTGACCCGCAGCAGGAAATCGCCGCGGAGGCGCTCGGGGACGGCGACGTGGTCTTCGACGTTCTCATCCGCGAGCAACGGCCCGCCTGCCGCGATCTGGCCGAGGAGTGGCAGCTTCGGCGCGTCGCCGCGCTCGGCCGGCACGGCCTGCGTCCGCTCGCGCCCGACGAGCTCGAGCGCCCGCGGCTTCGTCGGATCGCGGCGCAGCAA
>Ga0136846_1214379_pt1 | contig 17746 bp, 11 predicted proteins | sample HopSoiMetagenom2_FD_96841 | JGI IMG/M metagenome (GOLD analysis project Ga0136846, IMG submission 96841) | Grasslands soil microbial communities from Hopland, California, USA - 2 Assembly 2016 (version 4) | ecosystem: Environmental > Terrestrial > Soil > Grasslands | place: USA: Hopland...
TGCGACGGCGTTACACCAGCGCCACGACCGAGGCCAAGAACGCCACCGAGTCCCCGGAGACGGGCGAGCCCGTCACCGACGAGACCCGGCGGTCCGAGGTCAACGGGAGGGTCACGGCGCCGGACGTGTAGTCCGGCCAGCTAGCGAAGAGCCGGCCAGCCGGCTCTTCCGGACGCCCGCGGCGCGTCCCGGCGACGGGGCACGCCGCGGGCGTCCGGCGTCTCCGCCGCATGTGCCCCGCCTACGGCGAGCCTGCCCGGTTTTGCCGCCGGGTCGCCGTCCCGCGGCTGGGTGATCCGGTACCGTCTAGTCACGGATCCACGATGACCAGCAGGCGGGCGATTCAGTGAGCGACCAGGACGAGGCCGGAGCGCAAGCTCGGCCGGGCTTCCCTTCGTCGCCGGGGTCGCCGGGAGCCGTGGCTTCCTCGCCCGGAGCCGCCACTGTGACGCCTGCGACTCGCCTGGCCGGATGGTTCGCCGTCGCCGCCATCGCGGCCGCGATCCTGATGATGATCATCCTCTCGGCCGCCGGGCCGAGCGTCACGGTGCCCGTCCTCCCCCGGGCAGGCCGGCTGCCCTGGTGGCATGGGCTGCACCTGACGACGACGTTCGTCACGGTCTCGCTGTGGGCTGCGATGGCGCTGGGCGGCGCGGGCGTGCTAGCCGGCCTGGCCGCCGTCGGCCGCGGCGCGCGACCGCCGGTACGGCCGGTCCTGGCGGCCGCGTTCCTGGCCGTGACGGCGCTGACGGTGCTTCCGTCCGCGGGCTCCACGGACTCCATCTCGTACGCCGCCAGCGGCCGGACGGCGGTGACCGGGCACAGCCCGTACGTCATGACCCCGCGGCAGCTGCAACAGTCCGGCGACCCGGTCGGCAGGCAGATACCGTCCGCCCAGATCCCGTCCAGCTGGATGAACGCGGTGTCGGTGTACGGCCCGGTGGCCACCGCGGCCGAGTGGGGCGCGGCCGAGCTCGGCGGGGCCTCGCTGGCCCGCATCACGTTCTGGCTGAAGCTCGAGGAGGCGCTGGCCTTCGGCGCCGTGATCGTGGCGCTGGACCGGCTGCTCCGCGCCAGCCCCGGGATGCGCCTGCGGGCCCACCTGCTGTGGTCGGTGAACCCGCTGCTGCTGTGGGAGATCGTGGCGGGCGGCCACATCGACGGGCTGGCTGTCGTCTTCGGCCTGATCGGAGTCGCCGCCCTGCGGTCACGCTCCGTCCCCGGGGAGAACGGCTCCCGGTCCGGGCCCGAGAGCGCCAGTATCGTCCGGGCGGCGGCCGGTATCGTCCCGGCCGCCAGTCTCGTCCCGGCTGGCGGCGCCTTCCTGGCCGGGCTGCTGATCGGGGTATCGACCGCCATCAAGGTGGAGTACGCGCTGTTCGGCCTGGCCGTGGCCTGGGCCTGCCGCCGGTCGGTCCAGGCGCTGGCCGCCGCCGCGGCCGGCTTCGCGGTGGTGGCCGTCCCGGCCTACCTCGCGGCGGGCACCCCCGCGATCAAGGTGCTCGTCACCCGCAGCGGCGGGATCACCTGGGACACCATGTACCAGCTCTTCTGGCGGCCGGTGCTCGGCTACCGGCATTTCAGCGTGTCCAGCGTCCCGCCGCACCTGGTGCTGATCTCCTACCTGCTCTTCGCGGCGGTGGCGCTGCTGGCGCTCGCGCGCTTCCCGGACCGGGTCCCTGGCCGCCCGGCCGTCGCCCCCGCCCTGGCGCTGAGCCTGGCGTGGCTCTTCGTTACGGGTTTCCAGCGGCCCTGGTACGACGTGATGGCGATCAGCCTGCTCGCCCTGTACCCGGCGTCCTGGCTGGACTGGGTGGTGCTGGTCCGCCTGCTCGCCGGCGCGACCGTCTACGCCCAGGCCATCCAGGGCCCGGCCGAGCCGCACTGGCTCTACGACATCGTCCAGTTCGACGGCATGTGGCTGACGCCCGCCGTCCGCCTGCTGGCCGCCGTGGCGCTGGTGTGGTTCTGCATATCGGGCCGGCGTGGCTGGCGATCTCAGTCGGCACCGTCCTCCGGGCGGCTTCCCGAATTGCTGCCGATGAACTGAGCCGCGTTCTCCACAAGCACACGCTGTGGATAACTCCTTACCTAACGGCCCTGCGTGCACACGCCGACAGCAACTCAATGCACAGTCATGTGGATTCACCTGTGGACAACACAGGCCGTCTGGCGAGCCGGCTCTCACAACCCGGGCCAGTTACCGCAGCCAGGCTACCGCCGCTCCGGGGGATCTCCGAGCGGGTCGGCGGCCAGGTAAAGCCGCGGCCACTGGCAGTCGACGAACTGGTCGAGGTAGCCGGACAGGCGCTCGTCGAAATCGTCGTCCTCGGAGCGGGCTCCGACGGCCCGTTCGACGCCGGAGAGGGTGTCTACGCCGAACGCCACGGCCCGCACCTCCCAGCCGTCCCGCTGCGCGCTGTCGTACCAGCGCTGCACCGTCCCTACCTGGCGCGCGCCGGTGTCACCGGTGATCGCCTGGCCGTAGGTCCGCTCCCATTCCGCGCTGCGCGGGTGAGGGCCGGCTCCCGGCTGCTTCCGGTCGGCCGTCTTGAGCGCGTCCAGGACGAGCGTCCACATGTAGGCCGGGGCGAGCCACTTCGGCTCCTCCCGCTGGCACAGCCAGCTGCCGCGCGCAATCCGGGACCTGATCGCGGTGCTGACATGGGAGGCGAGGCCGACCGGGCTGACCCGGGTGGCGATCACCGGCACCCGGACGCCGACCGCCGTGTCGACGCCGTGCGAGATGGCGCAGTCCCGCAGCCGGTCCCGCATCACCTGCAGCAGCGAGAGCAGCGTCGTGCGCGGCACCGGCATAGGCCAGCCGGTCAGGTGGGCGAGGACGGAGAGTTCCGCCCACAGCCGGATCGCCGGGTACTCCTCGAGGGCGCGCTGGGCGACCCGCATGTCCCGCAGCGTGCAGGGCCGGGCGGAGCATTCGCCGCCGCAGGTGACGCTGCGCGGCCGGACGACCCCGGCCGGGCTGACGGCCGCCGCTCCCTCCCCGGCCGTCCCCTTCGCGGCCCCCCCGGCCGGCATCCGCGCCAGCAGCGGGAAGTCCATGCCGTCGGTGAACACCGCCGCCTCGCCCGGCCCGAGCGTGACCAGGAACCGGTTCTGGGCCGACGTCATGTTCATCGTCGCGCCCACGGTGTCGCGGTCCGCGGCCGCGGGCAGCCGGTGGGTGATCTTCACCGCGGTGTTCCTGACGACGTCGCCGAGGAGGCGCTCCGGGATCCGCTCGGTGAGGATGACCCCCTCGCCGTAGGCCCGGACCTCGGCGAGCAGGCTGGCGAACAGCTCGGCCGCCTGGGCCGCCGCCCCGTCCGGAGCACCGTTCGGCGGACGGCGGAGCAGCCGGTGTGCTTCCTCCAGGACGGTCAGGTGACGCAGCCCCGGGGCCGCCGGATCCGCCCGGTGTGCCATCCGCAAGTGCTCGGCCAGCCTGATCAGCACGGTCCCGGTCAGGAAGGCCTTGTCGCCGTCGTCGTCCACGTCCTCGATCTCGATCACGGCGTTGGTGCCGAGCAGCCGGCCGAAGTCGAGCTGGTGGCCGCCTTCGAGGAACCGGCCGGCGGTCCCGAGCCGCAGGCTGGACAGCCGCACCCGGACGAAGCCGAGCACGTCGTCGGCGACCTGCTGGCTGTAGCCGATTTCAGCGACGATCCGGATCGCGGCCCGGTGCAGGTCGGTCAGGCTGGGATAGCCGGGGCTCGGGTCCGCCGCCGCCGTCTCGCCCAGCGTCAGGTCCCAGCCCGCTTCCTCGTACACCCTGGTCAGCGCCGCACTGAGCACCTGGGAGAACGGTTCCGCGGACCGGAAAGACGCCAGGAAAAGCGCCTTGACCAGGTCGGCGTGGGCCTGCAGCGGGAACCGGCGGCCGTCGGCGTCCGGCGCGGGCTCGAGCGGGTTGAGCCCGGCCGCGATCGAGTCCGATTCACCCGGCCGGATTCGCACCACCCGCGCGAGCGGGCCGGCCGGGCCCGCGGCGCCGGCCAGCCGCGCGGCCATCAGCCGGTACTCCGCCTTGGCGGGCTCGACCACCAGCCACGGGATCCCGGCCCCGGCGGCGGCCTCGAGCATGGCCCGGACGGTCTGCGATTTGCCGGAACCGGCCGCGCCGCTGACGAGCACGTGCTGGTGCAGCGAGCTGAGCGGCAGCGCCAGCGGGCCGGCCGGGCGACGGTACCGGTCGAGGATGGCGCCGACGGCGATCGCCTCCGGACCGGGCCCGCGCTCCTGCGTGACGTCGAATTCGGACCGCAGCGTCAGCCGGATCCCGGGCACCTCGCGCTCAGGCGGCCGGGTCAGCGCGGCGAGCAGCCCGGTGCTGGCGTAGAACGGGTGCGCCGGCACCGCGTCCCCCCCGGGCGGCACTGGGCCCTGGTCGTCCAGGATCTCCCGCAGGCCGCGCCCGGCAGGCCGGCCGGGGTCACCCGCCGGGACGCCGCCGACCGGGACCAGGGCGTACGGCAGCCCGTCCAGGTCGGCCGAGGCGCACACCAGCCCGGCCACCCGCGCCGCGGCCCCGGCATCGGCACCGCCCGCGAGCAGCCGGACCCGCCACCATCCGGCCGACCGGCCGGCCCGGACCTCGGCATGGCGCAGGCTCAGCCGCCGGTCCACCACGGCCCGGCCGGGAAAGCGGTCCCGGTCATCCGCGGCGTACCGCTCGAGCCGGGCCAGCTCGTCCGCCACCTCGCCGGTCTCGGCCGGGCTCAGTGGCTCCGCGACGAGCAGCCAGCCGAACGGGCCCGGCCACGCCGCCAGCAGGCACTCTTCCAGCGTGGGCGGCAGCTGGCCGGCCAGCGAGCCATCAGTGAGCAGGCCGTCGCTGATCCCGGCGATCGCGCGCCAGGCCGGCAGCTGCGCCATCAGGCCGGCCAGCGCGCCGCGCGGCAGCGGCTCGGCGCGCGCGCCACCCGGCAGCGTCAGGTAGGCGTGCCCGTCGTCCTCGCTGCCGACCAGTGCCGCGCCCGCGGTGAGGACCTGAACCGGCCCGCCCGCCTCGGGCCGCACCCAGCCGGCCGCCAGGGCGCCCGCGCCGCTCCCCTTGGCTTCCGCCCCGGCGTGATAGGCCGCGGTCAGCGCGGCGGCCCGCTGCGCCCGGGTCGTGTCACCCGGCCCGTCCGGCGGGTGCCGGCTCGTGCCCGGTCCGGCCCGCCGCGGGATCTCGGTGATCCGGTACGCGCCGAGCTCGTTCAGTACGCTCCACGCCAAACTCATGACGCTCCGCACCGTCTCCGCGAGGACCGCCAGAACGCCGCCAATCCCCACGTTTGCCTTGTACGATGCAATTCTATCCCGCTCGCCTCCGGGCGCCCTTGAGGTCCTGTCTTCCCTCGTCGCTCGTCGCAAGCTCCTCGCTCCTCAGTCCAGACAGGACCGGCGCCCGTTGGCTCGCGGGGTCAGGAGGCTTGGTCGCGGGTGGCTTCGGTCTTGGTGCGGTCGGTCCAGGGGAGCTCGGCCGACTCGTACAGCGGGTAGGGCTCGTAGCCGGCCGGGTAGCCGTACCGCCACTCGGGACGGCGGCCCTCTTCTGGACCGGCCAGCGCCTGGTCAGCCGGGCCGCCGTCCTCGGGATAGGTCCGCCAGTCCCAGGGGTCGTACCGGCGGGTCCCGGATATCCGGCGCGAGCGCGCCTTGAGCTGCAGTATCGCGTACGCCAGGACCGCGAGGATCGCGATCACGACCAAGGCGATCCGGCCCACGGCCGAACCGCTTCCCTGTGTGCCCCCTGCCGCCGACCACGTTGTTACCATCTGGCTCCCCGGCCTCTCCGTCGAATGGGATCAGTACGAACCTCTGGTCTCCACTCCGGCAGGGCACGACCATCGGCGTGACCGGTGCCACGGCCGCCTTCGGTGATGAAGGCGGTGGTCAGGCGACCGCGGCACTGGCCACTCACCCTGGATTACGAGGAGCCGCCCGGCCGCGTTCGGCCCGCCAGGGCCGCGTAATCAGCTGGTAACAAATCGTCCGGACGCCGAGGATCGGGGTTAGTCCCCCAGGACGCGGGTCAGGTAGGCGTTGGTGAACCGGCGCTCGGGATCGGCGTCGGCCCGGACGCGGCGGAAATCACCGAACCGGGGGTACAGGGCATCGAGGCGGGCGGCGCCGAGCGAGTGCATCTTGCCCCAGTGCGGGCGCCCCGCCACCTCGGCCACGATGGACTCGAACCGGTCGAACCAGTCCTGGTAGGGCAGCCCGGCGTACTGGTGGATGGCGACGTAGGCGGACTCCCGGCCGTAGGCGGTGGAGAGCCAGATGTCGTCGGCGGCCGCCACCCGGACCTCGACCGGGAACATGACGGGGTCGGGCAGCCGGGGTACGGCGCGGCGCAGTTCGGCGATCACGTGCCCCAGTGATTCACGTGGAACGGCGTACTCGGACTCGGTGAAGCGCACCCGGCGCGGGGTGACGAACACCCGGTCCGACCGCTCGGTGTAGGTCCGGGCGGACAGCGCGGACGAGGAGAACCGGTTCAGCGCCGGGATGAGCCGGGGCCGGGCCCGGCCCAGGCGGCACAGCGCCCCGAAGCCGGCGTTTTCCATCACCTCGAACTCCCAGAACCGCCGCCAGGCCGGCAGCGGCGGCGGCGGCATGGCCCGGACCCCGGCCGCCCCAGCCCCCGCGGCATCCCCGGGGAGCCGGTTGTTCCGCTTGACCAGCGCGTTGCTCCCGTAGGGGAACCAGTAAAACTCAAAATGGTCGTTGGCCTCGGCCAGCGCGTCGAACTGCTCGAGGACCCCCTCGACCGGCATCGGCCGCTCGTCGGCCAGCAGCGTGAACGCGGGCACGCAGCGCAGCGTCACCGTGGTGACCACGCCGAGCGCGCCGAGGCCGATCCGCGCGGCGGCGAACAACTCGGGCCGGTTCGAGGCCGAACACGCGGCCACCGAGCCGTCGGCCAGCACCAGCTCGAGCGCCTCGACCTGAGTGGCCAGCCCGCCCAGCCGGGCCCCGGTGCCGTGCGTCCCGGTGGCGAGCGCCCCGGCCACCGTCTGCACGTCGATGTCGCCGAGGTTGGCCATGGCCAGGCCGAGGCTGCTCAGCTCGGCGTTGAGGGCCCGCAGGGGCGTCCCGGACCGCACGGTGACCAGGCCCGTCCGGGTGTCCGCGCCGATGATCCCGGTCCAGCCGGTCAGGTCGAGCGCCACCCCGGAGGTCGCCGCGACCGCGGTGAACGAGTGCCCGCTGCCGAGCGCCCGCACCGTCAGCCCGGCCGCCGCGGCGTCCCTGACCGCGGCGGCGATCTCGGCTTCGCTCCGGGGACGAGACCAGCGGACCGGGGCCGCCGTCGCGGTCCCGGCCCAGTTCCGCCAGACGCGGTGCTCAGGCGCAGCCTTCATTCCGCACAGTATTCATACTCCAGCAGCCCTGGTCTACTGGGCGAGCATGTCCGTCGACCAAGGTCACCGCCGTCCCGGCCTGCCGAGGTGAAGGTCAGTGTCTCGGCTAGGCGACGAGCCAACCCCGTTCGGCCCCTAAAGCGCCGTAACCGGCTCGGCGCGAACTTTGATCCCGAACGGGTGTATCACCAGCCATCCTTCAGCCTCCTCCCCTCGAAGTTGAGAAGCCTTGAGAGCTGAAAGGGTTGGAATCGATGTTGACGACTAATGCACGCAGGGGCCGCCGGCTGGCCGGCTGGACCGGACTTGTCTGCGCCGCGCTGCTGGCGACCGCTTGTAACGGGAACGGATCGGTCGCGGCCGGTCCGGCCACGGCGCCGGCCACGGCGCCTGCCACTGTCCCCGCTACCGGGCCGACGGCGAACAGCACCTTCCTCGCGGAGGGACAGGACATCAACGGGACCGTCCTGCACATGCCGCTGTGCACGTCGGGTTGCGCCCTTTCCGGTGACTCCACCTCGATCCTGGCCAAGATGACGTGGAACACCTGGTCGGCCAGCGAGGCGGTCGGGACCGGCACTTACGAGATTGACGGCTGCAACCCCGACTGCGCCGCCGGGCCCGTCTATCACGTGCCCGCGGTGGTCACGCTGAGCAACCCGGTGAAGGCCTGCTCGTCCTCGGGCAGCCGCTGGTTCTGGACCCGCGCCACGTTCCGGTACCCGAACGGGCTGCCCGCGGCGCTGCCGCGCGACGAGGCGCCGACGAACCCGTGGGTGTTCTCCCCCGTGGTCACCGCGGCTCAGCAGAGCTGCGCCAGCTAGCTAGCTAGCCGGAGGCGACCTGATCCGCGATCGCCTTCAGTCCCAGGGCGAGCTCGGCGGGCGAGGGGGCCCGTTCCGGGTCGATCAGCCACTGCACCAGGACGCCGCTGACCAGCGCCTGGTGCAGTGAGCCGATCGCCCGCACCGTGTCCTCGCTGGCGTCGTCCACGCCGTAGAGAAGCCGGGCCCACAGCCTCCGGCCGTCCTCGAGGCCGTCGGCCACGGCGGCGCGCACCTCCGGGTCGCGCTGCGCCACGGTGAAGATATCGAAGGTGGCGAGCCACACCTGGCTGCTGGCCTGGAACGAGTCGATGACCCGGGTCCAGAACCGCTCGAAGCGCATCAGGGCCCCCTGCCCGAGGTCCGGATCGCCGATGGCCTTGGCCATTTCGGCGCCGAAATCCTCCATGGCGGTCAGCACGGCCGCGTTCATCAGCGCCTTGGTCGAGCCGTAGTGATAGCCGATCGAGGCCAGGTTGGTGCCCGAGGCCGCCACGATGTCCCGGGCGGTGGTGTGCGCGTAGCCCTTCTCCCGCAGGCACTGGACGGCGCCGGCGAGCAGGTCCTCACGATGGCTCATGACAGCATCGTAGCGAAGATTTATACAAATGTCCTATACAATTGTCTTACACATCTGTATAGTCCTGGTCATGGACGCTATGCGGAACCAGAACATCCTGATTTCGGGGGCGAGCGTGGCCGGGCCCGCCCTGGCCTGGTGGCTGGCCCATCACGGGTTCCGCCCGACCGTGGTGGAGCGCGCTCCGCACCTGCGCGGCGGCGGCTACGCAGTCGACTTCCGCGGCGCCGCCCACCTGTCCGTGCTGGCCCAGATGGGCCTCCTGGACCAGGTCAAGAAGCGGCAGACGCACCTGTCCGCCACCACCTACGTGGACCAGGACAGCCGGCCGGTGGCGAGCATGCCGCCCGGCATCTTCGCGGGCGACGTGGAGATCCTCCGCGGCGACCTGGGCCAGATCCTGTACGAGGCGACCAGGGCCGGCACCGAGTACCTGTTCGGCGATTCGATCACCGGCTTGCACCAGGATGCCGGCGGCGTGCACGTCACCTTCGCCCGGTCCGCATCGCGCACCTTCGACCTGGTGATCGGGGCCGACGGGCTGCATTCCGGGGTACGCGCGCTGGCCTTCGCCGACCAGCCGGACCCGGTCACCGATCTCGGCCTGTATGTCGCCATCTTCGGCGTGCCCGACCGGTACGGCCTGGACCACGAGGGCCTGCTGTACAGCGTGCCGGGCAAGACCGCGGCCGTGTTCAGCGCACCGGGGACCGGGCAGGCGGTAGCGCAGTTCTTCTTCGCCGCCCCGGGCGGGCAGCCGATCGAGTTCGACTACCGCGACCCCGGTCAGCAGCAGAAGATTCTGGCCAGCGTGTTCGACGACGTGGGCTGGCACGTGCCGGACCTGCTCGGCCAGCTGCCCGCGGCGGACGACTTCTACTTCGACTCGGTGAGCCAGGTTCAGCTGGACCGCTGGTCGGCCGGGCGGGTCGCCCTCGCCGGCGACGCCGGCTACGCCGCCGGACCCGGCGGCAACGGCACCGGCACCGCCGTGGTCGCGGCCTACGTGCTGGCCGGAGAACTGGCTGCGGCCGGCGGCGACTACCGCGTCGCCTACGACCGCTACGAGCGGCTGCTCCGGCCCTACGTGGCCCGCGGCCAGAAGCAGGCCCGCGGCGGCGCCGGCTTCCTCGCCCCGCCCACCGAGAAGAAGATCGCCCAGCGGGACCGCTTCTTCCGCCTGCTTCCCTACCTGCCTCCCGCCCGGGCCCTGGTCAAGCACCTCTCCACCCGCACGGCGACAGCCATCAAGCTCCCCGAGTATGCGTAGCCCTCCACGCAGAGGCCGCCGGACCAGGTGTCGCGCATCACGGGTACGCTGCGGCCCGCCTGGTCACTCGAACGCCTGCCCGACGAATTGCTCACCGTGCTCGGTTCCCTCATACCGGGAAAGGTCCTCATCAGTCCCGACCAGCCGCAGGACCTGTCCTCCGGGGGCCTGGAAGTAGAGGTGCGGATCGGGCACATCGAGCACCTTGACGCCGAAGGCGACGATCTCGCGCCTCATCTCTTCGACGTTGCCGGCCTTCAGCTCCAAGTAGATCGCTTTCCGGAAACCGTCCTCATCCAGGGCAGCCCCATCGTCTTCGTAGAGAAACGCGATGTAGAAGTCGCCGCCCAGGCGGAGGTCGTCCTTCTGATCACCTTCCCGCATGATCTCGCCACCCAGGACATCCCGGTAGAAACGACGTATTCTGTCTTTTTCGGTCCGGGGAACCCGGATCGCCGAGTGATTTCCGAGCATTACCTTGGCCATAAGGGATTCCTTTCGTCCAGTGCATCCCACGTGTTCATACACCGCTTCACCCCCGATCTGGGCGGCCGCCATGAACACCAGGCCCCGTCGTCAGCTCGGGAGCGCCTAATGACGTCGGCTTCAGCGCCCTGGTCTCGATCACGGCGAAGGCAGCGGGCGGCATGGTCACCGTGTCCTGCGTGATCGCGATGCCCGGGCTGGACGCGGCCAGCACGCCGGTGCCGCGCTCGCCGAGCGACAGCCGGACCGGCTGGTCACCGAGGTTTGCGGCGATTCGGAGCCGGCCCCGCCGGACCAGCAGCCAGCGTGCGTCCTCGTCGAAGTCGGCGTGCACCCGGTCCAGGCGCGGATCGACGAGCTCGGGCCGGGACCGGCGCAGCGTGATCAGCTCCCGGTACCAGGCCAGGATGCCGAGGTGCGGATCGTGGTCGGGCTCGGACCAGTCGAGCTTGGACCGCAGGAACGTCTCCTTGTCCTGGGGATCGGGAATCTCGGCCGCGGCCCAGCCGTGCGAGGCGAACTCAGCCTTGCGTCCCTCCGCCACGGCTTCGGCCAGCCAGGGCTCGATGTGGTCGGTGAAATACTGCCACGGAGTTACCGCGCCCCATTCCTCGCCCATGAACAGCATCGGCGTGAAGGGCGAGGTCAGTACCAGGCCGGCCCCGACCTTGACCAGCTCGGGCGAGAGCGTGGCGGCGATCCGGTCGCCGGTGGCCCGGTTGCCGATCTGGTCGTGGTCCTGCAGGTAGCCGAGGAAGCGGTGGGCCGGCACGCGGAACACGTCCACCTGGCGGCCATGGGTGCGGCCGCGGAAGGAAGACCAGATGCCGTCGTGGAAGAACACCCGGGTGTAGGTCTTGGCCAGGGTGGCGAGCGAGCCGAAATCGCTGTAGTAGCCCTGCCGCTCGCCGGTGATCGCGGCGTGCACCGCGTGGTGGAAGTCGTCGCTCCACTGCGCGGCCAGGCCGTAGCCGCCCGCCTCCGGCGAGGTGACCAGCCGGGGATCGTTGGTGTCGGATTCGGCGATCAGGATCAGCTCGCGGTTCAGCAGGGCGGCCAGGGCACCCACTTCAGTCGCGAGTTCCTCGAGGAAGTGCAGGGCACGGTGGTCCTCCAGCGCGTGCACGGCGTCAAGCCGCAGGCCGTCCAGGTGGTAATCGCGCAGCCACATCAGCGCGTTGCCGATGAGGAACGCCCGGACCTCGTCGGATCCAGGCTGGTCCAGGTTCACCGCGGGACCCCACGGGGTCACGTGTGCCTCGGTGAAGTAGGGCCCGAAGTCACCGAGCCGGTTGCCGATGCCGACGTGGTTGTACACCACATCGAGCAGGACGGCCAGGCCGCGGGCGTGACAGGCGTCCACGAACCGCTTGAGGCCGTCCGGGCCGCCGTACGGCTCGTGTACCGCCCACAAGTTGATCCCGTCGTAGCCCCAGCCGTGCTGGCCGGGGAACGCGGCGACCGGCATCAGCTCCACCGCGTGCACGCCGAGATCGCGCAGGTGGTCCAGATGGCCGATGGCCGCGTCGAAGGTGCCTTCGGCGGTGAATGTGCCGGTGTGCAGCTCGTAGATCACCGTGCCGTGCAGCGCGCCGCCCCGCCACTGCCCGTCGGTCCAGCGGAAGGCGTCATGGTTATAGGTACGGCTCAGGCCCTCGATGCCGAACGGCTGGCGCGGCGAGCGCGGGTCAGGCAACGGCTCGCCGTCGTCGAGCCGGAACCCGTAGTCGATGCCCGCCGTCACGTCAGGAACGTCTGCTTCCCACCAGCCGGTGGCATCCGCCCGCTCGTTCGGTGCCTGCTCTGGGCTCATCGGGTAACGCTGCCCGGCGACCTCCACCTCGACGCGGTCCGCGGCGGGGGCCCAGACGCTGAACCCGGTCACCGCCGGCTGCCGTCAGCGTATTCCTGCTCCATCTCCCAGACCCGCTCCGGGACCAGCAACGCGACCGGGAACCGCCTGGTCAGCTCGGCCAGCGGCGGTCTCAGGCCGGCGTGCCGGACGCCGGTGAGAACGTCGCGCCAGTGGATTTCGGGCAGCGGCAGGGCGGTGTCGGCCCAGTCGCCGCGCCGGCGCAGGCCACCGGGCAGCCGGGTGACGACGGTGACCGCGTGACCGCCGCGCGCGAACGCGAACGCGTGCTCGGCGGCGGGCCCCTCGGCCGCCAGCGGGGTGTAACTGCCGCCGAACCACTCCGGGTGATCGCGCCGCAGCCACAGCGCGCGCGATGTCACGAACAGCTTCTCCGCGTCCAGGCCGGTCGCGTGGTCCGGGCCGGCCTCAAGCGCGGCCAGCAGCCGGCGGCGCCGCTGGTAGTCGACCGGCCTGCGGTTGTCCGGGTCGACCAGGGACAGCCCGGTCAGCTCGCAGCCTTGGTAGACGTCGGCCACCCCGGGCATGGTGAGCTGGACGAGCTTCGCGCCGAGGGTGTTGACCCGCGCGTCCGGCGCGATCCGGGCCACGAAGCTGGAGATGCCTGCGGTCAGCTCCGTGTCGCCGAGCACGGCGCCGGCCAGGCCGAGCACCGCCGACTCGTAGCCCGGCCGGCGCACCGTCCAGGACGTCCGCGTCTTGGCCTCGTGCATCGCCTTGTCCAGGTACTCACCGAGCCGCTCGGGACCGATCAGCCAGGCGCCCACCAGGGTCTGCCACATCAGGTACTCGAGGTCGGGCTCGGGGGCCCGCTCGGCCTTCTCGGCGGCGGCCCCGTCGGTGAGCCAGCGGGCCAGGCCGTGCCACTCGGCGGCCTGGTGCCCCCAGTCGTGCGGATACTCGGCCAGCACGGCCAGCCGGGCCCGGACGTCTTCCTGCCGCTTGGTGTCGTGGGTGGACAGCGTGGTCAGGGTGGCCGGCCAGCGCCGGGCGAGGTAGCCGGCCGTGGCGTGGAACTCGGCCGGGCTGATGCCGAACACATCCGGGTCGCCGCCCACCTCGTTCAGTGAGACCAGCCGTGACCAGCGGTAGAACGCGGTGTCCTCGACGCCCTTGGCCAGCACCGGTCCGGTGGTCTGGCCGAACCGCACGATCAGTTCGTCCCGCGCCGCCCGCTGGTCCGGGTCGCCGGCCGGCTCACCCAGGCCGAGGACGGCCGTCACCACCGCGTCCAGCGCGGGGATCAGGTGCTCCTCCAGGTAGTCCCGGGCCGCCGACGCAGCCGCGGTCACCGCCGCCTCGGCGGCCGCCGAGGGCGGCCCGCCCGGGGTCACGTAGGCCCGGTAGACGCGGAACTCGGCCAGCAGCGCGACCAGCACGTCGTGCAGGTCGGCGGCGGTGAAGTCGTCCAGGGCCGGGTATTGCGCCCGGACGAAGAGCCGGGTCAGCCGGGCCAGCTCGGCGGCGAAGGTGCCGTCGGCGATGTCGCGCTTGGCGTCCCGCTCCACCTCGGCGAAGCTCTGCTTGCCGCCGGTGAAGCGGACGTACTCGTCGGCCATCGGGACGTCTCCCGCGGGGTCCGTGAACAGCCCGCCGACCAGGCCGAGAACGTCGTATCCGGTGGTGCCCGCGCACGGCCAGTCGGGTAGTTCCTCGCCGTGCGCCAGGATCTTCTCCACCACCACCCAGGCGCCGTTGGTCTCGGCCGCCAGCCGGGCCAGGTAACCTTCCGGGTCGGCCAGCCCGTCGGGATGGTCGACCCGCAGGCCGTCGATCAGGCCCTCGCGGACCAGCCGCAACAGCACCTCGTGGGTCGCCATGAACACGTCGGGATCCTCGACCCGGACGGCGATCAGCGTGTCGATGTCGAAGAAGCGCCGGTAGTTGAGCTGGGTGGCCGCGTCGTGCCAGTCGGTGAGCCGGTAGTGCTGCTGGGCCAGCAGGACGCCGAGGGGCAGGTCGGCGACCCCGTTCCGGAGCGGGAGCACGTGGTCGTAGTAGCGCAGCACCGGCCCGCGGTGCCCCGGGTTCTCCGGGTTCCGCGGGGCCGTGTCGATGATCAGGTCCTTCAGGCACTCCTCCAGCGGCCCGGCCAGGATGGGCAGCAGCAGCTTGCCCTCCTGCGCGTCCCAGTCGACGTCGAACCAGGACGCGAACTCCGACTGCCGCCCTCGGTAGAGCACCGACCACAGCTGCCGGTTGAGTGTCTCGGGGACCGGCCGCGCCATGTGGTTGGGCACCACGTCGACGACCACGCCCAGGCCGTGCCGGCGGAACTCGGTCACCATGTCGCGGAACGCGGGCTCACCGCCGAGGTCAGCCGAGATCCGGGAGTGGTCCACCACGTCGTAGCCGTGCGGCGAGCCCGGGTTGGCCTGCAGGATCGGCGACAGGTAGACGTGCGTGACGCCCAGCGCGGCCAGGTAACTGGCCTGCGCGGCGGCCTGGCCGAACCCGAAGCTGTCCCGGAGCTGCAGCCGGTAGGTGGACACCGGCTGGCGGCGCCCGGCCCGGGGCCCGGGGCCGGTACTGAACTCAGCCACGGCGCAGCAACTGCAGCGAATTGTTGGTCACGGTAATCGTGTCTCCCGGCTTGACCGGATTGTCGTCATCAGGCTCCGCCACCCCGCTGGCGGTGTCCAGCACCCGGGTCCACCGCGGGCCGTAGCGGCGCGGCGGGACGGTGAACCGGAGGTCCTCGTTGCTGGCGTTGAACATCATCAGGAAGGAGTCGTCCTGGACCCGCTCGCCCCGCCGGTCCGGCTCGCTGATCGCCCGGCCGTTCAGGAAGACGGTCAGCGACTTGACGTACCCCGCGTCCCAGTCGTCGCCGGTCATCTCCTCGCCGGACAGGGTGAGCCAGGCGATGTCGCCGAGCCGGTTCCGGCCGCCGCGCAGCGCCTTGCCGGCGAAGAAGCGGCGGCGGCGGAAGACCGCGTGCTCGGACCGCAGCCTGATCAGCGTGCGGACGTAGTCGTAGAGGGCCTGGTCGTCCTCGGCGCGCGGCGACCAGTCCATCCAGGAGATCTCGTTGTCCTGGCAGTAGGCGTTGTTGTTGCCCCGCTGGGTCCGGCCCATCTCGTCGCCGGCCAGCAGCATCGGCACGCCCTGCGACAGCAGCAGCGTGGCCAGGTAATTGCGCTTCTGCCGGGCGCGCAGCGCGAGGATGCTCTTGTCGTCGGTCGGCCCCTCGGCGCCGCAGTTCCAGGACCGGTTGTCGTCGGTGCCGTCCCGGCCGTCCTCGCCGTTCGCCTCGTTGTGCTTGTGGTTATAGGAGACCAGGTCGGCCAGGGTGAAGCCGTCGTGGCAGGTGACGAAGTTGACCGAGGCGACCGGCCGCCTGCTGTCCTGCTGGTACAGGTCGGAGGACCCGGTCAGCCGGGAAGCGAACTCCGGCAGCGTGGCGGGCCGGCCGCGCCAGAAGTCCCGGATGGTGTCCCGGTACTTGCCGTTCCACTCGCTCCACAGCGGCGGGAAGTTGCCCACCTGGTAGCCGCCGTCGCCCACGTCCCACGGCTCGGCGATGAGCTTGACCTGGGACACCACCGGATCCTGCTGGACCAGGTCGAAGAACGCCGACAGCCGGTCCACCTCGTAGAACTGGCGGGCCAAGGTGGCGGCCAGGTCGAAGCGGAATCCGTCCACGTGCATCTCGAGCACCCAGTAGCGCAGCGAGTCCATGATCATCTGGAGCACGTGCGGGTGCCGCATGAGCAGGCTGTTCCCGGTGCCGGTGGTGTCCATGTAGTAGCGGCGGTCGTCGTCTACCAGCCGGTAGTAAGCGGAGTTGTCGATGCCGCGAAAGGACAGGGTGGGACCCAGGTGGTTGCCCTCGGCGGTGTGGTTGTAGACCACGTCCAGGATCACCTCGATGCCCGCCGCGTGCAGGGAGCGGACCATGGTCTTGAACTCCTGCACCTGCTCGCCGCGGCTGCCTCCGGCGGCGTAAGCGTTGTGCGGGGCGAAGAAGCCGATGGTGTTGTAGCCCCAGTAGTTGCTCAGGCCCTTCTCGCTCAGGTGGCTGTCGTTGACGAACTGGTGCACCGGCAGCAGTTCGACCGCGGTGACGCCGAGTCCCTTCAGGTGCGAGATCACCGCCGGGTGAGCCAGCCCCAGGTAGGTGCCGCGCTGCTCGTCCGGGATGACGGGGTGCTCCTTGGTCAGGCCGCGGACGTGCGCCTCGTAGATGACGGTCTCGTGGTAGGGGATGCGCGGCGGCCGGTCCAGGTTCCAGTCGAAGTAGGGGTTCACCACGACCGAGCGCGGGACGTGCGGCGCGGAGTCGGCGTTGTTCCGCCGGTCCGGGTGCCCGAACTGGTAGGAGAACACCGGCTGGCCCCAGTCCACGGCGCCCTCGATCGCCTTGGCGTACGGGTCGAGCAGCAGCTTGTGCGGGTTACAGCGCTTTCCCTCGTCCGGAAGGTAAGGCCCGTGCACCCGGTACCCGTACCGCTGGCCAGGATTGACTCCGGGCAGGTACCCGTGCCACACGAACCCGTCGACCTCGTGCAGCTCGTAGCGGCTCTCCTTGCCCCCCTCGTCGAACAGGCAGAGCTCAACCTTGTCAGCTAGCTCGGAGAACAGCGCGAAGTTAGTGCCCGCCCCGTCATATGTGGCCCCCAGCGGGTAGCTGTCGCCTGGCCATACGGCAGTTGCCGCCAAGTGTTCCCATCCTTCGCAGAAGGCGTTCCGACCATCTCACACTTTCCCACGTCAGCCGGGACCATGCGCGCTCGTCCGCTCTCCGTGCGCCTGACCTGGCCGGTCGAGTTGTTCGTGATCGTCCATGATTGTCCGACTTCATCAGTCGGCCGTCCGTTTTCATCAGTTCATCTTGCGAAGACAATCAGCAGCGAGTTGACTGCATTCCGTCATCGTTTGTGATCAGGTTCCTGGGCTGTACCGCCGCAGTCGGTCGCTCGTCGTGTCCGGCGAACAGATCGCACTGTGACCTCACGTTCTCTTGCCCCCGGAGTAGTGTGATGATCCCATTGGAGCAGCGATCCAGCGTCGCGAAACCTGGCCCGCACCCTCGTGCGCCGGAGCGTGCCCAAGGTCGGCTCCGGCCTTCCGCGTCAGCTGCGAAGGATCGGGCCCGCAAGCCAGGGCATGACGTCGGCCGGGGCAGCATCCCAGGCACAGGATCCACCGAAGTCCAAGCCGACCGCCGGAAGCTGGGAGACCTGGCGCACCCCCCTCCTGACGCCGGTCCGCCGAGCGGCTGGCCGGATCTCATCGCCTTCGTGGCCGTCCTGATCACAGGGACGCTGCTCGTGCTCTTCGGCCACGTGGCCACCGGGGGCCTGACCACGGCATGCGTCGCGCTTGGCGGCCTGTACGCGGCCTGGTGGCGTTTCCGCA
>Ga0136846_1217006_pt1 | contig 17746 bp, 19 predicted proteins | sample HopSoiMetagenom2_FD_96841 | JGI IMG/M metagenome (GOLD analysis project Ga0136846, IMG submission 96841) | Grasslands soil microbial communities from Hopland, California, USA - 2 Assembly 2016 (version 4) | ecosystem: Environmental > Terrestrial > Soil > Grasslands | place: USA: Hopland...
GAGCGCCGAGACTTCCGAACCCGCCTGGGTGAAGCGGAAAATGTTGTCGACGAAGAACAGCACGTCCTGGCCCTTGTCGCGGAAAAATTCTGCGACGGTCAGGCCGGTGAGGCCGACGCGGGCGCGGGCGCCCGGCGGCTCGTTCATCTGGCCGTAGACCAGCGCGCATTTGGAGCCGACGGCGGAGCCGCCATGCTCCTTCGGATCGACATTCACCTTCGACTCGATCATCTCGTGATAGAGGTCGTTGCCTTCGCGCGTGCGCTCACCGACGCCGGCGAAGACGGAATAACCACCGTGCGCTTTGGCGACGTTGTTGATGAGCTCCATGATCAGCACGGTCTTGCCGACGCCGGCGCCGCCGAACAGGCCGATCTTGCCGCCCTTGGCATAAGGCGCGAGCAGATCGACGACCTTGATCCCGGTCTCTAGAATCTGCGCTTCTGTCGCCTGCTCGGCATAAGACGGCGCCGGCGCATGGATCGGGCGCAGTGCCTCACCTTGAACGGGGCCGGCCTCATCGACCGGCTCGCCGATGACATTGATGATGCGCCCGAGCGTCGCGTCGCCAACAGGCACGGAGATCGGCGCGCCGGTGTCGGTTACCTCCTGGCCACGCACGAGGCCTTCGGAAATATCCATCGAGATGCAACGCACGGAGGACTCGCCGAGGTGCTGCGCGACTTCGAGGACGAGGCGGTTGCCGCCATTCGTCGTCTCGAGGGCGTTGAGAATTTCCGGCAGATGCTCGTCGAATTTCACGTCGACGACGGCGCCGATGACCTGCGTGATCCGTCCGGTGGCCCTGTTGCTCATATCCGACGGCCCGCGGGTCGGATGCGTCATAGTGAGTTCAGCCATAGCTACCTCGGTGTTTTGTCTGTGCGTTGCGTGGGACTAGAGCGCCTCGGCGCCCGAGATGATTTCGATCAATTCCTTGGTGATCATCGCCTGGCGCGTCCGATTATACAGCATCGTCTGCTTGCGGATCATCTCGCCGGCATTACGTGTCGCATTGTCCATCGCGCTCATCTGCGCGCCATAGAACGACGCCATATTCTCGAGCAGCGCGCGGAACACCTGCACCGAGATGTTGCGCGGTAAAAGGGCGGTGAGGATGTCTTCCTCGTCCGGCTCGTAATCGTAATAGACGCGGTCCTCGGCGGGCGTGTCGGTCGACCCCGCGACTTGCGCGGGAATGAGCTGCTGCGCGGTCGGAATCTGCGCGACGATCGATTTGAAGCGCGCGAAGTAGAGCGTGCAGACATCGAACTCGCCCGCATCATAAAGCGCGATGATGCGCCGGCCGATCTCATTGGCGTTGTCGAAGCCGATATTGCGCACGCCGCGCAAATCAGTGCGCTCGATGATCTGGCGCTCGAATTGGCGGCGCAACAGATCGTAACCCTTCTTGCCGACGCAGAAAAATTTGACCGTCTTGCCTTGGCTCATCAGCGTCAGCGCGTGCTCGCGCGCGAGCCGCACGATCGCGGTATTGAACGCGCCGGAGAGGCCGCGCTCACCTGTGCAGACGACAAGGAGATGCACGTCATCGCGGCCGGTGCCGCCGAGCAGCGCCGGCGCCGGTGCGCCGGGGCTGATGCTCCCGGCAAGATTGGCGAGCACTTTCTCCATGCGCTGCGCGTAAGGACGCGCCGCTTCTGCCGCCTGTTGCGCGCGGCGCAAGCGTGCGGTGGCGACCATCTGCATCGCCTTGGTAATTTTCTGCGTCGCCTTCACCGAGGCGATGCGATTGCGCAGATCTTTTAAGCTCGGCATTCCCTCAGCCTCTGGCCGTCATGGCCGGGCGAGCCCGGCCGCCGCGCTCGATCAGGCGTGCGCCTTGGTGAAATTGCCGGCGAATTGCTCGACGACGTTCTTCAGCTTTCCCGCCGTGTCGTCGGTCAGATCGCGCGAGGTGCGAACTGCGTCGAGAATGTCCATGTGTTGCGTGCGGAGTAAAGCCAGCAGACCGTCCTCGAAGGGACGCACCTGGCTGACCGGCAGCGGATCGAGGTAGCCGTTGACGCCGGCATAAATGACCGCGACCTGCTCTTCCATCTTCAACGGTGAGAATTGCGGCTGCTTCAGGAGCTCCGTCAGCCGCGCGCCACGGTTCAACAAACGCTGTGTCACCGCATCGAGGTCGGAGCCGAACTGCGCGAACGCCGCCATCTCGCGATATTGCGCGAGCTCGCCCTTGATGCGGCCGGCAACTTTCTTCGTCGCTTTTGTCTGCGCCGATGAGCCGACGCGCGACACCGAGAGGCCGACATTCACCGCCGGACGAATGCCCTGGTAGAAGAGATCGGTCTCCAAAAAAATTTGGCCGTCGGTGATCGAGATGACGTTCGTCGGGATGTAGGCGGAGACGTCGTTCGCCTGCGTCTCGATCAGCGGCAGCGCCGTCAGCGAGCCCGAGCCATTATCCTCGTTGAGCTTTGCGGCGCGCTCAAGCAGGCGCGAATGCAGATAAAACACGTCGCCGGGATAGGCTTCGCGTCCGGGCGGACGGCGCAAGAGCAGCGACATCTGGCGATAGGCAACGGCCTGCTTCGACAGATCGTCATAGATGATCAGCGCATGCATGCCGTTGTCGCGGAAATATTCGCCCATGGCGCAGCCGGAGAACGGTGCCAGGAACTGCATCGGCGCCGGGTCGGACGCGGTCGCCGCGACGATGATCGAATAATCGAGCGCGCCGCGCTCTTCGAGCACCTTGACGAATTGCGCCACCGTCGAGCGCTTCTGGCCGACCGCGACATAGACGCAATAAAGCTTCTGCGATTCATCACCGCCTTCGTTGATCGATTTCTGGTTCAGGATCGTGTCGAGCACGACGGCGGTCTTGCCGGTCTGACGGTCGCCGATGATCAGCTCGCGTTGGCCGCGGCCGATTGGGATCAGCGAGTCGATCGCCTTGAGCCCCGTCGCCATCGGCTCGTGCACCGACTTGCGCGGAATGATGCCCGGCGCCTTCACGTCGACGCGGGCGCGGGCGGTCGCACGGATCGGGCCCTTGCCGTCGATCGGATTGCCGAGCGCGTCGACGACGCGGCCGAGAATTTCCTTGCCGACGGGCACGTCGACGATGGCGCCGGTACGCTTGACCGTCTGACCTTCCTTGATGTCGCGGTCGGTACCGAAAATGACGATGCCGACATTGTCGCTCTCTAGATTGAGCGCCATGCCGCGCACGCCTGACTCGAATTCGACCATCTCGCCGGCTTGCACGTTGTCGAGGCCGTAGACGCGCGCGATGCCGTCGCCGACGGAGAGAACCTGGCCGACTTCCGTGACTTCGGCCTCATTGCCGAAATTGGCGATCTCGTTCTTGAGGATCGCGGAAATCTCTGCCGCGCGGATATCCATCAGCCGACCTCTTTCATGCGTGTGCGGATTGAATTCAGTTTAGTGCGGACCGACCCGTCGACCATGCGCGAGCCGAGCTTCATGACGATGCCGCCGATGATGGCGGCATCGACATGCGTCGTCACCTCGACCTCTTTGCCGCCGGTGACGTCTCGTAGTGTGCGCCGCAGATCGGCCGTGTGCTCGTCCGAGAGCGGATGGGCGACGGTGACTTCCGCGCGGGTGACCCCGCGTTCGGCGTCGCGCAGCTTCTCGAAATCCCGGATCATCGAGTCGATGGCGAACAGCCGCCGCTTCGAAGCGACAAGTTTGAGGAAATTCGCCGCGCTGCCGGAAATCCCGGCCTTGGCAAAGATCGCGTCGAGCGCCTTGACCTGCATCTCGGCGGGAATGACGGGGCTGCGGATCAATCGGCGGAGGTCTTCGCTTTCATTCGCCATGTCGCGAAAACTTCTAAGCGCCGCGGCGACCTCTTCGATCGTGCCGTTTTCTTTGGCGAGCTCGTACAGGGCGGTGGCGTAGCGGCCAGCCATTCCCGTTACAATCGTTTGCTCTTTTGCCACGCGGTTGAAATCCTCGACGCATCAAACGTCTGCCGCAAGGCTCGTCGGCGCAGCGGCAGGCCGTAAAACCTCGTAGCAAAGGCATGTTCGGAAACGAGGCGCAGCGGAGTGTTTCCGCGCCCCGAAAGCGCGGGTCAGGTAACATAGGGCTTATAGGGGCGCAACCCGCAAAGCCCGCGCTAAACTGGGACCAAATGCGCCGATATCCTCAGGCGGCGACCCGCACCTTCAGATCGAGCTTCGGCGGGGCGTTCAGGGTCTGGAAGACGACGCAATAGCGCTCGGTCAGCTTGATCAAGGTATCGATCTTTTCCTGCGGCGCGTCGGTATCGAGATCGAATGCGAGACGGATTTCGCGAAAACCCACCGGCGCATCCTTGGCCACGCCAAGTGTGCCGCGGAAATCGAGATCCCCCTCGGCGCGCACCGTGCCGGCGCGCAGCGGGATTTCCAGCGCCGTCGCGACCGCCTTCAAGGTGACGCCGGCGCAGGCGACGAGCGCCTCAAGCAGCATATCGCCGGAGCAGAGCTCGGCGCCCGAGCCGCCGGTGGCGGGATGCAAGCCTGCGACGGCCAGCGCGCGGCCGGTCTCCACCTTACAGGCGATTTTGGTGTCATCGATCGAGCCCTGCGCTTTCAGCGTGATAACGGCGGCATCGGGCTCGCTCTTGTAGCGCTCCTTGTGAGGCGCCTGCTGGGCGCGAAGGGCGGCTGCATCCATCGATATGTCTCCTGTTCTGAGGTGTCTCTACCACCACGCGCCGCTAGCGTGCTTGGCTTTTTGGCGCGGGCTTGGCGCTTCGAGCGAGCCGTCGAGCGCGGCAAGGATCACCCGCTTGGCTTCGGTGAAGGCGGGCGACAGGCGATCGCGCGGGCGCGGCAGATCGAGCGCGATATCGGCGAAGACGCGGCCCGGCCGCGGCTGCATGACAATCGCGCGGTCGGCCAGCGCGACGGCCTCTTCGACGTCATGCGTGACGAGGAGGAGCGTCGGCCGCTGCGCCTCCCACAATCCGATGAGATGATCGTGCAGGCTCGCGCGCGTCAGCGCGTCGAGCGCCGAGAACGGCTCATCCATGAGCAGGACCTTGGGCTCGGTGACAAGCGCCCGGATGATCGAGACGCGCTGGGCTTGACCACCCGACAATTCGCGCGGCCAGCGGCCGCCATAGCCGGCGAGGCCGACGCGCAGCAAAGCCGCATCGACGCGGTTCTCGCGCTCCGCAGCCGAGCGGTCCATGAGACCGAAGCCGACGTTTTGCGCAATGTTTAACCACGGCAGAAGCCGCGGCTCCTGGAACACGACCCCGATTGCCGGATGCGGCGCGCGGATCGGCTCGCCATCAAGCGCGACAGCGCCCCGCGTCGGCGAGTCGAGGCCGGCCACCAAGCGCAAAAGCGTCGTCTTGCCGCAACCGGAACTGCCGACGAGCGCGACGAGCTCGCCCGGGGTGACGTCCAGCGACACATCTGCCAGCGCGGCGACGTTCGGCGCAAAGCTTTTCGACAGCGACTCGAGTTGCAGCATCAGTGCGCGGGCAAGGGTGGCGACGCGATCGGCGCCGCCGCGGATGGCGACACGCTTTGCGCGAACGAATCCTGCCAGCGCAGCATCGGCCGGAATGCGGCAACGAGCGCGCCGTCGCAAATTTTGCCAAGCACGGCGAAGGCAAAGATCGCAGCAAGGATCTGATCGGGCTTGCCGAGCTGTTGGCCATCGAGAAGCAGAAAGCCAAGGCCCTCGGAGGCGCCCATGAGTTCGGCCGCAACGACAAACATGAAGCCGAGGCCGAGCCCTGATCGCAGCGACACGACACAATCGGGCAGCACCGCCGGCAGAAGAACGCGGCGCGTCAGCGCCTGCGGCGACAAACGAAAGGCGCGGCCGACTTCGACGATTTTGCGATCGATATTGCCGATCGCCGCCATAACGCCGAGATAGACCGGGAAGAACACGCCAATCGCGATCAGGGCGATTTTTGAGGCTTCAAAGATGCCAAGCCAAAGGATGAACAGCGGCACCCAGGCCAGCGAGGGAATGGCGCGCAGCGCCTGCACGGTGGGATCGAGGAGACGCGACGCTGTCGGCGAGGCGCCGGTCAGCGCACCAAGCAGGATGCCGGCGACGGCGCCGAGTACGAAGCCCACGGCGAGTCGTAACATCGTCGCGGCGATATGTGTCCAGAGTTCGCCGGTAACCGCGAGCGACCACAGCGTCTCAGCGATGCGGCTCGGCGGCGGCAACAAGCGCGCCTCGACATAGCCGAGGTGTGCGGCGGCTTCATACAAAATTGCCGCAGTGACCGGCAGGATCAGGCCGATAGCCCAAGGATTGCTAAGAACGGAACGCGACGGCAGTTTCATCGTGAGCGACGTAGAACCTCAGAGGCCAGCGCGTAATTACAGATGTGCTGTCGCGCTCAGGACGCAGCAAACCGCGTATCGATCAGGGCCTCGGTTGCGGCCTTCACCTCGACATCGGACTTGATCACGCCGGCCTTCTGCAAGGCGAGGCCGGCTTCGAGCACCGTCTGGCGGGTCGCCCCGGTGATGCCCTTGTTCGAGTGATCGGTTCGCTCAAGCTGGCGCGCCACGATCGGCCCGGGCAACTTTGTCTCCTTCGCTATGATCGCCTGCAGCTCGGCGGGATTGGCGAGCGCCCATTGCCGCGCCTCTTCGTAGATCGCCAGCACGCGCTTCACGAGATCGGGGTTTTGTGCGGCGAAAGCTTCGCGCGCGTTGAGGACACCCCAGGTGTTTGCCTCGGGCTTGCGATAGAACAGCTTGGCGCCGTTCTGGATCTCGGCCTGCGCCATCATCGGGTCGAGGCCGGCCCACGCATCAACATCGCCGCGGATCAGCGCCGTCTTGCCGTCGGGATGCTGCAACAGAACGAGGCGGACATCCTTCTCGGTCAGGCCAGCGGAATCGAGCGCCCGAACGAGGAAAATGTGCGGGTCGGTGCCGCGGGTCACGGCAACCGACTTGCCCTTGAGATCGGCTGGCGACCTGAACGGCGTATCTGCGCGGCAGACAAGCGCGGTCCATTCCGGCCGCGAGAATACGCCAACCGTCTTGATCGGATTGCCGTTGATGCGACCGATCAGCGCCGCGGCGCCAGCGGTTGAGCCGATATCGATCGAGCCGGCATTGAGGAATTCGAGCGCCTTGTTCGAGCCGAGCGTCTGCACCCAGCGGACGCCGACTCCGTCCGCCGCCAGCGCCTTCTCCACCAGGCTTTTTTCCCTGAGAACCAGCGAGAGTGGATTGTACGTCGCAAAATCGAGACGGATTTCGCTTGGTGCGGCTTTTGCGCCTCCACCTATCGCGAGACCGGCGGCTGCGACGGTGGATTGCAGAAACGAACGACGGCTTAGGGACATACGGCGACCTCTACATGCGTCCGTTTTGTAGGACGCGGCGTTCGATATGTCAAACGCAAGCGGGCAGGCGTTTCGGTCAGGAGAATTGCGGCCCCCGCCGCGCCTCCGACAGCGCTCGGCTTAAATCGCGCGCAAAGATTGCCTTTTCATCCGGCCCCAGGAACGCCGCGACTTCGACGCTGCGGCCGCGCGAGACAAGCGACAATTGCTGCAGCCCGAACTCGTCGTGCTCGCGCCGCTCAAGCCGCGTCCAGCTCGGATTGAAGCGCCATTCCTGCCGCGCCCCGCGCGCGCTCACTTTGGCGAGAACGAGCTCGAGCGGCGTCACGCTCACATCCTCGTAGGCGCGCGCAGCGCGGTAATTCGCCCGGAAAGCCAGATAGAAGAATGCGACGTCGGCGCCCATGAGCCCGGCAATCGGCCAGGCGCCGAGGATTACGAACGGCACGCTCGTAAAGAAGCTCGCCGTCGAGAACAGCATCACCAGCAAGCGGAAGTTCCGCCGGCTGAGCGAGCGGTGCGGCACGATGCGTGCCGCGAAAATCTCCCTTTCTGTCGGATGAACCAAGCGAGTTCTCTTTGGACGATTGCTTGCTCTTTGACGACTTGCCTTTGCCGGGGCGGCAGCCCTCGTTATAACGCGCCCATGGCGCAGATGAAGAGGACGGTACCGCGGGCCAAGCGCCCGGCCACTGCGCCGCCAGAGACGACACTAAAGCCCGGCGGTAAGTCACGCACGCCACGCCGCCCCAAACCAGCCGATCCGGCCACCGTGCGCGAAATTTTTACCCGGTTTCGCGCCGCCAATCCGCAGCCGACGGGCGATCTCGATTTCGCCAATCCGTTCACGCTGCTCATCGCCGTCGTGCTTTCCGCACAAACGACCGATGCAGGGGTGAACAAAGCGACCCACGATCTTTTTCCGATCGCCGACACGCCGCAAAAAATGCTGGCGCTCGGCGAAGCACACTTGCGTGAGCGGTTCAAGCCGCTCGGTTTCTTCAACACCAAGGCGAAGAATGTCGTCGCGCTCTGCGAGCAGCTCATCGCCAAGCATGGCGGTCAGGTGCCGACGCGCCGCGAAGAGCTGGAAGCGCTACCCGGTGTCGGGCGCAAAACCGCAAATGTTGTGCTCAACGTCGCGTTCGCTCAGCCGACGATCGCCGTCGATACGCATGTGTTCCGGGTGTCGAACCGCATTCCGCTAGCCATCGGCGCAATGCCGCTCGATGTCGAGCTCGGACTGGAGAAAATCATCCCGGCGGAATTCAAGACGCATGCGCATCATTGGCTGATCCTGCACGGACGCTATACGTGCAAAGCGCGCCGCCCCGAATGCGAACGCTGCATCATTCCCGATCTCTGCCGTTCCCCGGAGAAGCGGGTGTAGCGCTTTAGTGTGCGGTCTCGGTCGCGACGAGCCGCCAATTTGGGTCGCGTGAGCCGATCTCGCGCGCAAAGGTCCAGATGTCGGTCATATCGACGACGCGCTCAGGCGCGCCGTCCACGACCGCGCCTGACTTGTCGTAGGTCGCCGTGATCAGCTTTGACAAGAACCGCACCGTAATCTGCGCCAGCGGCCCCTTGGCCTGCGCATCATCGATAGTCACCTTCTCGAGCGAGACGAAGGTCATTTCGACCCGCTCGCCGCGCGCTTCGCGGTCGGCAATCGCGTGGGTGAAGCTCTCGTAGACGTCGTCGGCGAGCAGCCGCCGCAGCGTCGCGCGGTCGCCTTTGGCGAAGGCGGTGACGATCATCTCGTAAGCCGACTTGGCGCCGGCAAGGAACGCCGGTGCATCGAAGCCGGATTCGGCGGCGGCAATTCCCTCCAGGCCGGGAATCGCGCGTGAATCCGGCTCGACCAGATCGCGCCAGCGCTCAGCGTCAGGCTTGGGCGGAGCGGCCGCGCCCGCTTCGGCGGCGGCAGCACCTGGCAAACGGATCACGTTGCCGCCGGGCAGCGACTGGCGGGCCGCCTCCTCAGCCCGGGGCGCGAAGGGACGGTCGCGTTGCTTCTCGTGCCCGGTGCGGGTGCCGAGGACCGAGCGCAGCTTCCAGACGACGAAGACGGCGAGCAGCGCGAAGATGATCGTGGTGATATCGAGGGGCTCGTGCATGGCCTGCTCAGAAAAGACGGGACGGAGCGAACCTTCCCGCCCTAATATAGGGTGTTGCTCCCTGCTTGTGACCATGTCCAGATCATTTCAAGGCGCAGCGTGGGCAGCCGCGCTCAGCTTGTGATGCCTTTCTATCCATGGTAGGCGGCGCGGCCTTTTGCGAAGCACCCTTATGACGCTCCGCTAGCGATCTTTCTCAAGGCGATCGCGCTCCCAGGAGTTTCTTCAGATGGACGATATGCCGGGCAACGGCTCGACCCCCACCGCCGGACCCGCTCTCAACTCGCTCGCGCAGTATATGAAGGACTTTTCGTTCGAGAACCCGAACGCGCCGCGCTCCCTCGGACCGCAGGAGAAGGGTCCGAACATCTCAATCCAGGTCAACGTCAACGCACGCCAGCTTGCCGAGACCGATTTCGAGGTGAGCCTCGTCCTCGAAGGCAGCGCCGGTGAGGCTACCGACGTCATGTTCAAATTCGAGCTGACCTATTGCGGCATTTTCCGGCTGACCAACGTGCCGCAGGAGCAGCAGCATCCAATCGTCATGATCGAATGCCCGCGGCTTCTATTCCCGTTCGCGCGGCAGATCATCGCCGATGGCGTGCGCAACGGCGGCTTCCCGCCGCTCTATATCGATCCGATCGATTTCGTCGGGCTTTATCAGCAGCGTGTGAATGAGCTGCAGGCGAACCAGGACCAGCCCGGCGTGGCACAGGCGTAAAGCGAAAATCCTCTGAGCTCGTTCACTCTGCGCTGAAGATCGCACTGCATTTGCCGTGGATTGACCTTGTCATCCGCGGATGCACAATCGCGGCAAAAATCAGAGGAACCGCCCTTGAGCGAACCGCCCGTGCTCATCGACGCACGCCCGACCTACCGGATCATCACATTGAACCGGCCCTCGCGGCTGAACGCGGTGACGATCGAGCTGCATCGCGCGCTTGCCGACGCACTCGACGAGGCGGAGGCTGACAAGACCTGCCGCTCAATCCTTATTACCGGAAGCGGCCGCGGCTTTTGCGCCGGGCAGGATCTCTCCGACATAGATCCCCCGACGGCGGATAAGCCGGCCGATCTCGGCCTGCTCATCGACGGCCATTATAATCCGCTGATCCGCCGGGTGCGTGCATTGCCGATGCCGGTCGTCTGCGCCGTCAACGGCATTGCGGCCGGGGCCGGGGCCAACATCGCCCTTGCCTGCGACATCGTGATTGCGGCGCGCTCGGCGAGTTTCCTGCAGGCTTTCGCCAAGATCGGGCTCGTGCCGGATTCCGGCGGCACGTTCTTTCTGCCTCGCCTCATCGGCGAGGCGCGGGCCCGCGCGCTCTGTCTGCTCGCTGAACCGATTTCCGCAGAAACCGCCACAGACTGGGGACTGATCTGGAAATGCGTCGACGATGCGGAGCTGACGAACGAAGCGCAGGCGATTTGCGAGCGCTTCGGCGAGGCGCCGACGCGCTCGCTCGCCATGATCAAGCGCGCATTCGCTGCCTCCGCCTACAACACGCTCGATGCGCAGCTTGATCTTGAGCGCGATCTGCAGCGCGAGATCGGTCGCGGCAGCGACTATCTCGACGGCGTGACCGCGTTTCTGGAAAAACGCAAGCCCGCTTACAAAGGCCGTGCGTGAACGAAGATGCGGCGGAGATTGCCCGCGCTTGCGCCGATGCGATGTGGGCGGAAGACGAAGCTTCGCGCGCGCTCGGCATGAAGCTCCTGCGCGTTGCGCCCGGAGAGGCCGAGATTTCGATGCCGGTCACGGCAGACAAGGTGAACGGCCAAAAAATCTGCCACGGCGGGTTCATTTTTCTGCTTGCCGATTCGACCTTCGCTTTCGCCTGCAACACATATAACGAACGCGTTGTCGCGCACCATTGCGCCGTGTCGTTTCTGCGCCCGGCGCAACTCGACGATCTCCTGACGGCCTGCGCCCGCGAAGTCCATCGCGGCGGACGGTCCGGCATCTATGATGTGACGGTGACGCGCGAAGATGGCGCGATGATTGCCGCCTTCCGTGGCCATTCGCGCGTCATCGATGGCAAATGGCTTGCGGAGACGGCGTGATGCGCGCGAGGTTAGAGCCCGACCGCAAGCTGATCGAGCCGATCGAGCTTGCCTCGCGTGACGAGATCGCGGCGCTGCAGAGGAAGCGCATGGCGGCGACCTTGCGCCACGTCTGCGCGAATGTTCCGGCATACCGAAAGAAATTCGCGAAGGCCGGCGTGCATCCCGACGACTTTCGTCATCTGGAAGATCTCTCGAAATTTCCGTTCACGACCAAGGCGGACTTACGCGAAAATTACCCCTTCGATCTCTTCGCCGTGCCGCGCGAAAGGGTCGTGCGCATCCATGCCTCGTCAGGCACAACCGGCAAGCCGACGGTCGTCGGCTACACGCAAAACGACATCGATATTTGGGCAGGCCTCATGGCGCGGTCCATTGTCGCGTCCGGCGGCCGCCCCGGCATGGTCATGCATAATGCCTACGGCTACGGGCTGTTCACCGGCGGCCTCGGCGCGCACTATGGTGGCGAGCGGCTGGGTTGCACCGTCGTTCCCGTCTCCGGCGGAATGACCGAGCGGCAGGTGCAGCTTATCGAGGATTTCGGCGCCGAGATTATCATGGTGACGCCATCCTATATGCTGGCTATCCTTGATGAATATCGGCGTATCAATCTCGATCCGAAGAAATCGCCGCTAAAAATCGGCATTTTCGGCGCCGAACCGTGGACGAATGCGATGCGCGCCGAGATCGAACATGCCTTCGACATGGACGCTGTCGACATCTATGGCCTGTCCGAGGTGATGGGTCCGGGCGTTGCCAACGAATGCGTCGAGACGAAAGACGGACTGCACATTTGGGAAGACCATTTCTACCCCGAGATCGTCGATCCCGAGACCGGCGCGGTTCTGCCGGATGGCGAAAAGGGTGAACTCGTCTTCACCTCGCTGACTAAGGAGGCAATGCCGGTCATCCGCTATCGCACGCGCGATCTGACGCGGCTTCTGCCCGGCACGGCACGCTCGATGCGGCGGATGAAGAAGATCACCGGCCGCTCCGACGACATGATGATCATCCGCGGCGTCAACGTGTTCCCGTCGCAGATCGAGGAATTGTTGCTGCGCACCGAAGCACTGTCGGCGCATTATCTCATCGTGCTGACGCGAGAGGCACGCCTCGATGTCATGACCATCTATGTGGAGGTGCGGCCCGGATCCGACAAGCCGCACCTGCGTCAGGGTGCAGGTGAGCATCTCTCGCGCCTTGTGAAAGAGCGCATCGGCGTCACGGCCAGTGTCGCCGTGGTCGACGCCAATTCGCTCGAACGCTCGCTCGGCAAAGCGAAGCGCGTCGTCGACAAGCGCGGATTAAGCTGAGAGCCGCTTCTCGTAGCGCACTGCGGGAGCGCCATCTTCGTAATAATCGGGAATGGTGCCGAACTTCACGTAATCGCGCTTTTCATAGAGCGCGATCGCGCGCGCGTTGTCAGCACGCACTTCGAGGACGAGGCTTTGTGCGCCCCGTCGCCGCGCCTCCTCTTCGCACGCAGCAAGCAGACCCCCGCCAAGGCCACGGCCAGAGCCAAGCCTATGTTCCGGATCGCCCGCAATGGAATAAAGCCGCGCCTTCTTCGAACCCTTCCGAAAGGCGATCAGCGCGTAGCCGACAACACGTGGGAAGCCCGCCACCTCTGCTTCCGCGACAAGCAGGGCGACGGTGCTTTTCGTCAGATGCGCGCGCAGCGACCGGCGCGTCAGCCGGTCACCTTCGAACGCGGCATTTTCGATTGCGACGAGCCGACCGAGATCGGCGGGACGGCCTTCGCGAATGGTGATCGCGCGCGTCTCGTCCTGGCTCACTCCGCCTTCCACGGAAACGTCCATGTCTCGGTCAGTGCTCGGTCCGATGCTCGAAGGAAGGCGCGTAAGTCCGCGGTTTGTCCGGCATCGACCTGTACGTCGATCGTGGCGCGAATGCCTTCCGTCACGACATTCGGCACAACGGACGATCGCAATATGCGTCCCTGATTGGTCGACGGAACAACTTCGACCAAGCCTGGATCGTGCAGGAAATAGCCGAGATCGCCACCGGCGAAATCGATGATGAAGCGCCGTGCATTGGCTTCGCGCGGCTCCGACGAGCCGAGCGCCCGCGGCGTCGTCTGAAACGTGTTGATCGCCCGCGCATTCGGGGACAATCGCGCGAGATTGAGACTGGCGGTGATGCGGTAGCCGAAATTTACCTGCTTGCCGGGCTCAAGCGGGTCCTTCGGCACCCAATAGGCAACGATATTGTCGTTCGTCTCGTCTGGCGTCGGCAGTTCGACAAGCTCGATCCGGCCTTCTCCCCAATCGTCGCGCGGCTCGACCCAGTAACTCGGACGGGTTTCGTAGGCGAGTTCGAGATCCTGATAGTGATCGAAATCGCGGTCCCGCTGAATGAGGCCGAAACCTTTAATGTTGCGATCGAGGAAGGCCGAGGTTTCCATCTGCGCAGGGTTGCGCAACGGCCGCCACAGCCACTCGCCCGTTCCCGAATTGACGAGCAAGCCTTCCGAATCGTGTAGTTGCGGGCGGAAATCGTCGTGAAAGCGATGATCGTTCTTGCCAATGAAGAACATCGAGGTGAGCGGCGCGAAGCCGATCTTCGCGCCGTTGCGGCGCGCAAACAGTGCGACCTGCGCGTCGAGCACCGTTTCCCGGCCGGGATAAAGGTCGAAACGGTAGGCGCCGGTCGCGGTCTCGCTATCGAGCAAGCCATAGATCGTCGCTCGGTTCGCGTTCGGCCCGGGCGCGTCGACCCAGAATTCGCGGAAAAATGGAAACTCCTCGGTGGGCGTGCCGGCGTTGACCGCGAGTCCGCGCGAGGACATGCCGTAGCGTTGTGTGCGACCAAGAAAACGGAAATAGCTTGCGCCGAGGAATGCGATCACTTCATCGAAAACGCGCGGATCGTTTAGCGGGTAGTGCAGGCGAAAGCCGGCGAAGCCGAGATTGACCGGGAGCGGTTTCTCCAATTTCGTGCGGCCGAAATCGAAAAGATTCATCGCGAAAGGGATCGGCGTCGCGATGCCATCGCGGATCGTGTTGACAATGACCGGCCGCTTGAAGAGATGCCCGAGCATGAAAAGCTGCAGCCGAAAGGGACCACCGCTGCTTGCCAGGAGCGCCTTATCCGCCCGAAAGCGGATGTCCCGCCACGCGTCGAAGTCGAGCTTTTCGAGCTCCTCCGGGAGTCGCGGCGGCGTCGGGTCGTAAGCGGCGCCGGCGAGGTCGCGGGCGCGCCGGACCACATCCTCGTAGCCAAATCGCGGCGGCGGAACCGGCTGCGCCTGCGCGAGCATGGTCTCCGGTAGGAGAGCGCTCGTCGAAGCTGCGGCAAACGTGGACAGGAGCGTGCGTCGGTTAAGGTCTGACATGATCCCTGACGGCTGGCCCCCCGCAGCGGCTGAGGTAGCGGGGATTGCTAGGCCGGCAAGGTCCGCGCCAGAGGCGGAATCTTCGATCGTTAACTTGCGCTGTTGGAGCGTTTCCACGGCCGCACGTTGCTCAGAGTCCAATCGCCGAGCTTGTCGCGGCAGGCCGTTCCCTGCAGGCTTTCGGACGCCTCTTTGGCGCTGATGTTGGAGATGAAAGCCCGGCAGATGCCATCCTCGGAGGGATAGGCCTGCGCCACCGCGACAAAGGAGCCTTTTGCGCCGCTCTGTGGATTGTCCCAGTTCACCGTCTCGCCATTGCCTTGCGGGTCGAGAGCGGTCGACAGCGCCGCTTTCGCGCGGCGCCAATCTTCGCTATCGAGAGCGCGCGACAGGGGATTGGATTTGGCGATGCTGCCGCTTACGTCCTCGCCGTTCTTGCCGAACGGCGAGAGCGGCATGGAAACCGAACAGCCGCTGAGCGCGAGCGCGACAAGGCAGCCCGCAATAGCGTCACGAGAGGTCCGCGCGATCATCTCGCTTCCGGCGCAACGCTGTACCGGCCGACGCACGTGCTCACCTGCTTATGGCGCAATGCCAATAGAAGGATTTTGCGGTGAACGTGTTAACGCCGGGTGACTTCACCGCAGCCGCGGAGCCGTTCGCGCTGTTCGATGAATGGTTCGCCGAGGCGAAGGAACGCGAGATCAACGATCCCAACGCGATGGCGTTGGCGACAGTCGATGCCGAGGGCCTGCCCAACCTGCGCATGGTGCTGTTGAAGGGCAGCGATCACCAAGGTTTCGTCTTCTACACGAACGAGGAGAGCGCCAAGGGACGCGAACTCGCTGCGTCGAGCAAGGCGGCGCTCCTGTTCCATTGGAAGTCGCTGCGCCGTCAGGTGCGCATACGTGGCGTAGTGGCAGAGGTGAGCGCCGACGAGGCGGACGCCTATTTCGCGTCGCGGCCACGCGACAGCCGCATCGGCGCCTGGGCGAGCCAGCAATCGCGGCCGCTCGGGAGCCGCTTCGCACTCGAGAAGGCCGTCGCCTTCTACGCCGCGAAATATGCGATCGGCGACATTCCCCGGCCGCCCTACTGGAAGGGCTTCCGGGTCACGCCACTGGCGTTCGAATTCTGGGCCGACCGCCCCTTCCGCCTGCATGATCGCGTCGCCTTCACACGCGAGGTGCACGGCTGGCGGAAGGAGCGGCTCTATCCCTGAGCCCGTTAAGCATGTTTCGGTCGCCGGCTTTCGGCTTTCGCAAAAGTCACGCAAAATAAACCATACTGCTCGCCGGAAGGGACGACCGATGGACATGCGCAAATGCACCGCCGAGGCGATCGGCACGGCCTGGCTCACCTTTGCGGGCTGCGGCAGCGCGGTCATCGCCGCCGGTTTTCCTCAGGTGGGGATTGGCCTGCTCGGCGTGTCGCTCGCCTTCGGGCTCAGCGTCGTCACGATGGCCTATGCGATCGGTCATATTTCCGGCTGTCATCTCAATCCCGCGGTGACCATCGGCTTGACTGCTGGCGGGCGGTTTCCGGTGAGTGACGTCCTTCCCTACATCGTCGCGCAGGTAGTCGGCGCGATTGTCGGCGCCGGCATCCTCTATCTCATCGCCAGCAGCACGGCCGGTTTCGAGCTTGCCAAAGGCTTCGCGTCCAACGGTTATGGCGACCATTCGCCCGGCCATTACAGCCTCTTCGCCGGATTGCTGATGGAAATTGTAATGACCATGATGTTCATCTTTATCATCATGGGCGCGACGCATGGCAGTGCACCCGCCGGCTTCGCGCCGCTCGCCATCGGCCTTGCTTTGGCGCTCACCAACCTTGCGGCGATCCCGGTGACCAACGCCTCAATCAACCCGGCGCGCAGCACCGGCCCGGCGGTCTTTGTCGGCGGCTGGGCGCTCGCCCAGCTCTGGCTCTTCTGGGTGGCGCCGATCATCGGCGGGGCGCTCGGCGGCGTTCTCTATCGCTGGCTCAGCGAAAGACCCGAAGCACCGGTTGTCGGGATTCCCGAGGGGCGTGTGAAGGGCTGAGGGCCTACCAACGGTTTTTTGAGGAAGCTCCTGCATCCTCTATAACCCGCTGCGGTTCGAGGCGGCGGGCGGCGGCGAGAGCGGACAAGATGGCAGGCAAGTATTTCGGCACCGACGGCATTCGCGGCCGCGCCAATGGCGTGATCACCCCGGAACTCGCGCTGAAGGTTGGCCAGGCGGCGGGGCTTGCGTTCCAGCGCGGCGAGCACCGCCACCGCGTCGTCATCGGCAAGGATACACGTCTTTCCGGCTACATGATCGAATACGCGCTGGTCGCCGGCTTCACCTCGGTCGGCATGGACGTGCTCCTGCTCGGGCCGGTGCCGACGCCCGCCGTCGCCATGCTGACGCGCTCGATGCGCGCCGATCTCGGCGTCATGATCTCGGCCTCGCACAATATGTTCGAGGACAATGGCATCAAGCTGTTCGGCCCGGACGGCTATAAACTCTCCGACGAGATCGAGTACGCGATCGAAGCGCTGATCGAAAAGGACATTTCACGTAAACTGTCGAAGTCACCCGATCTCGGCCGTGCCCGGCGCGTCGATGACGTGCGCGCGCGCTACATCGAATTCGCCAAGCGGACGCTGCCCCGGCACATGTCGTTCGAAGGTTTGCGCATCGTCGTAGATTGCGCCAACGGCGCTGCCTACAAGGTCGCGCCCGAAGCGCTATGGGAGCTCGGCGGTGAAGTCTTCGCCATCGGGGTCGAGCCCGATGGGTTCAACATCAACCGCGACGTTGGTTCGACCGCGCCTGATGCGCTTGTCAAAAAGGTGCGTGAGATGCGCGCCGACATCGGCATTGGGCTCGACGGCGACGCCGATCGCGTGCTGATCGTCGACGA
>Ga0136846_1235323_pt1 | contig 17746 bp, 11 predicted proteins | sample HopSoiMetagenom2_FD_96841 | JGI IMG/M metagenome (GOLD analysis project Ga0136846, IMG submission 96841) | Grasslands soil microbial communities from Hopland, California, USA - 2 Assembly 2016 (version 4) | ecosystem: Environmental > Terrestrial > Soil > Grasslands | place: USA: Hopland...
ACCGTCAAGGACCGTACGAACGTACGCGAGTTGACGCTCGAAGCGATCGATGGGGAACCAGTGGATCTTGTCGTGGGGGATCTGTCCTTCATCCCGCTCGGTCTCGTGCTGCCCGCCCTTGCGCGGTGCGCGGCACCCGATGCCGACCTGGTGATGATGGTCAAACCACAGTTCGAGGTGGGGAAGGAACGACTGGGCAGTGGAGGAGTCGTACGCAGTCCCGAGCTGCGTGCCGAGGCGGTACGTGGAGTTGCCGCCCGTGCTGGGCAGTTGGGGCTGGGTGTACAGGGCGTGACCGCCAGCCCGCTGCCCGGGCCGTCGGGGAACGTCGAGTACTTTCTGTGGCTGCGGGCCGGCGCACCCGAACTCAACCCGGCCGATGTTGACCGTGCAGTGGCGGAGGGGCCTCGTTGACTACGACCCGAGATCGTACTGTTTTCCTGCTCGCCCACACCGGGCGGCCGGCCGCGATCAGAAGTGCCGAACTGGTGGTCCAGGGGCTGGTGCGCTCCGGACTCGGGGTGCGGGTGCTCGCGGCGGAGGCGGCCGACCTGCCGCTGCCGCCGGAGGTGGAGCTGATCGAGGAGGCCACCGCACAGTGCCTCGACGGCTGCGAGCTGCTCATCGTGCTGGGGGGCGACGGGACGCTGCTGCGCGGCGCCGAGTTCGCGCGGGCGTCCGGGGTGCCGATGCTCGGCGTCAACCTCGGTAGCGTCGGCTTCCTCGCCGAGGCCGAACGCGACGACCTCGACAAGGTTGTCGACCGGGTGGTGACGAAGGCGTACGAGGTCGAGGAACGGATGACCATCGACGTCGTCGTCCACCAGAACGGGAACATCGTGCACACCGACTGGGCGCTGAACGAGGCGGCCGTGCAGAAGGTGTCCGCGGAGAAGCTCCTCGAAGTGGTTCTGGAGATCGACGGGCGGCCGGTGACCGGGTTCGGGTGTGACGGCATCTGTCTGTCGACGCCCACCGGGTCGACCGCCTACGCCTTCTCCGCGGGTGGGCCTGTGGTGTGGCCCGAGGTGGAGGCGCTGTTGATGGTGCCGATCAGTGCGCACGCGCTGTTCGCGAAGCCGTTGGTGACGTCGCCGGATTCCGTGCTCGCCGTGGAGGTTCTGCCGCACATTCCTCCGGGGGTGCTGTGGTGTGACGGGCGGCGGACTGTCGAGTTGCCGCCCGGGGCGCGGGTGGAGGTTCGGCGGGGGGCTGTGCCGGTGCGGTTGGCCCGGCTGCACCATGCCTCGTTCACCGATCGGCTGGTGGCGAAGTTCGCGTTGCCTGTTTCCGGGTGGCGGGGGGCCCCTCACTGACGCTGTTTGTGTGTGGGGGGGCTTGGATTCGATGGCGGGTGCGGGGGTGCTGTGGCTTGTCGCGCCCGCGCGGCGGAGGCGCAGATCAGATACAGCCCCGCGCCCCTACCGTCCGTCCACTCCCCTGGGTGACAAGGCGCCCTTTGTGTGGCCTTGTCACCTGGGCGTTCGTGACAACGGGGTGGGGGCCGTCGCACTTCTGGTGGCTGACCTCGTATGGTCGTGTTCGTGTTGGAGGAGATGCGGATACGGTCACTCGGCGTCATTGACGATGCTGTCGTCGAGCTGTCGCCCGGCTTTACCGCCGTGACTGGCGAGACCGGTGCGGGCAAGACCATGGTCGTGACCAGCCTCGGGCTGCTGCTCGGTGGGCGGGCCGATGCGGCGTTGGTGCGGATCGGGGCCAGGAACGCGGTCGTGGAGGGGCGGATCACCGTGCCTCCGGGCGGGGCGGCCGTCCTACGGGCCGAGGAGGCCGGCGCCGAGCTGGACGACGGGGCGCTGCTCATCAGTCGTACCGTTTCCGCCGAGGGGCGTTCACGGGCGCATCTGGGCGGGCGTTCCGTGCCCGTGGGTGTGCTGGCCGAGCTGGCCGACGAACTGGTGGCCGTGCACGGGCAGACCGACCAGCAGGGGCTGCTCAAGCTGTCCCGGCAGCGGGCGGCGCTCGACCGGTACGCGGGGGACGCGGTCGCCGTCCCGCTCACCAAGTACGCGGAGGCGTACCGGCGGCTGCGAGCCGTCTCCAACGAGCTGGACGAGATCACCACGCGCGCGCGTGAGCGGGCCCAGGAAGCCGACATGCTGCGGTACGGGCTCGACGAGATCGCCGCCGTGGAGCCGCGGGCCGGCGAGGACACCGAGCTCGCCGAGGAGGCGGAGCGGCTCGGTCACGCGGAGGCGCTGGCCTCGGCCGCGACCGTCGCCCACGCCGCCCTGGCCGGCAACCCCGAGGACCCCGAGGGCATCGACGCCGCCACGCTCGTCGCGGGCGCCCACCGGGCCCTGGAGGCCGTACGGTCGCACGACTTGGCCCTCGCCGCGCTCGCCGACCGGATCGGTGAGGTCGGCATCCTGCTCGGGGACGTCGCCGGGGAGCTGGCGGGGTACGCCGACGACCTGGACGCCGATCCGCTGCGGCTGGCGGCCGTGGAGGAACGGCGGGCCGCGCTCACCGCGCTGACCCGGAAGTACGGCGCCGGTGTGGCCGGAGTGCTCACCTGGGCCGAGGAAGGTGCCGCGCGCCTGCTCGAACTCGACGGCGACGACGAGCGGATCGGTGAGCTGACCGCCGAGCGGGACTCCCTGCGCGGCGAACTGGGCGGAATGGCACAGGCGTTGACGGACGCGCGGACGGAGGCCGCCTCGCGGTTCGCGGCCGCCGTGACCGCCGAGCTGGCCTCGCTCGCCATGCCCCACGCGCGCGTGTCGTTCGACATCCGGCAGACCGAGGACCCGGAGGGGGTCGAGGTCGACGGGCGTACCGTCGCCTACGGACCGTCCGGCGCCGACGAGGTCGAGCTGTTGCTCGCCCCGCATCCGGGTGCGCCCGCCCGGCCCATCGCCAAGGGCGCGTCCGGGGGTGAGCTGTCCCGCGTGATGCTGGCCGTGGAGGTCGTGTTCGCGGGGACCGATCCGGTGCCCACCTATCTGTTCGACGAGGTCGACGCCGGGGTGGGCGGCAAGGCGGCCGTGGAGATCGGGCGACGGCTGGCCAAGCTGGCGAAGACCGCCCAGGTCGTCGTGGTGACGCACCTGCCGCAGGTCGCCGCGTTCGCCGACCGGCAGCTGCTGGTGGAGAAGACCAACGACGGATCGGTGACCCGGTCGGGCGTCAAGGTGCTGGAGGGCGAGGAACGGGTACGGGAACTGTCGCGGATGCTGGCCGGGCAGGAGGACTCGGAGACGGCGCGGGCACACGCGGAGGAGTTGCTGGCGGCGGCCAGGGCGGACGGCTGACGTTCGAACACCTGACGGTCAGTGGGGTCTCTCTCACCCGGGCGAGTGACCCGCCCCACCCCTCCCTGGTTCGGAACACCCGTACGTCCTGGCATCCTTGAAGGAGCACGGAATACCCCCGTATCCGGAAGAAGCCGTATCCGGAGGAAGCCGCGCGGTACACCCCTTCCGCCCCATCCTTCTGTACGTTTCGTCCGTAGCCTTCCGTCACCTTCTTCGTGACCGCCCGACGCCGAACCAGGAGCCCCCGGCCACGTGACCAGCCACTCACCGCACGGTCAGTTGTCGCTGCGCACCGTGCAGGTGCTCGGCGGCGGCAACGCCGGCAGCAGCGCGCACGTGCGTTCGCTGGCCGCGGGGCTCGTGGCGAGAGGCGTGCGGGTCGCCGTCTGCGCCCCCACCGATACCGACAGCGCCTACGACTTCACCGGCGCCGGTGCCGAACACGTGCCCATTCCGCGCAGCAGCGACCCCGGCTCGGTGGCGGCGCTGCGCGCGGCCTGTTCGAATGCCGACCTCGTGCACGCGCACGGGCTGCACGCCTCCTTCCGGGCCGCCCTCGCACTCAGCGGGCGCCGCACCCCGCTCGTCGTCACCTGGCACAACCGGGCGTACGTCGAAGGGCCGCGCGCCCATCTGCTGAGGGTGCTGGAGCGCCGGGTCGTGAAGGCCGCCGCGGTCGTCCTCGGGACCTCCTCCGACCTCGTGGACCGGGCCAGGCGACGCGGGGCCAGGGACGCCCGGCTGTCCGCGGTGGCGATGCCCGCCCCGGACGCGGCCACGGGGCGGGACGAGTCCGACCGGTCCAAGACCCGGGCCGAACTCGGCGCCACGGACCGCCCGTTGCTCATGGCCGTCGGCTCCCTCGACCGGCACCGGGGGTACGACGTCCTGCTGGACGCCGTACGTGCGTGGCGTGGCCTCGATCCCGTGCCGCTCCTGGTGGTCGCGGGGGAGGGGCCGCTGCGGGCGGAGTTGCAGGGCCGCATCGGGAACGAGGGGCTGCCGGTACGGCTCATCGGGCACCGTGACGACGTGAGCGAGCTGCTCACCGCCGCCGACCTCGCGCTTCTGCCCAGCCGTTGGGAGTCGCGCTCCGTCTTCGCCCAGGAAGCGCTCCACGCGCGCGTGCCGCTGATCGCGGCCGCCGTGGGAGGCGTACCCGAACTGGTCGGGGACGCGGCCGAACTCGTCCCCTACGGTGACGCGGCGGCGCTCGGCGGTGCCGTGGTGCGGCTGCTGGGGGATCCGGAGCGCAGGGATCACCTCCGGGAGCGGGGCGTCCGGCAGATCGGCACCTGGCCCACCGAGGACGAGACCGTCGCCCAAGTGCTGAGCGTCTACGACGAGTTCACGCAACTGCGGCCACTGAGCTGAGCGGTCTGTGCGTAGGTCGGCCCGGCTCAGCTCACGTGTCTGCGGGCCCGTAGCGCCAGGCTCAGGGCCAGCACCGTCTGCGGGTCGTCCAGGTCCGTGCCCAGCAACTCCCCGATTCTCGCGAGGCGGTTGTAGAGGGTCTGGCGGTTGAGGTGGAGTTCGCGGGCCGTCTCCGCCTTGCGGCCCGCGTGCGCCAGGTACGTCTCCAGCGTGGGCAGCAGCGGGGGCTTGGAGCGGTCGTCGTGGGTGCGCAGCGGGCCGATCGCGCGGTCCACGAAGGCCGCCAGGTCCGGTTGGTCACGCAGGCGCCACAGCAGCAGGTCGATGTCCAGGCGGCGGGCGTCGTACCAGGGCCGTTCCGGCAGGCCCTGCGCCGCCGTCGCCGTCTCCGCCGCGTGGCGCAGGCCCGCCGAGGCCGCCGCCCAGCCGCCGGCGACGCCCACCACGACGACCGGCGGCTGCGCACCCGGTCGCCGCATCCCGGCGCGTTCCACACCCGCCCACAGCGCCGCCGCCACCCGGTCGGCGACCGCCGGGCGCTCCGCCTCCGTACGCAGGCCCACCAGCAGCGGCACGCGCCCCTCGACGGGCCGCACGCCCAGCAGTACCGGTACGCCCACCGCCGTCAGCTCCTCCGCGACCGCACGGGCCAGCACCGCCCAGCCGCCGCCCGGGGACAAGGTGTCGCCGACCCGCATCACCACCGGCAGCAGTGGGCCGGCGCCGGGCTTGAAGCCGAGGACGCGGGCCTGCGCGGGCGCGGCCTCCGCGTCGACGCGGCCCTCGGCGAGGTCGGTGAGGAAGTCGCCGCGGCCACGCGCCGCCAGCTCCTCCTCCTGGCGGGCCTGCATCAGGACGACGGCCAGGATGCCCGCGGCCCGCTCGGTAGCGATGCGGTGGACGGGGGCAAGCGGTTCGAGGACGGGCAGCAGCACCAGACGCGCGCGGACCGAACCGGCGCCAAGGCCGCCCCCGGGGACGTCCACGAGCACGGAACCGGTGGGTGGCGCGTCCTTCTGCTGGGCGCGCAGGCCCTCCCACACCTCGAGCGGGTCGGCGCCCTCGGGGCCGGCCCCGGCGGCGTACAGAAGCCGGCCGTCCGTCGTCTCCAGGAACACCGGGTTGCCGCTGAAGTCGGCCAGGATGCCGAGGACCTGCGGGATACCGCCGCCGCTCAGCAGAGCCTGTGTACAGCGCCGGTGGACCTCCTCGGCCCGCTGGAGCAGCGCGTAGTGGCCGTTGACGATCTCGGTGTGGATCTCCTCCGTGACGGCCACGAACGGCACCTCGCGGTGCAGCTGGACCAGCGGGAGACCGGTCGACCGGGCCGTTTCCACGAGGGCCGCCGGGAGCCGGGTGAAGCGGGGCCCCAGCTCCACCACGAGCGCCGCGATACCCCGGTCGGCGAGGGTACGGACGAACGCGCGCTGCTCGGCCGGACGGGTGCCGAGCCCGTATCCCGTCGTCAGGAGCAGCTCGCCGCCCTTGAGCAGCGAGGCGATGTGCGGGACCTCGCCCGCGTGCACCCACCGCACGGTCCGCCCCAGCCGTTCGGCGCCCGCCAGGATCTCCGGCAGCCCACTGCGCAGCCCGGGCAGCTCGAGCGCCCGCCGCACCGTGATCCCGGCGCTCTGGGTCTCGAAACGGCTCTGCGCGCGGCTGTCCATGCAGCGGACGCTACCCGCACCTACGTACGACTGACGACCTGCGCCTTGGCGGTGTCAGCGGCTCGTCTACGACGGAACGATGTTGTGGTTGAAGCGGAAGACGTTGTCCGGGTCGTACTGGCGTTTCACCGACGCCAGCCGGCGCGTGTTCTCGGCGCCCAGGCCCGCGATCACGCGCTCCGCGCCCTCGTCGCCGATGAAGTTGAGATGGACCGCGCCGGTGCTCCACGGCTGGACGCGGGTGCGCACGTCGTGCACCCACTGGACGCAGCGTTCGTCGTCCGCCGGGTCCTCCCAGCAGCCGTAGGGGTGGACAGCCCACTCGGCGTCCCGGTAGGGGACGGGGTACTCGGACGGGCCGTCGACGATGGCACCGCCGAGCGGGAACAGCGCGCTCTTGGTGGCGGTGGGCACGGGCATGCCGTTCCCGAGAGCGCAGAAGACGTCCACGAGCTCGTCGGGCGCGCCCGTCAGGTACTCCGCCGACCAGTAGTTCCGCAGGCCGGGCGGGTCGTCGAGCATGCACTGGAAGTCGGCGTACGGGATCGTGGTGACGATCTCCACCTCGTGCGGCAGCGCCAGCAGCGGTTCGGCGAGCTTGCGCATGTCGTCCTCGGTGCCCGTGTACGTGAGCAGCGCGCCGCACAGCAGCTGTCCGACCAGGTGCGGCGGGATGAACTCCTCGGGCGGGGCGGTGAGATAGATGACGCCGCCGCTCGCCTCGACCGGGCCGGCCTCGATCACGTCGCGGTACGTGCGTACGACGTCATCGCCGAACTCCGGGAGGTGGAGCAGCAGGGCGACGGAGAACGCGGGCAGCTCGTGCAGCCCCAGGGTGAGCGAGGTCGCGACACCGAAGTTTCCGCCGCCGCCGTGCAGCGCCCAGAACAGGTCCGGGTTCTGCTCGGCGCTCGCGTGGACCTGGGTGCCGTCGGCGGTGACCAGGTCGGCGGCGATGAGGTTGTCGACGGCGAGGCCGTACGTCCGGTCGAGCCAGCCGCTGCCACCGCCGAGCACGAAGCCGGCGACGCCGGTGGTGGAGACCCGGCCGCCGGTGGTCGCCAGCCCGTGCGGCCCGGTCGCCCGGTCCAGATGGCTCATCAGGGCACCGCCCTGGACCCGTACCGACTGCGTCGCCCGATAGACGCTCACCTCGTGCATCCGGCGCAGGTCGATCACCAGACCGTTGTCGTTCACGCCCATGCCCGCCACGCTGTGGCCGCCGCCGCGCACCGCGATCGGCAGGTCCAGATCGCGGGCGAAACGTACGGAACGGGCCACGTCGGTCTCGTGCGCGCACTGCGCGATCACCGCCGGACGCCGGTCGATCATGGAGTTGAACACGGTCCGGGCGTCGTCGTAGCCCGGGTCCCCCGGGGCGAACACCTCGCCGGTCAGCTCCTCGCGCAGCACGGCGAGGGCCGCACCCGCCTTGGAGGAGGAAGCCATGGCCGCCACCTTCCGAAAAGGGGCATTGATGACTTTCCAGCCTAGGTGGGTGCGGCCCGTGGGGCGCGCTCAGCCGCCGTACGCCCCCGATGCCGTCAGGCGCAGAGCCGTGTCGATGAGGGGGACGTGGCTGAAGGCCTGGGGGAAGTTGCCCACCTGGCGCTTGAGGCGCGGGTCCCACTCCTCGGCCAGCAGGCCCAGGTCGTTGCGGAGGTCGAGGAGCTTCTCGAAGAGCTTGCGGGCCTCGTCGACCCGCCCGATCATCGCCAGGTCGTCCGCCATCCAGAACGAACAGGCGAGGAACGCGCCCTCGTCGCCCGGCAGACCGTCGAGGTTCTCCTCGCCGCCCGAGGTCGGGTAGCGCAGGATGAAGCCGTCCGGGGTGGACAGCTCGCGCTGGATGGCCTCGATGGTGCCGATGACGCGCTTGTCGTCGGGAGGCAGGAAGCCCATCTGCGGGATGAGCAGCAGGGAGGCGTCCAGTTCCTTCGAGCCGTACGACTGGGTGAAGGTGTTGCGCTCCTTGTCGTAGCCCTTCTCGCACACGTCCCGGTGGATGTCGTCGCGCAGTTCGCGCCACTGCTCCAGCGGGCCGTCCGCGTCGCCGGACTCGATGAGCTTGATCGTGCGGTCCACCGCGACCCAGGCCATGACCTTGGAGTGCACGAAGTGGCGGCGCGGACCGCGCACCTCCCAGATGCCCTCGTCGGGCTCGTCCCAGTGCTGCTCCAGGTAGCGGATCAGCTTCAGCTGGAGGAGGGAGGCGTAGTCGTTGCGGGCCAGGCCTGTCATGTGGGCCAGGTGCAGGGCCTCGGTGACCTCGCCGTACACATCCAGCTGGAGCTGGTGCGCGGCGCCGTTGCCGACCCGGACGGGGCCCGAGTTCTCGTAGCCGGGCAGCCAGTCCAACTCGGCCTCGCCCAGCTCCCGTTCGCCCGCGATGCCGTACATGATCTGCAGGTTCTCGGGGTCGCCCGCGACCGCGCGCAGCAGCCACTCGCGCCAGGCGCGGGCCTCGTCGCGGTAGCCGGTGCGCAGGAGCGAGGAGAGGGTGATCGCCGCGTCGCGCAGCCAGGTGTAGCGGTAGTCCCAGTTGCGTACGCCGCCGATGTCCTCCGGGAGGGAGGTGGTGGGGGCGGCGACGATTCCGCCGGTCGGCGCGTACGTCAGGGCCTTCAGTGTGATCAGTGAGCGGACGACGGCTTCCCGGTAGGGGCCGTGGTACGTGCACTGCTCGACCCACTCGCGCCAGAACTCCTCGGTGGCCTCGAGGGACTGCTCCGGCTCGGGCAGCGCGGGCGGCTGCTTGTGCGAGGGCTCCCAGGAAATGGTGAACGCGATCCGGTCACCGGGTGCCACCGTGAAGTCGGAGTACGTCGTCAGGGACTTGCCGTACGTCTCGGCGGTGGTGTCGAACCAAACCGAGTCGGGGCCCGCGACAGCCACCGTCCGGCCCTCGTGGCGGTGCACCCACGGCACGACACGGCCGTACGAGAACCGCATGCGCAGGGTCGAGCGCATCGGCACCCGGCCGCTGACGCCTTCCACGATGCGGATCAGCTGGGGGGCGCCGTCGCGAGGGGGCATGAAATCGGTCACTCTGACCGTGCCGCGTGGCGTGTCCCACTCCGATTCCAGGATCAGCGAGTCGCCGCGGTAGCGGCGGCGGGCCGCCGTGGGCGGTTGTGCGTCCGTCGCGTGCGCGGGACCGAGGCGCCAGAAGCCGTGCTCCTCGGTGCCGAGCAGTCCTGCGAAGACGGCATGGGAGTCGAAGCGGGGCAGGCACAGCCAGTCGACTGTGCCGTCCCGGCAGACCAGGGCGGCGGTCTGCATGTCTCCGATGAGTGCGTAGTCCTCGATGAGCCCGGCCACGTGCAACTCCAGTCGAACGGCCACGTCGCCCCCGATCAGGAAAAGGGGGTCTCGCTCTTGCGGTCAAGGGTTCGTTGTTTCTAGCGTCGTTGAGCGGTGAAGCAAACACCAATCTTTGCTCAACGGACTGACGAGCTCTCGTTGTTCCGGGGTTACGGGCGGGGGTGGTGCCGTGTTGCCGGCCGGGCTCGGCAGCGAGTGTCCGAGGAGCATACGACGCACTCAGATGATCCGCGTGCCGCTCTGGACAACCCGGGTCCGCTGAACGAGTGAAGCTCTAGTGAGCGGACACTGTTTCGGGTGAGCGCCGGACACGGTCGCGGTGACTCGTGTAGGAGATGTGTGTCCGCGCGTGCGCGGAGCGTGCCCGGAAGCCATGCCCCCGGGTCGCTGATACCCTGGTAGCCCGTGGACCGGTGGGCAGGAAACCCCCGAACCGCAGCGACGGCCCCTCCTCGAAAACCCGGAAAGCTCCGGGCCGGGCGGCCGTACCGCACCCCAGACCGCGACCACGGGAGCCCCGCCTTGGCCATGACACCCGCTGCTTTTCGAAACAGCAACGCCACGACGACCAAGCACATCTTCGTCACCGGGGGTGTCGCCTCCTCGCTCGGCAAGGGGCTGACGGCCTCCAGCCTCGGCATGCTCCTCAAGGCGCGAGGCCTGCGGGTCGTCATGCAGAAGCTCGACCCCTACCTCAACGTCGACCCCGGCACGATGAACCCCTTCCAGCACGGTGAGGTATTCGTCACGCATGACGGCGCCGAGACCGACCTGGACATCGGCCACTACGAGCGTTTCCTCGACCGCGACCTCGACGGCTCGGCCAACGTCACCACCGGCCAGATCTACTCGACGGTGATCGCGAAGGAGCGGCGCGGCGAGTATCTGGGCGACACCGTCCAGGTCATCCCGCACATCACCAACGAGATCAAGCACCGCATCCGCCGGATGGCCACCGACGAGGTCGACGTCGTCATCACCGAGGTCGGCGGCACGGTCGGCGACATCGAGTCGCTGCCCTTCCTGGAGACCGTGCGCCAGGTCCGCCACGAGGTCGGCCGCGACAACGTCTTCGTCGTCCACATCTCGCTGCTGCCCTACATCGGCCCCTCCGGCGAGCTGAAGACCAAGCCGACCCAGCACAGCGTGGCGGCCCTGCGGAACATCGGTATCCAGCCGGACGCGATCGTGCTGCGCTGCGACCGCGAGGTCCCCGTCGCGATCAAGCGCAAGATCTCGCTGATGTGCGACGTCGACGAGGCCGCCGTGGTCGCCTGCCCGGACGCCCGCTCGATCTACGACATCCCCAAGACCGTGCATCGCGAGGGCCTGGACGCCTATGTCGTCCGCAAGCTGGACCTGCCCTTCCGGGACGTGGACTGGACGACCTGGGACGACCTCCTGGACCGCGTCCACAACCCCGCCCACGAGATCAACCTGGCCCTGGTCGGCAAGTACATCGACCTGCCCGACGCCTACCTCTCGGTCACCGAGGCGCTGCGCGCCGGCGGTTTCGCGAACCACGCGCGCGTGAAGATCAAGTGGGTCACCTCCGACGACTGCAGGACCCCCGCGGGTGCGAAGAAGCAGTTGGAGGACGTGGACGCGATCTGCATCCCGGGTGGCTTCGGCGACCGAGGCGTGTCCGGCAAGGTCGGCGCGATCCAGTACGCCCGCGAGAACAAGATCCCGCTGCTGGGGCTGTGCCTGGGCCTGCAGTGCATCGTCATCGAGGCGGCCCGCAACCTGGCGGGCATCGAGGACGCCAACTCCACGGAGTTCGACGCCGCGACCGCCCACCCGGTCATCTCGACGATGGCCGAACAGCTCGACATCGTCGCCGGCGACGGCGACATGGGCGGAACGATGCGCCTGGGCATGTATCCGGCCAAGCTCGCCGAAGGCTCCATCGTGCGCGAGGTGTACGACGGCAAGGAGTACGTCGAGGAGCGCCACCGGCACCGCTACGAGGTCAACAACAGCTACCGCGCCGAGCTGGAGAAGAAGGCCGGTCTGCAGTTCTCCGGCACCTCCCCGGACGGCAAGCTGGTGGAGTACGTCGAGTACCCGCGTGAGGTCCACCCCTACCTGGTGGCCACCCAGGCCCACCCGGAGCTGCGGTCCCGTCCCACCCGCCCCCACCCGCTCTTCGCCGGCCTCGTCAAGGCCGCCGTCCAGCGCAAGACGGGCAAGTAACGCAAGGGCTGTACGGTGACCGTGGTACGCGCCTTTTGGGGCGCGTGCCCCGGTTTCTGGTGTCGGTTCTCGTGCCGGCCCGATGCCGGTTTCTTGTGTGTGGGCGGGATGTGGGATGCGGGAGGAAAAGTCGACATGACCATCATCAAGGACGCTCCGGAGGAGTGGGAGATCCGGGAGACGGGGACCCCCTTCGTGGGCAACAAGACCTCTGTGCGCACCGACGAGGTGGTCATGCCGGACGGCTCGGTCGTGGGCCGCGACTACCAGGTCCACCCCGGCTCCGTGGGCATCGTCGCCCTCGACGACGAAGGGCGGGTCCTGCTGATCCGCCAGTACCGCCACCCCGTCCGTCAGCGGCTCTGGGAGATCCCGGCCGGCCTGCTCGACGTACCTGGAGAGAACCCGCTGGCCGCCGCCCAGCGCGAGCTCTACGAGGAGGCGCACGTCAAGGCCGAGGACTGGCGGGTGCTGGTCGACGTCTACCCCACGGCGGGTGGCTGCGACGAGGCCGTACGGATCTTCCTGGCCCGGAATCTGTCCGAGGCCGAGGGGCAGCGCTTCGAGGTCGAGGACGAGGAGGCTGACATGGAGCACGCGCGCGTACCGGTCGACGAGCTCGTCCGGGGTGTCCTCGCCGGCGAGGTGCACAGCAACTGCCTTGCCGTGGGCGTCCTTTCACTGGTGGCGGCCGAGAAGGGCGCCGGGCTCGACGCCCTGCGCCCGGCTGAGGCGCCGTGGCCGGCCAGGCCCTTCGACGCCTGAGACGCCCTCTGGGGTCGCCTGGCGGCATCCGGTGTGACCATCGCCTGATCCGATCGGGCGACCTGCCCGCCGTGCTCCGCACGGATCGTTGCAGAGCGTGAACTAGGCTCTGTAAGCGCCCGAACCGGAGTCCCGGCGGGCTTGCGCGTGCAGGTGGACGGGAGTGTGGCCCGTGACGGATCAGGCGGTGGACACAGACGGGGTGAAGCTGTCCGGAAACGATCGCTCGCCCGCTCCTACGGACAGTCAGTTCCTTGGCCGGACAAGAGAGTTGAAGGAGCTGCGCGCCGACATCGAGCGCGCCGGACTCGACACTCTCGCGGGCCGCAAGGCACCCCGCGCGCGCGTGCTGCTCATCGCCGGCAAGCCCGGTTCGGGTCGCACCGCGCTCGCCGAGGAGCTGGCCCGGCAGGTCGCGGACAGTTACCCGGACGGTGTGCTGCGCGCCCGGCTCGCCGAACCCGACGGCACGCGCGTGCCGACCGAACGCACCGCGCGCGAGCTGCTGACCGCCCTGGAGCTGCCCACCCCGCCCGGCGCCGACGAGGACGAGCTGTCCGAGGCGCTGCGCGACGCGCTGGCCGACCGCCGGATGCTGCTCCTGCTCGACGACGCGGCCGACGCCGAGCAGGTCGACGCGCTGCTGCCGGACAACCCCGACTGTCTGGCCGTCGCCGTCTCCGGGGGCCCGCTGACCGGGATCTCCGACGTCCGCCCGTGCACCCTGGGCGGCCTCGACACCAAGTCGGCCGTGGAACTGCTCGAACGCTTCACCGGGTCGGTGCGCGTCACCGTGGACCCGCGCTCCGCCGAAGCCCTCGCCGAGGTGTGCCAGGGGCAGCCCGCCGCGCTGACGCTGGCCGGCGGCTGGCTCGCGGCCCGGCCCAAGTCGGCCGTCTCCGACCTCGCCAAGCAGCTGCACGCCGAGAGCGACGAGGGCACCGCCCTGAGCCGCGTCTTCCGCCTCGTGTACGCCTCGCTGCCCGACCCGGCCGCCCGGATACTGCGGCTGCTCGCGCTCGCCCCCGGCGGCCTGGTCGACCCTCAGACGGCCTCCGCGCTGGCCGGCTGCTCGGTCGGCGGCGCCCGCGCCACCCTGGACGACTTCGTCGCCCTGAGCCTCCTGACGGCCGTCGACTCACCGCTGCCGCAGTACGAGGTCCCCGGCTGCCTGCTGCCCCTGCTGCGCCCCCTGGCCGAGTCCCAGGACCGCCCGGCCGAGCTCCAGCTGGCCCGGGCCCGGATGCTCGAGCGGACGGTGCGGCTGCTGGTGTCCTGCCGCGCCATCACCGAGACCGACAGCCCGCTGGCCCGCGAGAAGCTCCTCGGCACGCCCGGCTCGCTGCGCTTCCCCAACCCGAGGGCGGCGGCGGACTGGCTGGAGATCCGCCGGCCCGCCCTGCTCGCGGCGGCCCGGCTGGCCGTGGCCGACGGCGAACTGGACACGCTGGCCCGCAGACTGATGTCCGCCCTGGTCAAGGCCATGGTCGCGCACATCGGCACCCGGGCCGCCGCACCCGACCTCTACGGCGTGCACCGCCTCGTCCTCGACGTCGCCGAACGCCGGAATCTGCCCCGCGAGCGGGCCGCCGCCCTGCTGAACCTCGCCGACCTGGACGCGCAGACCGGCCGTACGAACGACGCGCTGGCCCGCTACCGGGCCGCTCTGGACGCCGGACGCGAGGCGAACGACCCGTATGCGACCGGGCGCGCGACGGAATCCGTAGGGGGCGCGCACCAGGAGCTCGGGGACTACGACCGGGCCGCCGACTGGTACGGGCGTGCGCTCGCCCAGCGCCTGGCGCGCGACGAGCGCGAGGACGCCGCCCGGCTGTACGGCCGTATCGCCACCGCGCACACCTACGCGGGCCGCTACGGCGAGGCGGCGCGCAACTGGCGTGCCGCGGTGGCCGGTTACCGCAAGATCGGCGATGTGGCCGCGCACGCACGGGCGTTGAGCGAGCTGGCGAGGGTCCAGGAGTACGCCGGGCGGCCCGAGGAGTCGCTGCGCACCTGTCAGGAGGCGGTGGAGTGGGCCCGCCGCGCCGACGACGTGCGGCTGCAGGCGGCGCTTCAGCTGCGGCTGGCCGACACGATGGAGCGCCTCGGTGATCCGACGGCCGCGGGGCTGCACCGGAGCGCGGCCGAGCGGCTGCTGCGCGACGAGCAGGACCTCCGGGAGGACGGGCGGGAGGACCGGTCGGAGCTCCCCGAGGACGACTCCGACCTGGAACACGACGCTAACGCCTACGAAATCCGTAGCGCATCAGCAGAAGATTGATGCATTGAAAGGCTAGACACCGAGAACGCCTTCATTAGACTGGCTCTACCGCACCTTCTCCTGCGGTCTCCTGGTGTGCCCCCGCATGTCCGGGTATGTAGCGCTGTGCCCCACATCCTCTGAGCCAAGGACCGTGATCGACGTGAAGGTCGGCATCCCCCGCGAGGTCAAGAACAACGAGTTCCGCGTGGCCATCACCCCCGCCGGTGTGCACGAACTGGTCCGCCACGGCCACCAGGTCGTCATCGAGCAGAACGCCGGCGTCGGCTCCTCGATCACGGACGACGAGTTCGTGGCCGCCGGTGCGCGCATCCTCGCGACGGCCGACGAGGTGTGGTCCACCGCCGACCTGCTGCTGAAGGTCAAGGAGCCCATCGCCGAGGAGTACCACCGCCTCCGCAAGGACCAGACGCTCTTCACCTACCTGCACCTGGCCGCCTCCAGGGAGTGCACCGACGCGCTCGTCGCGTCCGGCACCACGGCGATCGCCTACGAGACCGTCGAACTGCCCGGTCGCGCCCTGCCGCTGCTCGCCCCGATGTCGGAGGTCGCGGGCCGGCTGGCCCCGCAGGTGGGCGCCTATCACCTGATGCGTTCGGTCGGCGGACGTGGCGTGCTCCCCGGCGGAGTCCCCGGCACGCAGCCCGCGCGAGCCGTCGTCATCGGCGGCGGCGTCTCCGGCTGGAACGCCACGCAGATCGCCGTCGGCATGGGCTTCCACGTCACGCTGCTCGACCGCGACATCAACAAGCTGCGCGAGGCCGACAAGGTCTTCGGCACCAAGGTCCGGGCGATCATGTCCAACTCCTTCGAGCTGGAGAAGGCCGTCCTGGACGCCGACCTCGTCATCGGCGCCGTGCTGATCCCGGGCGCCAAGGCCCCGAAGCTGGTCACCAACGAGCTGGTGTCGCGGATGAAGCCGGGGAGCGTCCTCGTCGACATCGCGATCGACCAGGGCGGCTGCTTCGAGGACTCGCGTCCCACCACGCACGCCGAACCGACCTTCGCCGTCCACGGATCGGTCTTCTACTGCGTCGCCAACATGCCCGGCGCGGTGCCCAACACCTCGACCTACGCGCTCACCAACGCCACGCTGCCGTACATCGTGGAACTCGCCGACCGTGGCTGGGTGGCGGCGCTGCGTAGCGACCCCGCGCTCGCCCGGGGTCTCAACACGCATGATGGCAAGGTCGTTTACCGGGAGGTCGCGGAGGCGCACGGACTGGAGCACGTCGCGTTGGAGACGCTGCTCGGCTGACGTTCCAGGCCGCCTCGCCGGTGCTCCCAGTCGACTAAACGACCAAGTCATCAACGGGTAAAAGGCGATACGTCAACAGGGGTAGTCAACGCCCCGCACCCCGCCGGACCTTGCCCGACAAGGTTCGGCCGGATGTGTGTATGGTCACTTTGCGATACTCGTTCAACTCGCCTCGAACGTAACGCTTCAACCGATTCGCGCACCGGTGAACCCTGCCGTGCGACGGCCGTACGCCCTTGACAGCGGGATGTTTCATTGCCGATACATCGGGCCGGGTCCGGCGGATTGTGTTGCTGCGAACGGCCGACACGCCATAGAGTCGCCAACCGTCGGCATGGTGCCACGCTGACCTATCGAGAAGTTTCCTGGTCACCAAGGAGGTAAGACGACTTGTGAATGAGTCGACATTTACTCCCGGGGGTGGTCAACCAGGAATGCCGGCGCGGGGATCGGGCCCCACGGGGCTCGCGGCTGTCGGCTCCGTCGCGGTCCGCACCTTCGCAGCCCACCAGGGTCACCAGATGCCGGTGGTGACTCGGCCAGGACACATGAGCATGGATGGTCATCACGTGAACGCCATGGCCGGCGACGGTAGTGGCGGGGTCCACAACCACTTCGCCGACTACGACGAACTGCCCGACGGGCACTTCTACGACCCCGACGCCGAGTACGAGCCCGATCCGGAGTACGCGGCCACGCTCGCGCCCGACGCGGCCCGTCAGCGCCGCGAGCGCATCGGTCCCACCGGACGCCCGCTGCCCTACTTCCCGATCCCGGGTCCGCTGACCAGTCACGGCCCCGCGACGATCATCGCGATGTGCAACCAGAAGGGCGGCGTCGGCAAGACCACGTCGACCATCAACCTGGGCGCTGCGCTCGCGGAGTACGGACGCCGGGTCCTGCTGGTCGACTTCGACCCGCAGGGCGCCCTCTCGGTGGGCCTCGGTGTGAACCCGATGGAGCTCGACCTCACGGTCTACAACCTGCTCATGGAGCGGGGGATGTCCGTGGACGAGATCCTGCTGAAGACCGCGGTCCCGAACATGGACCTGCTGCCGAGCAACATCGACCTGTCGGCGGCCGAGGTGCAGCTGGTGTCGGAGGTCGCGCGCGAGTCGACGCTCCAGCGCGCCCTGAAGCCGCTCATGGCCGACTACGACTACATCGTGATCGACTGCCAGCCCTCGCTCGGCCTGCTCACCGTGAACGCCCTGACGGCGGCCCACAAGGTGATAGTGCCGCTGGAGTGCGAGTTCTTCGCACTGCGTGGTGTCGCGCTGCTCACGGAGACCATCGAGAAGGTCCAGGAGCGGCTGAACCCGGACCTGGAACTCGACGGGATCCTCGCCACGATGTACGACTCGCGCACGGTGCACAGCCGTGAGGTGCTCGCACGCGTCGTCGAGGCCTTCGACGACCACGTCTACCACACGGTCATCGGACGCACGGTCCGCTTCCCGGAGACCACGGTCGCCGGCGAGCCGATCACCACGTACGCCTCGAACTCCGTCGGTGCCGCCGCCTATCGCCAGCTCGCCAGGGAGGTGCTCGCCCGGTGTCACGCCGAGTGAGTCTGCCGGGGGCCGACGAACTGTTCCGTACC
>Ga0136846_1243593_pt1 | contig 17746 bp, 10 predicted proteins | sample HopSoiMetagenom2_FD_96841 | JGI IMG/M metagenome (GOLD analysis project Ga0136846, IMG submission 96841) | Grasslands soil microbial communities from Hopland, California, USA - 2 Assembly 2016 (version 4) | ecosystem: Environmental > Terrestrial > Soil > Grasslands | place: USA: Hopland...
AGGAGTCGGGTTCATGATTACGCGGACCAGCCAGCCGGCAAGCGGCGCGATGCTGATCTCGGAGATGAAGGAGTTTGCGAGCTTCCCGAAAGCTACGCAGCGCTACATCCGTCGGTCGCTCGATGTGGCTTATGGCCGCCGCGACCCGCTCGAATGCTGGGCTCGTGACGAAGGTGAAGCCGCCTCGATCCGCGCCCAGGCCCGTCTTTACAAGCAGCTCGATCATCTGCGTTTGCAGGTGCCGGACGACAGCGGACTCGACATGATCGAGCCGTTCATCGGCATGCTGATCACGCTTTGCGCTTTCGACCTCGGCCAGGACCGCCTGCCGAACTTCGCTGCTTTCCGCTTCCTCTACGAGCGGCTGATCGGCGCGGCTTCGCGGCCTTGGCTGCCGAGCGCTTTCTGCTCGGCCGCGGCGCTCCCGCACCTCCATCCGGATCGCCGTCGTGTCCTGCTCCAGTCGATCAGCGAGAGCGCTGCGACGGCGCCGGGATGGTCGAGCCGTGAGCCGGTGTTCTGGCCGGAATGGGTCGAAAAGGTCGACCAGCAGCAGGCGGCCTGACCTAAGCGCCATCCGGTACTTTCACTGACGGGAAGAGTTTCGCCAACTGCCTGAGACTGTCCTCCGCATTGCGGTGATGAACGAACACGACACCGGCCTCCTCATAGATTTCGCGGTGCTTTTCGCGGTCGTCGACCAGCACGTCGCCTTCGTGCATGTGCAAATGCTTGTCGCGGGCCATGCAGGTGATGATCGGCACGCCGGGGAAATGCTCCCCTGCCCAGTTCACTTTCTGCGGCGCGGCCCAGTTGCCCATCGGTAAGCCCGTTAGGATTGCCGGTTTCAAATGCTTCACTGCATCGAACAGAATTCGGGCGTCGGGCATCTCGGGCAGCGAGCCGTAGAAGTTCGGCGCCTTGGCCAACTCTCGCCAAAAGGCGCCGCGACCACGCCGAGCGATGAAGGCCTTGGCCGACATGCCAAGCAGGTCGCGGACGCCGCGGTCGAAATCCGCAAGCACTCCGTCGCAGTCGAGGAACAAGCGAGGTTCAGCCATTAGAAACGAGCGGGCTGTAGCTCGATCGGGATCGGCCGATCGACGTGCGTCCAGCCTTTGTCTCGCAGAACGTCATTGCTTTCGACCGCCTTGCGGCCCGCACCGAGGGACCACGTGATGTGATAGGTCGACCCGTCCGGCCGGTCGGTGGTGCCGTCGAGCTCGACCACCAGGCATTCGAGGTTTTCGTCTTCCGCCCTGCCGACAACTCTGGCCTCCGGCGTTGGCGGAAGCTGGTTGCCTCCGACCCGAAGTGTGACGTGATCGGCGATCACTTCGTCATACTTGGGGGGAAAGCGCTTCAGCAGTTGCTCGCGATCTTCCTTGGGCAGCTTCCAACCGGTGACGTGTCCCATGCCCGACGCAACCGCTCACGCCGCCGAGGTTTCCAACAGCCGTTCGACCAGCTCGCGGGCGAACTCGCTCAAGGTGTCGTCGCGGGCGCCCATGACGACGATGCGGTCGCCGACGCGAGCTTCTCTCACTAGCGCTTCGCCGATGGCAGGACGCTCGGCAATGTGCTCGGCCTTGGCGCCGCGTGCGCGAATTTCAGCGGCCAGCCAATCCGAGCCGCGGTTCCGCTCGACCGTGCCGCCAAAGTAGGCGGGGTCGGGCAGGTAGAGCCGGTCGTCCGATGCGAGGCCCTTGATGAAACTGTCGGCAAGCTCCTCACCCATCTTGGTCAGCGGACCGTAGCCGTGCGGCTGGAACATGATCAGCAGCCGGCCGGGCTGCGCGCGGAGCGTCGCAAGCGTCGCGTCGATCTTGTCTGGGTTGTGCGCGAAGTCGTCGATGACGGTGACACCGGCTGCTTCGCCGACCGTTTCGAGGCGGCGCCGGAGCCCTTCGAACCGGACGATGGCGCCGGCGGCATCCTCGACGCGGACTCCCACAGCATTGGCGGCGGCGATCGCGGCGAGTGCGTTGGCGGCGTTGTGGCGGCCCGGCACGCGCAACTGGACGTCGAATCGCTCGCCGTCAGCTTCGAGCGAGAAACTCGCCCCGCCGGCCTCGAGCCTTAGATCCTTCCCCATGAAGGCGGCTCCCGGGCTGTCGAAGCCGTAGCCGATGCAGTTCGTTTGCGGGACCACGTCAGCCAGCGCGCGCGTCTCGGGATCGTCGAGGTTCAGTACCGCCTTCTTCGCGCGCAGGACGAACGCCGCGAACAGGCTGCGCAGTTCGTCCATTTCCTTGTGGTCGAGGCTGATGTTGGTCAGCACCGCGACCTCGGGCTGGTAGAGCGAGATCGAGCCGTCGCTCTCGTCCACTTCGCTGACGAACAGCTCCGGGTCGCCGACGAGAGCGCTGGCGAACGGCGCCGACGGCGTCACGAAATTCTTCATCACCGCGCCGTTCATGACGGTCGGCTGCCGGTGGCAGGCGTGGAGAATCCAGCCGACCATCCCGGTGACCGTCGACTTGCCGCTGGTGCCGCCGACGGCGACGCTGCGCTGCGCCGAGTTGAGGAGCTTGGCGAGGAATTGCGGGCGGGTGAGGTGGCTGAGGCCGAGCTCCCGGGCGCGGACGACGTCGGGGACGGTTTCCTCGACCGCGGCCGAAGTGACGAGCGTCATTCCGTCCTGCAAGCCAGATCCGTCCTGCGGGAACAGCTGGATCCCGAGCGAGCGAAGATAGTCGAACTTGTGCGGGGTGCGGCCGGCGTCGAGCGAACGGTCGGAGCCGGCGACCTTGCCGCCCGAAGCACGGACGATGGAGGCGAGGGGAAGCATCCCGCTGCCGCCAATGCCGCTGAAGAAAACCGGAGAATCGATCATGGCCGCGGCCCTATTGGGTGCAGCGGGGAATGGCCAGCGGCAGAGTGAACCGGGCTTGGAATGAGTGAAACCGGGGGTCCTTCTACTTCCTCTACTTCGCCATTTTTGGGGTCCGCAATGTGAACGTCGGTGAGGGCCACGATCGAGGTGCTCATTGCGGTGTACGCAAGCACAAGTGGCGGGCTGTAGGACAGCGTTTTCGTTAGCGTTGGACATTGGCAGCTCGACCGACGCTTGGCACAACGAATGGCCGGCTCCAGCTCTAGCAGCGCAATCCGGGTGGCGTGGCGGGCGCGTCTATGACACCAATGCCCGGATGACGGGGGACAATCGGGAATGAGCGGCCTGGGTCTAGGCGTTCAGGCGCTGAAGCTGGCGCCGAGGGAACAGGCGCAACGCTTTGCGGTGGCGATCATCGCTTCGGTCATAGCGGTCACGTTCATCCTCCCGATCGGCGGGATGCATCATACGGCACATGCCCGCGAGGCGTACATTCGAGTCGCGCTCATTCCAGCGGCCGCTGCATGGTTCGTTCTATGGCGAGCGCCAGGCGGTCACGGCATCGCCATGTTCCGCACGGCGATGATGGCCATCGCCTTCGTCGGGATCGGTGGCTTCGTGCTGCGTTTCCTGACTGGGTACGCTTCGCCGTGGATCGTCGAAACGGTGCACTCCGCGCAATTCATCCCGCAAGCGGCGGCTTACGTTATTATCGGCCTGACTGGAGTGGCCGCGTCCGCCCTCTTCGGGAGAGAAGAATGAGGCCGCCCATCACTGGACGGCCCCAATCGACGCAACTCAGAACAGGAACGGGTCGCCATTGACGACGAGGTGATCGTTGGCCGCCTCGAAGCCAGTGATGTGGATCGTCGCTCCCGACACACCCGTGATCGTGATGTCGCCGTGACCGTTGTCCACCACCTGGACGCCATCGTCATCATTGACGAAGATCGTATCGGACGCGCCATCGCCAAGGCCATTCACGCCGAGGTTGATGTGGAACTCCGTCACGCCGCTTCCCGACGGATCATTGATGTGGATGTTGTCGGCACCGCCGAGGGTGTTGAGGACGATCTTCTCGGTACTCGTCAGGTCCATCTTGATGTTGCCGAGATCGCGGGTGAACAGCGCTCCGCCAGCGTCCTTTGCCGTGAAGGTGAAGGTTTCGGCACCGGCGGCCCCGTTGAACAGCATGGTGTCGAAGCCCGAACCGCCGTCCAGCGTGTCGCTGCCGTCGCCCGGGTTCCAGACCAGGACGTCGTCGCCGCGACCGCCCAGCATCGCGTCGGCACCGGCGCCGCCGACAAGCGTGTCGTTGCCGTTGTCGCCGGAGAGCACGTCGTTGCCGGCGCCGCCCTGGACGGTGTCGTTGCCGTTGCCGCCGAACAGGTGATCATTTCCCGGGCTGCCGACGACAATGTTGTCGCCATTGCCCGCGGGCATCGCGGCAAGAAGGTCATGGCCGGTCGGGAAACCGGCGTCGATGTTGTGCGAAGTCGATAGATGCTGCCGATGGGCGGCGCGTGAATTGATGCTCATTCAATAAATCCTTTTGAGATCACCTCTTGCGACCACGGGGGCCGCCAAGATTAGTTGGGCGGATTGAGGGGTCGGCCGCTCCACGAGCCGCTCCTTGGCGAATGTTGCAGGGGGGAACAGAGGATCGGGTCTTCGTGAAGCCGGGACTTGATGAAGAGCTATCCTGAACGCGAAGGCGGCGATGTAGGGGATCGCTCAAGAGCGAGGTATGACCAACTAACCGGAAGAGTTGATTGAAACGCCGCGCCAAAGTGATTTTTTCCATTACTGAAATCGCCTGGACCGAGCTGTGCAGCACGCGGAGGGAGCGGTGCGGCCGATATCTGGGTTTAGTCGTGCAAAGAACGGCTACGGATTCGCCGAGCACGGCGCACAACGCCCAGTGATACTCGGGCACTCATAAGTAAAACTCTGCATAACATACGTTAGATTGCGCGGCCATCGACCGAGGGCGGCGTTAGAGTTGCAAATCTGATGTTATGTTGTTGATGGAGTGAATGTGTTCTTAGGAGAATCTTCGTCAAGCTTCCGCATATCGTCAGGAGATACTTCAAAGTCCGAATCTCCCCTTGAACTTTGGGGCGGAATTGAATGCACCGTCGTCCGGGTACAGGACGAATATCGCAATCAGGTCGTCGAAACGGGTCACTCGGCCCGCCTTCAGGACCTCGACGCCATGGCCGAGCTCGGCGTCAAAGCGGTCCGCTATCCGATCGTGTGGGAGACAGTGGCCCCGGAATCGCCAAGCGAGCTGGACTTCTCGTGGCATGACCGGCGGCTTGAGCGCCTGCGCGAGCTTGGGATCCCGGTCATCGGCGGTCTTTGCCACCATGGTTCCGGCCCTCGCTACACCAACCTGCTCGACCCCTACTTCCCGACGAAGCTCGCGGATTATGCCGCCCACGCGGCGCGCCGCTACCCTTGGATCGACACCTGGACGCCCGTGAACGAGCCGCTAACGACGGCGCGCTTCTCCTGCCTTTATGGGCACTGGTACCCGCATCACCGCGACTTAGGATCGATGCTGGTCGCCCTTGCCAATGAGTGCCAGGCGACCGCGCTGGCGATGGAGGCTATCCGGGCGGTAAATCCGGCGGCGAAGCTGATGGTCACCGAGGACCTTGGGAAGACCTTCTCGACGCCGGAACTCGCTTCGCAGGCCGAGCACGAGAACGAGCGACGCTGGCTCAGCCTCGACCTGCTGACGGGGCGCGTTGTCGACCGCCATCCGTTCCACCGAGAGATGCTCGACAGCGGCGTCTCACAGGAGCTGCTGGACGGGCTCGCCGGGGGACCCGGGATGCCGGACCTGCTCGGTATCAATCATTATTTGACGAGCGAGCGGTTCCTCGACCACCGTATCGGCCGGTATCCGGACGTGGAGCCCGGATCGAACGGCAAGCAAACCTACGTCGATCTTGAAGCGGTGCGCATCGACTCGCTGAAGAACGAGGTCGGGCCCGCCCGCCGGCTGCGCGAGGCATGGGAGCGCTACGGCATCCCCATCGCCGTGTCGGAGGTCCATCACGGCTGCTCGCGCGATGAGCAGGTCCGCTGGTTGGTCGATGTCTGGCGGTCGGTAGAGCAGGAGCGCCGCCGGGGCGCCGACATTCGCGCGGTGACTTTGTGGTCCATGTTCGGCGCGGTGGACTGGCGCTCGCTGCTGACCCGCCGTGAAGGGCATTACGATGTGGGTGCGTTCGACACGCGGTCGGAGACGCCGCGTCCCACCTTGATCGCCAAGACGGCGGCTAAGCTCGGCCGGGGCGAGAAAGTCGATCACCCAATCCTCGACCTGCCCGGCTGGTGGAAGCGTCCGGGGCGGACCTACGCCCGGCGCCGGTTCGACATGCTCCCTTCGCGCGCCCGCCGCGCTCGCCCGCTTCTGATCACCGGCGGCACCGGGACCCTTGGGCAGGCCTTCGCACGGATCGCAGCGCATCGCGGGCTGGCCCACGTCCTGACCACGCGCGCCGAGCTCGACATCACCGATGAAGCCTCGATTGCCGCGGCGCTCGAACGCCACAAACCCTGGGCGGTCATCAACACCGCCGGCTTCGTCCGCACCTGGGAAGCGGAGGAGAAGGCGGACGAATGCTTCCGCATCAACGCCACCGGCGCAGAGCTACTTGGACGGGCCTGCAAGCTGCACGGCGTTCCGCTGGTAACCTTTTCGTCAGACCTGGTGTTCGACGGGTCGCTTGGCCGCCCGTACGTGGAGCCAGACGAGCCGGCGCCGCGTTGCCTGTATGGCCGCAGCAAGGCCGACGCGGAGGCGCGGTTGCTCGAGCTTGGGGCGGATGCACTCATCGTGCGGACAAGCGCGTTCTTCGGCCCTTGGGACCGCCACAACTTCCTCTTCAACACCATCGAGCGATTGAAACGCGGGGAGGAGGTTCTCGCGAGCGAAAAGACCATTGTCTCGCCGACTTACGTGCCCGATCTCGTCCACGCGTCGCTCGATCTGCTGTTGGATGGTGAAACCGGCATCTGGCACCTCAGCAATCAGGGGGCGGTGAGCTGGCATGAGCTGGCCCGCGAGGCAGCGACCATGGCGCGACTGGACCCTCGCTGCGTGCGACCGCTGGAAGACGAGGAAGCCGCAGACACGAGCCTCAGCAGCAACCGCGGGTTACTGTTGCGCCCGCTCGAACAGGCCATGGCGCAATTCGTGTCGGAGACAATCGCGACCGCTTAGGTGCATTATAGCAATTTCGCTCGCAAAGCCTCATCGGAGCTAATAGTTTCCTGCCCGACACATCGTCCGGGGGCGCGATGACTTCGACGGACCTGTTCGTTTCGTACAAGGCGGAAGACCGAGCGCGCTTGAAGCCCCTGGTCGACGCGCTGGAAGCGGAGGGCTTCAGCGTCTGGTGGGATGTACATATCGGCGGCGGCGCAAATTGGCGCGAGGACATCCAGGATCATCTTAACGCGGCCAAGTGCGTGATCGTGGCTTGGACCAAGAGATCGGTTGCTCGCGAAGGAAATTTCGTCCGAGATGAAGCCACGCGAGCACAACGAAGGGGGACGTACCTGCCAGTCCGATTAGACGCCGTCGAACCTCCGCTGGGGTTTGGCGAGGTGCAGGCGCTGTCCCTCATTGGCTGGAAGGGCGATGCGGCCGACCCCCGGTTCCAATCGGTCGTAACCGCGGCGCGTAATGTCATCGCTGGCAAGACCTACGCGCCGGGGCGACATGGGTGGGAGCAGCCGCGATTGTCGCGGCGGGTGATCATTGGTGGAGGGATGGGGGCCGTCGCAGCGGTTGCGGCGGGCGGGTGGTGGTGGCTGAGGCCGACGCCGCCGAACGCCAACCGGATCGCCGTCCTGCCATTTGCCGATCTGTCCGGTAGTCACGACCAGTCGTACTTTGCTGAAGGAATTGCCGAAGAGCTCCGTTCGGCCCTGTCCCGTGTCGGCCTGCAGGTCATCGGCAGAGCATCGTCGGAGGCGGTGAGCACGCTCGAGACGAAGGCCGCGGCGGCGAAGTTGGGAGTCGGGAACGTCCTAACCGGAAGTGTTCGCCGCTCCGCGCAGACGGTCCGCATCAGCGCCCAGCTGGTCGGTGGGGCCGACGGCATCGAGCATTGGACACAAAGCTACGATCGTGCGCCGGGTGACGAGATCAAGATTCAAACGGATATCGCTTTGAATGTCGCCCAGGCGCTTAGCGTTGCACTCGGGCATGCGGGCAGGGCCGCGCTCACTCTCGGCGGCAGCGCTGATAGCAGCGCACAGGACCTGCTCTTGCAAGCTCGGAAACTGATCAGCCAGGCAGATGGGCCGGAGGCGATGCGCTCGGCGCTGGCCCTGATCGATCAAGCTATCGCAAAAGATTCCAATTACGCTGACGCCTACGTCGAGAAGGCCAATTTGCTGGTGCAGCTGGCGGCTCGATATGGCTTCTCAAACACCGACGTGCCACAGGAATGGGCAGACGCCGACGCGGCAGCCAAGCGTGCCGTGGTGCTCGCGCCCGAACTTGGCTCGGCTTATTCCGCCTTGGCGGAACTGCAGATCGGGCGGCTGGACTTTGCTGACGGGCTGACGAACCTCAACCGCGCCCTTTCGCTGGCGCCCAACAATGCCGAAGTCCTGGCGATCGGTGCGCGCGAACTGCCCTGGCTGAGCGATGCAAACGAGGGGCTTCGGCTGGCGGATCAGGCAATCGCGCTCGATCCACTTAACGGCCCGACCTATCAATGGCGCGCGTACGCTCTTATCGTACTGCGGCGCTTCGGAGACGCCATAGCGGCCGGGCGGAAGGTGCTGGAAGTTGCGCCGAAGCAGCTGACCGCACACGCGCAGATCGGCAATTCGCTGCTCGCCTTGAACCAGCTTGACCAAGCGGCGGATGAGTTCAAACAAATGCCGATCGATCATCCGCTGCGAATGGCCGGTGAGGCTATGATTGCCGCGCGGCAGGGGAAAATCGACCAGGTAGATCAAATGGTCGACCATATGCGGTCGTTAGTCGGGCCCGCCCGCTTTCAATATGGCCAAGTCTATACGCAAACCGGCAACCTCGACCGCGCCTTCGCCGAGTTCGACAAAGCCGCCGTGGCAAGAACGCCGGGAATGATTTACTTGCGCTCAGATCCCTTGATCGAGCCAATCCGGCGCGACCCGCGCTACTTCGCTCTCCTCAAACAGCTGAATTTTCCCGCGGCGTTGCGGCCGTGATTATTTGCACGCGCCTCCACCCGGCCAGCCGGTCCAGCCGGGGCCTCGGACGAAGCGGCCCGGCTTGGCGCCGGTGTGGACGCCGTCCTTGAGCACTTGCGTGCCGTTGATGAACACGTCGTCGACGCCCGTCGCGAGCTGCTTGGGTTTCTCGAAGGTCGCGTGGTCCTGGATTTGCGCGGGGTCGAACACGACGACGTCGCCGTAATAGCCTTCCGCCAGATAGCCGCGGTTGCGGATGCCGAGATTGGTCGCGGGCTGTGAGGTCAGGCGGCGGATCGCATCCTGGAGCGTCGTCGCTTTTTCATCGCGGACGTAGTGGCCAAGGAAGCGCGCTGTGTTGCCGTAGGCGCGCGGGTGGCTGCTCGCTTTCAGGAATACGCCTTCGGGGACTTCGGAGGCTTCGTCGGAACCGAGGCCCATCCACTTGAGGCCGGCCTCCTTCTTGATGTTGTCCTCGCTCATCAGGAAATAGACGGTGCCGACGCGGCTGCCGTCCTCGATGACGAGGTCCATCGCGGTTTCTTCCGGGCTCTTGCCGCGCATCTTCGCGACTTCGGCGAGGGTCTTGCCGGTCAGCGGCTTCAGCTTCGGGTTTTTGAATGAGATCAGCAGCACCCGTTCCGGGCTTCCGGCGAGCAGCAGGAGATTCTCCCAGTCGTTCGACGGGGTGCGCATTTCCTTGATCAGCCGCGCGCGGGTCTGAGGGTCCTTCAACCGCTTGGTCCAGGCTTCGAGCCCGCCCGACTGCACCCATGTCGGCATCGCCGCGTCTAGCCCGGTGGCTCCGGCCGGGTACATGTACATATCGGCGGTGATGCGCTGGCCGGCGGCGCGCGCCGCTTCGACCTTGGCGATGGCGGCGTCGAGCTTGGACCAATTGGGCTCGCCGCCCTGCTTGAAGTGGTAGATTTCCGCGGGAGCGCCGGAGTCCTTGCTGATCTGGATGAGCTCGTCGATGGCTTCGAGGAGCTTGTTCCCCTCCGAGCGCATGTGACTGATGTACATGCCGCCGCATTTGCCAGCCTCGGTGGTGATGGCGGTTAGCTCGGGCGTCTCGGCGTAGGTGGCGGGCGCGTAGATCAGCGACGAGCCGACGCCGAGCGCGCCGTCCTTCATCGCCTGACGGACGAGCGCCCGCATGCGGTCGAGCTGGGCGGGGGTCGGGTCGATGTCCTTCTCGCCAAGCTCATGGACGCGCACGGTGGTCGCGCCGACGAACGATGCGACGTTGGGTGTGACGCCCTTCTTCTGAAGATATTCGAGATACTGGCCAAGCGTCGTCCACTTGATAGGATATTTGATGTCGCCCTGCCTCTTGACGTTGAGACGCTTCATCTCAGCGTTCCAGGGGCCCATGGAATCGCCTTCGCCCATGACTTCGAGCGTGACGCCCTGGACGGTGTCGCTGACCCCGCGGCCGTCGGCAATGAGACTCTCGGTCGCCCAGCTCAGCATGTTGACGAAGCCCGGCGAGACGGCCTTGCCGGTCGCGTCGACGGTGCGGGCGGCGGTGCCCGGAGCGTGCGGGCCGACATAGGCGATTTTGTCGCCCTTCATCGCGACGTCGCCGATGTAGGGGTCGCGGCCAGTGCCGTCGTAGATCGTGCCGCCGTGGATGAGGATGCTGTAATCGGCGGGTGGAGCGGCGGACGTTGCAAACAATCCGGCGACGGCGATGGCAATAGCGGCTCGTTTTTTCATGAGACCCCCCTCAGCGAACGCGCGCGACGCTGCACCATCCGCTGCGCTTCCGCCACAGCAAAAGCAGGAGGACTCGAATTAAGTCAGCGCTAGTATTTAGGGATGTTGGCGATCGGCAGAGGAGGGGGGCGCAGCCGACAAGCTCCTGTCGAGTTGGCTCGAGTTGCCGATCAACGTCGCGCGATAGTCGGCGATCACCGACCGGCACGTCTCGAGCGCCTCACTCAATCGAATGATGGCGTCATCGGGTTTGATTTCCGGTGGGTTTTGCTCGTCCTGAAGCATGTGATCGGAACACGCTCGCCGAGCGAATAGGTTCACGGTTCGGCGCTTAGAACACTCGCCTCAATGTAAACTAGGTTAAAGGGCTACGGGGCCGACTGCCTGAGCATCGGTGACCCGGGCAATCGCCTGTTCGAGTATGGGGGGCGTGAAGGGCTTGAGCAGCACTTCGACGCCTTCGGGCCGATCCGCGATTACGCTTGATTCCGCGTATCCGGTCATGATCAGCGCCGGCACTTCGGGATACAATTCCCGAGCTTTCGCAATCACCCCGGTTCCGGAGACTTGCGGCATCGCATAGTCGGTGATGAGCAGGTCGAACTTGCACTTGCCACCCTCGAGGATGCGGATCGCTTCCATTCCGTTCGCCGCCTCCGTGATCGAATGTCCGAGGTGCGTAAGGACGCTGGCGGTGGTACCTCGGACCTCGGCATGATCGTCGACGAGGAGGATTCTCAACGATGCTTGCGGAGCCGATTTGACACGTTCTTTCGCTGGCGGCTTGGCGGCGACCTTCTCCTCCGGCGCGCGCGGCAGCCAAACCTCAGCCGTCGTGCCCTTGCCCAGCTGGCTGGTGATACGGAAGAGACCGTTGGACTGCTTGGCAAACCCGTAGACCATGCTGAGCCCGAGTCCGCTGCCCTTGCCGACCTCCTTGGTGGTGAAGAACGGCTCCATGACCTTTTCGAGGTCTTCGGGCGAAATCCCCGTTCCGGTGTCCGTGACGGCCAGGCGGACAAACTCGCCGGGGCCGATCGCAAGCGCGTCGTCCTTGGCGAGGGTGTGGTTCTCAGCGCTGATGGTGACCGTGCCGCCCGCGGGCATGGCGTCTCGGGCATTGATGATGAGGTTGACCAGCGCGAGCTCCAGCTGAGTCTGATCGGCGAAGGCGCTCCAGACGCCAGTTCCAATGCGCCAGTCGATCTCGATCAGGCCACCAAGGGTATGAATGAGCAGGTCGGCAATCGCCCGCCTGAGCGCGTGGAGGTCGATCGGGCGAGGCTCCAGGTTTTGACGCCGGGCGAAGGCGAGCAGCCGGCGGACCAGCTCGGTCCCCTGCTCCGCGGCCCGGGTGGTCATTCCCAGGATTCGGAGATTCTCCTCGTCCAGGGTGGTGCGGCGTTCGATAATACTCAATCCGCCCAGTACGGCCGCGAGCAGATTGTTGAAGTCGTGCGCGATCCCGCCGGTCAGCTTGCCGATCGCATCCATCTTTTGGGCCTGGATCAACTGGCTTTCGAGCGACCTTTGTTCGCTGATGTCGGTGAGCGTTCCGGCGAATTCGATGGGGTTCCCCTCCGCGTCCTTGAGGAGGACGGCCTGGTCGAGGAAATGCTTGTAGGTGCCATCGGCGCACTGCCAGCGATATTCGATCGCCGAGCGGCCGCTCCGCCGCCGCGCCTCGATCGACGCGATGACGCGATCACGGTCGTCGGGGTGGAGGCGGTCTGCCCAAATATCCGGATTGGCCGAGACCTCTTCGAGATTGAAGCCGCAGATGGCGTGGAGGTCACCGCTGATATAGGTCGGTGCACGCCGTTTGGCCTCGAACGGCTCGAGGTAGAGGACCATCGGCAGCGACTGAATGATTGCCGCCTGGCGCTGTTCGGAACGGCGTAGCTCCTGCTCGACTCGAAACCTTTCCGCTTCGGCCCGCAGGTTGGCATCAAGCAGCGCCTGCTCCTGCTGGGCCTTGCGCTCGATCTCTTTCGACTTCTGAAAGAGGTCGACGAACACGGCGACCTTCGATCGCAAAATGATGGAATCGACGGGTTTGAACACATAGTCCACCGCGCCCATCGCGTAGCCGCGCAGCATGTGCTCGGCTTCCTTGTTCACCGCCGACAGAAAGACGATGGGGATGCCCTTGGTCTGCTCGCGCTCGCGGATGATCTGGGCGGTCTCGTACCCGTCGATGCCGGGCATGTAGACGTCGAGCAGGATGACGGCGAACTCGCCCTTCAGGAGGTGGCGAAGGGCCTCGTCACCCGACCGGGCGAGAACAACCTCCCCGAGGTCTTCGAGGACCGTCGCCAGGGCGAGGAGATTGCGTTCGTCATCGTCGACCAGAAGCACGCGGGCACGGTCCGGCTGAGTCTCAACCGGCCCTGGCGCTGTCTCGCCTCCGATCTGGGGCGACATGTTCCTGGGAGGAACATTCATCGGCTTATTCCGCTGCGACCGATCGCATCAGGGCAGGGGCCGTCTTGCTTTCGCGGGCTCGGGCGATCCAGACCCGCAGCAGGGCCAGAAGCAGTTCGATGTCCACCGGCTTGGCGATGTAGTCCGAAGCGCCGGCGTCGAGGCACTTCTGACGGTCGCCCTTCATCGCCTTGGCGGTGACGGCGATCAGCGGCAGGTTCGCCAGCTCAGAGTTCCGGCGGATCTGCTGCATGGTCTCGTAACCGTCCATTTCCGGCATCATGATGTCGATCAGGGCGACATCGACGCCGGGCGTCTGCTCTAGAATCAAAATCCCGTCCCTGCCCCGTTCGGCGTGAAGAACCTCGACATCGTGGCTCTCCAGAACGCTCGTCAGGGAAAAGATGTTTCGAATGTCGTCGTCGACGATCAAAACCTTGGTTCCCGCGAGTTCGGGCACCGGACGCGAAATGGGCGAGGTGTCGTCCGAAGCCTTCCGCCGCCGGCGTGGCTTCTGCTTCTCCACTTCCTTGTGGAGGGCTCTGAAAATCCGGACCAGTTCTTCCACCTCGGCCGGCTTCTGGGTGGCTCCGAACGCACCCATTTCCAGCACGGCGCGGCTGTGATCGGCACCGGAAATGACGTGAATCGGGATGTGGTTGGTGTCCGGATCGTGCTTCAGGAGATCGAGCAGCACGAAGCCGTCGATGTCGGCGAGCCCGAGGTCGAGCGTGATTGCGTTGGGCTGGAGCTTGCGCGCCATCGCCAGCGTGCCTGCGCCAGCGGTCGAGACGACACCCTTAAGTCCCGCCTCATGAGCCGTATCGAGCAAGATCGAAGCGAAGGTGGGATCGTCCTCGACGATGAGGACGAAATGCTCCTTGCCCAGATTGTCCCGGTCATCATCGACTTCAAACCCGGTCGGAAGCGCCGTGGACACGACCGCCCCGCTGTTGTCGTAACGAGCCTGATTCCCAGTCCCGGCCGCGGGCGAGTCAACTTCGGTTTCAACCGGAATGTACAGAGTGAAAGTCGAGCCTTCGCCTGGCTTCGAGCGTACCTGAAGCTCACCGCCGAGCAGTCGGGAAATTTCGCGGCTGATCGAGAGGCCGAGCCCCGTGCCTCCATATTTGCGGCTAGTGGTGCCGTCAGCTTGGTGGAACGGCTCGAAAATCAGCTTCTGCTTGTCGTCCGGGATGCCGATGCCGGTGTCGGTGACCGAGATCTCGATCGCCCGCTTGGCGTTGCGAAGCACGGGATGTCCCGGGCTCCAGCCCTTGTCGGCGCAGCGGACGGCGAGCGTGACGCCGCCCTTCGCGGTGAACTTGAAGGCGTTCGAAAGCAGGTTGAGCACGATCTGCTGCAGGCGCTTCTCGTCGGTGCGGATGGTGCTCGGCAGCTTGGGATCGAACTTGACGTTGAAATCGAGCGCCTTGTCCGCCGCGAGCTGGCGGAAGGTCCGCTCCATGTGGACCTTTAGGTGGTCCATCGGCATCGCTCCAACCTCGATCGAAACGGTTCCGGACTCCACTTTCGAAAGGTCCAGAATGTCGTTGATGAGATTGAGCAGGTCTGAGCCGGCCGAGTTGATCGTCTTGGCGAATTCGACCTGCTTTTCATTCAGATTGCCCTGTGCGTTGTCGGCAAGGAGCTTTGACAGAATGAGGAGAGAGTTGAGCGGCGTGCGGAGCTCGTGGCTCATGTTGGCCATGAACTCGGACTTGTACTTCGAGGTAACCTCCAGCTGCTCGGCCTTATCCTCCAGGGCGCGGCGAGCCATTTCGATTTCGAGGTTCTTGGCTTCGACCTGGCGCTTCTCGTTTTCGAGCAGCTGCGCCTTTTCCTGAAGCTCCTCGTTCGTGTTGTGCAGTTCTTCCTGTTTGGTGGTGAGCTCAGTCTGGCGGGCCTGGAGCTCCTGGGTTAGCAGCTGCGATTGCTCCAGCAGGCCCTCGGTACGCATCGTCGCGGCGATCGTGTTGAGCACGATGCCGACCGATTCCATCAGCTGGTCGAGGAAGCTCTGGTGCGTCTCGTTGAATTCGTTGAAGGAAGCGAGCTCGATCACCGCCTTCACGTCATCTTCGAACAGGGCAGGGAGGATGTTGACGTTGGCGGGCGTCGCGTGACCCAGGCCCGATCCGATGCGGATGAAGTCGGGCGGGACGTCCTTAAGCAGGATCGGCCGGCGGTCAGCTGCGGCTTGCCCGATCAGGCCTTCGCGAAGCTCGAATTCCTGCTTCAGTGAGGCGGGATTGTCGGCACCGTAGCTCGCGACGAGCTCCAGCTTGGTCTCGTCCTCTTCGCGCTTCGTGACGTAGAAAACGCCGTATTGGGCGTTCACCAGCGGTGCGAGCTCGGACATGATCAGGTTCGAAACGGTCGCGAGGTCGCGTTCGCCCTGAAGCATGCGCGAGAAGCGGGCGAGGTTGGTCTTGAGCCAATCCTGCTCCGCATTCTTGAGCGTCTGCTCCTTCAGGTTCGAAATCATCTCGTTGATCGTGTCTTTGAGCGCGGCCATTTCGCCCGACGCCTGCACGGCGATGAAGCGGGTAAGATCGCCCTTGGTCACCGCGGTCGCCACCTCGGCGATCGAGCGCACCTGGTTCGTCAGGTTGGCGGCGAGCTGGTTGACGTTGTCGGTGAGATCGCGCCACACACCCGCCGCGCCCGGCACACGCGCCTGGCCGCCCAGCCGGCCTTCGATGCCGACCTCGCGGGCCATGTTCGTAACCTGGTCGCCGAAGGTCGACAGCGTATCGATCATGAAGTTGATGGTGTCGGCCAGCGCCGCAATCTCGCCCTTCGCGTCCACCGCCAGCTTGCGCTTGAGGTTGCCCTGCGCAACCGCAGTCACGACCTCGGCGATGCCGCGCACCTGATTGGTAAGGCGGGTGGCCATCAGGTTCACGTTATCCGTGAGGTCCTTCCAGGTGCCGCCGACGCCCGGCACCTGCGCCTGTCCGCCGAGGCTGCCTTCGGTACCGACCTCGCGGGCCACGCGGGTCACCTCCGACGCGAAGCCATTAAGCTGGTCGACCATGGTGTTGATGGTGTTCTTGAGGGCAAGGATCTCGCCCTTCACGTCGACGGTGATCTTCCTGGAAAGGTCGCCCTTCGCCACAGCAGTTGTCACGTCGGCGATGTTGCGGACCTGGCCGGTGAGGTTGTCGGCCATCAGGTTCACGTTGTCGGTGAGGTCCTTCCACGTACCGGCAACGCCACGCACCTGCGCCTGGCCGCCGAGCTTGCCTTCCGTGCCCACTTCGCGGGCGACGCGGGTGACTTCGGATGCGAACGAGTTGAGCTGGTCCACCATGGTGTTGATGGTGTTCTTGAGCTCGAGGATTTCGCCCTTCACGTCAACGGTGATCTTCTTGGACAGGTCGCCTAACGCCACCGCGGTCGTCACCTCGGCGATGTTACGCACCTGGCCAGTGAGGTTCGCAGCCATGGCGTTCACGTTGTCGGTGAGGTCCTTCCACGTACCGCCGACGCCCGGCACCTGCGCCTGGCCGCCGAGCTTGCCCTCGGTGCCGACCTCACGCGCCACGCGGGTGACTTCGCTGGCGAAGGCGTTGAGCTGATCGACCATGACGTTGATGGTGTTCTTGAGCTCAAGGATCTCGCCCTTCACGTCGACGGTGATCTTCTTTGAGAGGTCACCCTTGGCGACGGCGGTCGTCACCTCGGCGATGTTACGGACCTGGCCCGTCAGGTTGCCGGCCATCAGGTTCACGCTGTCGGTCAAATCGGCCCAGGTGCCAGCGACGCCCTCCACCTTCGCCTGACCGCCGAGCTTGCCTTCGGTGCCCACTTCGCGGGCCACGCGGGTGACCTCGGACGCGAACCCGTTGAGCTGATCGACCATGGTGTTGATCGTGCTCTTGAGGGCGAGGATTTCCCCCTTCACGTCGACGGTGATCTTCTTCGACAAGTCGCCCTTGGCGACGGCCGTCGTGACCTCCGCGATGTTACGGACCTGGCCGGTGAGGTTCGCGGCCATCAGGTTCACGTTGTCGGTAAGGTCAGCCCAGGTACCGGCGACGCCTTCGACCTGTGCCTGGCCGCCGAGCTTGCCTTCCGAACCGACCTCGCGAGCCACACGCGTAACTTCGGATGCGAAGGAATTGAGCTGATCGACCATCGTATTGATGGTGTCCTTGAGCTCCAGAATTTCGCCCTTCACGTCGACGGTAATCTTCTTCGACAAGTCGCCGCGGGCGATCGCGGTTGTGACTTCGGCGATGTTGCGGACCTGGCCGGTAAGGTTGTTGGCGAGCTGGTTCACATTGTCGGTGAGATCGGCCCACGTGCCGGCAACGCCCGGGACCTGCGCCTGACCACCCAGCTTTCCTTCGGTACCCACTTCGCGAGCCACGCGCGTCACTTCCGAAGCGAAGCCGTTCAGCTGGTCCACCATGGTGTTGATGGTGTTCTTGAGCTCGAGGATTTCACCGCGCACGTCGACGGTGATCTTCTTGGACAAATCGCCCTTGGCTACGGCGGTGGTCACTTCCGCGATATTGCGGACCTGGCCGGTGAGGTTCGCGGCCATCA
>Ga0136846_1213728_pt1 | contig 17740 bp, 15 predicted proteins | sample HopSoiMetagenom2_FD_96841 | JGI IMG/M metagenome (GOLD analysis project Ga0136846, IMG submission 96841) | Grasslands soil microbial communities from Hopland, California, USA - 2 Assembly 2016 (version 4) | ecosystem: Environmental > Terrestrial > Soil > Grasslands | place: USA: Hopland...
CCCACGAGCGCGGAGGCGCGCGCTACGCGCTGTACTTCGCGCCCGCCGCGCATCATCCGTTGTGGACGGCCGGATGCCGCTGGCTGGGCCGCGACCCGGAGTCCGGCGCGAGCGACGGGGGCGGCGCGCATCGCGCCGGTCCGCGCCGCTACGGCTTCCACGCCACGCTCAAGCCGCCGTTCGCGCTGCGCGAGGGACTGTCGCGGTCGCAGCTGCTGGCGGCGGTGTCGCACTTCGTCGACGAGCGCACGCCGTTCGCGATGCCGGCCCTGCACGTCGCGACGCTGGGCGATTTCCTCGCGCTGAGGCCCCTCGAGGCCGGCGCAACCGCGACCGGCCAGCCGCTGCGCGACCTGGCCGACGACTGCGTGCGCCTGTTCGACGAGTTCCGCCGGCCGGCCTCGGCCGACGAGACCGTGCGCCGGCAGGCCGCGGCGCTCGACGGGCCTCGGCGGGAGAACGTCGCGCGCTGGGGCTACGCGCACGTCTTCGAGCAGTGGCGCTTCCACATGACGCTCAGCGATCCGTTGCCGGCCGATACGCAGGGCGAACGGCTGCGCGACGACCTGCTCGACGCGGCGCGCCGCGAGTTCGCCGCCGCGCTCGCATCGCCGCTGCGCTGCGACGGCGTCGCGTTGTTCGTCGAGGACGCGCCGGGCGCGGACTTCCGCCTCGCGCGACGTTTCGACTTCGCGCGATGAGCGGGATCGGGCTGCCGACCATCGCGGGAGCGCAGCGGCTGATCGTCGTGGTGGGGCCGTCGGGCGCGGGCAAGGACAGCGTGCTGCGCGGCTGGCACGCGTCGCTGGGCCGGGCGGCACCCGCCGTCGCGCGGCGCGTGATCACCCGCGCGCCGGACGGCTCCGAACCGCACGAGGCGGTCACGCCCGGCGACTTCGCCGACCTGCGCGGTCGCGGCGTGCTCGCCACGTGGTGGCGCGCGCACGGCCTGGACTACGGCGTGCGCCGCAGCGAACTCGCGCCCCTGGCCGATGGCCGCTGGGTGGTGCTCAACGGTTCGCGGGCCCACCTGGGCGTGTTGCGCACGCAGGCGCCGGGCGTGCGCGTCATCTCCGTGAGCGCGCCCGCGGACCTGCTCGCGTCACGCCTGGCCGCCCGCGGGCGCGAGGACGCGGCCGCCCGCGACGCCCGCCTGGCGCGCGCGTTCGACGGGCCCGTCCACGCCGACCTGAGCCTCGTCAACGACGGCGATCTCGGCGAGTGCGTCGCGGCGCTGGCGCGCTGGTGGGACGCGATGCGCCGCGACGAAGCCTGAGCGCGCGCGGTCAATCGCCTCGCGTGGCCTGCCGGAACAATCGCCGCCTGAACCGCCACGCCAGCCACGACATCAGGAAGAACGGCAGGCTCAGGACGCCGCTCAGCAGCGCGAGGAAACGCCGCTCGAGGAAGGTGTCGAAGCGCGCGTCCGCCGGGTCCTCGAGGTGGTAGCGCACGCCCACCTGCTCGCCGGCATGGTGCGCCGGCGGATTGCTGCGGACGCGGAAGCGCACGCGCCAGGCGTGGCCGTTCGCATCGGTGAACTGCGCGACGGGCCGCGTCATCGGGCCGCCGTTGCCGGCGGCGAGCACGGTGGCGGTCGTCCGCAGCGCACCGGCGTCGAATTCGGCAGTGCGCAGGGTGGAGACGACGGCGACGCACAGCAGCGCGCAGGCGACGAGCGCCGCGAACACGGAAAACCAGGGCTGCGGCATCACGCCGAATCGCCAGGACCATTCGGTGGACAGGTTCACGGGCATGCGGCCTTCGATGGCGGGGCGCCGCGCGGCGCCGGTGGGCCCGATTGTTGCCCATCGGAGCGGTTGCGAGGCCGTCGCTCGACGGCACGCCATCGACAGCCACCGAGGACCCACTCTTGCCCAGCGTCGCCCCCTGGCAGCAAGGCGTGCTCGACCCGCACGGGCCGATCGCCGCCGCCGAGCGCACGATCCTGTTGAACGCCACGGTCATCATGCTGGCCGTGATCGTGCCGGTGATCGTGCTGACGCTCGTGTTCGCGTGGTGGTTCCGGGCCGGGAACCGCCGCGCGAGGCGCGATCCGGACTGGGCGTACTCCGGGGCGATCGAGGTCACGGTGTGGTCCATCCCGGCGCTGGTGATCCTGTTCCTCGGCGGCATCGCGTGGATCGGCTCGCACGACCTCGATCCGGCGCGGCCGGTGGCCTCGCGCAGCCCGCCGTTGACGGTGCAGGTGGTGTCGCTGGACTGGAAGTGGCTGTTCATCTATCCAGACCTCGGCGTCGCGAGCGTCAACCGGATGGTCGTTCCTGCAGGCACGCCCCTGCGCTTGCGGCTGACGTCGGCCAGCGTCATGAACAGCTTCTTCGTGCCGCAGCTGGGCTCGCAGATCTACACGATGGGCGGCATGACGACGACGCTGCACCTGCTGGCCGACCACCCCGGCACGTACGCCGGCCTGTCGGCCAATTTCAGCGGCGACGGCTTCTCCGACATGCGCTTCGACGCGGTCGCCCTGCCGCCGGACGACTTCGCGCGCTGGCTGGCCGGCGTGCGCAGCGGCGCGCAGCCGCTCGACGCCGCGCACTACGCGGCGCTCGCGCGCCCCGGCGTGGCCGCCGCGGCGGCGACCTACGCGCCCGTGGCGCCCGCCCTGTTCGAGACGATTCTTGCCGACACGTCGAAGGCGCCGGCCGCGACGACGATGCCGGCGATGGGAGGCTGACCGGTGGGCAACCTGAGCTGGGACGCGATCCCCCTGCACGAACCCATCCCGCTGGTCTCCGGCGCCGTCGTGGTGCTGGCCCTGCTGGCCGTGCTGGCCCTGGTCGTGCTCAAGGGCTGGGGGCCCGTCCTGTGGCGCGAGTGGATCACCAGCACCGACCACAAGCGCATCGGCGTGATGTACGTGTTGCTGGCGATCGTGATGCTGGTGCGCGGCTTCGCCGATGCGCTGATGATGCGCTCGCAGCTGGCGCTGGCCGCGGGGAACGCCCGGGGGTATCTGCCGCCGTCGCATTTCGACCAGGTCTTCTCCGCGCACGGCACCATCATGATCTTCTTCGTGGGCATGGCCTTCATGGTCGGCCTGATGAACTTCGTCGTGCCGCTGCAGATCGGCGCCCGCGACGTCGCGTTCCCGGTGATGAACTCGGTGAGCTTCTGGCTGACCGCCGCCGGCGCGCTGCTGATCAACGTGTCGCTGGTGGTGGGCGAGTTCGCGCGCACGGGCTGGCTGGCCTATCCGCCGCTGTCCGAGCTCGCGTACTCGCCCGGCGTGGGGGTCGACTACTGGCTGTGGTCGCTGCAGATCTCCGGCGTGGGCACGCTGCTGTCGGGCATCAACCTGACCACCACCATCCTGAAGATGCGCACCCCCGGGATGGGCTACGGGCGCATGCCCATCTTCACCTGGACGGCGCTGGCGTCGAACCTGCTGATCATCGCGGCCTTTCCCATCCTCACCGGCTCGCTGGCCATGCTGGCGCTGGACCGCTACCTCGGCTTCCACTTCTTCACCAACGACGCCGGCGGCAACATGATGATGTACGTCAACCTCATCTGGGCCTGGGGCCATCCGGAGGTCTACATCCTGGTGTTGCCCGCCTTCGGCATCTACTCGGAGGTGTTTCCCACCTTCTCGGGCAAGCGCCTGTTCGGCTACCGCTCGATGGCGGCGGCGACGATGGGGATCTGCATCGTCTCGTTCATGGTCTGGCTGCACCACTTCTTCACGATGGGCGCCGGCGCGGATGTCAACGCGTTCTTCGGCATCGCCACGTCGGTCATCGCGATCCCCACCGGCGTCAAGATCTTCAACTGGCTGTTCACGATGTACGGCGGCACGCTGCGCTTCGAGCTGCCGCTGATGTGGGCCATCGGGTTCATGCTGCTGTTCGTCATCGGCGGCGCCACCGGCGTGCTGCTGGCCATCCCGCCGGCCGACTTCCAGCTGCACAACAGCCAGTTCCTCGTCGCGCACTTCCACAACGTGATCATTCCGGGCGTGCTGTTCGGCGCCTTCGCGGGCTACAACTACTGGTTCCCCAAGGCGTTCGGCTTCCGCCTGCATCGCGGCCTGGGCGTGGCGTCGTTCTGGTGCTGGTTCGTCGGCTTCCTGCTCGCGTTCATGCCGCTGTACGTGCTGGGCCTGGCCGGCGCGACGCGCCGCATGCAGCACTATCCGCAGACGCAGTGGCAGCCGTTGATGATCGTCGCCTTCGCCGGGGCGCTGCTCATCCTCGCCGGCATCGTGCTGATGCTGGCGCAGCTGTTCGCGAGCATCCGGCAGCGCGAGCGCCTGCGTGACGCCACCGGCGACCCGTGGGACGGCCGCACGCTCGAGTGGGCCACACCGTCGCCGCCGCCCGCCTGGAACTTCGCGGCGCTGCCGCAGGTCGACGGCATCGACGCGTTCTGGGAGGCCAAGCGCAGCGAGGCCGGCGTGCTGAAGCCGGCCGAAGGCGAGGGCGCCAGGCCGCTGCACATGCCGCGGCCCACGCCGCTGGGCGTCGTGGTGGCGTTCTTCGCGTTCTTCGCGGGCTTCGCCGCCGTGTGGCACATCGCGTGGATGGCCTGGGGCGCGCTGGCCTGCATCGTGGCGGCCTGCCTCGTGCGCGCCTGGCGCACCGACCGCGAGGTGGAGATCGACCCCGCCCGCGTCGCCGCCTTCGAACGGGGGGCGCGTGCATGAGCGCACGCCCGGCCGCTCCGAAGGGCGCTCGCGCCGCAGCCCGTAGGGCGGAGGTTGCCTTATGAGCGCACGCCCGGCCGCTCCGAAGGGCGCTCGCGCCGCAGCCCGTAGGGCGGAGGTCGCCTCATGAGCCCGCAGGGCCGCACCAGGGGCGAATCGACCGCGGCGCGCCGCGCGGAGCCTGCCTGATGAACGCCGTCGCGCCCGCGGACGTGCGCGAGGCCGGGGTGCCGGTGTCCGAACGCGGCGCGTCGCCACGCAAGGTGATCATCAGCTACGGCTTCTGGCTGTTCCTGCTCAGCGACATCATCGTGTTCTCGGCGTTCTTCGCGGCCTACGCGGTGCTCGCGGGCCGCGATGCGGGCGGCCCGCGCGGCGCGCAGCTGTTCGACCGCGCACACGTGCTGGCCGAGACCGGCTGCCTGCTGTTCTCGAGCTTCGCCTGCGCGATGATGTCCGTGGCCACCGAGCTGCGCCGCCGTGCGCTGATGGTGCTGTGCGCCGTGGCGACGTTCGCGCTGGGAGCGGCCTTCCTCGCGCTGGAGCTCGGCGAGTTCGGCGCCATGCTGGCGCGCGGCGCCGTGCCACAGCGCAGCGCGTTCCTGTCCGCCTTCTTCGCGCTGGTGGGCCTGCATGGCCTGCACGTCGCCGCCGGCCTCGCCTGGCTCGTCGTGATGTTGGCGCAGGTCTTCAGCCTGGGCTGGCGACCGATGGTGCTGTGCCGCCTGGCCTGCTTCGGCCTGTTCTGGCACGCGCTGGACATCGTCTGGATCGGCGTGTTCACCATCGTCTACCTGGGAGCACGCTGATGGATGAAAGGGACGAGCGCCACGAGCAGTCGGGCGGCCATGAGCAGCCGGGGCAGTCGCCTGACTGGAAGAGCGGCGTGGTCAAGGCGCTGATGGGCCTGGGCGCGTCCGTGCTGCTGACGCTGGCGTCTTTCTGGGCCGCCGGCACGCAGCTCGTGTGGGGGCCGGGCGTGCCGGTGCTGCTGGCGGCCCTGGCGATCGGGCAGATGGGGGTGCACCTCGTGTTCTTCCTGCACGTGTCCAGCGGCCCGGAGAGCACCAACACCATCCTGGCGCTGGCCTTCGGCGTGTTCGTCGTGGCGCTGGTGGTGTTCGGCTCGCTGATCATCATGGCCAACCTCGACGCGGGGATGGGCGCCTGCGCAATGCACGGTTCGCCGTGCCGATAGGCGCTCGCGGCGCCGGCGCCGTGGCCTCGGCGACCCGCAACTGGGCGCGTTCCAGCCGCCGGCAGGCACTGGAAAGCCGCTGTTCGTCGCAATGGCGGCGCGTACCGGAGCCGGTATTGCTAGATTCGTCATCACCCCGTGGCGCGGAGCGGACGACCAGATGCACCTGCAACTAGACAACAAGGGCCCGAAGCACGAACAGCTCGCGCGTTCGCTGCGACTGGCGATCCGCAGCGGCCAGCTCCTGTCGGGCAGCAAGCTGCCGTCCACGCGCATGCTGTCCGAGAACCTGGGGTTGTCGCGCAACACGGTCCTGCGCGCCTACGAGCAGCTGCGCATCGAACGGCTGGGCGTCATGCGTGAAGGCTCGGGCACCTACGTCAACGACGTGCCGCTCAGCCAGGTGCCCGTCGCGCCGCCGCGGCGCGTCGAGGCGCAGTCGGCGTTCGCGGCGCGGCTGCGCGACCTGCCGCCCATCACGCTCGGCGGCGGCGGGGCCGGCCTGCGCTACGACCTGCAGTACGGCGCACCACTGGTCAACACGAAGCTGGTCAGCGCGTGGAGCACGGCGCTGGCGACGGCGGCGGCGACCACCAGCACCGGCTATCCCCATCCGCAGGGCCTGCCCGAGCTGCGCGAGGCCATCGCCCGCTTCCTCGCGACCTGGCGCGGCGTCGTGGCGAATCCGCGCGACATCGTCGTCGTCAGCGGGACGCAGCAGGCGCTGTCGCTGTCGGCGCGGGTCCTGCTGGACGTGGGCGCCATGGCGGCGATGGAAGACCCGTGCTACGAACTGGCTTCGCACGCCCTGCGCGCCCATGGCGCCGACGTCGTGGGCGTGCGCACCGACGACGAGGGCCTGGTCGTCGACGAGCTGCCGCGCCAGGCCCGGCTCGTGCACGTGACGCCGTCCCACCAGTTCCCCGCCGGCCTGACGATGTCCCTGCGCCGCCGCCGGCAGCTGCTGCGCTTCGCCGAGGAGAACTCGAGCTGGATCTTCGAGGACGACTACGACGGCGAGCTGAGCTACAGCGCCACGCCGATCGCGGCGCTGCGGTCGCTGGACACCGGCGACCGGGTGATCTACGTGGGCAGCTTCTCGAAGATGATGTTCCCCTCGCTGCGCCTGGCCTACGTCGTGTGCCCGGCAGGCCTGCGCAAGGACTTCATCCGCGCCAAGATGCTGGAAGACCTCGGCTGTCCCGCCATCGAGCAGGCGGCGATGCACCTGCTGTTCAAGCGCGGTGCCTTCGAGCGCCATCTCGGCGCGACGGTGCTCGAGCTGCGGCGTCGGCGTTCCTCGTTGCTTGGTGGACTGGCACGCCACGCCGCGGGACGCATCGAGGCCGACGATTCGCAGCTGGGCATGCACGTCGTCGGCTGGTTGCCGGGCTTCGACGCGGCGCGGGTGGATCGCCTCGTCGCATCCGCGCGGCTGCGCGGGCTCGGACTCCATCCCGTCCATCCCTATTACCGCGTGCCGCCGCCCCGGCCCGGACTGCTGCTCGGCTTCGCCGGCCTGTTCCCGAGCCAGATCGAGGAGGCGACGAGGATCCTGGGCGACTGCCTGCGGGCGCTGCCTTGAGGTCGAACCCACGACGGACCCTTTCTTGAAAGCTTCAGGACAGCAAGTGATACCTTGAATTTGGACAAATGTGGTTCCCTTTTGACTGTGGATCGCGCTCTAATGTGACCTCCATGTCGCCATGCGGCACGGCGGGCGCCTGCTCGACAGGCGTCGTCACTGTGCGATTCGAGTCCGATGGCCGCGGCCCTGCGCCTGGAGCAACTCACGATGTTCGCCAACAGCCTTTCGCATGAACTCCCCTCCGCACGCATGCTGGCCTCCTGCGAGTCGCATGCGTCGATGCCGATCCGCGTGCTGTCGGTCGGCGATGATCCCTTGATCCATGAAGGCATCCGCGCGCTGCTGGCCGCCGAGGACGACATGGCGCTGGTGGGCGAGGTCGGCAGCGACGACTTCGAGGCCGTCCACGTCACGAGTTTCCTGCCCGCGGTGGTGCTGATGGGCACCGAGCTGTCGGGCCACGGCAGCGTCCGCGCGATCGCCCGGCTGCGGGCCCTCGTTCCTTCGGCGCGCGTGATCGTCATCGCCCCGCGAAGCGGCGACGCGCGCACGCGCCGGGCGATCGACGCCGGCGCGCAGGGCTGCCTGCTGTCGTCGAACGTGCGCGTGGCCCTGGCCCAGGCCATCCGCGCGGTCGCGTCCGGCCGACGCTTCATCGACGGCGAAGCCGCCATCGAGTGGATGCAGAGCCGTGCGGAAGAAGAGCTCAAGGCGCGCGAGGTCCAGGTGCTCGAGCTGGTCGCCGCCGGCAAGGCGAACAAGGAGATCGCGTTCGAGCTGTCCACGACGGAGGGCACCGTGAAGAACTACGTCAAGCGGATCCTCGGCAAGCTGCACGCGTCCGACCGGACGCACGCCGTCGTCATCGGCATCGCGCGGGGCATCATCGAGATCGGCGCGATCTCGAGCTGAGCGCCGCGCGGGCGAAACACGCGCGGTGCCGCGTCGCGCTTGCGTCATGCGCTCGTCCAGCTGCTCGTCATGGCACCCGCTGGCGGTTCAAGCGACCCGCCTGTGAACCCCGGGCGCCCCGGGAATCGGCGATGAGCAAAAAAAAGAGAGGCGGATTCAGGAGTCCGCCTCTGCCAAGATCAAGAGCAGCCTCTCGATCAACCTTTGGGGTCAGAACTTGTAGGTCACGGAGCCGTAGACGAAGCGGCCGTGCGGATCGTAGTAGGTCGGGTCATAGCCCGTCTGGAAGTACGTGCCGTTGGTGGTGACCGTGGGCGGCTGGCGATTGAACATGTTCTTCAGCCCGAGCCTGAAGGACATGTTCTTCACGCCGCCGTACTCGCCTTGCAGGTCGTACGTCGCGAAGGCCGAGACGCGGCGACCGGTGCTGCAGACCGCCGGCGGCGCGTCGGGCGCCGTGTAGTCGCTGGGGTCGCAATCGTCGATCGCGGGCGGTGCGTCGCGGTAGCTCGACTGGTAGTTCTGCGTCAGCGCCAGGCCATAGGGGCCGTTCTTCCAGTTCACGGTCAGCGCATGCTTCCAGCGGAAGATCATGCCGCCGTTGGTGACCGCGTTGATGGCGGAGTCGGTCGGATCCGTCGTGCGTCCGACGCTGTGCTGGACGCTGCCGTCGATCGTCGTCAGGTCGTACTTCTGGATCCAGGTGCCGGCCAGCTCGGCGCCGAACTGGCCCACCGCGGTGCGCAGGCCCGTCCAGCGCACGTCGACGTCGACGCCCGCGGTCACGACGCCGCCGCTGTTGACGTTGTTGGCGATGATGTTGGTGATGTTGCCGGAGCTGTCACGGGTGACCAGCGGCACGTACACCGGGTTGCCCGCGGCCGCCAGGTTCACCACCGTCTGCGCGTCGAGGGCGATGATCGCGTGGTCGATCTTCACGTGGTAGTAGTCGACGCTGGCCGACAGGCCCTTGACCGGCTCCACGATCGTGCCCAGCGAGAACTGCTTCGACTTCTCCGGCACCAGGTCCGGATTGCCGCCGACCTGCTCGTTGAACTGGCCCGGCACGTGCGTGACGGGGTCGGTGAAGATGTTCGTCGTGGCCGGCGCGAGGGGGGTGTCCAGCTCGGGCAGCGAGGGCTCGCGGAAGCCCGTGCCGACGGCGCCGCGGAACGCGATCTGATCGAGCGGCCTGAACTTCAGGCTCAGCTTCGGGTTGGTCGAGGAGGCGTTCGGATAGTGGTCGTTGCGCACCGACAGGTCGGCTTCGAGCGACTTCAGGAAGGGCGCGTCCAGTTCTCCGTAGATCGAATGCGAGTTGCGCGAGGCCGCGAAAGGCAGGACCGCCGCGCCGTAGCCGGCGACATCGCCGCTCTGGTAGGCCGCGCTCGGCCGCAGATCGATGGCTTCCCGGCGCAGGGTCACGCCCGCGGCGAACGCCAGCGGGCCGCCCGCCAGCTTGGCCAGTTCGTGCTGCACCTTGAGGTCGACCGAATCGGTCGTCAGCGACGACTTGATGATGCTGCCGTTGTAGTTCGTCGCCATGATCTGGGCGGCGAGCGCCGGCGACTGCTGGGCCACGAAGGGATTGAACGCGTCGTTGCCGCTGAGCAGCTCCACCAGCTGCGACTGATTCTGGTAGCCGCGCTGCGTGGTCTCGGCCACCACGCTCTCGTTGCGGCTGTAGGACGCGTCGTAGTCCCAATCCTTGAGGGTGCCGCTCAGCCCGGTCGCGAGGTGGTACAGCGTCGAGTTGTCCGTGTGCAGGCGGCCGCCGCCGTCCAGGGCGCGGTAGCTGACCGTCACGGGGCAGGGGCCGCCGGCGCAGCTCGTCAGCACTTCGGGATGGTTGGATGCCGCGATGTAGCTGGCCGGGTAGTAGGGGCTCGAGGGGTTGATGACGATCACCGGGTCGACGCCGATCTTGTGGAACAGCGGATCGGTCGCGAGGAAGGACGCGCTGTAGGGCGACGCCTGTTCGCTGATGATGGTCTTGGCGTGCGACGCGAACACTTCCGCGAACCATTCGTTGTCGTCGTCGATGCGGCCGCGCAGGGTGCCCGCGACGTTGACGCGTGTCACGTCGGGCGTCAGCGGGACGTACGGCGACGGGTTGTAGCGGCAGGTGTTGAGGTTGACGTCGAACGACATGCCGTTGGCCGAGCAGTTGTTGGCCGTGCTGGTCGAGCTCGTCGGGCCCAGGATGTTGCCGATGCCGCTGCCGTCCGCGAAGATCGCCTTGCCCTGGTTCAGCGAGGTCAGGATGGTCGGGTCGAAGGTCCGGATCGCGCCCGTGGCCGTCGCGCTGGTGTCGAACAGGCCGTCGTCGCTCCACGCACGGTTCGCGTACTTGCGCTGGTAGCCCTGGATGGACGCATCGTGCGCGACGTCCAGCGAGAACATGGCGGCGACGTGATCGGTGTTCAGGTCGCCGAAGCCTGCGACCAGGCCGAACTTGCCGCTCTTGCCGCCGCCCGCGGTGGTCGGCTTGCCGTAGTAGGCGGTCGCCTCGACGCCGTGGAAATCCTTGCGCAGGATGAAGTTGATGACGCCGGCGACGGCGTCCGAGCCGTACACGCCCGAGGCGCCGTCCTTGAGCACTTCCACGCGATCGATGGCGGACAGCGGGATCGAGTTGATGTCGACGGCCGTGCCGTCGGTCGCGTAGTTGGCGATGCGGCGGCCGTTGACGAGCACCAGGGTGCGTTGCGAGCCGAGGCCGCGCAGGCTGGCGGTGGCCTCGCCATAGGTCGACTGGCCGGCGTTCTGCACGGAGGTCATGCCGCCGGCCGACGAGTTCGCGGAGATGTTCTGCAGCAGCTGCTCGGTGTTCGTGACGCCGAGCTTCTCGATCTGCTCGCGCGTCACGGTCTGCACCGGCAGGGCGGTCTCGGCGTCGACCCGCTTGATCGACGAGCCCGTGATCTCCACGCGCTGCACGACACCCGTGTCCGGCGCGGACGCCTGCGCCTGCGCGAGCGATGGGGTGAGCGAGGCCAGGGCGCCCCATGCGCCGAGGAGGCAACTGCAGAGCGTGGTTCTCGGGAAGGTGGTGGTCGTGTTCATTGGATGTGATGTGTGAGTGAGCCGGCCCTGGAGGCTCGTGACCTCCGTCCGCCAGCGGATCGCCGGGATCGCGCCCGGGCCTTCGTCGGTGACGTCGCGATCGGCCGGCGACGGACCGCCCGGCATGCCTGCCGGGGTATCCATCCGCCCCTGGTCCGCCGCGACGCCATCCCACCCCGCGTCCCGCCAGGAAATGAGTCGCGGCGTCGTCGACGCCATCAGCGCAGTGAACAAAATCTATCGATCGGACGCGACCGCGAGAAGTCTCGGACGAGAGGGGCGGCGAGTCTCTTTAGGCATCAGGCGACCGTCCGCGCGGCTCGCCGGGCCCGGCGCATCGATGGCCGGACGCCTTCGTCGGCATCAGGGAATGCCCGACTCATCCATTCACGGCCCGATGACGAAGGGCGGCGAGAATCGCTCCCCATCACAGGGAGTCCAATGAACAAGATCCGCATGCTCGCCGCCGCCGTCCTGGCCGGTGCCTCGTTGACCGCCGCCGCCCAGTCCGGGAACGAGGCCGTCCCGACCCACTGGCGTTTCGGCTTCCAGTTCGGCACGGAGCAGGACCACAAGAACACGGAACCGGTCGCCCAGGTCTCGATGGGCTACGATTTCGACCACACGTGGTCGGTCGAGGCGCTGGCCAACTTCAGCCTCCTGTTCATGCGAGAAGGCGGCCTGAAGGCGGACGACCGCGAGTTCAACTACGCGGTCGGCGCGCGCGCGCTGGCGACCTTGCCCCTGGGTGAACGCTGGCGCCTGGTCGGCGGCCTGGGCCTCGTGAAATTCTCCGAGGAACTGGGCAACGGGACGGGGCATGACGACTCCCTGGACAAGATGAGCCCGATGGTGAGCCTGGCCGCGATATACCGCCTCGGGCGCCGCTGGTCGCTGGGCGCCGAGGTGTCCTCGTTCACGCAGGCGCACAGCGTCAACGCCGGGTTGCGCGCCGAACTCCACTTCTGAGTCGCGTTGCCACGGCGCCCGTCGAGGCGCCGCGGATGACGCCGGGGCCGGCGGGTTCGGCGCGGCCGCACGCGGCACAATCGAGGCCCGCAACGCCGCCCATGATCATGAACGACGCTCGTCCAGCCCTCGTCCTCGTCACCGGCGGTTCGGGCTTCATCGCCACGCACTGCATCGTGCAGCTGCTCGCCGCGGGCTACCGGGTGCGCACCACGGTGCGATCGCTCCAGCGCGAGCCCGAGGTGCGCGCCACGCTGCGATCGGCGGGCGCCGACGCCGGCGACCGGCTCGCGTTCGCCGCCGCCGACCTGACCGCCGACGCCGGCTGGGACGAGGCCGCCGCCGGCTGCGACTATGTGCTGCACGTGGCCTCGCCGTTCCCGGTCGACGTGCCCAAGCACGAGGATGAGCTGGTCGTGCCCGCGCGCGAGGGCGCGCTGCGCGTGCTGCGCGCGTCCCGCGGCGCGGGCGTGAAGCGCGTCGTGCAGACGTCGTCCTTCGCGGCGGTCGGCTACGGCCATCCGCCGCTGGAGCGCCCCTTCGACGAGAGCGACTGGACCAACCTCGACGGCGGCGGCCTGACGGCCTACGTCAAGTCCAAGACGCTGGCCGAGCGCGCCGCCTGGAGCTTCATGGGCCGCGAGGGCGGCGACATGGAGCTGGCGGTCGTGAACCCGGTGGGCGTCTTCGGGCCGGCGCTCGGGGCCGACTTCTCCACCTCCATCGAGATCATCAAGCGCATGCTGGACGGCGCGCTGCCCGGGCTGCCGCGCATCACCTTCGGCGCGGTGGACGTGCGCGACGTCGCGGACCTGCACCTCAAGGCGATGACCCACCCCGAGGCCGCCGGCGAGCGTTTCCTGGCCGTGGCCGGCGACTTCCTCTCGCTGCGCGACATGGCGCTCGTGCTCAGGCAGCGCATGGGCCAGGCGGCGCGCCGCGTGCCGTCGCGCGAGCTGCCCGACTGGCTGCTGCGCGTCGTGGCGCTGGTCGACAAGTCCGTCGGCCAGATCGTGCCCGAGCTGGGCAAGCGCAAGAACGCCACCAGCGACAAGGCGCGGCGCGTGCTGGGCTGGGCGCCGCGCACGGCCGACGACGCCATCGTCGCGACCGCCGAGAGCCTCGTGCGCCTGGGGCTGGTCAAGCGATGAAGCTGGCCGTCGACATCGCGTTCGGCATCGCCCTGTCGGCGGCCGTGCTGTACGCCGGCTGGCATTGGTACGGACCGTTCGGCCTGGTCTTCGGCGCCCCCATCCTCGCGATCTTCGGCCGGCCGCTGGTCGAGATCATGACCTCGCTGCCACGGCACGCCCGGCACCTGGCGCTGCGCGACCGCGCCGGGCGCTACTACGAGTTCCGCGGCCGCTCGATGGACATTCACGTCGATGCCGACGCCCGCTGCTGGATCGCCACCGCCGACGTGCGCAAGATCGCCGCGCTGCCCGCCGAGGCCGTGCTGCTGCGCCTCGTGCCCGGCCAGTGCCGCGAACTGGGCGACCCCATGACGTGGCGCATCTCGTCCGACGGCGCCGCCCGGGTGCTGGCAAAGTCGACGGACGCCGAGGTGGCGAAGTTCCTCACATGGCTGGATCGCGAAGTGGCACAGCCGGCCCGCAAGCGGCGCGAGCGTCGACTGTAGATCGGGGGGGGGCGGATGGTCGACGGCCGCCACGAGCGACGTCAGGCGTGCGCCGCGCCCCGCGCCCGCATGCGCCGACGCACCCGCAGCGACACCGCAAACACCACGAGGCCGCCGAAGGCCAGCAGCACGCCCACGGGCCCGGTGGACGTCCAGCCCAGGCCCGATGCGATCGCCACGCCGCCCAGCCAGGCTCCGAGCGCGTTGGCCACGTTGAACGCCGAGTGGTTCAGCGCCGCGGCCAGCGTCTGCGCGTCGCCGGCGGTGTCCATCAGGCGAATCTGCAGCGCCGGCCCGAGCGCGACGACCGTGCCGAGCAGGAAGACGTTGATGCAGATGGCGACGGTGTACGGCGCAGTGAACGGGATCGCGCCCAGCACGAGCGCGCTCCACGCGAGCAGCCCGCCGATGGTGGGCATCAATGCCTTGTCGGCCAGCCGCGCGCCGGCCAGGTTGCCGCCGACCATGCCCGCGCCGAACAGCGCCAGCACCAGCGGCACGCCGTCCAGCGGCAGGCCGGTGACCTCGGTGAGCAAGGGCTTGACGTAGCTGAAGACGGCGAACATGCCGCCGAAGCCGATCGCTGCGATGCCCAGCGTCAACCAGACCTGCGTGTGCGCCAGCGCGCCGAGCTCGCGCAGCGGGCTCGCGCCGTGCGGGGCCGGGTCGTCGGGCACGCCGCGGTGGATCAGCACGATGGCCAGCACGGCGATGGCGCCCACCAGCACGAACGCGGCGCGCCAGCCGAGGTGCTGGCCCAGCCAGGCGGCCAGCGGCACGCCGGCGAGTGTGGCGCTGGTCAGGCCCGACATCACGAGGCCGACGGCGCCGGCGCGCCGGCCCGGCGGAGCCAGGGACGCCGCCATCAGCGCGGCGACGCCGAAGTAGGTGCCGTGCGGCAGGCCGGTGAGCAGGCGCATCACGTTCATCAACGCGTAGCCGGGCGCCAGCGCGCTGGCGAAGTTGCCGGCGGCGAACAGCGCCATCAGTGCGATCAGCAGCGCGCGCCGCGGCCAGTTGGCGGCCAGCACCGCCAGCACCGGCGCGCCCACCACCACGCCGAGCGCGTACGCCGTGATGACGTGGCCCGCCTGCGGGATGGTGACGCCGAGATCGCGCGCGACCTCGGGCAGCAGGCCCATGATCACGAACTCGCCGGTGCCGATCGCGAAGCTGCCGACGCCCAGGGCCCACACGGCGGGCCAGAAATGGCGCTCGCGGTCGGCGGCAAGGCGCACCGGGACGGCGGAATCGAGGGCGGGCGAAGCGGAACTCATCGGGGAAGCGGCAGGCGCGGAAACGGTTCCACCCATTGTGCTGCGTTGCAGCAATCCTTGCCCGCGGCGGGTCTTGGGGCGGTGCACCCTTCGGTTCGGCATGTGAACCGGCCTCGGCGGCATGCGTCTTGCCGCGCGCAGCGGTCCGTCAAGCGAAGGAGCTGCGCATGACCACCGATCACTGCGACCTGGGCACCGGCCCGGCCGCGAATGCCCGCAAGGCGGGCGACCGCGTGCCCGACGTCACCTTCAAGCTGCGTCGCGGCGCCGACTGGGAGGAGACGAACACGGCGAAGATCTTCGGGGGCCGCAACGTGATCGTCTTCGCGCTGCCGGGTGCGTTCACGCCGACGTGCTCGACGGTGCATCTGCCGCGCTACGAGGAACTGGCGCCGGAATTCGAGAAGCGCGGCATCGACGAGATCGTCTGTGTCGCGGTCAACGACCCGTTCGTGATGGCGCAGTGGGGCCAGGAGGAGGCGGCCAGCAAGGTGCGCCTGCTGCCCGACGGCAACGCCGCGTTCACGCGCGGGATGGGCATGCTCGTGGACAAGAGCGACCTCAACTTCGGCGCGCGCTCGTGGCGCTACTCGATGCTGGTGCGCGACGGCGTCATCGAGAAGCTGTTCGTGGAGCCGGACAAGCCGGGCGACCCGTTCGAGGTGTCCGACGCCGACACGATGCTGCGCTACCTGGACCCGTCGGCGAGGCTGCCGGACGAGGTCGCGATGTTCAGCCGCGAGGGCTGCCCGTTCTGCGCGCGCACCAAGTCGGCGCTGCAGGAAGCGGGCATCGCCTACACCGACATCTCGCTGCCGCCGCTGCAGCGCTCGCGCGCGCTGCGGGCAATCGCGGGCGCGCAGACGGTGCCGCAGGTGTTCGTCAACGGCCGGCTGGTGGGCGATTCGGAGGCGACGCTGGCCTGGCTCGCGTCGCGCCGGCGCTAGTGCCTCAGCCAGGCGCGCAACTGCTCGAACACCGCGGCGCTGGACAACAGCTGCAGGTGGTTGGTGTCCGCCACCACGCGCTGGTGGGACGGCGCAAACCCGAGCGTGCGCCGCGCGAGCCGATGCTTGCCGAGCGCGCTCGCCAGGGGCACCAGTCCGTCGCCGAGCGACTTGCCCGCGCCGGCCAGCGTGCCCGCCAGCGCGAAGCAGCGCGGGCCCGTGGGCAGCGGCACGGGCTGGCGGCGGTCGGTGGCGCTCTCGAAGCGGTCGGCGTTCAGCCAGTCCTCGTCGACGACGCTGCCGTGCCGCAGATCGGTGATGCCGGCGCTGCGCAGCTTGGCGAGGCGGCCGAACGGCCCGGCGTAGGGCGTGGCGTCGAGCAGCATGTGCAGGCCCTGGCCGGCACGCTCCAGCGGCGCGCCGTGGTGCGGCGTGCCCAGGCAGGCGAAGTCGTCGAGCCGGTCGACCCAGTGCCGGCCCGCCGCGCGGCCGTAGTGCAGCGCGCTGCGCGCGACGAGGCCGCCCATGCTGTGGCCGACGATCGCGAAGCGCGCGATCGGCCGCGGCCATTGCGCGAGCAGTTGCTCGAGCAGGTTCGCCAGTGCGCGCCCGTTGGTCGACACGTGCAGCCCGCTGGGGTAGTGCAGGTACAGCGGCGTGAAGCCGAGTGCGGCGGCGAGCGCGGCGCCGTGGTCGTGGCCGTCGCGTCGCCATTGCAGGTCGTTCATGCACAGGCCGTGGACGAGCACCAGCACCCGTTCGCCGGCGTCGGGCAGTGCCGCGGCCAGCGCGTCGCGCCGCAGGACGAGCGCGCGGCCGTCGCGCCGCAGCGCCATGCCAATGGCGAGCGGGTTGGCCGTGCGCGCCAGGCGATCGCCCAGGACGCCGTTGAGCGCGGCGAGCACCGCCTCGCGTTCGGGCGAGGGCAGCGCAGGCGCCGCGCCGCCCGGTGCCAGCAGCGGCGCGAGCACCGGCAGCAGCGTGTCGACGCTGCCGCCGACGGCGCGCGTGACGCCGCGGATCGTCTTGTAGACCAGGCCCGTGATGCCGCGCGTGCGGCCGTCCGCCGGGCCGGCGAACCCCGGCAGCGTGGCGACGCGCGCATGCACGGCCTCGACGAGATCGGTCAGCCCCGTCGTCGCCTCGACGGCCAGCTTCGCGGCGCCGCGCAGGGCGCGCGCGTTCGCGGCCGCCTGCGCGGCGCTGGGTTCGTCATCGGAGGCGGAGGGGTCGGACAGGTCGTCGGGCATCGGCAGGGCCAGGGCGGCGCGGGAGTGCGCCGGCCCCAGTGTGCCAGGGCGGGATGACGGGTCCGGTTTCTAACCGCGGCATGCGTGGGAAAGAGAAGGTCCGCCCGTCGGATCGGCGTGGCGGCCACAGGGAGGCTTGGACGCTCGTATCGACCCGACACCGCGTGAGACGCGGCCACGCGGGCGGAAAAGGGCCGCGGGAATCGCGACCACGGGAATTGTCGA
>Ga0136846_1234276_pt1 | contig 17735 bp, 13 predicted proteins | sample HopSoiMetagenom2_FD_96841 | JGI IMG/M metagenome (GOLD analysis project Ga0136846, IMG submission 96841) | Grasslands soil microbial communities from Hopland, California, USA - 2 Assembly 2016 (version 4) | ecosystem: Environmental > Terrestrial > Soil > Grasslands | place: USA: Hopland...
TCAAAGCAAAATATTTTGTGATTGGATTGGTCTTCATCGCCCTGCTTGGGGCGATTCAATCTGCCGGACCAGGGGCGGGGTCCAATGTAGCCTACTTCGCCCATCTTGGTGGATTGCTGTTTGGCTTCGTGTACGTCAAATTTCTGCCCCGTCGTGGCTTTCTCTATGCTGTAACGGAGCGTTACTACGCAATGCGAAACGACTACTATCGCGCCAAGCGCCGCAAAGCCGCCAAGAAATTCGAAGTCTACATGCGGAACCATGGCGAGGTCCCCGGCAAGTTCGATGAGTTCGGGAACTACATCCCGCCCGATGAAAAGAAAAAGGGTGAGGGAAAGTCCGGCTGGGTGAATTGAACTTAGGTGTTGGTCACTGCTGGTTAGTGTTTGGCGAGCCCATCAGCTGCCTCAATGCTTCTAGGATTCCAATGGGCAGCTCCTCTCCCGTCTTCTTCCCTTTAAATCCCAGGTCGTGCCCCGCGCCATCCACCGTTAAAATCCGCGCAGCAGCGGGAATTAACTTCAAGGCTGATTCAATCTCCTGTATTGACCCGAAGGGGTCGCGCGTGCCGTGCACAAACAGACTTGGAACCCGTAACTTGGGAAGGTGCTGGACCCGCAGTTGCTGAGGATTGCGCGGTGGGTGCAGCGGATACGACAGAAGAAGCAATCCCGAAACCAGTTCTGGATGCTCAGCAACGAGCATTGTGCTCTGGCGTCCACCATAGGAATGTCCGCCGAGGAAAATTCGGCCGGAGACGAGTTCCTTTACGCTAGCCACCGAGTTAGCCAGCCCTTGGCGGTCGCGAGGTGCGTCTCCGGGTCTTGGCGGGCCGGTGGGCCGCACCTGGCGAAAGGGCAAATCGCAGCGCAGAACGAGATACCCGTATTGCGCGAAAAAATTCGCAAGAGCAACCAGAAGAGGCGCGTGGCAGTTGGAGCCTGCGCCGTGCGTCAGAATAAGAGCGTCGCTGGGGGCTTGCGCCGGACGATGTAACAATCCACGAACCGGCGGGTCCATAGCTCTTTCGAAGGTCTCTGATGCTGTGGTCACCAATCTGTGTACGACCGAGTCGCCCAATCTTAATAGATGGAAGAGACGAATCGCCTACAGGGGCACTTCTTCCAGCGACTCGTAAACCTTGATGCTGTCGATCAATTCTGCCATTCGAGCCCAACAACGAAGGGCTGCGGGATCTTCCAGAGCTTGGCGACGAGCGCTTTCTGAAACCCAATACCGAGCCAGAACGTAACGGTGCGCCTCGGCTGCATCGCGAAAGAGCCGGTCGCGGCTGAACTCCTTGGCGGCGAGTATCCCCGCCAGCTCCCGTACCGCCGCCAGACACTCTTGCTCTTTGCCTGCATGCGGCTCAAACACAGCTACGGAAAGTATTTCCTTCGATGTCGATTCTTGCATTTAGTCAGTTAGGCGCTTAGAACGGCTTCTCTTAACCTTGCCTCTGGAGCTGGACTCTTCCTCATTCATCACCACATGCAGGCGCATGAAATTGGTCGAACCGGAGGCGAGTTGCGTCCCCGCGACTACGCCAAGCACTTCGCCTGCACGGACTTTTCCTTTTCGAAGCAGAACCCGCTCCGCCGTGCTGACCATCGCCTCGCCCGACCGCGCCTGCGCATGAAACACCGGATGCACTCCCCATAGCAAATTGAGGCGGTTACAGACGTGCGGCAGGTGGCTGAAAGCAAAGATTTCCGGTTTGGGACGATACTTGGAAATAAGCTTGGCGGTGTTCCCACTTTCGGTGAAGACCGCAATGGCACCCATGTCGAGACCCTGCGCGGCATGCGCCACAGACTCGCAAATAGTCTCTGCAATAGAAAGCGGTTGCGTGCTTCTGCGCCGGCGCTCAGCATCTTCGGGGAAATTGCGCTCCGCCTCAATCACGATGCGGCTCATTATCGCAACTGCCTCCCGCGGATACTTGCCGCTGGCTGTTTCGGCCGAAAGCATCACGGCATCTGTGCCGTCAAAGATTGCGTTGGCCACGTCGCTGGCTTCCGCACGTGTAGGGCGCGGATTTTCGACCATCGACTCGAGCATCTGCGTCGCCGTGATCACCGGCTTGCGATAATCTGAAGCTCTGCGAATGACCTGCTTCTGGATAATAGGCACTTTCTCCGCTGGCAGTTCCACGCCCAAATCGCCGCGGGCGATCATCACTGCGTCAGCTGCGTCGAGAATGTCGTCCAGTTGCTCGATGGCTTGCGGCTTTTCCAGCTTTGCCACGATGGGAACTTTGGTCCCAAGCGAAGCCATCAACTCTTTCACCGTCAAAACGTCCGCGGCTGAGCGAACGAAGGAGAGCGCTACATAATCAACGCCATGCTTGAGCCCGAATTCCAGATCTTTGCGATCCTTCTCGGTAAGCGAGGGCACAGTAAGGGCGGTACCGGGGATGTTGATCCCCTGATGCTCCCCCAGTAATCCGCCGTTGATAATCTCGCATTCGACGTCGTCACCATCGATAGAATCAACCCGCAGCTCAATCAGCCCATCCGAAAGCAAAATGCGGTCTCCCGGAATGACGTCTTGCGCAAGGGAAGGGAACGTGGTCGAAATAAGTTTCTCGCTGCCCGGCACATCTCGCGGAGTAATCACGACACGAGAACCGGCCTCGAGTAGAACCGGATTATGTGCCTTCAGCCGTCCCGTGCGGATCTTGGGGCCTTGTAGATCTTGCAAGATGCACACACTGCGCCCCTCTTTCTTTGCGGCGCGACGCAAACGCTGGATGCTGCGAGCGTGCTCTTCGTGAGAGCCGTGGGAGAAATTCAGCCGCGCCACATCCATACCCAGCCGCAGCAACTCGCGTATCGACGATTCAGAGTTGGAGGCAGGACCGATCGTGCAGATGATCTTCGCGCGACGGCCTGCGACAGGTGCGACGCCCTCGAGAGCGAGATCTACAATGATCGCTGCGTCGTCGCTCGAGACATCTCCTGAGACTAGGTCGAGTTTGGTCACGCCTTCTTACCCCTGAGCTGAACACGACGCTCGATTTTTTTGTGCAGTTTGCTTATTTCGCAGCGGGCTGCGGCGTTTCGACGACCACTGGCGAAGGCTTTCCCAAGACTCCGCGCGGGAAGAGCATGGCATTGAATTCCGCACCTACCAAAACGACGAGTGAAACCATGTACATCCAGACCAGCAACGCTATGCCGAAGCCCAGAGAACCGTAAATCACGCTGTAATCGGCGTAATGATTCAAGTACCAGCCAAAAAGCAGGGTTGCGCCGAACCACATACCGGTGGCGAGAATTGCGCCTGGCAACACGCTATGCCACGGCTGCGTTCGAGGCACCGCGTTGTGGTAAATCAGCGCGATCACGGCGATGCTGGTCAGGGTGGCAACCGTCCACCGTATAGCTGTCCACGCCAACAGGACGAAAGGCCCGAATTCGTGACCGATGTGAAATAGCAGCCGCGTTTCAATGCGGCTACCGAACGCAATCAGGATTGTCGAAAACGTCATGGGCACGCCCGCCAGGATAACCAGCGAGAACGCAATAAAGCGCTCCTTCAAAAGACCCCATACTTTGGGCAGCTGGTAAGCATTCCGAAACCCTTCCATCCACGAAATCATCACGCCTGATGCCGTCCAGAGCGTCAGCAGGGAAGTCGTGATCAACAGTCCCACCGTGCGCTGGTTGGGCCCTCTCAGATAAGCGAGCGCAGTGGCACTTCCGGCGGGCAGTATGCGGCCCAGCGCATACGAGATCTCGCGCAGATAGGATTCCCCCTTCTTGGAAGTTGCCAGCACAGATCCAACCACGAGGAGAGCCGGAAAAAACGTAAGAATGGATGAGTATGCCGATGCTTTTGCCACGGCGAATGCATCGTGCTGAAAGGCACGCCAGAATGCGAGGCGAAGCAGGCGCAGGAATTGAAACATGCGTGGCCCTAGGGTATTGCGGGAACTGGCGGGCTGCAACACCTTCCTGCCGACAGTGCGTTGATGCTCGAAATGCTTGGGGTTTGCGTGCATATCCAATAAGGAAATGGGGGCGGTTTTCGCCGCCCCCTTCTCCATTTGGCTTGTGCTACTCCGCCGTCAGTTCCTCGGTCTCACCCTCTCGCCGCATCAACTCGAGAGCGCGTTCGGCTTCTTCATAAGCAGCCGAGACCTCTTCCTGTACCTTCGCTGCAGCCTCTTCCATTTCTGGCGAGAGGCGCACGTTCCGGTAATACTCCATGCCAGTTCCGGCAGGAATCAGGCGGCCGACGATGACGTTCTCCTTGAGCCCGCGCAGGTGATCCACCTTGCCCTGAATAGAAGCTTCGGTGAGCACGCGCGTGGTCTCCTGGAACGACGCTGCGGAGATGAACGACTCGGTTGCCAGCGACGCCTTGGTGATGCCGAGCAGTAACGGCCGTCCCGTTGCCGGCTTGCCGCCCTGCGCGATGACACGCTCGTTCTCCTCGCGGAAGCGGAACTTGTCCACCTGCTCTTCCAGGAGAAACTGGGTGTCGCCCACGTCCTCGACTTTCACCCAGCGCATCATCTGACGAACGATCACCTCGATGTGCTTGTCACTGATGTTCACACCCTGCAGGCGATAGACTTCCTGGATTTCATTGACCAGGTAAGCCTGGAGTTCCTTCTCGCCCAGTACTGCCAGGATGTCGTGCGGGTTGAGCGGCCCATCCATAAGCTGTTCTCCAGCCCGGATGCGCTCGCCTTCCTGCACGTTGACGTGCACGCCGCGCGGCACCTGGTATTCCTTCTCTGTACCGTTGTCGGCGACGACGTAGATCTTGCGCTGACCCTTCGACACCTCGCCGAATTTGACGATGCCATCGATTTCACTGATGACGGCCGTCTCATGCGGCTTGCGGGCTTCGAACAATTCCACCACGCGTGGCAGACCGCCCGTGATGTCCTTGGTCTTGGTGGTTTCGCGCGGAATCTTCGCCAGCACGTCGCCTGGGAACGTCTGATCCCCATCCTGCACCATAAGGTGAGCGCGGGATGGCATCAGGTACCGCTTGCTCGACTTGCCCTTGACCACGATCGCAGGCTGACGTTTTTCATCCGGAGAGTCGGCCACAACGTGGCGAGACAGACCCGTGACCTCGTCCACTTCTTCGTGGAGCGTGACGCCTTCCTGCAAGTCCTTGAACTGCACAGTTCCGCCGATTTCGGTCAAGATCGCGAAGGTATACGGATCCCACTCGACCATCACCTGGCCAAGCTGAACCGGATCTCCCTCGCTTACTTTTACCTTCGCGCCGTACACCACCGAGTAGCGCTCGCGTTCGCGGCCCTTCTCGTCGACGACAGCAATCGAACCATTGCGGTTCATGACCACCAGATCGCCCGCTTTGGACTTCACGGTTTGCAGGTTGATGAAGCGAACACTGCCATTGTTCTTGGCATCCAGGCGCGATTGCTCGGACACTCGCGATGCCGTACCGCCAATGTGGAAGGTACGCATCGTGAGCTGCGTTCCGGGCTCGCCGATCGATTGAGCGGCGATAACGCCGGTTGCCTCACCGAGTTCCACCAGACGTCCCGAAGCCAGGTTGCGGCCGTAGCACATGACGCACACGCCACGCTTAGACTCGCAAGTCAGCACTGAGCGAATTTTCACACGCTCAATACCGGCAGCCTGGATCGATCCAGCCAGCTCTTCGGTGATCTCCTGGTTGATGTCGACGATGACGTTCCCTTCGTAGTCCTTGATCTTCTCCAGCGAAACACGGCCCACGATACGGTCGCGAAGCGGTTCGATAATGTCGCCCGCTTCTACGATGGATCCCACATAAATGCCATCCACCGTGCCGCAGTCGTATTCGCTGATGATCACGTCCTGGGCAACGTCAACCAGACGGCGAGTCAGGTAGCCCGAATCCGCCGTCTTCAGTGCCGTGTCGGCCAATCCTTTACGCGCGCCATGCGTCGAGATGAAGTACTGCAGCACATTCAACCCTTCGCGGAAGTTTGCCGTGATGGGTGTCTCGATGATCTCGCCAGAAGGCTTAGCCATCAGACCACGCATTCCAGAGAGCTGACGAATCTGCTGTTTCGATCCGCGAGCACCGGAATCCGCCATGACGTAAATCGGATTGATTGCGCCTTCCTTGTCCTGCTTCTGCATCTCGCCGAACATCTCGTCAGCAACTTTTTCCGTAATCGCCGACCAGATTTCGATGACCTTGTTATAGCGCTCGCCGTTGGTGATGGCGCCGTCGAGGTATTGCTGCTGAACGTTAACCACCTGCTTCTCGGCATCACGTACAAGGATCTTCTTGTCGTCGGGAATGACCATGTCGTCAATACCGATCGACAGCCCTGCCCGGGTTGCGTAGCGGAAACCGAGGTCCTTCACCTGGTCCAGCATCTTGACCGTGGTCTCGAGCCCGAAACGCAAGTAGCAGTAGTTCACCAGCTGACCGATGCCCTTCTTCTTGAGCAAGCCATTGATGTATGGCATGCCCTTCGGCAGCTGATCGTTCAGAATTGCCCGGCCAACCGTGGTGTTGATATACCCACGTTCCACATTGGTTGAATCCGTGTGCATTACGTCCTGATCGTCGTATGCGCTGGTAAGGTCGATGACTTCACCGCTGTAGCGCAGGCGAATCGGGGTAAGCGTTTCCACTTCACCGGCCTCGCGAGCGAGCAGCACTTCCTCGATGTTTGCGAACGAGCGGCCTTCGCCCTTTGCGCCGGGTTTGCCTTTCGTCAGGTAATAGAGGCCCAGAACCATGTCCTGAGTGGGCACTGTAATGGGCTGGCCTGATGCCGGCGACAGAATGTTGTGTGACGACAACATCAGCACGCTGGCTTCGACCTGCGCTTCCGGCGAAAGCGGAATGTGTACGGCCATCTGGTCGCCGTCGAAGTCTGCGTTAAACGCTGTGCAGACCAGCGGGTGGATCTTGATGGCTTTGCCTTCGACCAGCACCGGTTCGAACGCCTGGATGCCGAGCCGGTGAAGCGTTGGAGCGCGGTTCAGCAACACCGGGTGATCCTTAATCACCTCTTCGAGAATGTCCCAAACGATTGACTCCTGCTGCTCCACCATTTCCTTGGCTTGCTTGATGGTGGTGCAGTGGCCTGTTTGCTCAAGCCGGTGATAGATAAACGGCTTGAACAACTCCAGAGCCATCTTCTTGGGCAAACCGCACTGATGCAGCTTGAGCTCTGGTCCAACCACGATGACGGAACGGCCTGAGTAATCAACGCGCTTGCCCAGCAGGTTCTGACGGAAACGGCCTTGTTTGCCTTTCAATGTGTCGGACAGCGACTTCAGCGGCCGGTTGTTGGCGCCACGCAGCACGCGTCCACGACGGCCATTATCGAACAGCGCATCGACGGCTTCCTGCAACATCCGCTTTTCATTGCGCACGATCACTTCAGGCGCGTGCAGGTCCATCAGCTTCTTCAACCGGTTGTTGCGGTTGATCACGCGCCGATAAAGATCGTTCAGATCGGAGGTCGCAAAGCGCCCGCCATCTAGTGGAACTAGCGGGCGTAGCTCGGGTGGAATAACCGGGATGACGTCGAGAATCATCCAGTGCGGCTTGTTGCCGCTCTTGCGGAAAGCCTCAACCACTTTCAAGCGCTTGGTATACTTGAGGCGCTTCTGCATCGAGTTCTCGTGCTTCATCTTCTCGCGCAGTTCAACGCCCAGACCCTCGGCATCCACACGCTTTAGCAATTCCTTGATTGCTTCCGCGCCCATCATGGCCTTGAAACCAGTGGGCCGGTATTGCTGGTCGAGTTCGCGGTACTTTGCTTCGTCTTTAATGACTTCGCGTTCTTTTACCGGAGCGTCGCCCGGCTCAACCACAACGTAAGCCTCGAAATAGAGAACCGATTCGAGATCACGCAGGGAGATGTCAAGCAGGTGACCGATGCGGCTGGGAAGGCCCTTGAAGAACCACACGTGCGAGCAGGGCGAAGCCAGCTCTATGTGCCCTAGCCGTTCACGGCGTACTTTCGACAGCGTAACTTCCACGCCGCACTTGTCGCAGATGACGCCGCGATGCTTCATCCGCTTGTACTTGCCACACAAGCACTCCCAATCAGTAACCGGTCCGAAGATGCGGGCGCAAAACAGGCCGTCCCGCTCGGGTTTGAAGGTGCGGTAGTTGATGGTCTCCGGCTTGGTGACTTCTCCATGCGACCAGCTCCGGATCTTCTCGGGTGAAGCCAGGCTGATGCGGATGGCGTCGAAGTCAGCTACCGGGTTTCCCAGATCAAAGGGGCTCGAACGATACAAGGTATTCCTCCGCTTCCTGCGACATTACGCTGCCGCTCGCGGCTCCCAACTTCATTCTCAGTTCTCCGTTCCCGGTTCTCCGTTGAAAACCGGGTCTGAACTTATTGCCTTTCTGCGGCACCGAGAGCACGTGCCGCAGCGGCTCATCTTCTAATCTCTCGTCCTGTGTAGCGGCGGGTCCTGCACCCGTCTACCGGTCCGAAGACCCGCGCCACACGGATTCTTAGTCCGCCGCTGCCGCAGCAACCGGCTTCTTCTCGGCTGCCTTGATCAGCTCTACGTCAAGACAGAGCGACTGCAACTCGCGGATCAGAACGTTGAAAGACTCGGGCACACCGGGTTCCATGGCAGCCTCGCCCTTCACAATGGCCTCGTAGATCTTGGTTCGGCCATACACGTCGGCTGACCTTGCGGTCAGCAGTTCCTGCAGGATGAATGCTGCGCCGTACGCTTCCAGCGCCCAAACTTCCATTTCTCCGAATCGCTGTCCGCCGAATTGCGCCTTTCCGCCCAGAGGCTGCTGAGTGATCAGCGAGTACGGCCCGATGGAGCGAGCGTGAATCTTGTCGTCCACCAGGTGCGACAGCTTGAGCATGTAAATGAAGCCGACTGTTACCGGCTGCTCAAACTTCTCGCCCGTAATGCCGTCGTAAAGCGTTGTCTTACCCGAGGTGGGTAAGCCAGCATGCTCCAGCAGCGCCTTGATTTCCGTTTCTCGAGCCCCGTCGAACACGGGCGATCCCATGAATACTCCACGGGTCAATGTGTGTGCGACAGCGTCGAGCGTCTCGTCGTCGTATTCCGCCACGGTGTCCGCGAGGGCAGAGTCCTTGAACAGCGTCTTCAGCTCTCGACGAACCGCATCCGCCTTTGTGTTCTGTGCCAGGACTTCGCTCACCTTGGTTCCGAGGTCGAATCCAGCCCAGCCGAGATGCGTTTCCAGAATCTGGCCTACGTTCATACGGGAAGGTACGCCAAGTGGATTCAGCACGATCTCCACTGGTGTGCCATCCTCGAGGTAAGGCATGTCCTCTTCGGGCAGAATGCGGGCAATCACGCCTTTGTTGCCGTGCCGGCCAGCCATCTTGTCCCCAACGCTCAGCTTGCGCTTCATCGCGATGTAGACTTTGACCAGCTTGATCACGCCAGGAGGCAGTTCGTCGCCCTTCTGCAGCTTCTCTTTCTTTTCGTTAACGATCTTCTTGAGCACATCGATCTGGCGAGATGTCATCTCTTCGATCTCATCAATCTGCTCGTTCACTCGCGGATCCTTGTCGTTGTACTTGATGCGCTTCAGATTGCGAGTTGAGATACGCTCGATGGTGTCACGGTCCAGAATCACACCCTTGGTCAGCAGGCGCTTGTTGGTGCGCTCATCGTGCAGGTCAGCCTGCACCTCCTTGCCGCCCAGAATGTTTTCCAACCGCTTCAACCGCTCGTCCGTAAGAATTCGGATTTCGTCCGAAAGGTTCTTCTCCAGCTTCGCGATCTGCTGCGATTCGATCATCTTGGCGCGCTCGTCCTTCTCCTGGCCTTTGCGCGAGAAGATCTTCACATCGACAACCGTACCCTCGATGCCCGGAGGGCAGGTGAGCGATGCGTCGCGTACATCACCGGCTTTCTCGCCGAAGATGGCACGCAGCAACTTCTCTTCTGGTGTAAGCTGCGTTTCACCTTTTGGCGTCACTTTGCCGACGAGAATGTCGCCTGCTTTGACCGTCGCGCCGATGCGGATAATGCCGCTCTCGTCGAGATCGCGCAGGGCTGACTCGCTCACATTAGGAATGTCGCGAGTAACTTCTTCCGGACCCAGCTTGGTGTCGCGGGATTCGATCTCGAACTCCTCGATGTGTACGGAGGTGTAGTAGTCCTCCTTCACCATCTTTTCAGAGACCAGGATCGCGTCTTCAAAGTTGTACCCGCGCCACGGCATGAACGCGACTAAGACGTTGCGGCCGAGCGCCAACTCGCCGTGATCCGTGCAAGGTCCGTCCGCGATCACCTGCCCTTTCACAACCCGGTCGCCTTTCTGAACGATTGGCTTCTGGTTGATACAGGTGTTCTGGTTGGAGCGCTTGAATTTCGTGAGCTGATAGATATCGCTGCCAACTTCTCGCGACAGCTGCATCGGATGATGCTCACCCTCCACACGCACGATGATGCGCTCGGAGTCGACGGAATCGATGATGCCGTTACGCCGCGCGAGAACCACTGCACCAGAATCGCGGGCAGTGACCCCTTCCATTCCGGTACCCACGATTGGCGCCTGTGCACGAAGTAGTGGCACCGACTGCCGCTGCATGTTGGCGCCCATCAACGCTCGGTTTGCGTCATCGTGCTCCAGGAAGGGAACCAGGGAGGCAGCCACCGAAACCAGCTGCTTCGGGCTCACGTCGATGTAGTCGACGTCGTCGCGGCTCACGAGTACGAAGTTACCTGCCTTGCGGGCATTGACCAGGTCCGCGACAACGCGTCCTTTGTCATCCAGTTCAACGTTGGCTTGGGCGATCACGTGGCGATCTTCTTCCCAAGCCGATAGGTAGAAGGAGTACGGCTCGAAGTCCACCGGCCGCTTGCGCCGGTCTTTTAACTCCGCGTTGAGTTTCTCGATCTCGTGTTTCTCAACGTGATCGCCAACACGGAAGTCGCTGTCACCTGCATTTACCACGCTCACGTAGTCGAGCACACGTCCGTTCTTCACGCGACGGTACGGCGACTCGATGAAGCCGTAGTCGTTAATCCTGGCGTAGCAGCTCAAAGACGAAATCAGACCGATGTTCGGACCTTCTGGCGTCTCAATCGGGCAGATGCGTCCGTAGTGCGTCGGGTGAACGTCGCGGACTTCGAATCCGGCGCGCTCACGCGACAAGCCACCCGGCCCAAGGGCTGACAGACGCCGCTTATGCGTAATTTCCGAAAGAGGGTTGGTCTGATCCATGAACTGGGACAGCTGTGAGGATCCGAAGAACTCGCGGATCGCAGCCATCACTGGCTTCGCATTTACCAGGTCGTGCGGCATCGCCGTCGACATTTCCTGGTACACGCTCATCTTCTCCTTGATGGCGCGTTCCATGCGGACCAAGCCAATGCGGAACTGGTTTTCCAGCAGTTCACCAACCGCGCGAACGCGGCGGTTACCCAGGTGATCGATATCGTCCACCGCGCCAATGCTTTTGCGCAGTTTGAGTAGATACCGGATGGTGCCGTAGAAGTCCTCTGGATCGAGCGTGCGCTGATCGAGGCTGGTTGCGTCCTGCTTCTCGAACAGCTTGATGTTGAATTTCAACCGGCCCACGCGCGAGAAATCGTACTTCCGCGGATCGAAGAACATGCCATGGAACAGTGCCGTAGCTGTGTCCAGAGTCGGAGGATCCCCGGGCCGCAGTTTGCGGTAGATCTCAATCAGCGCTTCCTGCGGCGTCTTCACCGAATCGCGACGCAACGTGGAACTGATTACGGTTCCGACGTCGTCGCGCTCAGGAAAGAACACGTGCAGCTCGATCACATTGGAGTCGAGAATCTTCGACACCTTGTCAGCCGTGATTTCGCTGTTTGCCTCGAGCAGCACTTCCCCGGTCGTCGTGTCGACTACATCGCTGGCGGCGAATGCGCCTTCCAGATCGGTGACATCCACTTCAATCTCGCCGATCTTGGCCTTCTGAATTTCTTTGAAGTTGGCCTGGTTGATCTTGCGGCCGGAGTGAACAACTTCCTCTCCCGCCTTGTTCTTGATCGTGTGCGCCATCTTCATGCCGATCAGGTTGGTCGGCTTGTCGGAGCCGGAATCGATCGTCCAGAAGAGCTTCTTGTCCCGCACCGCGAGCTTGTCGACGGTGTAGAACGTGCGCAGGATGTCTTCACCCGACCGTAGACCCAGAGCACGGAGGAAAATCGTGCCCAGGAACTTGCGCTTGCGGTCGATGCGGACGTAAAGCACGTTTTTCTGGTCGTATTCGAATTCCACCCACGAACCGCGGTAGGGAATGATCTTGCCCAGAAAGTAGGTGCGGTTGTTCGCTGTCTCAAAGAAAACACCGGGCGAGCGGTGCAATTGGCTGACGATCACCCTCTCGGTCCCGTTCACAATGAACGTGCCGTTCTGAGTCATCAGGGGCACGTCGCCGAAGAAGACTTCCTGCTCCTTGATATCGCGAATGGAGCGGTTCCCGGTTTCAGCATCCTTCTCGTAAATCGTGAGCCGCATGGTGACCTTCAGCGGAGCTGAATAGGTCATGCCGCGCTCTTCGCACTCACTGACATCGTATTTCAGTTGCAGGCCGACCGGGTCGCCGCACTTATTGCAGAAATCGGGCGTGTTCGCGTTGTACGTGCCGCATTTCTGGCAGAGCACTTCGCCCGGGTGAAATGGATCGGTGATAACGGTGGAGCCGCAATTCTTACAAGTAGTACGCAGGTGGTGCAGTCCCTTGAGGTGACCGCATTTGCACTCCCAGTTGCCGATCGCATAGTCAACAAACTCAAGCTGCGAGACATTGCGGAAATCCGTAATCGGGAAGACCGATTGAAAGACCGCTTGCAGACCAGCGTCATCGCGCTCGCTCGGCAACTTGTCCATCTGCAGGAAACGGTCGTACGAGCGCTTCTGAACCTCGATCAGGTTCGGGATCTGGATGGTTGCCGGAATTTTGGAGAAATCGAAACGTGTACGGTAGGTGCCATTCTTCGACATTCAGAGACTCCCAACTTTCAGCGCAGCCGAGGGCTGCAAATGGTGTGGCGCGGACACTCTCGTCCGCGTCTTTCGAAGCGCGGGATACATCCGCAGCGCGGTCGCAGAGACCGCGCGTCAATGATTAACAGTGACTCATTCGTAAAAGTAGTGCGGGCGCTCGCAGGGACGAGAATCCCCGCAAGCGCCGAGAGAGGCGTTTATCCTCTGTTGAATTTTGTTGTTCCGCGCCAGTTCTTTAAGGCCTGTTCCCGTCCCGCCGCTATCAGGACAGTTGCCAAAATCTCACTGCGACCACACTTCGCTCCCCTGGGTTCTTGCTGGACTCGGGTGTCCCTATGAAGTGAGTGGCCGCCGTTCGGTGATTCCGAGGGAGCAGTGTTGATATTGATGATAACACTGCCCCTTTGGATTCACCAGTAGCGAATCTATAAACGTAAATTGTTCAAGTGCGGGGCCCTCGACCCGGCTACCCGGGTCAGAGGCCCGGGCCTACTACTTCACTTCTACGGTCGCGCCGGCGTCAGCGAATTTCTTCTTGATGGTCTCCGCCTCTTCCTTCGACACGCCGTCTTTCACGGTCTTGGGAGCGCCGTCCACCAGGTCCTTGGCTTCTTTCAGACCGAGGCTGGTAACTTCACGTACCGCTTTGATTACATTGATCTTGTTGGCGCCCACGTCCTTGAGAACGACTGTGAACTCAGTCTTTTCTTCGGCCGGGGCTGCTGCCGCTGCCCCCGCACCGCCACCGGCCATCATCACCGGAGCCGCTGCGGCAGCCGACACGCCAAGGCGCTCTTCTAGTTTTTTCACCAGCGATGCCGCTTCCAGCAGCGACAAGCCTACGATTGATTCTTCCAGCTGTTGCAGATCCGCCATGTCTGTATCTCCACCTTTCAGTTATCAGTTGCTGATTTCGTTATCCGTGAACCAGGTTTCCAGTGCGACCCCGCTTCTTCCCGCCTCGCCAGACAACGTGGCTGGATCAAGCCTCGCAACCCCTGCTTCCTGATAACTAAACCTTTTCAGACGGCCTTGGCCGCCCAGAAATTCTTGTTTTCTAGCTACACTCCTGCCGGAGCATCATTCTTGAACTTCTGCTTCTCCACCGCTTGGTTGACCACGACGGCCAAGTCGCGGCCGACTGCATTCATCACCGTCACCAGGCGCTGCGCCGGAGCGCTAATCAAGAAGAGCAGCTTCGAGTAGAGCTCTTCCTTTGAAGGCATTGTGGCCAAGGACTCGAGTTCCTTAACCGATAATGCGCGCCCTTCAACTACGCCAGCCTTGAAACTGAATTCCGGATTGTCCTTTGCGTACTTTGCCAATGCCTTTGCAAGCGCAACGGGATCGCCTGTGGTGTATGCGATCGAGTTCACACCGGAAAGGTTCTTGAGAACTTCCTCCACCCTGGTGCCCTTGGCGGCGCGCTCGACCAGCGTATTTTTGACCACCTGGTACTTGGCTCCAGCCCCGCGGAGAGCCTTGCGCAGCTCAAAGTCCTGCGCAACTGTCATCTTCGTGTAGGTGGTCACCACAAGGTTGCCGATCTCCTGGAGATCGCCACTCAGCCTCTCAACTTGCTCTGTTTTTTTCGCTTTCGTAACCGCCATCGTCGTTTCCCTTCAGAACTCTTTCAGATTCTCATCCTGCACGGCCGCACTCCGCCCGACCTCGCAGCGGCCGGATTAACGCGGTAAGCGCGCTTGAGCCGCCACCTTTATTTACGCTTTCGCCGCAACCTCAACCGCGGTGGTGTCGATCAGAACTCCAGGCCCCATGCTTGAGCTCAGCGTACATCCCTTGATGTACTTGCCTTTTGCCACGCTCGGCTTAGCCTTGACAACGCTCGTGATTACGGTCGTGGCGTTGTCGACCAACTTGTCTGGGGTGAACGAAATCTTGCCCACTGGGACATGAACGAGCGCCGTTTTATCGGTTCGGAACTCTACTTTGCCAGCCTTCACTTCCTGGACTGCCCTCGCGACATCGAAAGTCACCGTGCCAGTCTTCGGATTCGGCATCAGGCCCTTGGGACCAAGCACTTTTCCGAGGCGGCCAACCGATTTCATCATGTCGGGCGTAGCGATTAGCGCGTCAAAGTCAGTCCAATTCTCTTTCGTGATCTTTTCGACCATGTCTTCGCCGCCCACGAAGTCAGCTCCGGCGCCTTCCGCCTCGCGGATCTTATCGCCGCTGGCAATCACGAGAACCTTCTTTGATTTGCCTAACCCGTGCGGCAGAACTACCGTTCCACGAACCATCTGATCTGCGTGCTTGGGATCGACCCCTAGGCGCAACGTGACCTCTACCGTCTCGTCGAATTTTGCGAACTTTACTTTTTGCAGAAGGGGCACCGCCTCCTGCAGCGTGTACGGGCGCTGCTCAACCGCCGCCCGCGCTTTCGTGATGTTCTTTCCTGCTTTTCTCATTTTCTTCCTCGTCTTCCACCGCCCTGCGGTAATCTGCAGGGCCGTAGTATTTTCGACTATTGCTTCGAATCTTTTATCCGACTACGTCAATCCCCATCGAACGCGCAGTTCCGCGGACACTCTTAATCGCCGTCTCAACCGATGCCGCATTGAGATCTGGCATCTTCTGCTTGGCAATGTCTTCTACCTGCTTCAGCGTAACCTTGCCGACCTTGTCTTTGTTGGGAGCTCCAGAACCTTTGGCGATACCCGCTGCCCTCTTCAGCAGAATGGAAGCCGGAGGCGTCTTGGTGATGAATGTGAACGAGCGGTCGTTATAGACCGTGACCACCACCGGGATGATTAGCCCCTCGAGTTCCTTCTGGCTGGTACGAGCATTGAACTGCTTGCAGAACTCCATAATGTTGATCTGGGCCTGACCGAGCGCCGGTCCCACGGGAGGCGCCGGCGTCGCTTTGCCAGCCGCGATCTGCAGCTTTACAGAACCTGTTACTTTCTTTGCCATGTTTTAGTCCTTAACTATTTTGCGGCGCGACTCTCTGACCCGTCCGGCCGGACTACATATCCGGCTGCACGCGATCTACGCCACCTTTTCTACCTGCCCAAACTCCAACTCCACAGGAGTCGAGCGGCCAAAAATCGTGACCATTACTTTCAGCGTCTCGCGATCCTCGTTCACCTCATCCACTACACCGGTGAAGCTGGCGAATGGGCCCTCGGTGATCCGCACCGACTCGTTCTTTTCGAACTTGACCTTAAGCTTGGGCTTGTCCTTCGATTCGCCCACGCGATACACGATATGCTGAACTTCTTCCTCAGATAGAGGTGTGGGCTGCTGTCCAGTGCCTACGAAGCCCGTTACCCGCGGTGTCGACTTGACCACATGCCAAACATGGTCATCCATGTCCATCTCAACCAGCACGTAGCCGGGATAGAACATCCGCTCGCTGGTGTACTTCTTCCCGCCGCGGACCTCGGTCACCGACTCGGTGGGGATCAGCACGCGACCGATCTTCTCTTGCAGACCGAACGCCTGCACCCGCGATTCCAGCGACTCTTTCACCTTGCGCTCGAACCCGGAATAGGAGTGGATGATGTACCACTTCATGTTCGGATTGCGAGGAAGTTCGTTTGGCGGATTCGCGCCGTCGCCTTCCGGAAGCCCTGGGTTCTTTTCTTCGTCTGCCATAACCTGTTTTCGCATTTCCAACCTTTTTTGCCTGAACTATCGCCGGGTCAAGCTGTGTAACACCCAGTCGATGGCGTGCCCAATGGCGTTGTCAACGATCCAGAAGTACACCCCGAAAATGAAGACCGTGATAATCACGACCGCCGTCGTGGCCTGCACTTCTTTGTAAGACGGCGTTGTCACCTTTTTCATCTCGGTGCGCACGTCGTTGTAGAAAGTCTTCGCACGCGCCGGCCATGATTTGACCGTTGTGACCAGCGTTCCTTGTTCTGCTACTGTCGCCATCAACTTCCTGCTTCCTTAGTCTTTCTCCGGCCTTCATCGCTCCCGTCGGCCGGGGCAAATCTGGCAGGGGCGGAGGGATTCGAACCCCCAAGTTCGGTTTTGGAGACCGACAGTTTAACCGTTGAGCTTACGCCCCTGAATTCACTGATGATTTCCGATTGATGATTAGTGATTCAGCGAACTCGCAAGAATCAACAATCAAAACCAGCAATCAACAATTATTTGACCTCTTTATGCGGCGTATGCTTCCGGCAGCGCCGGCAAAACTTCTTCAACTCGATGCGATCCGGAGTCGTCTTGCGATTCTTGGTCGTCGAGTAATTGCGCTCCTTGCACTCACCGCACTGCATTGTGATGATCTCTCGGGGCATTTCAACAACTCCTGGCTTCTTGGCTCTTACCTTCTGACTTCTTGCTTCTGACTCGTCCTGCTGTTCGACCACGACTCACGTGGGGACAGGCGCCCTCGCCTGTCCTGCCGAGCAATGCTCGGCTCTGGTGTGGCTCGGGCTCTACACGGTTACTTCACAATCTCCGCAATGGTTCCGGCGCCTACCGTGTGCCCGCATTCGCGTATCGCGAACCGCAAGCCTTTCTCCATCGCCACCGGCGTGATCAGCTCGATCACCAGGCCCACGTTGTCTCCCGGCATTACCATCTCCGTCCCCGCCGGCAACTCCGCTACCCCCGTCACGTCCGTCGTGCGCAGATAAAACTGCGGCCTGTATCCCTTGAAGAACGGCGTATGCCGCCCGCCTTCTTCCTTCGTCAGGATGTAGACCTCAGCCTTGAACTGCGTGTGCGGCGTGATCGAACCCGTCTTGGCTAGCACCATGCCGCGCTCCACGTCTTCTTTCGCGATGCCGCGCAGCAAGAGGCCGGCATTGTCA
>Ga0136846_1231874_pt1 | contig 17730 bp, 16 predicted proteins | sample HopSoiMetagenom2_FD_96841 | JGI IMG/M metagenome (GOLD analysis project Ga0136846, IMG submission 96841) | Grasslands soil microbial communities from Hopland, California, USA - 2 Assembly 2016 (version 4) | ecosystem: Environmental > Terrestrial > Soil > Grasslands | place: USA: Hopland...
CCGCGCCTATGGCTGGGACGGCACCCTGATCGGCGAGTTCTCGCGCGAGCGGCGCATCTTCGTGCCCTACGACGCCATTCCCGCCCAGACGGCCCAGGCGTTCCTGGCGGCCGAGGACCACAGCTTCTTCGAGCACGGCGGCGTGGACGTGGGCGGCATCGGCCGGGCGCTGGCGAAGGATGTCGTCAACCTGGCGCAGGGCCGGCGGCTGGAGGGCGGCTCGACCATCACCCAGCAGGTGGCCAAGAACATCCTGCTCACCAACGACCAGACCCTCGGCCGGAAGCTGAAGGAGGCGATCCTGGCCTCCCAGCTGGAGCAGACGCTCTCCAAGGAGCGGATCCTCGAGCTCTATCTGAACGAGATCTGGCTGGGCTACCGCTCGTTCGGCGTGGGGGCGGCGGCCTACAACTACTTCGGCAAGTCCGTGCAGGACCTGACCCTGGCCCAGAGCGCCTACCTCGCCTCCCTGCCCAAGGGGCCGGACAACTACCACCCGATCCGCCACAAGCGCGAAGCCATGGAGCGGCGCAACTGGGTCATCGACCAGATGGCCGAGCTGGGCTGGGTGACCCGGGAGGCGGCCGACGCGGCCAAGAAGGAGGACCTGGTCGTCCAGGCCGCTCCGACGCGCGCCCAGTACCGCGACGCCGACTACTTCGTGGAGGAGGTGCGCCGCACCGCCCTGACCATGAAGGAGCTGGGCGACGAGAAGCTGAACGCCGGCGGCTACTACATGCGCACCACCCTGGACCCCAAGCTCCAGAGCCTGGCGCGCACGGCCCTGATGAACGGGCTGGAGAACTACGACCGCCGCCACGGCTGGCGCGGCGCGTGGGGCCATGTGGAGACCCTGGAAGGCTGGCAGGCGGCGGCCAAGAAGACCGCCCTGCCGTCCGAGCGCCGGGCCTGGCGCCAGGCGGTGGTGCTGAGCGCGGCCGGCGGCGCGGTGCGGGTGCGCACGGTGGAAGGCCAGGAGGGCGCGCTGGCTGCGGCCGACGTCACCTGGGCGCGCGCCGGCCACGGCATCGGGGCGGGCGACCTGGTGTTCGTGGCCCCGAACGAGGCGGGCCCGGGCTTCCGGCTGAAGCAGATCCCCATCGTCAACGGCGCCCTGGTGGCCATGGACCCCTATTCGGGCGGCATCCGCGCCATGGTGGGCGGCTATTCGTTCTCGCTCTCCAGCTTCAACCGCGCCACCCAGGCCTATCGCCAGCCCGGCTCGTCGTTCAAGCCGATCGTCTACGCCGCGGCTCTGGAGGCGGGCTACACTCCGGCCTCGGTGGTGGTCGACGGCCCGATCACGCTGAAGGGCTACGGCGGCCAGGACTGGAGCCCGGAGAACTACCATCACGACTACCTGGGCCCGCTCTACCTGCGTCGCGGGATCGAGCTGTCGCGCAACACCATGACCGTGCGACTGGCCCAGGCCATCGGCATGAAGCGGATCATCGACCTGGCCCAGAACCTGGGCGAGACCAAGAAGATGGACCCCGTGCTGGCCATGGCGCTGGGCGCGGGCGAGACCACCACCTACCGCATGGCCGGGGCCTATTCGGCCTTCGTCAACGGCGGGCGGCTGGTCCAGCCCCACCTGATCGAGCTGGTGGAGGACCGCAACGGCAAGGCTATCTACCGCGCCGACAAGCGCGAGTGCGACCACTGCGACGCCGGCTTCTCGGGCGCGGAAAGCCCGCGGATCCCGGTGACCGGGACCCAGGTCATGGACCCGATCACCGCCTACCAGATCACCTCGTTCCTGCAGGGCGTGGTCCAGCGCGGCACCGGCACCCAGGCCCTGGCCGTGGGCAAGCCGGTCGGCGGCAAGACCGGCACCACCAACGAGTTCCGCTCGGCCTGGTTCATGGGCGTCGCGCCGCACCTGGTGGTCGGCATCTATGTGGGCTTCGACGACAACCGCAGCCTGGGCAACAATGAGACCGGGGCCGTGGACGCGGTGCCGATCTTCACCGAGTTCATGACCGCGGCCCTGAAGGACAAGCCGGCCGAGGAATTCCGCCCGCCGGCCAACGCCAAGTACGCCATGGTGGGCGGCATCCGGGAAGCCTTCCGGCCCGGCACCGAGCCCTCGCTCAGCGCCGCGCCGCTAGGCGCGGCGGGCGCGGCTGGCCCGCAGCCCTACGACAAGGCGTTCGGTCCGGGCGCCCCCGGTACGGTCCCGCCCGGCGCTCCGGCCGCGGCCCCGCCGCCGCAGCCGAAGAAGAAGGACGACCTCTCCGACTTGTACTGACGAGCGGGCGCCGCTACATCCCGCGCCCTTGTTCCGAGGAATTTCCCCATGAGATTGGATGTCGAGGCCGCCAAGGCTGACATCGAGCAGTCGATCGAACTGCTCAGGAGGCGTCTTTGACTGGGACCCTGCGCTCCGTAAGCTCGATGAGCTGAACGCCCGGGTCGAGGACCCGAGCCTCTGGGAAAAGCCGGACGAAGCCCAGGCCGTGAGCCGGGAGCGCTCGCGGCTGGCCGCCTCGATCGAGGCTGTCCGCTCGCTGGAGCGCGATCTCACCGACGCCATCGGCTACGCCGAGATGGCCGACGAGGAGGGCGACGAGGCCAGCCTCGAGGAAGCCCGCGCCCAGCTGAAGGCGATCAAGGAACGGGCCGGCCGCGCCGAGCTGGAGGCCCTGCTCTCCGGCGAGGCCGACGGCAACGACGCCTATGTGGAGATCAACTCCGGCGCCGGCGGCACCGAGTCCAACGACTGGGCCGGGATGCTGCTGCGCATGTACTCCCGCTGGGCCAACGCCCACGACATGGAGGTGGAGGTGATCGAGGAGACGCCCGGTGAACAGGCCGGGATCAAGTCGGTCACCCTGCAGGTGAAGGGGACCAACGCCTTCGGCTGGCTGAAGAGCGAGGGCGGCGTGCACCGCCTGGTGCGCATCAGCCCCTATGATTCGAGCGCGCGCCGGCACACCAGCTTCGCCTCGGTCTGGGTCTATCCGGTGGTCGACGACAATATCGAGATCGAGATCAATCCCTCGGACGTGCGCACCGACACCTACCGGGCCTCGGGCGCGGGCGGCCAGCACGTGAACAAGACCGACAGCGCCGTGCGCCTGACCCACATCCCGACCGGGATCGCGGTGGCCTGCCAGAACCAGCGCTCGCAGCACCAGAACCGCGACCAGGCTTGGAAGATGCTGAAGGCGCGGCTCTACGAGCTGGAGCTGGAGAAGCGCGAGGCGGCCCAGGCGGCGATCGAGGAGCAGAAGACCGACATCGGCTGGGGCCACCAGATCCGCAGCTATGTGCTGCAGCCCTACCAGATGGTGAAGGACCTGCGCACGGACGTGGAGACGTCAGACACCCAAGGCGTCCTCGACGGCGACCTCGACGCCTTCATGGGCGCCGCCCTGGCCCAGAAGGTCGGCGCGACGCGGGACGGGTAGGGGCAGCGCTACTCCGCCGCCACGCTCAGCACGGGCTCCGCCGCCGCTTCGGCCGCGGGGGTGACCAAGGCCAGGCTGCGGCCTTCGAATTGGGCGCCGGCCTCGATGGCGAGTTCGGTGTGGCTGATGTCGCCGTCGACCCGGGCGGTGGCCAGAAGGCGCACCTTGCGGGCGCAGAGCGTGCCGGTGACGCGGCCGCGCACCTCCACGCAGTCGGCGTAGATCGCACCCGTGACGGCGCCGGTCTCGCCGATGGTCAGGCTGCCGGCGCGCAGGTCGCCGTCCAGGCGGCCATCCAAATGGATGTCGCCTTCGCTGGCGAGATCGCCCTTGATCTGCACGCCCTCGGCGATCAGCGAGGCGACGCCCGGCTTCCGCGGCGCCTGCGCCAGCTCGGGCCCAGCGGTGGGCCTATTCGTCCGCGAGAACATATTGCCCCGCCTTCAGGAACCGGCCCGGGTTCTGGGCCCGGCCGTTGACCCAGACCTCGTAGTGCAGGTGCGTGCCGGTGGAGCGGCCCGTGGAGCCCATGGCGGCGATCCGCTGGCCCACGCCCACATGCTGGCCGACGCCGACGGAGATCGAGGAAAGGTGCGCATAGCGCGTCTTCAAGCCCCGGCCGTGGTCGATCTCCACGACATTGCCATAGCCCGAGCGCGGGCCGGTGTAGGCGATGACGCCCGGCCCGGTCGCGTAGATCGGGGTGGCGTACTGACCAGGGAAGTCGAGGCCGGTGTGATAGGCGGCGTGCCCGGTGAAGGGGTCGCTGCGCACGCCGAAGCCGCTGGACTGTTCAGTGGTGTGCGTCGGCTTTGCCAGGGGCAGGTCCTGGGCGGCGGCGGCCAGGGCGTCGGCGTCGGAGAGGTCGCGCGCGGCGCGCTGCACCCGCACGGCGAAGTCGTCGTCCACGTCCAGCACGGCGGCGAGGGCCCGCGGATCCTTGGCCTCGATCAGCGGCCCGCCAAGGGCGCCGGCGCGATCCTCGAAGGATGATGGCGACAGGCCCGCCATGCGGAACGCCAGCCGCAGCCGGTCCGCGCGGCTCCTGGCGTAGCCGTCGGCCGCATCCAGCAGCTGCTCCTGCCCGACGCGCAGGCGCTCGACCCGCTGGCCCGGCGCAGCGTCGGCGCCGGCGAGGGCGCGGGTGATGGCGGGGGTCAGGGCCTGGGCGGCGCCCGGCTGGCCCTTCATGTCGGTGAGCAGGAGAGCCAGCGCCGCGTGGCGCTTCTCCATCGCCTGGGCCACGTCGGCGGTGGCGCCGGAGGCGGCGCTGAGGCGGGCCATGGCGCTGTCCAGCCGCGCCTGGCGGTCGGCGACGTAGCGTTCGGACTGGGCCTTGAGCCGGGCGATCTCGCGGTCGGACTGGGAGGCGGCCAAGAGGTTGACGAGCATGGCGGCGGTGCAGACGCCCATCCAGACCGCCGCGCCGGCCACGACGCCGGCGAGCATCAGTTGCTTCTTGGTGGACAGAACGAAGGCCTTCATGGCCCCGCCGGAGCGCACGTACAGGTGCCGCTCCGGAAACAGCTCTTCGAGCGAGCGACGAAGCCGCACCAGTCTCTGCATACGCCGAACGCCCCCGACCCCGGACCTGCGCGATATGCGACGACTTTTTTACGGCTCGCAAGATAGTTAACCGGCCGAATCGCCCCCTAGCGACGAGCGGTCGCGGACTGAACGCCGTTCACTCGGGATCGGCCCGCCTTAGAGGCCTTGCACGGCCTTCAGAACGTCCTCGGCGTGGTTCGCCACCTTCACCTTGCGCCAGATCTTCACGACCTTGCCGTCGTGGATGAGGAAGGTGGAGCGGTCGATGCCCATGTACTTGCGGCCATAGAGGCTCTTCTCCACCCAGGAGCCGTAGCGCTCGACCGTGGCGCCCTCGGGGTCCGAACCCAGGGTCACTGTCAGGTCGTACTTGGCGGCGAACTTCCTGTGGCTGGCGAGGCTGTCCTTGGAGACGCCGATCACGCTGGCGCCCGCCTTGGCGAACTCGGGCGCGAGCGCCGTGAACGCCTGGGCCTCCCGCGTGCAGCCGGTGGTGTCGTCCTTGGGGTAGAAATAGAGCACCACGGTCCGGCCCTTGAAGTCGGCGAGGCTGACCGGCCCTTCGGGCGTCTCGAGGGTGAAGTCGGGCGCGGCGGCGCCTTCAGCGGGTTGGGTCATTCGTCATCTCCTAGACCGGCCGCACCAGCACGATCTTCTTCTTGCCGGCCGCCAGCTTGATCACGCCGTCCACCAGGTCGGCGGCGGTCAGCGTGCGGTTGGCGTCCATCTCGGCCTTGTCGTTGACGCGCAGGCCGCCGCCCTGGGCCAGGCGGCGGGCCTCGCCCTTGGAGGCCGCCAGGCCGGCGTCCACCGCCAGCGCCGCCAGGGCCACGCCGGCGGCCAGGTCCGCGGCGGGCACATGGTGCGTCGGCATGTCGACCGAGACCCCACCCTGTTCGAAGGCCGTCCGGGCGGCGTCGGCGGCGAGCTCGGCCGCGGCCGCGCCATGCAGCATCCGCGTCGCCTCGTTGGCGAGCGCCTTCTTGGCCTCGTTGATCTGCGCGCCCGGCAGGCTCTCCAGGCGGCTCACCTCGTCCAGCGGCAGGTCGGTGAACAGCTTGAGGAACCGGCCCACGTCGCCGTCCTCGGTGTTCCGCCAGAACTGCCAGTAGTCGTAGGGGCTGAGCATGTCGGCGTTCAGCCAGACCGCGCCGGCCGCCGTCTTGCCCATCTTGGCGCCCGAGGAGGTGGTGAGCAGCGGCGTGGTCAGGGCGAAGGCCGCCTTGTGGTCCATGCGCCGGACCAGCTCCACGCCGTTGATGATGTTCCCCCACTGGTCCGAGCCGCCCATCTGCAGCTGCACGCCCAGGGCGCGGTGCAGGTGCAGGAAATCCACCGCCTGCATCAGCATGTAGTTGAATTCCAGGAAGGTCAGCGGCTGCTCGCGCTCCAGCCGCAGCTTGACGGAGTCGAACGTCAGCATGCGGTTGACGGTGAAGTGCGGGCCGTACTCGCGCAGGAACTCGATGTAGCCCAGCTTCGACAGCCAGTCGTCGTTGTTGACCATCACCGCGTCGGTGGGGCCGTCGCCGAAGGTCAGGAACTTCTCGAACACCGCGCGGATGCTGGCGATGTTGGCGTCGATGTCCGCGCCGGAGAGCAGCTTGCGGCTCTCGTCCTTGCCGGAGGGATCGCCCACCTTGGTCGTGCCGCCGCCCATCAGCACCACCGGCTTGTGGCCGGCCTGCTGCAGGCGGCGCAGCATCATGATCGAGATCAGGTTGCCCACGTGCAGGCTGGGGGCGGTGGCGTCGAAGCCCACGTAGGCGGTCAACCGCCCGCCGGCGCTGGCGGCGGCGTCCAGTTCGTCCGGGTGGCTGATCTGGTGGATGTAGCCGCGGGCCTGCATCACCTGCAGGAACTCGGACTTGAACGCGGGGTCTGACATCTGACGTCTCGACTTGGGGGCGCCAGCGCTTAGCACAGCGCCGGCCGGGGTGGCAGGCGCGTGGGATCGGTCGCCTGCGTCTAGGGCAGGCGGTAATAGCGGCCGGTGAGGGCGAGGCTTCCGATCATGGCGGGCTAGCTACCCGGCGCGCATCATGGCAGTCAAGCTCGCATGCTCGTGCTCGGATTCATGACCGGGACCTCGCTCGACGCCGTCGACATGGCGGTGCTCGAGACGGACGGGGAGGCGATCCACGCCTTCGGCCCGGCGGGGGAGCGCAAGCTCACCGACGCCATGCGCAATGTGCTGCTGGAGGCGACCCGGCAGGCCCTGGCCTGGCCGCGGGGCGCGCCGGAGCCGCCGATCTTCCACCACGCGGCCGAGATGGTGGCCGAGGAGCACTTCGCCGCCGCCGAGGCCTTCCTGCAGGCCAATAACCTCAGCTGGCCCGACATCGACCTGATCGGCATGCACGGCCAGACGGTGCTGCACGAGCGGCCGAAGGACGGCGTTCCCGGCCGCACGGTGCAGCTGGGCGATGGGGCGATGCTGGCGCGCCTGACCGGGCGGCCGGTGGCCTTCGACTTACGCACCGCCGACGTGGCTGCGGGCGGGGAGGGTGCGCCGCTCGCGCCGATCTACCATGTGGCCCGGGCCCGCGCGTCGGGCCTGAAGCCGCCGCTGGCGATGCTCAACATCGGCGGCGTGGCCAATGTCACCTTTTGGTCGGGCGGCGATGAGGTGGCGGCCTTCGACACCGGGCCCGGCAACGGCATGATCGACCTCCTGGTCCAGGGCCGCGGGGCCGGGCGCTACGATGCGGGCGGCAAGTACGCCAGCGTCGGGCGGGTGGATGAGGCGGTGGTGCGCGCGCTGCTCGCCGACCCGTACTTCCAGGCCCCGCCGCCCAAGTCCCTGGACCGCCACGACTTCTCCCTGGCGCCGCTGGAGGCGCTGGAGCTGGAGGACGCCGCCGCGACCCTGGTGGCCTTCACGGCCGAGGCGGTGAAGCTGGCGTTCGAGACGGTCGGCCAGACCCCCACCGAGGTGATCGTCGCCGGCGGCGGGCGCCACAATCCGGAGATCATGAAGGCCCTGCGCTCGCGTCTCGCCGTGCCGGTCAGCACCGCCGAGGACCACGGCTGGCGCGGCGATTCCATCGAGGCCGAGGCCTTCGCCTACCTCGCCGCCCGCACCTTCCGCGGCCTGCCGCTCTCGTTCCCGAAGACGACGGGCGTGGCCCAGCCAATGACAGGCGGGAGAATTTCCCTGCCTTGATGGGGAGGGACAGCTCGCCAAAGGCGAGCAGGGTGAGGGAGGGCGGATCAGGCGCGGGCGATGCGGTTCTGGCCCCTTCACGCCGTGAACCGGGATCCGTCCCCACCTCACCACCCGGTCGCGGCCGCCTCACCCTGATCGCTGCGCGATCTGTCCCTCCCCATCAAGGGAGGGAAGGGATGGGGTTGCCAGTCAAACGAACGTTCGGCACGGTGAACGTCGATCACCTGTGACAGGAGCGCCCCATGGCGGACGACAAGCCCGAGATCGTTGCCGCCCACGACCTGGGGTTCGACCCCGCCGCGCTGAAGGCCAAATATCAGGCCGAGCGTGACCGGCGGCTGCGGGCCGACGCCAACGAGCAGTATGTCGAGATCGCGGGCAAGTTCGCCCACTACCTGGAAGATCCCTATGTGACCGCGGGGTTCGACCGGGCCCCGCTCACCGACGAGGTCGAGGTGGTGGTGGTCGGCGGCGGCTTCGGCGGCCAGCTGGCGGCGGCGCGGCTAAAGGAAGCCGGGATCGCCGACGTGCGCATCATCGAGAAGGGCGGCGACTTCGGCGGCACCTGGTACTGGAACCGCTATCCCGGCGCGGCCTGCGACATCGAGAGCTACATCTACCTGCCGCTCTTGGAGGAGGTGCGCTATGTGCCGGTGGAGAAGTACTCCCGCGCGCCCGAGATCCTGCGCCACAGCCGCGCCATCGGCGAGACGTTCGGCCTCTACGACAACGTCTGCTTCCAGACTGAGGTCACCGAGCTGCGCTGGAACGACGAGGCCAAGCGCTGGATCGTGAAGACCAATCGCGGCGACGCCATGCAGGCCCGCTTCGTGGTCATGGCCAATGGGCCGCTGCACCGGCCGAAGCTGCCCGGCATCCCGGGCGTCGAGGGCTTCCAGGGGCACAGCTTCCACACCAGCCGCTGGGACTATGGCTACACCGGCGGCGACGCCAACGGCGGCCTGACGGGGCTGAAGGACAAGCGCGTCGGGATCATCGGGACCGGGGCCACCGCGGTGCAGTGCGTGCCGCACCTGGGCGAATGGGCCAAGGCGCTCTACGTCTTCCAGCGCACCCCATCGTCCATCGACGTGCGCAACAACCGGCCCACCGACCCGAGCTGGGCCCAGAGCCTCTCGCCCGGCTGGCAGCAGGCGCGGATGGACAACTTCAATATCCTGGTATCCGGCGGCTTTGCGGACGAAGACCTGGTCAACGACGGCTGGACCGACATCATCGGCAACATCCTCTTGCTGGCCCGCAAGAAGGCGGAGGCTGGCGAGGCGGTGGAGGATCCCGCCGCCCTGATGCAGCTGGCCGACTTCAAGAAGATGGAGCAGGTGCGGGCCCGGGTGGACCAGATGGTCCAGGACCGCGCCACGGCCGAGGCCCTGAAGCCCTGGTACAACCAGTTCTGCAAGCGCCCCTGCTTCCACGACGAATACCTGGCCACGTTCAACCGGCCCAACGTCCACCTGGTGGACACCCAAGGCCGCGGCGTGGAGCGGATCACCGAGCATGCGGTGGTGGCCAACGGGCAGGCCTATGAGGTGGACTGCCTGATCTACGCCACCGGCTTCGAGGTAGGCACCGACTACACGCGCCGGGCGGGCTACGAGCTCTACGGCAAGGGCGGCCTCACCCTGACGCAGAAGTGGAAGAACGGGGCGGAGACCCTGCACGGCCTGCTGAGCCGCGGTTTCCCCAACTGCTTCATCGTCTCGAACGTGCAGTCGGGCTTCTCGGCCAACTTCCCGCACATGATCAACGAGCAGTCCAAGCACATCGCCTACGTGATCAAGAACGCGGCGGAGCGGCAGGCGCGGACCGTGGAGCCCAGCCAGGCGGCCGAGGACGCCTGGGTCGACACGATCGTCAAGCTCTCGGTGATGCGCGACAACTTCCTCAAGGAATGCACGCCCGGCTACTACAACAACGAGGGCCGGGTGGAGACCATGAGCAAGAAGAACACCTCCTATGGCGCAGGGCCGGTAGCCTTCACCCGCGTGCTGGCGGACTGGCGCGCGGCCGGCGACCTCAAGGGCCTGGAGCTGAACCCCTAAGGGCTGCACGGCTTCTGCATCCCAAGCGCGCCGGCTCGCCACCGGGGCTCGGCGCGCGGCTGACCAACCCCGCCTAGGCTCTGCCCGTGACATGAGGGGCAGCAGGCGATGCGGCGTGGTTGGCCGAGCTTCTGGATCAAGGTTGCGCTGATCGCGGCCCTGGTCGCCGTGGGCGACGGGCTGCTGTTCGAGGCCGAGGGGCCGGGCGCGAACCTGGGGCTTCTCACTCTGTCGTGGGTGGCGGGCCTGGCCCTCGCCAACCCGGCGATCCTGCGCGACCGTCTCGGGCGGATCGCCGTGGCGGCGGCGGCGCTCCTGGCCCTCCTGCAGATCGAGCGGCCGAGCGCGGTCGGACTGCTGCTGTTCGCCCTGGCGTTCGGGGTCGCGGCGCTCGCCCCCCGCGGCGTCCCTGACGATGCCTGGCGTTGGGCCCAGCGGCTGGTCCTGGCGGGGCTGAAGGCCTTCTGGGGCCCGTTCGCGGACCTGCGGCGCCTGCGCCAGGCGCGGCAGCGGCGCGGGAAGCTGAAACTGGCCTCGCTGGCCATCGCCGCGGTGCTGCCGCTGGCGGGCGGGGCGGTGTTCCTGTGGCTGTTCGCCGAGGCCAATCCGGTGATCGGCAACGGACTGGCCTCGCTGCATCTCGGCGAGCCGGACGTGGGACGGATGATCTTCTGGCTGGCCCTGGCCCTGCCGGTCTCCGCCGCGCTGCGCCCGCGGGGACATCGCCGGCTACTGGGCTTGCCGGATGCAGCGAGCGATCTGGCCCTGCCTGGCGTCAGCGCCGGATCGGTGACCGCCTCGCTGGTGGTCTTCAACGCCCTGTTCGCGCTCGAGAACGGGCTGGACCTCGCCTACCTCTGGGCCGACGCGCGGCTGCCCGGCCGGATGAGCTTCGCCGAATACGCCCACCGCGGCGCCTATCCGCTGATGGCCACGGCAGTGCTCGCCGGCCTCTTCGTGCTGGTGTTCCTGCGGCCCCGCTCGCCCACCGCGGCCTCACGCCCGGTGCGCAGGCTGGTGATGGTGTGGGTGGCGCAGAACCTCTTCCTGGTGGCTTCGGCGGCGCTGCGGACGGTCGACTACATCGAGGCCTATTCGCTCACCGTGCTGCGCATCTCGGCCCTGCTCTGGATGCTGCTGGTGGCTGTCGGCCTCGGCCTGATCGCCTGGCGTCTGATCGCAGGCAAGAGCGCCGCCTGGCTGTTGAACGCCAATGCCCTGGCGGCCGGCATCGTGCTGGCGGGCTGCAGCCTCGTCGACCTGGGCGCCGTCGCCGCCGAGTGGAACATCCGTCATGCGCGGGAGGTCGGCGGCGCCGGTGTGCCCCTGGACCTGGCCTACATGGAGATGCTGGGCGGTGCGGCGGCGGTTCCTCTAGCGGAGCTGGAGCAGCAGCCACTCGAGGCTCGCTTTCGGTCGGAAGTGGCCGGGATACGCAGCGCTGTGGTCTCTTGCATGTTGGCGTCGCAGTCCGGGTGGCGCACGTGGCGATGGCGCGATGCGCGCCGGATCATGCGTGTCCAGGCTCTGACTCACGAGAAAGCGGCGCTGCCTCCGGCCGGCTTCTATTGCAGTGACCACCATGATTGACGCCCAAGCCGAACCCCGGAACATGAGCCCCATGCCGTCCCACGTCCTCGTCGTCGACGACGATCCGCATATCCGCCAGCTGCTGGTCTTCGCCCTGGAGAAAGCGGGCCTGGCCGCGCGCGAGGCCGAGGATGGGGAGGCGGCCCTGGCGTCCATCGACCAGGCCGCCCCGGACCTGGTGATCCTCGACATCAACATGCCCAAGCTGGACGGGCTGGAGGTCTGCCGTCGCCTCCGGGCCAAGGCCGACATCCCGATCCTGTTCCTGTCGTCCCGCGACGACGAGATCGACCGGGTGCTGGGGATCGAGCTGGGTGGCGACGACTACGTGGTGAAGCCGTTCAGCCCGCGGGAGGTCACCGCCCGCGTCCAGGCCATCCTGCGCCGCGCGCGCGGCCCGGCCGCGGCGAAGGCCGCCGAGGCCTCGCCGCTGCTGACCCACGGCCGCCTCAGCCTGGATCCCGAGGCCTGGATCGCCCGCTGGGGCGAGGTGGAGGCGCCGCTGACCGTCACCGAGTTCGGCATCCTGCGCATCCTGATGGCGGCGCCGGCGCGGGTGTTCAGCCGCGACGCCATCATCGACCGCCTGCACGGCCCCGGCTTTGCCATCACCGACCGCACCATCGACAGCCACGTGCGCAACCTGCGCGGCAAGTTCGCAGCCCTGGGCGGGCACGACGTGGTCGAGACGCGCGCCGGCGTGGGCTACCGCCTGGGGCCCTGCCTCGGCCAGCCGGCTTGATCGCCGCCTTCAAGGCCATGCTCAAGCGCTGGTGGCCGGCGCTGCGGCTGCGGACGATCCTCTTCGGCGTCCTCCTGTTCGCGGCCCTGATGCCGGCCATCGGGGCGGTCTCGCTGCGGGTCTACGAGAACACCCTGGTGCGCCAGACCGAGGCCGAGCTGGTGGCCCAGGGCGCGGCCCTGGCCGCCATGGCCGCGGTCCAGTGGCCCGGCGCCCCGCCGCCGCCGCCCCGGCCCGCCAAGCCGCCGGAGGGCTACTACCGGCCCGAGCCGACCGGCATCGACCTGACCCTCGACGCCGTGCTGCCGGTCCGCCCGCCGCCAAAGCGGGCGGCGCGTCCCCCCGAGCCCGACGCCGTCACCGTCGCCCGCGCCATGGCCCCGGTGGTCGACCGCACGGTGCGCACCACCCTGGCCTCGGTGCTCGTGCTCGATCGCCACGGCCTGGTGGTCTACGGCGGCCCGCCCGGCGACTATTCGCGCCTGCCGGAGGTGCGCTGGGCGCTCGCCGGCCAGCCGCACACGGTGTTCCGCGAGAACGGCGACTACCAGCAGGCCTCCCCCCTGGAGTGGCTGAGTCGCGCCTCGGCCCTGCGCCTGCACCACGCCCGGCCGATCGTCGTGAACGGCAAGGTCCAAGGTGTCCTCCTGCTCTCGCGTTCACCGCGCGCGTTGTTCCGCGGGATCTACGAGGACCGGGTGAAGTGGGCCCTCGCGGCATCGGTGATCCTGGGGGTGCTGGTGGTGCTCTCCGGCCTGATCTCCCGCGGGGTCACCCGGCCGATCGAGGCGCTCAGCGCCGCCTCGCGCGCCGTGGCCGCCGGCGGCGGCGAGATCCCCGACACCCCCAGCACGGCGGCGGTGGAGATCCGCGACCTCTACGAGGACTTCCGCGCCATGGCCGAGCGGATCGAGCGGCGATCCGGCTACCTCCGCGACTTCGCCGCTGCGGTCAGCCATGAGTTCAAAACCCCGCTGGCGGGCATCACCGGTGCGGTCGAGCTGCTGCAGGACCACTTCGAGACCATGTCGGCCCACGAGCGCCGCCGGTTCCTCGACAATATCGCCGGCGACAGTGAGCGCCTGTCGCAGCTCGTCACCCGGCTGCTGGACCTGGCCCGCGCCGACATGGCGACGCCGGAAGCGGGCGTCGCCACGGCTCTCGCCGAGCCGGCGGCGCGCGTCGCCGCCGCCGAGGCGGGCCCCGGCTTCGCGATCGAGGTGGATATGCCAGCCGAGTTGCCGCCCGTGGCCGCGCCGGCGACCACCCTGGAGAGCGTGCTGACGGTGCTGCTGCAGAACAGCCGCCAGGCCGGCGCGCGCAACGCGCGGGTGGCAGGGACCGCAGAGGGCGCCGAGGTGAGCCTCACGGTGAGCGACGACGGACCGGGCATCGCCGAGGCCGACCGCGAGCGCATGTTCGAGCCCTTCTTCACGAGCCATCGCGCTGATGGCGGCACGGGCCTGGGCCTGCCGATCGCCCGCTCGCTCCTGGCCGCCAGCCACGGCCGGCTGGAGCTCGTGGCCTCGGCCAAGGGCGCGAGGTTCCAGATCGTCCTACCCCGCGCGGAAGGCGCCTGACTGCACCAAATCTCCATGCCGGCCCGTCCAGCGCCTGCATGGTGGACCCGCAGGCTGCCCCCATGGACGAGCCTTTCCTCCCCGAAGCCGGCGGCTGCCGCCTCTCCCTCGAAGCCGCCGGCGAGGCCTGGTCCTGGCGGCTGACCGCGCCGGGTGGCGGGAGTGTCCGGGGCCTGGCTCCGGACCGCGCCACCGCGCGCCGGTCGGCCGCCTTCGCCGCCTTTGCGGTGACGGCCCTGGAGAAGGCCAAGCGGCGCTGGTTCTAGGCCAACCCTACTCTAGCTCAGCGTCACGTAGAGTTCGCTCTCGATCGCCCACTGGCCGGTGACCTTGCGCCAGACGGCTAGGTAGACGCCGGTCATCTCCGCCCCCCGCCAGCGGCCCGTCCAGCGCCCGGCCTCGGCCGCACGCCCGCCGGCGGCGTCGATCTCGACTCGCTCCGTCTCGCGCAGGTAGTCGATGAAGGCCGGTTCGGCGAACTGGCCGGCAAAGGCCTCGATCACGGCGTCGACGCCCAGGATCAGGCTGCCGTCGCCGACGATCACCTTCACGTCCGCGGTGAAGAACGGTCGCAGGCGCGCCGCCTCATGCGCCGCGATCAGCTTGTTGGTCAGCCGCCGCCGCGCCCGGATCGCGTCCTCCGGGGTCGTCACCTCGGCGGCCTCAGGCCGGCTGGGCCGCCAGGCGCTTGTCCAGATAGGCGCCGACCCGCTGTTCCACGTCCGGCAGGTTTTCCATCCAGAAGTGGGTGGCGCCCTCCACGACCTCGTAGTCGATGACGATGCCCTTCTGGGTGCGCAGCTTGGAGACCACGCGCTCCACGTCCACCGGCGGCACGATGGGGTCCGAGCCGCCGTGCAGGATCAGGCCCGAGGCCGGGCAGGGCGCCAGGAAGCTGAAGTCATAGGCGTTGGTGGGCGGGCTCACCGAGATGAAGCCGTCCGTCTCCGGCCGCCGCATCAAGAGCTGCATGCCCACCCAGGCGCCGAACGAATAGCCGGCCACCCAGCACTGCGAGGCCGCCGGGTTGGTGGACTGCAGCCAGTCCAGCGCCGTCGCCGCGTCGGCCAGCTCGCCGATTCCTCCGTCGAACTCGCCCTGGCTGCGGCCGACGCCGCGGAAATTGAACCGCAGGACCGAGAAGCCGCGCTTCATGAACAGGTGGAAGAGCTGGACCGCCACCGGATTGTTCATCTGGCCGCCAGCCTTGGGGTGCGGGTGCAGGATCAGCGCGACGGGCGCCGTCTCGCTCTTGCCCTGGGAGTAGCGCCCCTCGATCCGCCCGGCTGCTCCGGTCAGCACCACCTCTGGCATTCGTACCTCTATGTGAGCCCAGAATACTTGACTGCCACACTCGGTCTTCCTAAGTCGCAGCCATCCGGCGCGGCGCCCGAGCGAGGCGGGCTCATAACATAGGCGCCGTCGGATGCGCGCGAAAACTGCATCGGGCCCCAGAAGGCGGACAAACCATGCGTCTCTCCACCAAAGGCCGCTACGCCGTGATGGCCATGGCGGACCTGGCGCGCCGCGAGCACGACGCCGCCCGCGCCGTGGCCCTGGCCGACATCGCCGCGCGCCAGGAAATCTCGCTCTCCTACCTGGAGCAGCTGTTCGCCCGCCTGCGCCGCAAAGGCCTGGTGAAGAGCGCCCGCGGCCCTGGCGGCGGCTATCGCCTGGCCCGCACGCCCGATGAGACCTCCATCGCCGACATCGTCCATGCCGTGGACGAGCCCCTGCGCGCCACCCGCTGCGGCGCCGGCAAGGGCTGCATGGTCAAGGGCGAGCGCTGCCTGACCCACGACCTCTGGGCGGACCTGGGCGCGCATATCGAGACCTACCTGGCCTCGGTCAGCCTCGCCGATGTGGTCGGCGGGCGCCTCCGGAGCGCCGCATGAGCAGCCTCTACCTGGATCACAACGCCACCGCCCGGGTCCGCCCGCAGGCGATCGCCGCCATGACCGCGGTGATGGAGGCGGTGGGCAATCCCTCCTCGATCCACGCCGCCGGCCGCGCCGCCCGCGCGGCCATGGAGCACGCCCGCGAGGCGGTCGCCGCCCTGATCGCGGCGCCGGCCTCCACGGTGGTTTTCCTGAGCGGCGGCACCGAGGCCAACGCCCTGGCGCTGGAGAGCGCCGTGGCGGCCGGGACCCGCCGCCTGATCGTCTCGGCGATCGAGCATGACAGCATCCGTGAGACCGCGGCCGCTTTGGGCGTCGCCGTGGAGCTCCTGCCCGTGACGGCTGACGGGCTCGCCGACCTGGCCTGGCTGGCCGAGCGCCTGGCCCGCTGGGACGCGGCGGACGGCAAGCCCTTCGTGGCCCTGATGCTGGCCAACAACGAGACCGGGGTGATTCAGCCGGTGGCCGAGGCCGCTGCGATCGTGCGCGCTGCGGACGGCTGGCTGCACGTGGACGCCATCCAGGCGGGCGGCAAGATCCCCGTCGACAGCCGTGCGCTGGGCGCCGACACCCTCAGCGTCTCGGCGCACAAGATCGGCGGGCCGCAGGGCGTGGGCGCCCTGACCTTCGGCCCGCGGGCCACCCTGTCGCGCCGCCAGCACGGCGGCGGGCAGGAGCGCGGTCGCCGGGGCGGCACCGAAAACCTGCCGGGCATCGCCGGCTTCGGCGCCGCGGGGCGCGAGGCCCTGGCCGGGCTCGAAACCTATGCCGCCCAGGGCGCCTGGCGCGACGCCGCCGCAGCGCGGCTGAAGGCGGTCGGCGCGGTGGTCATGGGCGAGGCCGCGCCGCGACTGCCCAACACCCTCTGCATCGCCGCGCCCGGCTACACGTCCGACCTGCAGGTCATGGGCCTGGACCTCGCCGGAGTCATGGTCAGCGCCGGCGCCGCCTGCTCGTCGGGCAAGGTGAAGGCCTCGCCGGTGCTCAGCGCCATGGGGCAGGGCGACCTGGCCGCCTGCGCCATCCGCGTCAGCGGCGGCTGGGACACCACCGAACACGATTGGAACCGGTTCGCCGACGCCTGGTTGGAGGCCCACGCCCGCCATGCCGCGCGCCGGAAGGAACCCGCCTGATGGCCGCCGTCAAACAGACTGTCGAACACGTCGCCAGCCTCGAGAAGTACAAGCACGGCTTCGTCACCGAGATCGAGCAGGACTTTGCGCCCAAGGGCCTCAGCGAAGACACCGTCCGCTTCATCTCGGCCAAGAAGGACGAGCCGGCGTGGATGCTGCAGTGGCGCCTGGAAGCCTATGAGCGGTGGCTGGCCATGGAGGAGCCGACCTGGGCCAAGGTCAGCTTCCCGCGCATCGACTACCAGGACAGCTACTACTACGCCGCGCCGAAGACCAAGGAGGGGCCCAAGAGCCTCGACGAGGTCGATCCGGACATCCTGGAGACCTACAAGAAGCTGGGCATCCCGCTGCGCTAGCAGGAGGTGCTGGCGGGCGTGGTCGGCAGCCCGAAGTACGCCGTGGACGCGGTGTTCGACAGCGTCAGCGTGGTGACCACCTTCAAGAAGGAGTTGGCGCAGGCCGGCGTGATCTTCTGCTCGATGAGCGAGGCGATCCGCGAGCATGGCGAGCTGGTGCGGAAGTACCTGGGCTCGGTGGTGCCGGTCAGCGACAACTACTTCGCCTGCCTGAACGCGGCGGTCTTCTCCGACGGCA